>Ga0302325_10027779_pt1 | contig 11721 bp, 11 predicted proteins | sample Palsa_T0_2_FD_201948 | JGI IMG/M metagenome (GOLD analysis project Ga0302325, IMG submission 201948) | Peat permafrost microbial communities from Stordalen Mire near Abisko, Sweden - Palsa_T0_2 | ecosystem: Environmental > Terrestrial > Soil > Palsa > Peat permafrost | place: Sweden: Abisko... | reverse complement strand
AACAGCGGTGCCACCATCTCGAACACCGTTGGCGCACTCGACTCCCAAGTCGGGGCGGTCATCACAAACCTCGACCAGGTCCTGACCGCCATTTCCTCGCGCAGTGGCGATCTCAGCTCCCTGATTGACAACCTGCAGACCGTGGCTTCTTCCCTGGCTGCGAAGAACTCACTCCTTGACAACGTCGTCGGCAACCTCTCCGCGGTGGCTGATGATCTGGGCAATCTCATCGGTTCGAACCACTCGGTCATTACCAGCATCGTCGACAACCTTGGGGTGGTGGCCGCCGACGTGCAGAACAACCAACAGCAACTTGCGAGCGGCCTCTCCACTCTCGGTGCGGGACTGGCACCGTACATTCAGATTTCGAACTACGGGCAATGGTTCGCCATTCAGACGATTTACACCTGCCTTTCCAATCAGACCACCTGCACGTATTACCAACCGGCCGATCCACCGGCGGGATCAGGCCTGGGGGGCGGATTGCCTCAAACCTCAAGTGCGGCAAAGAAGTCAGCCATGACCTCGTCCATAAAGAAGGCAACGGCATCTTCGGTGGCTCCCACCAACGTCGGGAGCATGTTGCGGGCCATCAGCGGCCAGGGAGTCGCTCCTCCTGCCGCAGCTTCAGGATCCGGGTCATGAAGTCATTCACCGAGCGGCGACCAAAGGTCATCGGTGTTATCGCCGTGGCAATCATTTTGGCCGGAGTCTTTGCCATCCTCCTTCTCAACCGCAGCATCTTCACCTCGGGTTATGACGTCACGGCACGCTTCCCCGATTCGGCCGGCATCACGAAGGGCTCAGACGTCATGGTGGCCGGGGTCAAGGTGGGAACGGTGACGGCTGTCGCCGTGGACGGAAATGCGGTCAAAACCACCCTTTCGGTCAGTCACTCCGTCGTGCTCCCCCATGACACCGATGCGGCCATTGAGGTCGAGACGTTGCTCGGAGTGGTCGATGTCACCCTCCAACCTGTCAGTGGCTGGCAACATCCCCTGCGCAACGGGGCTCTGATTACCCACACCTCGGTGCCGACCGAGTTGTACCAGCTGCAGAACACGGGGCAAAAGCTCCTCTCCAAGAGCAACGCCACCGCGCTGAACACCCTCATTGAGTCCCTGGCCACTATCACCCAGGGCAAGCAGACTCAGGTGGCGGAGATCATTAAGGGGCTCGGTGCACTGACGACGACCGTCAGCCAGCGCAGCGGCCAGGTGGGCCAGCTGATCGATTCAGCCAACACCCTCTCGTCAACCTTGGCCGCCAAGGACCAGGAGTTGGTCACGGTCGTCAACAACCTCAACACGGTCTCGACCGGATTGGCCGATCACAGCACTGATCTCGCCAACCTCATCGACAACGTCGACCAAATGGCGAGTCAGACCAATTCGTTGGTGACCGGAGACTCCCCGCAACTCAACGCACTCCTGCAGAGCCTTCATGTCGACCTCACCGTGGTGGGCCAGCATCAAGATGATCTGGCCGAGGGAGTGAGCTACCTGGGGGGTGCCCTCAAGGGCTTTGCCTCCATTGCCAATGACGGCACCGTCCAGGAGAACTGGGCCAACATCTTCATCAACCCGGCCGGATTGACCGGGACCTACGGGATCATCGGTCCGTGCGGCGCACTCGACGTGGCGCTCACCGACGCCCTGGGCCCTGACCCGCTGCCCTGCGGAGACCAGACGGGGACGACACCCGGCGAAGGCGGCAGTACGACGTCGAATGTCCCCTCAGGTCAATCGTCGTCCGGCGGTGGTCAGTCGACGGCATCTCACGGGTCTGGGGGCACCTCGGGGTCCGATGGGGGCAGCCTGCCGGCTGGACCGAATTCAGGACTTGGCGCACTGTCGCAGCTCATTGCCCCACTTCTCGGGGGTAAGCCATGATCGAACGGCTCGGCGACCTGCTGCATGCCAAGGCCTTCCGGTTCGCCGTGGCTGGAATTGTGGTGATCGCCGGCGTTTTCGTGGCGATCAACGTCACCAAGGGCTCGGCGACGTACCCGATAAAGGCGGTCTATGCCAGTGCGCCGGGCCTCTTCCCCGGAGCGGCCGTCGATGTGCTCGGTGTCCCGGTGGGCACCGTGACCGCGGTCACCAATGTTGATGACCATGTCGACGTCACCCTGCGGGTGCACACAACGACACGGATCCCTTCGGACGTCGAGGCGTCGTTGGTATCACCGGAGTTGCTCGGGCAGCCCGATGTGGACCTCAACCCCGGGTACACCACCGGTCCGCACTTGAAGGCCGGCGCCACCATTCCCCAATCCCACACCTCAATCCCGGTCTCGACCGACGAGTTGCTCAAGGAATTGCAGCGGACCCTGAAGGCGATCAACCCACAGGCCGTCGGCGACCTCATCACCAACCTTTCCCAGGACCTGGACGGTCAAGGTGCGGCCTTGAACAGCCTGATCGCATCGGCGGCGGGGACAATTCAACTGCTGGCGCAGAAGGGGGACGACCTCGGTCAACTGAACGGGACGTTGGCCCAGCTGACCGGGACTCTCGACTCCGACACGGCCCAGATTCAGCAGCTGGTGCAGCAATACGACACCGTCTCCACGGTGATCGCCCAACACTCGGGACAGCTGAATGACGCCATCACGCAACTTACGGGCGCCACCACGTCGCTGGTGACACTGTTGACGCCGAACCTGCAGCCGTTGGAAGCCGACGTGGGGGTGGTGACGACCGCTGGGCGAACACTTGACCGCAATATCGACACGGTCGACGAGATTCTGGCCCAGGCCAATAACCTCTTCCAAGGCGCCAAACGTGCCATCGACCCCAACTACAACTGGCTCGATCTCAATGCCGCGCTCCCCGTGGGGGTGACGGGTGACTACGTGGCTGGACTCATCCGGGACCGCTTGGCCGGTGTCTGTCGGCGCATCGTAGCGAATCACTCGACGGGACTGAGCGCCTCGGTGCTGGCCAGCCTCAACTCCTGCGGCAATCCCAACTCGACCTTCTTCGATCCTCTTTTGAACGATATCCCGACCATCCTCAATACCCTGTCCGGGTCATCTGTGTCCTCCACGGCGACCGGTCTGCTCCAGCAGGGGCTGAATGAGATCGGGAAGATCGCCGGGTCATCGGTGCTCCCTTCGGGAACACCCGTCCCACCCGCAGTGGCACCCACCAGTGCCGCTCCACCCTCGACTCCGACAACGACCACCACCACGACACCATCGAAGAATTCAGTATGCGGCCTACTCGGCGCCCTCCTCAATTGCCACGCCTCGACCCAGCACGCCAAGGTGAATCTCGCGGCCAACCAAGTCGATGCACCGTCGCTTACCGCACCGGCAGCCAGCCTCCTCCCGTCGCTGCGCACCGGACGCCATCCGCATAGAGCTCACCGGGGACTTTTGGCCGGATGGGTCCATGACGTGGGGAGCTGGTTCTGATGGCCCGCCGTACGTGGCTGTTGGGGGCCGGCGCCCTGCTCGTCGCGCTGTCGTTGGCCAGCTGTGGCGGATCCGGTTCGTCGTCGAGGACTGCCTCGGCCATCTTCTCTGACATTGGGGACCTGGCCAATGGCGCCCAGGTGCAGTTGGCCGACGTCCCGGTGGGCCATGTCACGTCCATCGCGCTTGATGGTGACAAGGCAAAGGTCGTCATGGACCTTCTCAGCGGTGTGCGGATTCCGGACAATGTCACCGCCGCGATCGACAGCACCACTATTTTGGGCGATCAATACATCAGCCTGAAAATCCCCAAAAGTGAGATCGGTTCTTCGGGGGCAGCAGTGGCGCTCCTGCCCAATGGTGGCGTCATCCGCCATACCGCGTTAGTGCCCGGACTTGAACAGTTGGTGGCCGGTGGTGCCGAGGTGTTCGGCGCCATCTCAACCACCGAGCTGGAGCAGATCGTCGCTGCCGGTGGGGAGGGCTTCAACGGGCAGGAAGCCTCGCTCAAGGCGCTGCTGACCGACTTCTCGACCGTGGCCAGCGGCTATGCGCAACATACCAGCGAAATCACGGCGGCCGTCAACGGCCTGAATCAACTGAGTGCCACGCTGGCTCCCGACAGCACCGCCAATGCCAATGCCTTGACCACACTGTCGAAGACCGTGGCCATTCTGGCTCAGCAGTCATCGAATTTCGAAACGCTTCTGCAGTCGATCGACAATCTTTCGGTGCAGGGTCGTCAGATCCTAGAGACGTACTACCCCCAGATCGTGACGCAGCTCCAGACGTTGCAGGCAGTGAGCACCCAGCTCAGCCAGAACCAGGTCTCCCTGGCCGGCATCTTGGACGTGCTGCCACTGAACAACAGTTCTCTGGTGTCTTCGGTCAGTGGCGGCTACCTCCAGATATTTGAGAATTTGATCATTTGCGGGATTCCCGGAGGCGGCGAAGACGACAACTCACCCGCCTTCACCTGTGCTCCCAAAACCGCGGCGAACCGCAAATGATCAGCAAGCGCCTGATCGCCAACATGATCGCCTTCTTCGTGATCAGTGCCGTGCTGGTGGGCTACGGCATCGTCAACCTGTTGGGGAATCCTCTCCGGAGTTCCACTGTCCTCACCACAGACTTCCCTGACGCGTCAGGGCTTTACCAGAACTTCACCGTCGAGCTCAACGGCGTTCCGGTGGGCACCGTCGGGGCGATCCAACTCACACCCCACGGGACCAAAATCACCATGGACATCCACCCGGGCACCAAGGTTCCAGGCGATGTCCGTTCGTCAATTCAGATCGCCAATGACCTCGGTGAACAAGTGATCGATCTGGTGCCGGCCCACGGCGGCACCGCCCGGGCGCTCCGCACGGGCGCCAGGGTGCCGGTGGCACCCAATCAGATTCCGGCCAACGTGGGGCAGGTCGTCGAAGCGGCGACCAGGCTCTTGCAGGCCATACCGGCTGGTGACCTGAACAAATTGATCGGGGAGTTGGCCACGGCGCTCAAGGGCAGATCGGCCGACCTCCGTAACATCATTTCGGCCGGTACCACGTTCTCGCAGGAGTTCGTGGCCTACGAGCAACAGTTCACCGAGCTCCTGGCTAACGCGCCCACGGCGTTGAATACTGTGACTGCGGTCTCGCCCGAACTGAAACAGGACCTGGTGAACACGGCTGCCCTCCTTCAGGTGTTGGCCGAGCAGAAGACAGGACTCGACACCCTCTTCAATGAGGGATCGTCCGCCGTTTCGCAGGTGAATCAACTGGTGACCACGCAGTCAGCCAACCTCGGGTGCATCTTTCACGATGCAGCTGATGTGCTTTCCAATCTGGCCCAACCATCCAACCTGACCAATCTTTCGCAGGGCCTGTCCTACAACCAGTACTTCTTCGGAGCGGTGAGCGCCGTCGCCGTGCCGGGACTGGCTAAGGCAACCACGACCCACGGAGCCGACAAGGCGAACCAGCTCTTCCTGCGCACTCGCCTCCTGATTCCACCGGTTCTCTCCCCAGCTCCGTCGACCTATTCCTCGCCCAATCAGATTCCCGACATCCTTCCGGGCGCCGGCTGCGTCACTGTCTACGGAGACGGTGTCGGACCGGCCACCCAGACCGGGTTCGTCCCCGCCGATGGTGGCCAGGTGGTCGCCCCGACGGCCCAGGAAGCAGATGTCGAATTGAATGGGTCAATCTCGGCACCGTCCGACCGCACGTCGTTCCGAGTTCCGGGTCAGAGCCAGTGGATCCTGCTTGTGACAGGGGGTCTCCTGGTACCTGTCCTCCTCCTGCTGTGGGGTGCCCGGCCCGTCCGTCGCCGAGCCAGGCGGCGGGCGTAATCTCCTTCCTGCAACGTGGCGTCGGTGTGGGCGCGCGAGAATCTGGGCCATGGAGAGCGGAGTGAAGGTGGTTGGTGCTCCGGCGCAGAAACCTCCGAATCAGAGTCCCCCGGCCGATGTGGCACCTCGCGTCACCAGCGCGGCCGGTGGGCGGGGCAGCATTATCGGTCTGCGAGTCGTGGCTGGGCTGGGCATCGTAGGCACGTTGGTCTTCGGACTCCTCTGGGCCGGCAGCGGAGGATCGGGCCAACAGCAACCGGCGGTGATCAGCTCGGCTCGGACATTCCTCATCGATCTGACTAACTTCAACGCCAAGTCAATCGACACGGATTTCGGATCCATTACGGCAATGGCCACCGGCCCGTTCTCGAGCCAGGCCAAGCAATTCTTCGATTCAGCCATACGTATCGAGCTGGAGAAGGCGCTCGCTGAATCGCGCGGCCAGATCCGCGATCTGTATGTGCAGAACGACAACGGGAACCAGGCCACTGTCTATGCCGTGATCGATCAGGTCTACGTCAACAACAAGATCTCGACGCCACAGGCCGATGTCCTGCGGGTCGTCGTCAACCTGCAGCAGGTCGGTGGCATCTGGAAGATCTCCGATGTCACGACCCTCGAAGGGGCTACCCCGGGCAGCTCGGGCAGCGCGTCCGGATCGGCGGGATCCGCGGTGCCGGGACAGTAGAGACTCAGCCCGGGTTCTGCCCCTCGAGTGCTCGGCTCAAGAGCTGCTGCAAGGTGAAGCGCTCATCCGGACTGAGTGAGCCGAGCAATTCGTCTTCGACGCTTCCTTGGGCGCGCTCGGCATGTTCCAGAGCCAACATTCCGGCCACGGTGATTCTGACCAGGTGTCGACGCCGGTCCTGGGGATCCCTACGTCGCTCCACGTAGTCCAGGGCTTCCAATTCGTTGAGGAGAAGGACGCAGTTGTTGGCGTCGATGCACAGTCCTTCGATCAACCCTTGCTGAGAAGCCTGGTCATGATCACGGAGATAGGCCAGAGCGGCCAGTTCCTTGAGACCCATACCAACCAGTTCGACGGTGCTGCGGCGGTAGACGAGCCGAGCCAATCGGGTCAGCAACACGATTGAGCCTGTCGGGGTTTCCGTCTGCATTGTGACCGGAATGCTAATGGATAAGTGGATTATCATCAAGCACTTATACTCACTAACATAGGGACTATCCCGATAACAGGATCTGAGACCGGTTGGAGCGAATGCATGGGAACAATGACTCTCACCGAGTCATCGAATCGAGGCGACCGGCGACGGTGGGTGGCACTGATCGTCGTGTGCCTGGCCATGCTCATGAATGCGCTCGACGGCTCCATTGTCAACGTTGCGCTGCCGTCCATTCAGCGTGACCTCCATTTCAGCCAGGCCAATCTGACGTGGGTGATCGACGCCTACCTCATCACCTTCGGGAGCTTCCTACTCCTGGCGGGGCGCCTGGGTGACCTGGTCGGCCGCAAGCGCGTCTTCCTGGCCGGGGTAGCGATCTTCACGTCGTCCTCGGCGATGTGCGGGTTCGCTACCAGCCAGACGATGCTGATTGCCGGTCGCTTCGTTCAAGGAGTTGGCGGCGCGCTCTCGGCATCGGTGATTCTCGCCATCATCATCACCGAGTTCCCCCACACGGTGGAGCGAGCCAAGGCCATGAGCGCGTACATCTTCGTGGCTGTTGGCGGCGGAGCCGTGGGACTCGTCGTCGGTGGAGTCATTTCGCAGACCATCAACTGGCACTGGATCTTCTTCATCAACCTGCCCATCGGTGTGGTCACCATCATTGCGGGGCGCGCCTTGATTGAGGAGAACGTCGGCCTCGGGATCCGCAATGGGGTTGACGTTGTGGGATCGATACTGGTCACCGTGGCACTGATGGTCGGCATCTTTGCCATCGTCACGGCCACCCGCTACGGGTGGATCTCTGTGCACTCACTGGTCTTCGGGGGTCTGACAGCGGCCATGTTGAGCGCCTTCGTCGTCCTGGAAGGTCGGTTGAAGAACCCCATCATGCCCTTGCGGATTCTCAGACTGCGCAGCCTCATGGGCACCAGCGTGATCCGCGGCTTCCTGGCTACCGGAATGTTCTCGACTTTCTTTCTCGGCGCCCTCTATCTTGAGCATGTCCTGCGTTACGACCCCTTGAAGACGGGTCTGTCCTTTCTTCCGATCACCCTGGTCGTGGCGGCACTGTCCACCGGCATTACGGCACGACTGGTGGCGCGCTTGGGCTCCATGCTCGTTCTCATGCCCGGCATGGGTGCCATGATTTTGGGTCTGCTGCTCCTGGCTCATGCCGGAGAACACGCCCAGTACTTCACCGACGTCTTTCCTGCCTTCTTTCTCATTGGACTCGGTGCCGGCACGGCGTTTGTGCCGCTTCTGACTATCGCCATGGCCGAGGTACCCAAGGACGATGCCGGGCTGGGCTCAGGGATCGTCAATGTCTCCATGCAGATGTCCGCCGCCATCGGTCTTGCTGTACTCGGAACGTTGGCCACCGACCGTTCCAACTCGCTGATTGCCGCTGGCCACAACGTTGCCCATTCGCTCACCGTCGGATATCAGTTGGCCTTTGTGGTTGGCGCCGCATGCGTGGTGACCGGTGCATGCATCGCACCGTTCCTCCTGCGAGGTTCCAAGGCGCTCGACGAAGAGCGTGCGCTCTCAAATGACGATCGACTGGAGCTGGAAGCCCGCGCCGCCACGTAGTGATTGCGCCAGTCACCGGCCCACCGTGACGAGATATTCCAATTGGGGTTCTCGCGCCCTTGGCGCGGGCTCATGACCTGTCCAAGGGCATGGTGAATCACGAGTAGGTTCATCATGAGGGTAGAGAGCAGGAATTTCGATGAGTTGGATCGTTGCCACAATGACCTCCCGGCCGATCCTTGCCACCGGTTTTCACGCCCCGCTCGAGATCGCCCTACCCATCGTCGTGGCGGTGCTCATCGTGAAAGTGCTTTGGTCGAAGGTCAAAGGGCGCCCGGCGCTCGGTGGAAAAATCACGGTCCGATGCAGCAAGGGCCACGTCTTCATGACGACCTGGTCCCCCTTGGGATCGTTCACCTCAATCCGACTGGGCTCCACCCGGTACCAGCGCTGCCCGGTGGGCAACCACTGGGCACTCGTCAAGCCTGTGAGCGAATCCGAACTGACTGATGAGGAGCGACGAGATGCGGGGGAAGGCGACGGAGCATCAAGAGCCTGAATGTGCCGACCGACCCCGTGAGACGCGAGCCAGTACCGCATGGGTGCCATCGGGGGTAGCTTGAGGAGGCTTACCTTCGACAGCGTGGGTCCCCCAGCCCCAAAAGAGGCGAGCTATGTCAGCAACGCTGAAGTTGACCCGCAATATCAGCTACTTCATGATCGGTCGCCCCTTTGAGCTCCGTCGGGGCCGGTTCGAGATCTCCGTCGATGGTAAGGACGTTGGCTCGCTCGAAAACCACGAGACGTTCGAAACGCCACTCGAACCCGGTCGTCACACCCTGAGAATTCGGAAAGGCCGATACTCGAGCCGAGATTGCTCTTTTGAGTCAGTCGACGGCGAGGTCGTTACCTTTCGCTGCCACGGGGCCGCTCTCTGGCCCACCTACGTAGCGTCCATCGCCAAGCCGGACATGGCCATCTCGCTGAAACAGGAGTGAGTGGCGGTCACCCCCTCGACCGTGCTCGTACCGGCCATCGACCGGTAGGGCCAAGGCGTGACTTTCCGCCATCTGATGTGAGCGCCGCATTCCGGCGACGGGGGCAGTCAGTCACGCCACTTTGGCGGGGAGTCCACGAAGTGGCGGAACATCTAGCGTGATCGACCCCAGAAGTCTCGACTTTCAAGGTGCACGGGTAGTTGACGAATCTTCGAAGGCTTTCGCAGACGAGGTCCTTACCAAGAGTGTCAAGCGAGGGCGCACATCAGCCTGAACTTGCGCGTGACTGATGTGTGAACCGGCCCTCATTGGTATGGGATACCCCGACCGCCAGTGGACCGAGATCTCAGAACATGTGGCGCGTATGACTGAAGTTGCCCTTGGCAAATGCGTAGACCCTGTCCGGTCGTACCTTGAACACCAAGACGTGTCCGTTCTCGTCGCCCTTGAAGCCTTCCGGACCTGACTCGTAATCCCAGCGGCCGTCCCACTTGTGGGTCCAGGCCTCCGCGAGCCTCTCGAGCGTGCTCTGCTCGGTAACTCGGATTGCCCGGCCTTCGGCGACAACGTCCATGCCACCGTCCCACTGGTTGCAACCCGTCAGGAGAATGACGTTTTGGTTGTCACGAAGATTGATTGCCTTCTGCTCATTCTCTCCCGTGCAGAAGTGCAGCAAATCGTCAAGCCAGACGGCTACGAGGGGCGTCATGTGCGGTCGTCCGTCGGCCCGTACCGTAGCGATCCAGAAAAGATCCGCCGTTTCGAGCCTCCCTCGGGCGTCGTCCCAACTCGTGGCCGAGGCACCTGGGTCGCTGCACAGAGCGTTCAACGTGGTGGTTGGTTCCGTCATGGACGTTTCATACGGCGTTGTTCGCTTCGAGTCAAGCCGTCCTCTTGCTTGATCTCAAGCTGCTGACGTTGGTCGAAGTCAAGCTGGGCGAGCTCTCACTTCACTGACCCATTGCTCATAGCCAAACTCAGTTCGGCGACGTCTCCTCGAGGAGCATCCGAACGGTGAACCCGAGGGCTCACCAGCTGACCGTTGGGAGATGGCACGGTTCGAGCCTGATGTGGTGGAGACACGCGTGGCGGTCGTCTTAGATGGCCTCTGCAGTTCCGAAGTGCGTGGCTACGGACGATGAAAGCTGGTCGTGAGATGGATGCCCCCAGCCAATGCAGAACGGGTGCCCGGCTGGGTCGGAGTAGACCTGGTGCCCTTCGGGGGCAATGCGGCCAGGAGCCGCCAGGAGCAACCGGGCGCCGAGGGAGATCGCCTCTTCATGTGCCGTTAGCGGTTCGACGTGCAAATCGAGATGGACCTGTTGTGGAGCTCCATCGGGCCAATCGAGCGGGACGTGGTCCGGCGCGAGCCGGAGGCCGATACGCCACGCGGCGGAGGCATCGAACACGATTACCTGCCGCAACATTTTCATAACGTCGGACGTTAGAAGGGGCGGATCACGGGTTGTTCGGGACGTAGTGGGTGCCCGCGCAAACTTCGCGCCAGCCCGTATCCAGAATTACGGTGACCAAACACTCAGGCGGTGCCGACCGTTGCGCTAGATGCTGGCTCGCTCCGTCCACGTGCCGAAGACCGAGCCCAGCGCCCCCATGACCTCACCCACGGTGGCGTAGCAGCGGGCTGCCTCAAGCACCGCCGGGAGCAGATTCACCTCGGGCTCGGCCGCGTCTGTCCGCACGCGGGCCAGCGCCGCCGAGACGGCGCTCTGGTCGCGCCGGCGCTTGACCTCGGCCAAACGCTTCAGCTGTATGTCCTCAACGTCGCCACCGATATAGAGGATGTCGTGCTCGCCGTCGTCGCCGTCGGTGAAGGCACTGACACCGACCACCACCCGCTGACCTTCGTTGACGCGGTGCTCGAAGTCGTGGGCGGAGTCGGCGATGCGGTCACAGAACCAGCCGCTTTCGATGGCGGCATAGACCCCTTCGAGCATGGAACCGCCGCCCAGGTCGTCCAGGTAAGAAAAGATCTCTTCGGCCCGTCGCTCCATCTCATCGGTCATCCATTCGACGAAGTAGGAGCCGCCGAGAGGGTCGGCCACGTCGGTCACCCCGGTCTCATGCGCAATGACCTGTTGCGTGCGCAACGCGATCCGGGCGGCGCGCTCGGTCGGCAACGCGAGGGCCTCGTCGAAGGAGTCGGTGTGCAAGCTCTGTGTTCCGCCCAATACGCCGGCCATCGCTTCAATAGCCACCCGGGCGATGTTGACTTCAGGCTGTTGCGCCGTCAGTGACACGCCGGCCGTCTGCGTGTGGAAACGCAGTTGCAGTGAGCGCTCCAGCTTGGCG
>Ga0302325_10027778_pt1 | contig 11721 bp, 10 predicted proteins | sample Palsa_T0_2_FD_201948 | JGI IMG/M metagenome (GOLD analysis project Ga0302325, IMG submission 201948) | Peat permafrost microbial communities from Stordalen Mire near Abisko, Sweden - Palsa_T0_2 | ecosystem: Environmental > Terrestrial > Soil > Palsa > Peat permafrost | place: Sweden: Abisko... | reverse complement strand
ATACTTGTGGATTTCACCGACGCTGCCCTTGATGCTGGGATATTGGTAGCCATGAAAGAAGCCGCCGTTTTCGACAAGTTTTACGTCCAGAAAAGCGCATGGATTGGGGCTGAAGGAATTCTGCCTGAATTCATGCAAACCCTAACCAAATATTCCCTCCGTGAGTTTCCGTCATTCAAGAGTCGCGAAGAAGCCCTAGATTGGCTCGTACAGGATTGAACGAGCTGCATGTTGGGTTCAGCGCATTGTTGCCGGGTGATTTCAGCTCGGCTGGTCAGATAGAGTCCGATAGGTGAAACAAGTGCCGTTTAGCCTCAAAATCAAGCAATACTCACTGGCAAGACCCTTCATCACCGTATTGCGCGATTTTATCGGGTGAGACATACATGTAACCGACTCCGGGAACTCTCAGAAGGCGCTTCGCAGCCTCGACGCCTAGCTTGACGCGCAGAGTATGCATGTGGGCATTGAGGTTATCAGTCTCAAGAAGAGTATCGGGCACAGATCGCCGGAGCTGATCTCGTGAAACCACCTGTCCGGAGTTGCGTGTCAAGATTCCAAGAATTGCCCAACCAACCGGTCCAAGTGCGATTTGCTTCTTGCCAAGAATAATCGTCCAAGTATCCGCGCCTATTAGGATGTCGTCCACGGCCGTGTAGAGATCGCTCGTCCCAGAGCGGGAAGCAACTTCCTTTGCAATGTCACAAAAGTCATCCAGCCCCAACTTCCGTCCGGTAGATAACCAAGGTTGATTCTCCCGGAGCGCTCTGTACTTCAGAGTATCGGCAATTGAGGAAAACAAGTAGAAATTCAACAATTTAGAAGATGATCGATCCACAGTGCAAACCAAAGCGGGCAAATTTCTCTCTAAAGGACGCACCCGTAGCTGCCAGCCCGGTTCTCCGGTCTTTGTATTGTCGATCGCTCGGCACAAATAAACAGCGACTCTGAGGCGGCCATCGATCTCGACAATTCGCTGGAGTTGCTGCCCCGGCAGACTGACAAATCTCACCCGATCCGAAAAGATTTGTTTCAGTCTGCTGTACAACTCATTCCGCAATACCTTTATCTGTGTCTGCGTATGGACCATCTTCAACGTTGCATGCGGGGGCACGTATCCGATCAATTCATAAGCCCTCATGGTTGAACCGAACCGCTTATAGTTGGTATGAGCGAACACCAGCTTTCTTTTCATGAGTCTGTGCGTCAATCTTCCTTCTCGATCCAGTAATCTCCTCATTCCTTGGATAAAGCATGCGTCCGATCTCTTCGGGGGCGTTCCTCTAAGCTTAAGAAATCTCTGAGCGCGAGCGAATATTTCCCTGCTTACAATCGAAACAAATGCGTTGGGGGTTGTAATCCAAAGATGGCGTGAGACCACTCGACTACAGGAGCGGAGCCTTTGTGTCGTCCTCCCGAATATATTGCACCCAGCGTATTTTTCGTTCTTCAAAACGCGATAAACAGAGGAACGATCCCAAGGTCGCCCATTCGAAGCGTACATGTCCCGACTATTTAGTGCCTTCGCTATTTCCCTCGGAGTCTTTCGTTGGTCAGCAGCAAGTCTGAAGATGGTGCGGACGCAGTCAACCTCTCTTTCAGGGCCGGTCACAAGGATGGTCCGGTCCGTCTTAATCGCCTTCCTCTCACCGTCCTGCAAGATAATCCTTCTGTGTCCGTCTGGAGACACCATCATCCGTCGCATCCCGTATCCGGGCATCCCCCCGACCCAGAATCCGAGCACGGCGAGGCGGCGCTGCCCAGCAGAGACCTTAATTCCCAACTCACGGCTGAACTCAGCAGCCATCGTTCTCTTCAGGGCTTTCATTATCGAACTGGAAAGGGACCCATCGTTATCGAATTGTTCTGCACAATAGCGCACCGGTATACCTGCACTCTTGCAAAGAAACTCATAGTGGGCAGCCTCGTCAACATCCTGAAACCGTCCCCAACGACTCACATCGTAAACAAGAATCGCTTTGTATTGGGCACGGCCACTCACCACATCGGAAAGCAGCCGTCGAAGTTCCTTTCGATGCTTGATCGCGATGCCACTCTTCCCAGCGTCTGCGTAGGTTGTTACCACGAAATAGCCACGACTCTTTGCATACGTCTCGATCGCAGCTTCTTGATTGGCGATGGAATACTGCTGGTCCTCTGTGGACATGCGAACATACTGTGCCGCAGGAACTAAAGGCTTCGGGTCCATAAGGCCTCCGAGCAAAGAAAGCTCACCAAGACTGTAAAGTCTTCTCCTCCAAAATACACTTCCGAACTGAATCACTTCCTTCGGCGAGCTTTGCTTTGCATCTCAGAGCCGTTTCTTGTGTGGTGATGAATAGAATTGGCGACTGTTGTCGTTGAAATCCAAAGCTATCGCTTGTACGAGTTATTCGCCCGCTCATCAGTATGAGCGCTTGATCTTTTCTCCCAAAGAGTTCTGACGACAGTATAGAAGTCCGATAGACTGTCCAACTTCTTTGCTGCACGGAGCCAAGGGTCGTTTTTGTAGAGGCGATGGAAGCTCAGCCAATCCATTTGTGCAAATACGTAGTGGCCGAGCACGCGATCACACGTGCGATTCATCGTACAAAGTAAGGTGATGTAACTGCGCTCCGCGTGGATCGGCTTCACGACCCAGTGCAGACACCCTCCGCCCCTTTGCTCGATTCGGCATAGCAAAAGTGACACCATAAACCTACTATCGACCAACAGCATGGAACGAGTCCGATTCGGAAGGTGAGTGGCGACTACATTGTCGGGGAATAGGTTCGTAATCTTGTTGACTGTTGCTCGTCGCAACTTTAAAGAATGTTCGCACTTCTCACCTCTGAAAATATCTTCCGCTTCTAGATGATAGCCGACTCTTTCATAGAGCTGGCGGTACGTGCCAAAGTGCTTGAGAATGGTTGCCGTTGCAGGCATCCCCTGCGCTTTGAGAAAAATGGTTTCGCTAAGCTTTCCCTTGGTCCTAAGCAGACGCCGAACTCTTTGCAGGATTTCTTCATCCGACCACGTGAGATCAGCCTTTCTTGGAAAATGGGCCTGTGCTTCGTCAAAGGTCTCTTTGTCCACGATTGGTGCGAAGGCCCCGGGCCTGATGATCCATTGGTCGTGATCGACTCGAATCCGCTTGTCTCGCCGAAGACGTTGTGAATGACGATGCCAGACGTTACATCCAGTATATTTTGGATTCCTCACGATATTCCGTACATCTAGAGATGACCAAGGCTTCCCATAGTGCTTTATGTCTCCTCGATTCAGTTCGCGAGCGATTGCAGCGCCACCCTGTCCCTCAATAGCCATTGAAAAAATGCGTCGGACGGATTCAATCTCATTGCGCGGGCCGGGGATCAATATCACCCGATCAGTCGTAAGGCTCTTATGCTCACTGGGTTTCATCGTTTGTTTCGGTGTGCCATCAGCGGAAACCATCAGACGCCGGTAACCGTAACCGGGCGGCCCTCCCACCCAATATCCTAGTTGAACGATTCGGGTCTTACCCCGGAACACCTTCTCGCCCAGTTCGCGGCTGAACTCCGCCGCCATGCTTCTCTTTAGTGCCTTGAGTATTGAACTTGATGCTGTACCATCGTTCACAAATGGTTCGGCACAATAGTGAAGAGGTATGCCAGAACTCGAACACAAGAATTCGTAATGGGCAGCTTCATCATTATTCGGGAACCGTCCCCATCGACTCACGTCATAAACCAGAATTGCTTCGTACTCCGCGCCATTGACAACGTCCCTCAGCAATTCACCCAGCGCTTTGCGGTTTTTGGCCACAACCCCACTTTTCCCGACATCTGCATAGGTCTTCACTATCACGAAGCCGTGGCGGACGGCATATTCCTGAATTGCGGCCTTCTGATTGTCAATCGAGTATTGTTGGGCCTCATCAGACATGCGGACATACTGCGCTGCGCGAACCGGCGCGGTCACGGCAATGGCGTTCTTTCTTTGCATCACTTACGCACCTCCAGACTCCAAACGTCACAGGAATCGGGCGCAGGATTAGGCCGGGACAGCAATGAAAAGCTAATTTCGTGCCGCCATGCGTACTGTTAAGTCAAGCAATTCAATCTTGCGGAGAACGCGGCACTCGTAGCCTGACCATTCCTCAGGACAGTGCTCAGGTATTGTTATGAACAGTTGGTCAAACTCGACAATTGCCTTTAATTCGCGCTGGATTTGATCGAAACTCAGCATCACATTTGAAACTTTATTTCTGCGGCGCGGCGAATCGCATTCCTTATCTCATTCCAATTGGTACAACTTTCGCCGGTCGCCTTATAGGGGTGATGGGGGAGCCCATCAAGCTTCATGTGCCAGTGGCGAGGTTCTCGGGGTTCAGCATTGTTTCCACTTTGGCCACGAGTTCAGAAGGTAGGAATGGTTTTCCCAGAACGTCTCCCCCGTTCTTGATCAGTTCACCCAATCCGGGGAATTCGTCAGCAAAGCCAGTGATAAACAAGAACCTCATAGCGGGGCGAGCCGAACGAATTTGCACCATCAGCCGAAGACCGTTGAGCCGGGGGCATGACGATATACTCACCGTCAGATCGATTGCGCCCTCGTGCTGGTCGCACAAGCGGAGCGCCTCTGGACCTAGAAGCACTGACACCTCATTAATAGGCAGCACGACACTGATTACGCACATGCATCCCGACTGCTGCTACCGAAAATCAAGCACGACAACTGCCATTCGAAGTCCTTGCATCGTCAATGGGGCATTGCGAGGAAGTGCCGTCAATTCGGCAACTGTGCCGATATTTCGGCACTTCGGCACAGCTCAGTCATTCAAAGCTTCCCACCATCAAGCCTAATTGACTCAGGTTTCGAGCCAATGCTCGATAGCGAGAACACACAGGAAGACTATCGCCTAGCGAAACGCTTGGCTGCTACCTCGCAGCAGAGACTCTCCGGGAGGCAACTTGATCCGAATCCTTCCGAATCTTCTTTCGGGCACGCTTTTGAGCCAAAGCCTGTTTGACCCGGCGTCTCTCGCCCGGCTTCAAATAGTAGGAGTGGCGCTTCACGTCCTTAATAATGTCTTCCGTCATCACCTTGCGTTTGAACCTCCGCAGGGCGTTCTCCAAAGACTCGCCTTCTTGCAGTCGAACTTCTGCCATTCTCGTCACTCTCAAGTAAGCCAATGAACCTGTATCGAGCTTACTCTCTTTGTGCCACCCACAATCGACTTAGTGCCGTCACGAGAACAGTCACAAACCATTCCATCTCAGCTATCCGCGATCCTGATGCCGGACGTGACCCGTCGCTCGTATGATTATGAGGATATGAACAGGATGCTTCGTGTTCTGTGCTCCATCGTTATCGCCGTCCCTCTGCTTTCTAAGGCTCAAGCGCCCGACGAAAACGTTCCCGTCATACAAGGTGGTGCGGGTCCCTGTTCCCTCAAACTTACGGTTAGGGGTATGGACGGCAAGCCTGTCTATGCAGCCACCGTCAAGGTGCACATCAAGTACGGTTTTGGTGGAATGCGGAGACTCGACCTTGAAGCTGGAACCAACTCTGATGGAAAAGTGACGTTCGCCGGACTTCCCGAGCGCGTGCAGCGACCGCCGCTTGAGTTTCACGCCTCGAAGGATGAGTTAGTGGGAGTCGCGACGTTCGATCCGTCAGCCGAGTGCCAAGCGGAACGGGAAATTGCGTTGGCGAGGTCGGAAGCGCTGGACGGGCACTAGCGGACTTCAATCCCATTGAAATTTCATTTACTCAGGCTGGGCTCTGGTTCTTCTATCCCCTAAAAACAAAACGCCCGTCGAACAGCCCTCCTGCGGAACCCGATCACGCCTTCTGGTCGACCGAATGCGATCCCACACCAATGCGATAGAAGCGGGGAATCGAGTGAGGAATCCGGTCGAAGACAACCGCCATTCCCGTCTGTCGGCGAATGCCATTCCCCTGGACCGCTGCATCATCGCCCAGCATTGAACTCCACGAGCCAGCCGCCTCCGGCGCCGCCGGTCCCAGATCGGGGCGGAGAGTCGCCGCCCCAGCCGGCCGCTGTGAGCGATACAGGTTGTATCCGCAAGTAATCGGACGTCGGCTTGTGACACTGATTCGTTGTAGATCGGTTCCCAGTTGGTGCCCTTCTAGGACTCTATCGCTAGTGCGCAGGCGTGAAGATCTGCCAATCCCTCACAGCATGTTGGCCTGAGCACTAGCGATAGAGTCCTAGCTTGCGCTCAGAACCCCTCGATGAGCCATATCGCGATATTTCAACAACAACAAATAACTTTGCTTACAATCGTCGGTCTTGTAGAGTGTCTTCGATGAAAAGCGAAACGCCGCTCGGAGGCTAATGGCACAAATCGATAACAGTACAGGAACGCCAGCGAACACATCTGAAATTGCGCCTGCGGCAGCCTACGGAGGGCCGCTGGTCATTGTAACCACGTTGTTTTTTGCGTGGGGTTCGCTTACCTCCCTGAACGACGTGCTGATTCCTTACGCACAGCATGTGTTCAATCTCAGACTTGCTGCCAGCATGCTGATTCAGACAGCATTCTTTTCTGCCTACTTTGTTTTTTCGATTCCCTCGGCGAAGATCATCGACTGGCTTGGATATAAGAAAGCGATCGTCGCTGGGTTGTTGACGATGGTGGTGGGCTGTCTGGGATTCTATCCGGCGGCAACCATCCCTTCATTTCCGTTTTTTCTGGCGGCACTGATCGTTCTTGCGACTGGTATTACGATTCTGCAGGTCGCGGCCAATCCGTACGTGGCGGTGCTGGGAAAGCCGCAAACCGCATCGAGTCGCCTGAATCTTACTCAGGCTTTTAATTCGCTTGGAACGGCAATATTTCCCTGGGTCGGGGCGCGAGTAATTCTCGGGACAACGTCGGCTGCCATTGCTCAGAACACTTCGCAGGAAGCGACCGCGATAGTCAGGTTGTACGTGTACTTTTTCGTGAGTACGTTAGTCATTCTGGCCGTCGGCATTGCAATATCGAACTTGCCAACGATCGAGTCGGCTGAACACCACATCGGCGAAAGAGTTAACGACTCCCTATGGAAACATCCGAATCTTATCTTCGGAGCTGTAGGAATTTTTGTATATGTCGGGGCGGAAGTTGCCATTGGGAGTTCCATTGCCAACTACTTGGCGCTGCCGAACATCGGTGGATTCGCGGCGGAACTTACCGACCAGGCACCGCGCTACCACGCAGCACTGGCGGAAGCAGCCAAATACATATCTTTCTTTTGGCTCGGCGCCATGATTGGAAGGTTTGTGGGGTCGGCGATTCTGCAAAAGGTCAAAGCAAACAAACTGCTCGCGGCTTTCGCAGTGATGGCAGCTCTGCTGGTGGCTGTTTCAGTTCTCAGCGGCGGGCATCTGGCAATGTGGTCGATCCTCGCTGTCGGACTATTCAATTCGATCATGTTCCCATGTATTTTTACATTGGGCATCGCAGAACTGGGTCCGCTCACGGGCGATGGGTCCGGAATATTAAATATGGCGATTGTGGGTGGCGCTATCATTCCGTTTCTGTTTGGCAAGACAGCAGACTTCATCAATCGTGCTTACTATCCAGAGATGGTGCAAGGGCAGACGAGTTGGGGTCAAGGTATTCACTATGCCCTGATTGCGGCCACGATTTGCTACCTCTACATTTTATTTTTCGCGGTGAGTGGATCGAGGCCGAACAGCGAACGAGCTCGCGTTTATCATCAGAATGCACAACGGAAAACTTTGTCGTGAGGATGATTACCCCGGCGGTTCGGCTTCCGGGCGGTGCTCTCGAGATTAAACAAATGCCCCTGAGCTACCCGTTGTGAGCGGGCGTTTTCGCTCATTGACCCGTCAATGCATTATGAAAGGCGTCGTAACCGCACGGCGTCGAGCATCACAACGTCATGAAACCGTTGAGTTGGGACAAGCAACTGGGGTTGGCATCGCCGTGGGAAAGTGCGGCGAGCCAAAGCGACCAAACCAATAACCCCTCTAAGAATGAGGTGAGGAATGAGGTGGGGCTGGATGTAAGTCACCAAGCCCGCATCTCTCGGAGGGGGCGGGAATGTCTTTTTTTCTCGACATCCTCTTTAGTAGGATGAGCGTTCTCGCGATTTATCGCCAACTATAGAGGAAGCCTCACATGGTTACCATTGCCGTCGTAAAAAAGCCAACACTCAGTTCATCGTCGTTTACTTCATCGGCCACACTCTGAGCTGGCCAAACGGCGACATCGCGCTAGTGCTGGGAGAGGTAGGAGAAATCCCTGAGCCGAAGCGTCAATATACAAATGATGCGATTTCAGAGCGGGTCGGGAAAAACGTCGGATCCCTCTTCAACCTGGCAGACGCCTTGAACGCGAATCTTAAGCAACTGCCTCCGGGCTACATGCCGTTACGTGATCTGTATGCCGAACTCGAAACCGCCGAGATTCCCTTTGCTTTGATCGTCGATGGCTGCCTGAGAAATGACGAGTTTGAGCAATTTCGCAATGGCCTGGGATTGGCCTCGGACAGCTCGACCCGGACGTTTTTTTATACCGGGCCTGACGGGAAGTTGCTTACGTCATTGGATGCTCTTGATGGCAGGCTGCGCCATTTTGCTGACAGTCTTCCCTATCTACACTCCCAAAACTCTGTGATCCTCCCCGCCAAGCCAGGCACATTCGCCCAACCCTGGCCGGACCCGGACTTGGACTGGAGCGAGGTTGGACCTCTCTGCGCTCGGATTACGAACTACGTGCGCGCGTCGGTTTGGGATCAAGATCCCCCAAGCTCGGGAGAAGTATTGTCCAACCTTACCGACTACAAAGGAACAGGAGAGATCTCGCCCACGGATTCCATCAGTATCAGTAGGGGCAGCGGCAAAAGTGCTGGTACGGTCAGGTTCTCTGGCTCGTCTGCCATCGTCCTCCAAGTCGCTAGCTACCTTACGATCATTGTAAGGCGGTTAGCGGCGGCTGTACGGTGTTGGATCGCAGGGCAAGATTGATTCCTCTCCGACTTGATTGAATTGGGAAATCAGCTTGTAACCGTGGCTCCTCCCTCGGAAATTGAATATTTCTTACCTTGGTAGCGAAGGTTCAGCAGCCGCGCGTTGGCATCAAAGTCCTTGAGTCGCGGCTCGGCTTTTACACCTTCGAATAGTGTCAGGTTCGTGCCGAAGATAGTATCGATCACCAGATCTGTAAATCCGCCGCCTGCGACGCAGCACCAGTCGTTAATATAAGGGGCATCGTTGGGGCATTTGTAAGCGGCTCCATCTTCGAGCGGGAATACAGTCTCCACAAAATGCGCTTGCCCAATTGGTCCCTGATTACCGGCTTTGGCCAGATTCTTCAGCCATGCAGAAACCCTCCGCGAAGAATCAATCTTATACAGACCTTTTGCGGTTGCGGGGGGCCAAGCGGCATACGCGCCCAGCCAACTATGGTCCGGGCGGATATTCCAGGTCGCATCGGCATCGTTCGGCGAGAGAGCACGCATCCAGTACTCACTGTGCAGCTCATCCCAGAAGAAGCGGCTCATCTCCTGCTTTTGGGCGACGCTCAGATCCGCGATCATGTTGTCGAGAACGGAAAGGAAGTCGTAGCAGTGGCGTACTTCAACAAACGAACCATTGGGCTGTCCGCATTGCCACCAGCCCTTTCCTGCAACATAGAGCTTTTTGTTGATTCGATCGGCCAACGCTGTCGCTTCAGCACGCAATTGAGACGCACGTGCAGAATCAGCGCGCCGGTCGAGCAAATCGGCCACAAAGCGCATGGAAGACACGTTACCCGCATTCATGCCCGCTGTCTCATGTAAGTAGGTACTGACGACCTCAAGCAAGTTTTCGATCTTACCGTAGTCGCCCAATCCGTGCCCCTGTCGGTCTAGGTGCTTCCAGTAGGTGGCATGCGCGACAAGATGATCGAGAGTGCTGCTCTGACCCACGCGTTTATCAAGCCAGGCAAAATCCCCCGTCACGCGCAGGTAATTCTCGGCGCAACGCACGATCGCCATGTCATTAACGCCATACCAAGGGCCAACTGCTTCTGCTGTGACGTAGTCAGTAGCTAAGTGCTGATGCATGTCTTGCACGAACCAGTTTTCGATGAGACGGCGGAGAGCCTCCGGGTCGAGCAACGCGAGGCTCAATGATGTCAGAGATGTGTCCCAGGGAAAGCTGAGAGTAGGAAGAACATGGCCTCCCAGGGTGATGTAGGTCGTACCGTATTTCGAATCCGGGGAGGCCCGCCTGGCAAAGAGTAGATTCTTGAAGCCGGCGTGATAGAGCTGCCAAAGGGATTCATCTTTCGTTTCGAGTTGTGGGAGATAGCCGGAAAAATCGGAATTGCTCTCCGTGAAAGCGGAGCGTAATAAGCTGTTGAAGTCGGCTTCATTCTGGTGCAGAGCTTGGTCGAAGCGAGATTGCAGTTCGTCGTAAATTGCCAGGGCCGCATCAGCATTTGCATCGACCACATTTGCGTAATGAAACTCCCTGATCTCTCCAGGCCTGATCGTTGCGTCAATCACTATCATCCGGTCGGATTCGAGGCGGCTTGGTCCCGGCGAAATGCCTTGAACGGAAACGGCAGGACTGTGTTGCGCTTCAAAGATCAGAGCTCGGCGTTCCGCATCCCAACGGATTGCGTTGTCTGCTTCGCCGGGAGAATTTACAAACCACGAAGTCGTTTTCTGGGTAACGGCCGCGCGCATATCAAAACCCAGCGTGACGGTCCGGGTTGCATTGCTCAGGTTCGTGACCCGAATCGACTGGGCGGCTGCGCGCCGTCTGGAGGGCATAAAAGTTTCGGTAGTGAATTTTAGTCCGTCGATTCGGGTCTCACGAACGAACCGATGCGGGAACCATTGATAGGTAATTGTGTCTCCTCCGGGAGAATAGGATTGGAGAATCCGCCCGTTCAGAAACAGTTCACAGGTGAGCAAGAAGCCCGGGCTCCACGCCATTTCGGGTACTCCGCAACAGGCAAAGGGCGGCAAGGACAATGCCGTGATCCCGGAGACAGATTTTGCCGCCTGCACGTAGCCGTATTCGTTTTGCGTGGCCGGCGAATTGTAAAGATCCCGCCACGTGTGAACAAGACGCGAGCCAGCGAGATCGCTCACATCGGGAATAGCAGATAAATGTCTAGCCGCCGATTGTCCAACAAACGGCACTGTGATTGCCGGCAGAGCTGCGGCCGCGAACCCTGTCTTGAGAAATGACCGCCGGTTCCAACTCGACGAAAATGATGAGGAGTTCATTGGGAGCGATCCTTGTTAAACGAAGGCCAAGGATACACCCAATGCGATCTTAATCGCCAGAATGTAGCTACGAATATGCCTTAAACAAACGTTCATATGAGCGATTAATGCTGAAAACGTTCCTTCGTTCTTACTTTGGGGGAAACGGCGGCCGTAGCTGAATTCAGGCAGGAGAGGTTGCTTCTGCGGGTTGTACGGTGTGCGCAATCTCTGACTTCAAACGCGCAACACTTCAATGTCAGCGTCTTCAAAAGGTGCGACCATTCCGTCCGTGGCACTCGAGTCGGTAACCAGAACGTCGAGTTCATCGGTCGAACAGATAGACCAACCCGCCAGAATTCCGAACTTGCTATGATCGACGAGGGCTACCTTCTTGCGCGCGCGCTTCACCATCAACGCGTTCAGTTGGGCTTCTTCCGGATCATAGCAACTGACCCCGGATTTCGCGTCGATCCCGTCGGCGCCAATGAATAGAACATGAATCATCACGCGAGA
>Ga0302325_10027777_pt1 | contig 11721 bp, 7 predicted proteins | sample Palsa_T0_2_FD_201948 | JGI IMG/M metagenome (GOLD analysis project Ga0302325, IMG submission 201948) | Peat permafrost microbial communities from Stordalen Mire near Abisko, Sweden - Palsa_T0_2 | ecosystem: Environmental > Terrestrial > Soil > Palsa > Peat permafrost | place: Sweden: Abisko... | reverse complement strand
AGGAGCTTGGGGAAGGCCAAGGAGTTTGCGGGGGGCGTGCTTCGCGTTTCGCCAGATCGAACGGATGCATTGCTCGCCGCGGCCGAGACGGAAGAGGGGATGATGATGCTGGCTGATTCCGAACAGCATCGGGAAGAAGCGCTGAAGCATGCCGCGGATTGCGCCGCCTTTCTGGACCGGTTGACGCAACCCGGGCGAGCATCGGCGCTTGAGCGCGAGAATGCGAGCCGGATGTATGTGAACCTCGGGCTGGCATTTATGAACGCGCACCGGTTCGACGATGCGCTGCGTTATGCCAAAGGCGGGGTGAGCGTGGGGAGATCGACGCCATCGGCAAAGTATGTGCCCGCCGGGCTTAGTTTGATGGCCAATACGATGCGGCAGCAGGGCAATTTGACGGGGGCACTGCAGGCGATTACGGAAGCGCGGGCGCTTACGGCGAAGACCGTCTATGAGAGCGACACAGCCCGCATGTCGGCGGAGTACGCGATTCTTTGGCGGCAGGGTCTGATACTCGGTGAGGACGGCGGCATTAGTCTGGATCGCCCGGGGGACGCGATCGAGCCGCTGCAGAAGGATTTCGATGCGATGGAGCAATTGGCGTCGCGCGATGCGAACGACTCGGCCAGCCGGGACAGGCTTGGTACCGCTGGCCGCACTCTGGCGGGAATCCTACGGCACACGGATCCGGAGCGGGCGTTGGCGGTTTATGACAAGTGTTTATTGCGGCTGCGCGAGATTCGGCACGGGTTGAAAGCGCGGCGGGACGAAGCGACGATCCTGGCGGGTTCGGCTGGGGTTTTGCGGCAACTGCGTCGCGCTCCCGAAGCCGCGGCACGGTTGGAGGATGCTTTTCAGCTGCTCCGCGAGTCGAAGGACTACCCATCGGCGGTGATATCTCCGGGCGGACAGGTGGACCAAGTAATGCGGGCTTTCGCGGAACATCAGGGCGAGACGGGCCACTTGGAGGCGGCGCGCGATACTTACGTGACGCTCTTAAACGGCGTGATGGCCTCGAAACCCGATCCGGAAAACGACCTGCGGCAGGCGAACGACGTTTCGGGGATTTACTTTGCGTTGGCTGAAGTTTGCCACCGGACTAATCGGCTCGATGAAGCACAGGAATGGAGCAGGCGACGGGCCCAGCTTTGGAGCGGCTGGGCGCGGAAGATTCCGGGCAATTCGTTCGTGGAGCGGCAAATGGCTAAGTAATTGCTGATTCCATGGGCATGAAACTCTCTCATTTGTTTTATGTAGCTTTAGGCGTTAGCGCGGGTTTGTTACTGGCACCGAAGTCCGGACTTTGGAACCGATACCTCACCCGCAAAACCAAGGAAGGCCAGAACCTAGTGAGAATCGGCATCAAGAAAACCGAAGCGGCGGTAGCGGATGCGGCGGATGGCTTGATCGATATTATGGAAAAGGGCCGCAAGACCATCGCTAGCTAACTTTCGGCTCTTCTGACTTCTGCTTTCCTGGGTTATACTAAAGGCTTCCAGACAAGCCATGTTGCTCAGCATTCAGGAGTTGGAAGTACGTAAAATCCGCTTTGACTCGGTCTATGAACCGGGCAAATTGGACTTTTCGTCGACCGGCATCCGCCAAATCAGTCCGTTGCACGCGGTTGGGGAAGCGGAAATCCTGGAAAACACCGGCGGTGAGATTCGCGTTCAGGGACAGTTGACTGTCACTGTGGAAGCGGATTGCGACCGCTGCCTGACACTGGCGAAGTTCGAGCTGGACGCGCCTTTCGATTTGTTTTATCAGCCGAGCTCTATTATCGATTCCGATGAAGATGAGATCGAAATCGATGAGGGCTCGGCTGAAATTGCGTTTTATGAGGGAGCTGGAATCGAGCTGGAAGACGTACTGCAGGAGCAAGTAGTCCTGCTGCTTCCGGTACAGCGACTGTGCAGCGAGAGTTGCCAGGGAATTTGTCCGATCTGCGGGAAGAACCGCAATGAATCGGGCTGTCATTGCACAGCTACTTTGACCGATGACCGGTGGAGTGGCTTGAGTCAGTTTAAAAAAGCAACAACTTAAGAAGGTTTAGAACGAAATGCCGAATCCGAAACGTAGACACTCCGCCGCGCGCACCGGCAAACGCCGCGCGCATGACGCCTTGAAAAAAGTGGGCCTTTCCGAATGCCCCAACTGCCACGAGCAGAAGCTTCCACACCGCGTGTGCCCGAACTGTGGCCAATACAAAGGCCGTGAAGTGATTGAAGTCGCCCAACAATAGCTTGTGCTGACTATCGCCCTCGACGCCTTGGGCGGAGATCACGCGCCTAAGCCAGAAGTGGAAGGCGCGATTCGAGCTGTTAAGACTTTGGGAGTGAAGGTCCTACTGGTTGGCCAGGGGGACCTGGTAAAGGCAGAGCTCGAAAAGCACGAAGACTACCGGCATCTTCCGATCGAAATCGTTCATGCATCCGAGCGAATTACGATGGAAGATTCGCCGGCTAAAGTTGCGCGTTCTAAGAAAGACAGTTCGATGCATGTGGGGTCGCGCCTGGTGGCTGAAGGGCTCGCTCATGGTTTCGTGACCGCTGGGAATACGGGCGCTTGCATGGCCATCGCCAAGATGGTGCAGGGCAAGATCAAGGGCGTGGATAGACCTGCGATTGCGGGCGTGTTTCCTACTCGCACGGGCAAGCCTGTAGTGGTGGTGGACGTGGGCGCCAATGTGGATTGTGACGCGGGTATGCTGGCGCAATTCGCGGTGATGGGGGAGATTTATTCCCGAATGGTTTTGCGGATTGACCGGCCGCGGGTAGGGCTGCTTTCGATCGGCGAAGAAGAGCATAAGGGCAACGATTTGACCAAGGCGGCGATGCCTTTGCTCAAGGAGCTGCCGATCAATTTTATTGGGAACGTGGAAGGCTGCGACTTGTTCACGGGTACGGTGGACGTGATCGTGTGCGATGGGTTTGTGGGGAATGTCGCGCTGAAGGTGAGCGAGGGAGTGGCGGACATGATTACAGGCATGCTGCGGGAATCCCTGGCGGCTACGATCACGCGCAAGATTGGGTATGTGCTCTCGCGAGCCGCTTATAGCGACTTCCGGAAGCGCGTGGATTATTCGGAGTACGGCGGCGCGGCGCTGCTGGGCGTCAAAGGCGTGTGTATCATTTGCCATGGGAGGTCAAACGCGAATGCGATCAAGAATGCCATCCGCGTGGCTGCGGACTTTTCCGGCGGCAACATCAATCACCAGATCGAACAGACACTTCGCTGAAAAGAATCGGCGTGCGCGAGCATCTTACTCTGTGATGAAGCGGATATTGCTGTTTCTCGCGGTTGGCGCGAGTTTGCTGGGGCAGAGTTCCAGTCCTGGATCGAATCATGTGAATTGGACGCTGGAGTTTTCTTCGGCGTCCGCGGCCCCGGGCGGCAAGGTGCTGGGTACTCTGCACGCGAAGATCGACCCGGGTTGGCATCTCTATTCGCTTTCCACTCCCCCGCCCCCGATTGCGACGACTATACAGTTGGCTGCGAACGGAGTTTTTAATTTGGTGCGGGTTCTGCAGGCTGCTCCGATTCTGAAGTTCGATCCGAACTTCAATGCCAAAACGGAGACGTTCGAGGGTGAGACGGCTTTTCTGGTTGAGCTGGGGGTCAAGAAAGATGCTCCGGCGGGAGCGGTTACCATTACCGCGCAGCCGCGTTATCAAACCTGTAGCGATACCTCATGTATTCCGCCTAAGACTAAGAATGTAGAGGCGATGTTCACCGTCGACCCGGGCGCGAAGGCGGCTGCTTATTCGATTCCTAAGGGTTATTCGGAAGGTAAGGCGAAGCCTGCGGCAACGGCTACGGACAGTTCGCTACTGACCTTTATCGCGATTGCGTTCGGATTTGGACTGGCTTCGATCTTTACGCCTTGCGTGTTTCCAATGATTCCGATCACGATGTCGTTCTTCCTGAACCAGGAGAATCCGTCGCGGCGGCAATCGGTGACGCAGGCTGGGATTTTCTGTCTGGGGATCGTCGTGCTGTTTACGGGATTCGGGTTGATCACTACGGCGATACTGGGTCCATTTGGGGTGGTGCAGCTGGGGTCGAATCCTTGGGTGAACGGACTGATCTGCGCGATCTTCCTGACGTTCGGGTTGAGTTTGCTGGGTGCGTTTGAGATTACGATTCCGTCGTTCATTTTGACGAAGCTGAACTCGGCGTCGCAGGGCGGCGGGGTGGTTGGGACCTTGCTAATGGGCTTGACGTTCTCACTGGCTTCTTTCGCTTGCGTGGGCCCGTTTGTAGGGACGCTGCTGGCGGCTTCGGCCACGGGCGGGGGGTCGCGGCCGGCGATTGGGATGCTGGTGTTCTCGGTGGGCCTGGCGCTTCCGTTCTTCCTGCTAGCGCTGTTTCCGTCTTACCTGAAGAAGCTGCCTCGCAGCGGCGGATGGCTGGCGCGGGTGAAGGTGGTGATGGGCTTCGTCATTATTGCCGTGATGTTGAAGTATCTGGCGAGTATCGATCAGGTGCTGCAGTGGGGCTTCCTGACGCGCGAGCGTTTTCTAGCGGCTTGGATCGTGTTGTTTCTGATGCCTGGGCTTTATTTGTTGGGCCTGATTCGGATGGAGGGGATCAAGAGCGAGGAACCGGTGGGGCTGGGACGCTTGCTGATGGGGATGACGTTTGTGGTGTTCTCGCTGACGCTGGTGCCGGGGATGTTCGGGAGCAAGCTTGGGGAACTGGACGCGTATGTGCCGGTGGCGTCGGAATCCGCGGGTCCAGGGGGCTTCGGGACCGAGGCAGTCTGGCTGAAGAACGACTTGCCTGGTGCGCTTGCGAAGGCCAAGGCAGAGGGTAAGCGGGTGCTGGTGGATTTTACAGGCTATGCCTGCACAAACTGCCACTGGATGAAGGCGAATATGTTCACGCGGCCTGAGATTGCGGCGGCGCTGAAGAGCGGGTATGTGCTGGTGGACCTTTACACCGACGGGACGGACGAAGCTTCGCAGGCGAATCAGAAGCTGGAAGAGAGCAAGTTCGGAACGATCGCGGAGCCGTTCTACGTGATCTACGACGGCGATCAGGATGTGATTGCTACGTTCCCGCAGGTGACGCGCGATACGGCCGAATATCTGGCGTTCTTGAATACGGCGGCCAAGACTGTGGTGGCGAGCGGTAGTGAGCTGGATTCCTTGCCGATTACTACGCTTGAGGGCGCGGCCTTCGATCGTTCCGCGCTTAAGGGGAAGGTGGTGGTGGTGGATTTGTGGGCTACCTGGTGCGTGCCTTGCCGCGAGGAGATTCCGGCGTTTAACAAGCTGAATGCCAGTTTGAAAGACGCGGTGATTGTGGGCGTCGCGATGGATGAAGACGGCGCGCCGATCGTGAAGAAATTCCTTAAGGACCACCCGATGAATTATTTAGTGGGCCTAGGGGCGCAATCGATCAACGATCAGCTGAATATTGAGCAGATGCCAACTACGATCATCTACGACCGCGCAGGGAAGCCTACCAAGAGGTTTACCGGGCTGACTGGGATTGCTGAGATTGAAGCGGCGATTAAGCAGGCCAGTTAGCTGTTGAGCTGAACGGGGAGTGCGCCTACTGATGTGTTCTGGACCTGGTAACTGAGCGTGTTCATCCAGGCGCCGACGATGCCGTCCGGGAAGGTTTGGATTAGGGCGTCCATGCGAGCGCGGATGGCAGTGACCTGATCCGGATTTCGTAGGGATCGGTCATGGGATTCGTCCATGTCCTGGGCCACGTTATAGAGTTCGGTCTGGGGAAGTGGAAGATTGAGGCGGCCGCCGGCCGGGTCGGGCGAGAATGCCCAGCTATTGAACCGGGTTACGTGAAGCTTCCATTGCCCCATACGGGCGGCTTGCAATTCAACGTCGTTGAAATAGAGGAATGCGTCGCGCGTCACATCTGCTTGCCAACCGCGCATGACTGGAGAAATGTCGACGCCGTCTGAGGGATTCGAGGGCATCGCCGCGCCCGTGATGGCGGCGATGGTTGGGAGGATATCCAGGTTCGTGGTCAGGTTTGTGCCCACTTGGCCGCTTGGAATCGCACCGGGATAGCGGGCGATGAGAGGCACTCTGACACCGCCTTCGAAGATCTCGCCTTTGCGCTGGCGGAGACCGCCGGTGCTGCCCTGATACCAGGGACCGTGGTCGCTAGTGAAAACTACGAGGGTGTTGGAATCAAGACCAGCGCCTTTGAGCGCTTGCATGAGAGCGCCGATGCTCGAATCGATTTCGGTTACTACGTCGCCATAGAGACCTTGGCCGGAGGAACCCGCAAAGGGCGTTGAGGGCATCAGTGGCAGATGGGGAGCCGCAGGCGCGAAATACATGAAAAACGGATTGTTGCCAGCGTTGTTGATGTAGTTGACTCCCCATTGCGTGAATTTCTGGAGGAGAAGCGAGATATCGGTCGGCTCCTCAACCGTATCGAGATTGTGCATCAAGGGCAGCGGCGCCATATCCGCGCTGTAAGGGATGCCGTAAAACTCATCGAAGCCGAGATTGGTCGGCATGAATTGCGGCAGAGAACCGAGATGCCACTTGCCGATGCAGGTAGTCGAATACTTCATGCCCTTGAGCATCTGGGCGATGGTGGTTTCGGTCGAGGGCAGGCCGTAGGTATCGTCCTGATCGATTACACGGGGAATTCCGTAGCGGTTGGGGTAACGGCCCGTGAGCAAACCCGCGCGCGCTGGAGAACAGACGGGCGAGGAGGAGGTGTGGTGAGTGAAGCGGATACCCTGTTGCGCCAGAAGGTCCAGGTTAGGAGTCCGAATAGTTCCGCCGTAGGAACCCAGATCGCCATAGCCCAAATCGTCACAACAGATGAGGATGATGTTTGGCTGCCGCGTTTGTGCGTTCGCCGTGATTGCTGCCGCGGCTCCAGTTGCCGCTGCCTTGAGGAATGTGCGTCTGTTTCCTGCTAAAGCCTGGAAAAGTTCGCGCCGGGTATCCAAAGTTCGTTCTACCTCCAAAGCAAGGTCTCACAAGATGACTGTGCAAAACCGTACCAGGAGGGGACTCTTGCACCACACGGACCACGCTGTGAGCTTTAGACCGATGTTAACGAAAGCGTGAGCGAATGTCCACCAAATCAGATAAATTTATCCGTTAATAAGAAAGATTCGATGGTGCACAAAGTCTAGAAGTCGAGCCGCAAACCCATTTCGATCCACCGCGCTGAATTGGTGCGGTTTGGCGGAGTGTAAGTCCCCGTGATGACACCGAATGTCGCCGGGCTGGTGAAGCTGGTAGAGGGATTCGCGAAATTATGGTGGTTGAAGAGATTGAAGAAATCCGACGAGAATTCCAGCCGGTACTTCTCGAAGATCCTGGTCGATTTCCCAAGCCGCATGTCGAGATTCCAGAATGGAATTCCGTACATGGGGTTGGAGCTGCCGGTGCGGCCGGAAGTGGAAAGCTGCACGTAGCTGAAATCGCAGTACGCCGCGCCGGGGTTGCTGAACAGGTTCAGGCCGGTGGTGCCGCTGGCTCCCACGACTCCGCTGAAAACGCCGTCGGAGCATGTGGTTGCGTTCGACACATTGTGGTTGACGCCGGTTGAAGGGGTGCCATTCACGGGAACCATGTAATCGGTGGCTCCGATTACCGAGGTGCCGCCGCCCCACACCTGGCTGCCTTCGGAAACCTTCACAGGCAACCCGGTCCACGCCGAGAAAATTCCCGAAGTGTACCATCCGCTCAGCGCGCGATCGAACGCGTTGCCGGTGTGCAGATTATGGCCGGTACCAAGCGGCAGATCGTACTGGTAATAGGCATTGACCACGTGGCGCCGGTCATAGGAGGAAGCGCCATACTGCACGGAAGTGTTGTAGCTATTGGAGTAGAAGCCTGCGTTGTTCTGGTTCGATATTCCGTCATCCAGCGCCTTGGACAGAGTGTAGTTCGCAGTGACGGTAAACCCGCGCGAAAGTCTCTTCTTCAGAGTGAGGATCCCGGCATTATAGTTGGCGTATCCGATGTAGGTCCGCATGAATTCGACCTGCGCCTGATCGCTGTCATAAGCCTGCAAACCCAAACTACGGCGGTAAGTATCCAGGTTCAGGAACAGGCTGCCGACGTTTCCGGCGGTGATGGAGCCCTTGTTGGCGCTCACGATGTATGCGGTGGCGCTTGCGGCTCCATGGGCCTTCGCGAGGCCGGGGAACTGATTCTCGAACCAAGGTTCCACGGGAGCTGCCTGACCGGCGCGCAGGGCGTTCGCAATGGCATCGTAAGCCTGTGCGAACGATTGTCCGGAAGCGGTGTCTACAAACATGTAGGGGGCCGAGTTCAGGTTGATGGCTTGCGGCAGATCGCGGCTGAAACGCCCGATGTATGCCGCTTCCATAATGATGCCGGCCGGAAGTTCACGTTGGAAGCTGAGGTCGAAATTGTAGCTGCGGCCGGTCTTGGTGTTGGGATCGACCTGGAAGGAAAGCGTCTCAACGCCTACGCCCGGAATTACCGGCGATGTGGCTGCTGAAGCGGTTGGCAAAGGCAGCGTGCCGTCAACGCCGACACGAAAGCTGGCCAAGCCTGGATTCACGGCGACTCCGCCGGAAGCATTGCACCCCGCGCCGCCCGGGCCGGTCGCGTTACAGGCAGGAGCGGTCACCAGGATGTTCTGGTCGAAACCGATTCCCAACATCGGAATTTCGACGCTCTGCACGGTGTTTGAGCGGTCGTACACCATGGCAAACCCGCCGCGGATAACGGCCTTGCGGTCACCCATGATCTTGCTGAAGAAACCGTCTTTCACGGAGGGATTCCATGCGAGTGAAGCGCGCGGACCCAAGTCGCCGTAGTCGGTGTTGTAAACAGGGCGCTTGGCCGCACCCACGGTTTCAAAGCCGAAGGTGGGATTGTAGATCTGCCCGGCCAGCGCAGCCTGCTCCTTGGCGGCAATGAAGGACGGGCCGGAAATCAGGGCGCCGGTGGCGGCGTTGGTCATGATGGTCTGGAGGTTGTTGGCTTCGGTCGGGGCTGTTTGCCAACCGTAGGAGAGCCCGTAGTAAAGGGTCAGGGACGGCTTGATGCGCCAGGAATCCTGAACATACAGGTAGGTAGCCCATTGTTGCGTCTGATCACGGAGGAATGTTCCTAGCGGTTGAGGTTGCAGGTTGGCGTTGCGCACCGCTAACACTCCGACGTTATCCACCATGCCGAGAAGCGATGCGTAATAGCGGTCCCAATTGGTCAACTGGCTGGCCGGGATGCAGTTGGTGGTGATGGATGAGCCGCAGGTGGCGGGCTCGTTTACCGAGGGGATGGTCAGGTAGGATTGATCGCCGTCGATCTGGGCGACGAGCGAGGTGATCGATCCGACAACTTTGTCCGCGCGCGCATGGGTGAAGTTGATCTTATTCAACTGGCCGCCGAACCGGATCTCATGCTTGCCGATCGTCTTCGTTACGTCGTCGACCAACTGCCCGTACTGGCTCCAGCCGCCCTGGAAGCGGGCGCGCTGGGTATCGAGGTCGATGGGGGAATCGATGAAGCTGCTGACGCCACTGCCGATTGCGAGAGCAACCGGGCCGTCGGCGGTCTCGGAACCGGGAATGTTCAGAATTCCGGCCGCCTTGGTGGGAGACGTGGCGTTGGATTGGCTGGTATCGCGAACCCAGCCGATGCGGAAGGTGTTCAGCAAGCTCGGCGAAATCTGGTAGGTGGCCTGGACGCTCGGCACAATCCCGCGCTGCGGGGTGGTTTCCGCCGAACTGGCGACGCCGTTCTGAATGGAAATATCGCCGGACGCAAGCGCGTCGCTACGGAAGTAGGTGAGATTGGCGTTCAGCGTCAGCTTTTCGTTTACTGTGTGGTCGATGCGGATTACGCCGTAATCGGTTTGAGTCGGCGTTGGAATATTCGCAAAATAGGAACCGGTATTCAATCCGTCTCCGCCGGGAGAGTTCGGCAAGGGGAGTTGCGCAAATTGAGCCACTACGGACGGACTTTCGCCCAGGCCGCGCGGATCGCAGGGCGTCGAGCCCAAGGCTCCGCCAACCGAGTTGCAGATTGCCGCGCTCTTCAGATTGATTTGTTCGATGCCGGCCGGGGTGGAAAACTGAACGATGCCCTGTTTGAGTAGCGCCGTCGGCACGGTGCGGCTAACCTGCGCCACGCTGTTGAACCGGCGGCCTTCATAGTTGCCGAAAATGAAGGTCTTGTTTTTGATGATTGGGCCGCCCAGACGTCCGCCGAACCGGTTGTCGTGGATGATCGCTTTGGCAAGGCCGATGCGGTTGTTGTCCCACGTGTTCGAATTCAGGTCGTTGTTCTGAAGATATTCGTAGAGAGCGCCGTGGAGGGTGTTGGAGCCGTGCCGGCCGATGAGCGTCACCTGCCCGCCCGAGCCGCGGTTCATGGTTGCGCTGGGGCTGGCCACGTTCTCATTGAACTCTTCCACGCTATCGGCAGGGGTCGGGATCGAAGTGCCTGTCGCGACGATGTTCTGGGTGATGTCGATACCGTCCAGCGTTACCGTATTCTGGTCGTCAACCGCGCCGCTGACGCGCATGTTCAGACCCGCGCCGCCGGCCACCACGCCCGGCTGCAGATTCATCAGCTCCGTCGCGTTACGCTGCAAGGTGGGAAGACGAAGGATGGCATCGGTGGAAACGGTGTTTCCGATTTGAGCATCGGATGTTTGCAGTGCAACCGCGGCAGCCGCCGTCACTTCCACGACTTCGGTGCTTCCGCCCAACTCCAGTTTGACGGCCAAATTGCTGGTTTTGTCCACTTCCACCACCAGCGCCGAAACGGTCGCGGTCCGGAAGCCCGTCATTTTGACAGTCAGCTTATAAGTGCCGGGCTGGACCACGGGAAAGGAATACTCGCCAGCGTTGTTCGAAGTGGTCGAGGCCGTTGAGTTGGTTTCCGGATTGAGCAGTTGGACGTCCGCCTTGGGAACTACGGCGCCCGTTGCGTCGGTTACGGTGCCAACGACTTTACCAGTGGTGGACGATTGGCCGAACAGGCCTGGAATCTCGAGAAATGCGGCGCACAGAACGAGCGCGGCATGGAGACAAAAGCGCTTTGCCATGAAAACCCCCTTGAAGCCCTTGGATATTGAGAACTTGCCCGGAAATTCAGAGTGATTGAAAAGGAGACCCTATTTTTCAACCATTTACTCAGCATGGAGCGGAAATCTTTGGTGAATCGTAGCAACCGTTAGACAGAAGTGTCAATCGCTTTACGATGTTTTTTTGACCAAGTCCCGCAAATTCACTCAAAAGTGGAGGGCATTCGATTTGTATTAGTGCGTACCGTAGGGCGGGTCGTATAGGCTTGGCATGCGGAAGGAGCGGTATTCCGGCGCAGCGGCATGGAGCGAGTAGACGGTAGAACTGGCGGCGGAAACTTCGACTGCATAGGTGCCGTTGGCGAGATAACCGAGGTCGAAATGGAAGTCGCCGTTGGGGAGTTTTTGAGCGGCGCCAAGCGCGACGGAGAATTGTCCGAGGTCGGCATTCAAAATCAGATTGGCCACCTTATTCGTGTCATCAACGACGAGAACCTGTCCTCGGCTGTTCTGAGTGGGATCGGCGAAATTTCTCACATTTCCGTTGTCGAAAACGGTGAGGGTCGTGTTGTCGTCGAGGAACTGGGGATCGTGCTGGTGGGTGAACCAGGGCAGGGCTGCGGTGGAATTCATCGTGAAATCGCCGTTCGGTCCAAGGCGCCAGAAGATAGCCCCGTTCCCCTGTCCGTTCTCGTAATCGATCTTGATAAC
>Ga0302325_10027776_pt1 | contig 11721 bp, 10 predicted proteins | sample Palsa_T0_2_FD_201948 | JGI IMG/M metagenome (GOLD analysis project Ga0302325, IMG submission 201948) | Peat permafrost microbial communities from Stordalen Mire near Abisko, Sweden - Palsa_T0_2 | ecosystem: Environmental > Terrestrial > Soil > Palsa > Peat permafrost | place: Sweden: Abisko... | reverse complement strand
CTCGTTCTTCCACGCGCTCGACAACGACCTGCTGATCGGCAAGCCGGTGATCCTCGCGGCGACGGCCGGCACCGCCCGGCACGCGCTGGTGGTGGACGACCAGATGCGGTCGCTCTTCGCCTACCTGCGCACCCTGCCGGTGCCGACGTCGCTGTTCGCCGCGCCCGAGGACTGGAGCGACGACGCGCTCAACCAGCGCATCGACCGGGCCGCGTTCGAGCTCGTGCTGCTGATGGAGTCCGGTTTCGCCCGCAAGGTCCGGGACGAGTCCTGGCAGAACTACCAGCACGAGCTCGGCTCGGCGGGCGGGACCGAGCTCGGGATCACCATCGACAGCGACCTGATGCGCTTGGCGACCGGCGGCAGCGCCTCCTAGAACAATTCAAAATCGGGTCATATCGAACGGTCCCGGCCGCCTCTCCACCGTCCATGACACGAACCCGGCTAAGCCGGCCTTCTCGGCCAAGCCAGTACCCTTGCGCCCGTGAGCTCGCTGCCCGCCTCGGCCGCGACGGCGGTGGCGCTGTTCGCGGCGACCAACGTCGACGACCTGGTCGTCCTCGCCCTGCTCAGCGCGGCCTCACGGGCAGCCGGCCGGCCGAGGCGGTGGGAGATCTGGGCCGGCCAGTACCTCGGCTTCGCCGTCCTGGTCGGCCTGTCGCTGGCGGCCGGGCGCAGCCTCTCCCTGGTCCCGGCCCGCTGGCTCTGGCTCCTCGCCCTGATCCCGCTCGCCGTGGGCGTGGTCACCCTGGCGGCCGCCATCAGGCAGGCCCGCCGCCCGACGCGGTCACCCCCTCCGTTGCCGGGCCTGGTCAGCGTGCGCGGCCTGTCCTGGATGGCCGGCTCGGCCGGGGTGGCGACGCTCACCGTGGTCGACGGGGCGGACAACCTGGCCGCCTACACGCCGGTCTTCGCCACCGCCGACGCTGCCCGGGTCGCGGTCACGCTCGCCGTCTTCGCGGTGGGCGTCGCGGTCTGGTGCGCGGCCGGCGCCCTGCTAACCCGCCACCACCGCATCACCGAAACCCTGCAGCTCTACGGCCGCTGGTTCCTCCCGGCCGCCTTCATCCTGATCGGGCTCTACACCCTCCACGCCACCAACGCTCCCATCCGCCCCTGAACCCCTAGGCCAGCTGATAGCCGCCAGCCTCGTCGAGGGCCTCGCTGACCTCGGCCTCGGGGAGCGGGGCGGCGCTGGTGACGGTCACGGTGGAGACGCCGCCCGGCGCGAGCTGGACCTGAATCGAGGAGACGCCGTCCAGCGCGGTGACCTCGGTCGTCACCGCGTTCGCGCAGTGCTCGCAGGTCATGCCGGTGACCTTGTAGGTCGTCGTTGTCATCGAGGGATGCCTTTCTGCTCCGAGTTGCCCAAGGTCAGGAACGAACGAGGCGGGCGATTGCTTCCGAGGCTTCCTGCGCGGAGGGGATACCGCTGCAGGCGGAGGCTGTTGGCCACCACGAAGACCGAGGATAGGGTCATCGCGGCGGCGGCGAGGATCGGAACAGCCTGATCGCGTCGGGCACGCACTCGGCGGGTCACCGTGTGCGCCCGGCGCTGCCAGTCCAGGCAGCCGGGGCAGCCCGCCAGGTGCGACTCGAGCACCGCAATCCATGGTGTGGTAGTGCCTGGGCAGGCCCGGGAAGTTCCCGGCCGACGAGTTACTTTTCCCCGGATACCCCAGGCGGGTTTATGAAATACCCCCACCCGGTTTAGCGGATACCTCGCAGGGGTTTATCAGGAGCCTCGGTACCGGCTTGCAACCGGGCATCCACCTGCGTGTTAGTGAAATTTAGGCAATTCTCCAGGGCTTGACGCGATTAATTTGCGGCGTCGGCGACGTCTCTCTATCGTGGGTTGCGGCCTTCGCGGCCGCGAAGTATCTGAGGAGCCCCGATGAGTGAAGTTGCCGTCGCCGCCGGTGGCCGGGCCGCGCTGCGCGGCCGGCTCGGCTCGGAGGCGCCGTCGGCGGCGGTGCGGCCCGATACGAGGCGGGCGCTGCAGCTCGGCCTCGCCGCCATCTGGCTGCTCGACGGCGTTCTGCAGTATCAGCCGTTCATGTACACCAAGGCGTTCGCCCGGTCCCTGGCGGCGGCGGCCGCGGGCAATCCGGCCGTCATCGCCCGCCCCATCACCTGGGACGCGACCCTGGTCGGGCATCACCTGGTCCTGCTCAACACGATCTTCGCCACGATCCAGCTGCTGCTCGGCGTCGGCATCGCGTTCCGGCCGACCGTCCGGCTCGCCCTCGCCGCCTCGGTCGCCTGGTCGCTTGGCGTCTGGTGGTTCGGCGAGGGCCTCGGCGGGGTGCTGAACGGCGGCGCCGATCTCGTTAACGGCGGCCCCGGCGCGGTGATCCTCTACGCGCTGCTGGCGGTGCTGCTCTGGCCCGCCGACCGGCCGGGGAAGCCGGCCCCCTGCATCGCCGCGCGGGCGGTTGGCGCGCCCGTCGCCCGGGCGCTCTGGCTGGTCCTGTGGCTGAGCTTCGGCTGCTCCGCGCTGCTGCCCGCGAACCGGGCCCCGCAGGCGATCAACGGCATGATCGTGAGCATGAACAGCGGCCAGCCGGGCTGGCTGGCCGCGATCTTGCGCGCCGCGGCGGCGCTTGTCGCCGGGCAGGGCCTGGCCACGTCGATCGTGCTCGCGGTGGCCTGCGCGGTGGTCGCGGTCGGGGTGTACCTGCCCCGGCGGGCCGCCGCCGCCGGACTGGCGCTTGCCATCGTGATGGCGGTCGTGGTCTGGGTTGCCGCCCAGGCACTGGGCGGGATCCTGGCGTCGGGCGCGACCGACCCCAACTCGGGACCCCTGCTGGTGCTGCTGGCGCTGGCCTACTGGCCGGCCAGGAGGCGGCCGGCCAGGCCGGCCGCCCCGTCCGCCGCCGCCGCCGCGGGGAGCCTGGTCGGATGACCCCGAACTGGCTGCTTGACCTGGTCGCCGCGTTCACGCTCGTGGTCGCCGGGGTGAGCGCGGCCCGGCTGGCGGTGGCCCGGCCGTGGCGGGCCGGCTCGGTCATCATCGACACCGACATCGCGCACCTGCTGATGGCCATCGCCATGGCGGGGATGCTGACGCCGAGCCTGCGTACCTTCCCCAGCGCGGTCTGGGAGGTCATTTTCGCCGGGCTGATCGTGCTGTTCGGCTTCCGGGTGGTCCGGGACGCGCGCGCGAACGGGCTTCGCGCCCTGGCCGCCGGGCACTGCGCGCCGCACCTCGTGCACAGCGCGTCGATGCTCTACATGTTCCTCGCCATCGGGCCGGTCGGCGGCTCGGCAGGCGCGGCCGGGATGACGGGCATGAGCGGCATGAGCGGCTCGATGGAGCTGCTGAAGTACCCGACGCTCGCGTTCGTCTTCACGCTCATCCTGATCGGCTACGGCATCTGGGACCTCGACCAGCTCTCGGGCAAGCGCTACAGCCTCAGCAGCGCGCGGATGCCGCTGGCCGGGATCCGCGCGACCCCGGCCCCGGCCCTGGCAGGGGCCGAGCCCGCCGCCGCCGCGTCCTCCGGCCCGCCGCCCGAGGGCCGCGCCGCCGGAGCGGCCCGCCCGGCGGCCGGCAACGCCGATGGCCGGGCGTTCCCGGCCGACCCGGACGCGGTCGGGGGAGGGGCGGGCGGCGACGGCACCGGTGCGGTCGGCGGCCGGGCCGGCCAGTTTCTGCTGTCGCCCGCCGTCACCGTGGGCGCCCGGGTAGTCATGGGCGCCGCGATGGCCTTCATGCTGCTGATCTTGATCTGAGGACATCCGGGAGAAATCCCGCCCCCGCCCGAGGGCAAGTCCGCCGTTGCCCTAATCTTCTGGCGTGGACGAGCTGACCTCCCCGGCCCGGGCGGCCGGGCGCGGGGACCGCGACGCGCTCGCCCGGCTGGTCAGGCTGACGCAGGGCGACGTGTGGCGGTTCTGCGCCCACCTGGTCGATCCGGCCGCCGCCGACGATCTCGCGCAGGAGACCTATCTGCGGGCGGTCCCGGCGCTGCGCCGATTCCGCGGCGACGCCCAGGTCCGCACCTGGCTGCTGTCGATCGCGCGGCGGGTCTGCGCGGCCGAGTTCGGCGCCAGGACCCGCGAACGAGAGCTGGCCGCCAGGCTGCTGAACGCCCCGCTCCCGCGTCGCCCGTGCCCGCGAGGATCTGGACGCGATGCTCGCGGAGCCCGCCGAACGCCCGCGCGACATCGGCAGCAGCGGGATGCGCTAAGGCGAGGAACCGGCCCGGCCCGATCAAAGACGAAAGATCTTTGCTCCGAACGGCCCGTTGCTTCGCCCGATCCGTCAATGTGGGACGCTAGATTCCGACCAGCGTCGAAGGGGATATCCGTGCCACAGGAGTCAACTGGGGCGCCAGAGCCGCAGCCGGTGCTCAGCCCGCTGACAGCGGCGGCCGTGTTCCTGGTGCTGACCATCGAACCGGGCGGCGAGGACGCCGTCCGCGATCTGCTCGGCGACGTGACCGCGCTGCAGCGCTCGGTCGGCTTCCGGACTCCCGGCGGGGCGTTGCAGGTGGTCGCCGCGATCGGCTCGGACGCCTGGGACCGGCTGTTCGCCGGCCCCCGCCCGGCCGGGCTGCATCCCTTCCGCGAGCTCGAAGGGCCCCGCCACCGGGCCCCCGCCACCGCGGGCGACCTGCTCTTCCACATCCGGGCGAACCGGATGGACCTGTGCTTTGAGTACACCACCCAGGTGATGGCGCGGCTCGCGGGCGCGGTCAGGGTGGTCGACGAGGAGCACGGCTTCCGCTACTTCGACGAGCGGGACCTGATCGGCTTCGTCGACGGCACCGAGTCGCCCTCGGGATCGGCCGGCGTCAAGGCCGGCATCGTCGATCCGGGCGACGACCCGGACTTCGCCGGCGGCAGCTACGTGGTCATCCAGAAGTACCTGCACGACCTGCCCGCCTGGAACGCGATCAGCGTCGAGGAGCAGGAGCGGGTGATCGGCCGGTCGAAGCTGGACGACATCGAGATGCCGGACGACGTGAAGCCGGTCGACTCGCACGTCGCGCTCAACACGGTGACCGGGCCGGACGGCGAGGAAGTCAAGATCGTCCGGGCGAACATGCCGTTCGGCCACGCCAGCAAGGGCGAGTTCGGCACGTACTACATCGCCTACGCCGCGACGCCCGACATCATCGAGCTGATGCTGGTGAACATGTTCATCGGGCGGCCGCCCGGTAACACCGACCGGATACTCGACTTCTCGACCGCCGTGACCGGCTCCCTGTTCTTCGCCCCGCCCGCCGAATTCCTGGAGGACCCGCCGGACCCGCCGTCGGGGGCGGGCCAGGCGGCCGTGGAAAACGTCTCACCCGGGAACGCCCCGGCCGGGGACGGCTCGCTTGGCATTGGCTCTCTGAAGGGATAGGCAGCTATGAACAACCTGCATCGCGAACTCGCCCCCGTTTCCGCCGCCGCCTGGGCAGGCATCGAGGAGGAGGCCAAGCGCACGTTCGCGAGGCACGCCGCCGCGCGCAAGTCGGTCGACGTGACCGGCCCCGACGGGCCGACGCTGGCCGGCGTCGGCACCGGCCACTCGGAGTCGATCGACCCGCCCGCGGCCGGCATCCAGGCGACGCTGCGGGCCTGGCAGCCGGTGGTCGAGCTCAGGGTCCCGTTCACGCTGAGCCGGTCGGAGATCGACTCGGTCGAACGCGGCTCCAATGACCCGGACTGGCAGCCGGTCAAGGACGCGGCCAAGAAGATCGCGTTCGCCGAGGACCGGGCGGTCTTCGACGGCTACGCCCAGGCCCAGATCACCGGCGTCGGCCCGGCCTCGACCAACCCCGGCCTGACCCTGCCGGCCGAGGTCAGGGCGTACCCGGACGTGGTCAGCAAGGCGCTCAGCCAGCTCCGGCTGGCGGGCGTGGCGGGCCCGTACTCGCTGCTGCTGTCGGCCGACGCGTGGACGGCGGTCAGCGAGACCTCCGATCACGGCTACCCGATCCGCGAGCACCTGGCCCGGCTGCTCGACGGCGACATCATCTGGGCGCCCGCGATCGACGGCGCGCTGCTGCTGTCCGGCCGCGGCGGCGACTACGAGCTGCGCCTCGGCCAGGACCTGTCGATCGGCTACCTGTCCCACGACGCCGAGCGGGTCGAGCTCTACTTCGTCGAGTCTTTCACCTTCTCCGTCTACACCACCGAGGCCAGCGTCGCCATCACCGCCTAACCCCGCCACCCCCACCGCCACGGGCTCACCGCCTAGCGCCACCACCGCCACGGGCTCACCGCCACGGCCCACCGCCCGGCCGGTCCCAGCGGCGCGCCCGCCAGCGGAACACCAACCGCCGCCGCCGTGATCACGAAGGATTTTCGCACCTATAAGCGTATTTTCCTTCGCCAGGATAAAAGCCTTCGTGATCATGGCCGAGCGGGCGTTACCGCTGTTACGCGTAGAGGGTTTTGAGGTTCTGGTAGGCGGCGATGGCGCCGGGGCCGAGCTCGCGGCCGAGGCCGCTCGACTTGACGCCGCCCCACGGGCCGGCCGGGTCGGGCAGGTAGCCGTTGATGCCGACCGACCGAGAGCCGCCACGCGTCCGTTCGATAGGACGATTGTGAATTTTTGAACGGCCTAGTGAGCGGCGGACGACCCGTCGGGGACGGCCATCACGTGGGTCTCGGTGAAGCTGAGGAGGCCCTCGCGGCCGAGCTCGCGGCCGAGGCCGGACTGGTTGAAGCCGCCGAACGGCGCGCGCTCGTCGACCGCGGTCGCGTTGTGGTTGTTGAAGAAGGTGACGCCGGTGCGCAACTGGCGGGCGACCGCCATGCCATGCTCGGTGTCACCCGACCACACCGAGGAGCAGAGCCCGGACCAGGTGGCGTTGGCCAGCCGGATCGCCGCTGCCTCGTCGTCGTAGGGGATGACCGGCAACGACGGGCCGAACTGCTCCTCGGCCACGATCCCGAGCTCGGGCGCGGGGTCGAGCACCAGCGACGGCAGCATGTAGTTGCCCGAGGTCCAGTCGCCCGCGTACTCGCCGTAGGTCTGCACCTCCGCGCCCGCCGCCTTCGCCTGCTCGAGCAGCCCGGCCACGTAATCCCGCTGCTGGGCGGTGTTGAGCGGGCCCATCGTGGTGCCGGCGTCGAGCCCGGGGCCGACCCTGGTCCCGGTCAGCGTCGCCTTCAGCCCGTCCACGACCTCGTCGTAGCGGGACCTGGGCACGTAGAGCCGCTTGAGCGCCATGCACACCTGGCCGGTGGTCATGAACGTGGCCCCGCTCATCTTGGCGAACGCGTCGGCGTCGAGCACCGCGTCGTCGAGCACGACCGCGGGGTCGTTGCCGCCGAGCTCCAGCGTCACGTTGGTCACGTTGGCGGCGGCCATCGTCATGATCCGCTTGCCGCCGCCGACCGAGCCGGTGAAGACGACGTGCTTGATCCGGGGGTCGCCGACGACGACCGGGCCGACCACCGCGTCGGCGCCGGTGACCACGTTCAGCACGCCCGGCGGGAGCGCGCGGACCAGGTGCGCGAGGGTCCGGACGGACGACAGCGGGGTGGTGGGCGGCGGCTTCACGATCACGGTGTTGCCGGCCATCAGCGCATACGGCAGGGACGCCGCGAGGATGGCGAGCGGCCAGTTGAACGGGTAGATGATCGTGACCACGCCCGCCGAGAGCTTGCTGATCGTGGTGTTGAACGGCGGCCCGGCCAGGTGCTCGTCGACGTCGAGCGACGGCGCGAACTCGGCCGCCTGGTGGAACCGGCCGGCGAAGACCATCGTGTCGATCATGGCTTCGAACCGGATCTTGCCGTTCTCGCGGGACAGGATCTCGGTCCGCTCCTCGGCATCCGACTCGAGCGTCGACAGCGCCTTGAGCACGATCGCGGTCCGCTCGGTGGCGGTCAGCGCCGCCCACGCGGGCCAGGCCGCCTCGGCCGCGCTGACCGCGGCCTCGGCGTCCTCGGCCGACGCGGCGGCCGCGTAGCCGATGATCGCGCCGGTGCGGGCCGGGTCGTAGACCGGGAACGTGCCGGCCGAGCCGGGCCGTTCCTGGCCGGCGATCAGCAGCGGGGTGCTGATCGCTTCAACTGCCGTAGTCATATCTAGTGCTCCGTGCCTCGATTTTGCTAGCGCTCAGACCTGTACGTCGCGGTACCGGGAGGTCGGGCCGTCAAGCAGAATGGCCTTGGACTCCAGGAATAGCATGAGCCCCATTTCTCCGCCCTCGCGGCCGATGCCGGACTGCTTGAACCCGCCGAAGCCCATCTCGAAGTCCGTCTTGAACCCGTTGTGGCCGATGTTGCCGGTGCGCATCTGCCCCGCGACCTCGCGGGCGCGATCGTTGTCATTGGTGAAGACCGCGCCGTGCAGGCCGTAGATGGTCTCGTTGGCGATCCGCACCGCGTCAGCCTCGTCGGCGGCCGGGATGACCGAGAGCACGGGGCCGAAGATCTCCTCCTGGGCGATGACCGAGGAGTTGTCGACGTTGCCGAAGACGGTCGGCTCGACGTACCAGCCCCGGTCCAGGCCCTTCGGGCGGCCGCCGCCGGTGGCCAGCTGCGCGCCGCCCGCGATGCCCTTGGCGATGTAGCCCTCGACCCGGGTGCGCTGCCGCTCGGCCGCCAGCGGGCCCATCTGAACCTGCGGGTCGTACGGGTCGCCCACCTTGACTTTCGAGAACGACGAGGCGAGGGCCTCGACCATGGCGTCGTGGCGCGACCGGGTGACCACGATCCGGGTGAGCGACGCGCACACTTGGCCGGACACCAGGCACTCGGCCTGGGCGAGGGCCTGCGCGGTCGTCTCGATGTCGGCGTCATCCAGGATGACCGCGGCCGACTTGCCGCCGAGCTCCAGCGTGACCCGGGCGATTCTCATCCCGCAGATCGAGGCGATGCGCCGTCCGGCGGCGGTGGACCCGGTGAAGGTGATCTTGTCGACCCGGGGGTCGCGGACCAGCAGCTCGGAGACCTCCCGGTCGGCGCAGACCACGTTGAGCACGCCCGGCGGCAGGCCGACGGCCTCGGCCGCCTCGGAGATCAGGTAGCCCTCGCCGGGCGCCTCAGGCGAGGTCTTGAGCACCACGGTGCAGCCGGCGATCAGCGCCGGCGCGACCTTCATGCTGATCAGGGCCATCGGTGTGTTCCACGGGACGATCGCGCCGACCACGCCGAGCGGCTCCTTGACCACGAGGCCGAAGCCGCGCGGCGATTTCACCGGCCGCTCCCACTCGAACGTGTCCGCCAGGCCGGCGTAGTAGTCGAAGGTGTGCTGCGCGCCCGGCCCGCCGGTGGCGGCGAAGCCGACGGTCACGCCGGACTCACGCGGCCACATCTGGACGATGTCGTCCGACCGCCTCCCGATCTCCGCGCCGATCGCCCGCAGGTAGACGGCCCGCTCGGCCGGCGACAGCCGGGCCCAGGGCCCGTGGTCGAAGGCCTCCCGCGCGGCGGTGACGGCCCGGTCGATGTCGGCTGCCTGCGCCTCGGCCACGGTGAGGTAGGCCTGCTCGGTGTGCGAGTCGATGACGGTGATGGTCGAGTCGGAGGACGGAGTGACCCACTCCCCGCCGATGAAGAAGCGGTCCGTGTGCTTGATCGGCACCGATACGTCAGCCGAGATGGTCATGCGGGAGCTCTCCCATCGTCGCTCCTGGACACTGGGCGCGTCGTGGACATAAGCCCGGCCAGAATCGTAGTCTCAATGTGACTTCAGCCTAGGGACGGAGCTGGTGGCCGCCTACGGCGTGCCTGACAACCTCACCCTCAGGAGAGTTGGGGCATCCCACAACAAGAAAAGGGTCGGCAGCGAATCATGGCATTTCTCAATGACGAGGCATGGCAGGGCAAGGTCTACTCCGGCGGCTGGATCGCGTCCGACGGTGGCGACGCGGCCGTCATCGAGCCCGCGACCGGGCGTGAGCTCGGCCGCATCGGCATCGCGACCCCGGACGACGTGACCCGGGCGGTCAAGCAGGCCGCCGCGGCCCAGTCGGCCTGGGCCGCCACCCCGCACACCGAGCGCTCCGCGATCCTGCGCCGGGCGGCCGCGATCTGGGAGGCCAACGCCCCCGAGATCGAGGACTGGGTGATCAGGGAGAGCGGCAAGATCGGCGGCGCGGCCGCGTTCGAGACCCACAACTCCACCCAGGAGATCTACGAGGCGGCCACGCTCCCTGGCCGGCCCTACGGCGAGCTGCTGCCGAGCGAGCAGCCCCGGCTGAGCTTCGCCGAGCGGGTCCCGGTCGGCGTCGTCGGCGTGATCTCGCCCTTCAACTTCCCGCAGATCCTGGCCACCAGGTCGGTCGCCCCGGCGCTGGCGCTCGGCAACGCGGTGGTGCTCAAGCCGGACCCGCGCACGTCCGTCTGCGGCGGGGTCGTGCTCGCCCGGGTCTTCGAGGAGGCCGGGCTGCCCGAGGGCCTGCTGCACGTGCTGCCCGGCGGCCCGGACGTCGGCGAGGCGCTGATCGCCGACCCGCTGGTGCGGATCATCTCGTTCACCGGCTCGACCGCCGTCGGCCGTCGCATCGGCGAGCTGGCCGCCCGGCACCTCAAGCGGGCGCACCTGGAGCTCGGCGGCAACTCGGCGCTGGTCATCCTCGACGACGTGGACGTGGCCAAGGCGGCCTCGGCCGGCGCCTGGGGGTCGTTCCTGCACCAGGGGCAGATCTGCATGACCACCGGCAGGCACCTGGTCCACGAGGCCGTCTACGACGACTACGTGGCCGCGCTGGCCGAGAAGGCCTCGCACCTGCCGGTCGGCGACCCGGCCTCCGGTCAGGTCGCGCTCGGCCCGATCATCGACCAGCGGCAGCTGGACAAGGTGCATGCGCTGGTGACGGCGTCCACCGACGCGGGCGCCAAGCTGGCGGCGGGCGGGACCTACGAGGGCCTGTTCTACCAGCCCACGGTGCTGTCCGAGGTCACCCCGCAGATGCCGGCCTGGGCGCAGGAGGTGTTCGGCCCGGTCGCGCCGGTGATCAAGTTCTCGTCGGCCGAGGAGGCGGCGGAGATCGCCGCCCAGACCGAGTACGGGCTGTCCCTTGGCATCCTCACCCGGGACGTGATGCGCGGGCTCGACCTGGCGCGCAAGATCCCGACCGGCATCGTGCACATCAACGAGCAGACGGTCGACGACGAGGCGAACGTGCCATTCGGCGGCATCTTCGACTCCGGCACCGGCAGCCGCTTCGGCGGCAGCGCCAACCTGGACGCGTTCACCGAGACGCGCTGGATCACGATCCGGGGTGACATCGCCCCGTATCCGTTCTAACAGCGGCTACGCTCCTGTCCCATGAGCGCCCAGCCATCGCAGGCCCCGGCAGCGACGTCGCTTCCCGAGATGTCGCTGCCGGAATGGCTGGTGCTCGCGATCCTGCGCCAGCAGCCCGCCCACGGTTTCGCGGTCGCGCAGCTGACCGCGCCGAACGGCGAGCTCGGCCGGGTCTGGCAGATCCCGAAGGCGGTCGTCTACCGGGCCATCGGCCGGCTGGCTGACGCGGACCTGATCGCCCCCGAGGGCACCGAGCGCGGGCCGGGCCCGCAGCGGACCGTGTACACGGCCACCGCGGCCGGCCGCGCGGCGGCCGCGCGGTGGCTGCAGACCCCGGTCGAGCACGTCCGCGACATCCGCTCCCACCTGCTGCTCAAGCTCGCCCTGCTCGACCGGGCGGGCGACGACCCGGGCGGCCTGCTCGACGCCCAGCGGGCGGTCCTGGTGCCGATCGCGGCAGCGATCGAGGCCCGCCACGCCGCCAGCGCCGGCTTCGACGCCACCCTGCTCGCCAG
>Ga0302325_10027774_pt1 | contig 11722 bp, 10 predicted proteins | sample Palsa_T0_2_FD_201948 | JGI IMG/M metagenome (GOLD analysis project Ga0302325, IMG submission 201948) | Peat permafrost microbial communities from Stordalen Mire near Abisko, Sweden - Palsa_T0_2 | ecosystem: Environmental > Terrestrial > Soil > Palsa > Peat permafrost | place: Sweden: Abisko... | reverse complement strand
TGGCCGAGGAACACGGCGCCAAGGTCGCCTGCGGTGGCGGTCGACCAGCCGGTCTCGACAAGGGCTACTACGTAGAGCCCACCGTCCTCGACCTGCCCGACAACTCCAACCCGGCCGCCCGGGACGAGATCTTCGGCCCTGTCATCGGAATCCTCGGCTACGAGGACCTCGATGACGCCGTGCGCATCGCAAACGACACCACCTACGGCTTGGCGGGCCAGGTCTACGGGGCCGACGTCGCCACCGCCACCGCGGTGGCGCGCCGCATACGGGCTGGAGCAGTAACCGTCAACAACGGCGTATTCAGTGCCTTCGCGGCTGGCGGAGGCTACAAGCAGAGCGGCCTCGGCCGCGAGCGGGGGCCCGAGGGCATTCGCGAATTCCAAGAGGTAAAGCACATGGCGATCGGAGAGTTGCAATGAACGAAACCCTGAACCTTGACTGGCTCATATCGGTCGATGATCACATACTCGAGCCGCCGAACGTGTGGATCGACCGCGTCGCAGCCAAAGACAGGGATCGTGCTCCGCACATGGAGACCATCGATGGACTCGAATACTGGATCTACGACGGCAAGCGGTTCCCCACCGTTGGCCTGAGCGCCGTGGTCGGAAAGTCGAAGGAGGAATTCAGCCCGGAGCCCCTCAACTATTCGGACATGCGGCCCGGGTGTTACGACCCGAAAGCCCGCATCGAAGACATGGACCGCTCCGGCGTCCTCGCCTCGCTGTGCTTCCCCACCATTACCCGCTTCTGCGGTCAACTGTTCATGGATGCCAGCGACCGCGAGTTCGGTTTCCAATGCCTTCAGCATTACAACGATTGGCTGGTCGAGGAGTGGTGTGGCGCCGCGCCGGGTCGCTACATCCCCCTCATATTGATTCCCATGTGGGATCCGCCTCTCGCCGCCAAGGAGATGGAGCGCATGGCGGCCAAGGGCGTCACGGCTTTCGCGTTCTCGGAAAATCCCGAGCCTCTGGGTCTGCCGACGATCCACGATGCGAACCACTACTGGGATCCCGTGATGGAGGCGGCAAACGAGCTGGAGATGGTGGTCTGCATGCACGTCGGCTCGTCGTCCACCCTGCCGCAGATTGCCAAGGACGCCCCGTTCATGGCCAACCTCACCTGGGGCGCCTCGCGGACGTCGGGGACCATGTTGGCCTGGTTGTTCAGCGGCCTCTTCCAACGCTTCCCGAATCTGAAGATCGCCCTTTCGGAGGGCGAAGTGGGCTGGATCCCGTACTTCCTCGAGCGGGCCGAGCAGGTCCTCGACAAGCAGCGGTACTGGGTCCTGCGCGGTCAGAAATTCGCCGGTCACGCGACGACAGACGTTGACCTCGACCAACTCGACATCCGGGGGTCCTTCCGCGATCACGTCTTCGGCTGCTTCATCGAGGATTATCACGGTGTGGCAAGCATCCACGAGATCGGCGAGAACAACGTGATGTGCGAGACCGACTACCCACACTCCGACTCGACCTGGCCTGACTGCATCGGTACGGCCAAGCGGGTGATCAAAGACCTGCCGCCTGAGCTTCAGTACAAGCTCCTCCGAGGCAACGCAGAACGGCTCTACCGCTTCACACCGGCCGAGCCCCCCACCGTCAAGCCGATCGGCGCCTGACGTGACGGGATCGGATGGCGAATGGGCTGCCGTCATCGACCACGAGCGGTGCATCGGGTCTGGCCTTTGCGTCACCTACGCGCCGGGCACATTCGATCAGAACGACGATGCGAGAGCGGTTCGGCGCACGCCGTCAACTGATCACCTCGATGAGATACGTGCCGCGGTTGAGGCCTGCCCGACCGGAGCCATCGCGCTCACCGTGCACGAGAGAAATGGATCCGATGAGGCTTGAAGGCAAGAACACCGTCATTACGGGAGCCGGTTCAGGTGTCGGCCGGGCCTCGGCACTCCGCTTCGCGGAAGAGGGCGCCCGGGTCGTCTGTGCCGACCTCGATGTCGACCGCGCCAAACAGACGGTCAGGCTCATCGAAGAAGCCGGTGGCGCGGCCGTCCCGGTTGGCGCGGACGTATCAGTCGAAGCCGATGTCATCACCATGCTCGGGCTGGCCGTCGACCAGTTCGGACGCCTCGACATCGTCTACAACAATGTTGGCATACCCACTCCCCGTCTCGGCATGGTCTTCGAAGACCACACGTACGAGGATTTCCAGCGCCTGATTGCAGTCAATCTGGGTGGCGTCTTCCTGGGCTCCAAACATGCTGTCCTCCGATTCAAGGAACAGGGCACCGGTGGGGTGATCTTGAACACCGGTTCGGTGGCGGGCCTCGTGGGGTGGGGTGGTGCCGTCTATGGCGCTACCAAAGGTGGCGTACATCTCCTCACCAAGGCAGTGGCCATCGAGGCGGCCCCATTCGGAATCCGGGTGAACGCCATCTGCCCAGCGGGCATGCCGTATACGAACTTCATGGCTGCCGGAGGGGTCGAGCTCCCACCCGAGGCAATCGAACATCTCGGTGCCAGCCATCCGCTGGGACGACCGATCACCGCTGAGGACTGTGCCGAGGCGGCGGTGTACCTGTGCAGCGACGCAGCCGTGAACATCACCGGCGTGCTGCTCCCCATCGACGGAGGATACGTCGCCCGATGACAGATATCCATGCAGCGTCGCTCGACCGTGATCGCCTCCGCGAGCTGTTCGATCTCCGAAACAACGTCAACTTGGACTCTGGCGGTTACTACGCCGATGACCCCTACCCCCGGTGGCGCGAGCTGCGGGCACAGGCTGCGGTCCACCCAGGCACGGTCCATGAACTGACTGGCTACGAGGGCGACGCAATGTTCCATGGGCTCCCGTTCCCCGACCGCCCGCACTTCTCGACTTTTTCCTACGCCGCGTGCGACGCCGCCTACCGCAACCCCGAGGTGTTCGCTTCGTCGCCCGGGGCGGCCGATGGATCACCCGACGACATCGGATACGAGCAGAGCCTGCTCATGATGGGCGGTACGAAGCACCGCCGCTACAGGTCCCTGGTGCAACCTTCATTCATGCCCGCCAAAGCGCAGTGGTGGATCCAGAGCTGGATTGAAGAGACGGTCAACACCCTTATCGACGCCATCGTCGTCGAAGGCCGGGCTGAACTCAACGTTGACTTCTGCGCCGCCATCCCGGTCCTGACGATCACCGGCAGCTTCGGTATCTCCGTCGAGGAGGCGCTCGAGGTGCGGGCCTCCCTTGCCAACCCGATGTCCCTGGTTGAGCACTTGGCACCCATCGTGGCGGCCCGTCGTGAGGAGCCGCAGGACGACCTCATCAGCGTGCTGGTCCAAGCCGAGATCACCGAGGAAGACGGCAGCAAGCACCGGCTGTCGGACCCCGAGATCTACTCCTTCGCCGTCCTGCTCTTGATGGCCGGCTCCGGCACGACGTGGAAGCAGATGGGCATCACCCTGGCCGCCCTATTGGACCGCCCGGCACTCCTCGACGCCGTCCGAGCGGACCGGACCCTGCTCAAGGGAGCGATCGAGGAGTCCCTGCGCTGGATGCCGACCGATCCGATGTTCTCACGCTGGGTCGCCGAGGATATCGACTTCTACGGCGTCCAACTGCCCAAGGGTTCCGTCCTGCACCTGTGCATCGGCGCCGCCAACCGTGATCCCGAACGATGGGAGCGCCCGGACGAATACGACCCGCACCGGCCGTTGAAGCCAGCCCTCGGCTTCGGCAGCGGCCCGCACGTCTGTCTCGGCATGCACGTGGCGCGAGCCGAAATGTCGGTCGGGATCGGTGCGCTCCTCGACCGGCTCCCCAACCTGCGGTTAGATGCCGAGGCCGCTCCGCCTTGCCCGGTCGGCCTTTACGAAAGGGGGGTCATGGAGATCCCGGTGGTATTCGACGCATGACTAAACCGGACTACACCCAACCGGATGTCACCCTGCTCGGAGAGGACCACATCCGAGCGTACCGAGAGTCGGGTGGAGAGATTGGTTACCTATGGAACGGCGTCCCGACGCTTCTTCTCACGACGATCGGCCGCAAGAGCGGGCAGCCACGGACCTCCGCCCTCATTTTCGGGCGGGACGGAGACGACTACCTCGTGGTCGCGTCGATGGGCGGTGCGCCTGAGCATCCTCAGTGGTACCGCAACTTGACGGCTAACCCGAACGTCGAAATCCAGGTGAAGGCCGAGCGCATACCGGTCGTGGCCACAACAGCGTCACCGGAAGAGAAGCCCCGTCTGTGGTCGATCGTGAGTGGCGTGTGGCCGAACTACGACGTGTACGCAACACGAACAGATCGCGACATCCCCGTCGTCGTGTTGACGCCAACCACCGATGGATGAGGGGGCATTCGACGGCATACGGGTCGTAGAGCTGGCCCAGTGGGTGTTCGTTCCCGTGGCCGGCGCCCTCCTGGCCGACTGGGGCGCCGACGTTGTCCGCGTTGATCGCCCTGAAGGTGACCCCTACCGGGGTCTGGCCACCCAGGGCATCGGATCCGACAGCGGGGGGATAAACCTCTCGGTGGCTCTGGCCAACAGAGGCAAGCGCTCGGTCGCTCTCGACCTGCGGAGCGACGACGGCCAGCGAGTACTCCACCAACTTCTCGCCGAGGCCGACGTCTTCTTGACCAGCTTCCGACCCGATGCCCTCGGTCGCCTCGGCTTGGACGCCGACACACTGCGCCAGCGCTACCCGACTCTCGTCTACGCCCGGGGCAATGGCTACGGCGTCCGGGGTCCCGACGCCGGAATGGCGGGCTACGACGCCTCGGCGTACTGGGCCCGGGGTGGAATCGCCCACGTTCTGACCCCGGCCGATCGCGACTACCCGATCTCGCCCCGGGGCGCCATGGGCGACCGCAACGGCGGGATGGCACTTGCCTTCGGCATCGCTGGCGCGCTGTTGAAGCGTTCTCGCACCGGAGTGGGCTCCGTGGTCGACGTCTCCCTTCTCGCCACCGCAATGTGGACCGCGTCATCCGATCTCCTGTCTGCGTTGCAGGGCGGCGAGCCCCGGGCCGTGGGCGGGCGTGGACCCATCATCAATCCGCTCATCGGCACATTCATCACGGCAGATGGTCGTCATATCCAGCTCGTGTTCCTCGAGTCCGACCGCTACTGGGGTCCGTTGTGCGACCTCATCGAGCGTCCCGATCTCCGTGACGACCCGCGTTTCATCGATCACCACGCCCGGGACGCCAACCGGATCGCCTGTGTCGCCGCGCTCGACGAGGTCTTCGCTGGCCGCACCTACGAAGAATGGAAGCAGCTCCTGCGTCAGCTCGACGCGCCGTGGTCACCCGTGCAGTCGATCGAAGAGCTCCTCTCCGACCCACAGGTGCTCGCCAACGACTACCTCGGCGAAGTGGTGATTGAAGGCGGCCCCACGTACCGCTTACCGACGGTCCCGGTGCAGTTCGATGAGCGGCCCCCTGCGCTGCGGCCGGCACCGGAGCACGGCGAACACACCGAAGCCATCCTGCTGGAGCTCGGGTACGAATGGGAGGACATCATCCGCCTCAAGGAAACCTCCGTCATCCCGTGAGCGGCCAGCGCCCCGTTCCCGTCCCGGACGAGCGCTCGGCACCGTACTGGTCGGCGGCGGCCCAGCACGTCCTCGCTATCGCACGCTGCTCTCGTTGTCGACAACTGTCGCACCCACCCGACATGGTGTGTCCTCGCTGCCACCACCCGGATCCGGGTTTCACCTTCGAGCCAGTGAGCGGAGAGGGCACCCTACGCTCCTGGGTGATCCTCCATCAGTCCTTCCTCCCTGGCTTCGACACGCTGCTCCCGGTGGTGTTGGTCGACGTCGCCCTCGACGAGCAGTCCGACGTTCGCCTCATCGGCCGCCTGCTCGATGGCCCAGATGCTCCATTGGTCCTCGGCAGCCGGGTGCGCGTCGCATTCGAGGATCTTGCTCCTGACATCGCAGTGCCGGCCTTCACACTCGCATGAGCTCACCGTTTCTGGCCCGCAATCGTGTCGCAGTCGTCGGCTACGCGCACACTGACGTGGTGAAGCATGCGGACCGCTCGCTGGGCATCCTCGCCCTGGAGACGGCCAAGCAGGCAATCGCCGACGCCGGCCTGCGCACAGACCAGATTGACGGCTTCACGTCGAGTGCCCTGTTTCCCTCCGCCGGCAACCACGCCGTCGAGGACGGCATCAGCACCGTGTCGTCCGCCTGGCTGGCGCAGCACCTCGGCGTGAATCCCCGGTTTGCCTCGGGCTTTCAGGGCCACGGTCAGTTGCCGGGCTCCGTCGCTCTCGCCGTCAATGCGATCGCCAGCGGAGGCGCCGACTACGTCCTCGTGCACCGTGCCCTGCACAATCCGCCCGGGAGCTACCACGGCAACCCCATGCAGCACGCGGTCGGCGCCATGCAATGGACCGTTCCGCAGGGCTACTTCGGACCGCTCGCCATGATCGGTCTGACCTACAACGAGTACCTCCAGCGCTTCGGCGCCTCACCCGATGCCATGGCAACGGTGCTGGTCGAAGCACGCAAGAACGGCGCCCGCATCCCGTGGTCGTACTGGCACGACCGTCCACTCGCCCGGCAGGACTATCTCGATTCGCCGGTGCTTGTCGAGCCGATCCGACGATTGGACTGCGACATCCCGGTCGACGGGGTCGCGGCATTTGTCCTCACCTCGGCAGAGAGAGCGAGGGACCTCCCCCATCGGCCTGTGTACATTTCGGGGTATGCCAGTGGCAGCCCCACCCGGCCTCGATCGCCGCTTCACTGGCCTCTCGATGACCTCTACGAGACCGGCGCCGAGACGGCGAGGCGGCTGTGGGAGGCCGCCGGGGTCGGACCGGGCGACATCGACCTCCCCCAGCTCTACGACGGCTTCTCCCCGTTCGTCTACCTCTGGCTTGAGGTTCTCGGGTTCTGCCCGGTCGGCGAGGCTCACCTCTTCGTCCAAAATGGCGGCATCGACAGCGACTCCCCTACTGGGTTGCCCGTCCTCTCCGGTGGGGGTGCCTTAGGTAACGGACGCATGCACGGCGTCCCGCAGATGCTCGAGTGCTACCTCCAGCTCTCCAACCGCGCCGGCCAGCGCCAGCGTGAGGGTGCCTCGATCGCTCTGGCATGTCATTCCTCCCCTCACCTCGGTGGTGCGGTCGTGTACAGCACGACTGCATTTTCGTGAATCGATAGGCTGAGTCCAGTGGTCCCAACCATGCCGGAACTTGACGAACGAGAAGAAGTCATGGAATCGGGGCTCAACGCCGGCCCGCGATCCAAAATTCTCGCCGCCGGCCGGCTTCTCATCACGACGAATGGCGCCGACTTCACGACACAAGCCGTCATCCGGGAAGCAGGCGTCGCCCTCCAGACGTTCTACCGGTACTTCAAGAGCAAGGATCAACTGCTCCTCACCCTGATCGGTGAACTCATCAGGGAACACTGCGTCGTTTTAGTGACGAAGGCCCGGAGCCTCAAGGACCCGACGGAACGTCTCGAGACGTACGTCAGGACGACGCTCTCGCCGATCCACATCCCCGACCAACTGGCCGGGGCGCGCTTCATCACGGCCGAGCACTGGCGCCTGCACCAGACCTTCCCGGCAGAGGTCTGGGCGGCCACGCAGCCTTTCAGTGACCTCATCCGGGCTGAACTCGAGGCGGGGTCGGCCGCCGGCACGCTGGCCCCACGCAACCCCGAGCGGGATGCGTGGTTGATGACCAAGACCATCATCGGCGCCTACCATCACTGCGCGTTCCAGCCCGACGATCCCGCCATAGCCACGATCGACGACGATGTCTGGTATTTCTGCCTGGCCGCCGCGGGTGGGACGCCTCCAAAGCGCGGGTGAGGGCGGGCGTGAGCCACTATCGATGCGAGCACGGGAGGGCACCTATCTCGCTTGACGGCGGCAAGGTGAACGCGCTCGGGAGTGCGTCGATGGCCGCCATCAACGACCACCTGGATCACGCCATGCTGGACCAGGCCAGTGCTGTTACATCTCAGGTCGGAACGGAGTGTTCTCCGCTGGCTTCGATCTGAGCGAACTGCGATCACAACCCTCAGCGCCCGACGGTCTTCGTCGGCAACTGATCGACCTCGTTCTACGAAGGTTCACCTTCGTGTCCGATCGTCATGGCGTGTAGCGGCCATGCGCTGGCCGCCGGATCAAGACCGATTCGACGGTCACCGGCGAGAAGAAGCGCTGACACCGAGTGCTGGATTTCTGGACCACGGGGTGGACCACGACGTCGCGCCACACGTTCCGTGAGATGCGGCAGCTCGCTCGCGGCGCGACGGTCATGGGGGAAGAGCGCAACAGGCTCTCCACTCGCTCCCAGGCCGCATGCCGGTATTCGATTTGCAACAGGCATTTCACAATAATTCGATATTGACGTCGACTCTGGTTATTCTTCGGTGGAGGGTGGCCGGGCTGTCGTGGCCACACTGTCGCGACGCTCACGAAGGTGGGAAGCATGACTAATTTCAAGCTCTTCGACTTCGACAGCCACTACTACGAGGCTCTCGACGCGTTTACTCGCCATGTGGACCCCGCGTTGGGCTCCAGGGGCGCGCGCTTCGAGGTGGTCGATGGCCGGACCCGCTTCGTGGTCGGCGGCAAGATCAATCGCTACATTGCCAACCCCACCTTCGATCCGGTCGCTCGTCCAGGGGCGCTCCACTCCTGGTACCGGGGAAACCCCGAGAGAAAGTCGCTGCGTGAGGCCTTCGGCGATCTCGAGCCCATTCGGCCCGAGTACCGCAATCGTGACCGGCGGTTGGAAGTGATGGACGCCCAGGGTGTGGGAGCCACACTGTTGTTTCCGACACTGGGCGTTGGCCTGGAGGAGGCCCTCAAGGAGGACCCGGAGGCAGCCGGAAAGGTGTTCACCGGATTCAACCTCTGGCTGGAAGAGGACTGGGGATACCGCTATCAGGGCCGCATCTTCGCCGTACCCACCATCCCCCTCCTTGACCCCGAGTTTGCCCACGACGAACTCGCCAGGCTGCTCGGTCGAGGAGCTCTGGTGGTGAACATACGCAATGCGCCCGTCCCGCTCCCTAGCGGCGCGTTCCGCTCTCCATTCGACCCGTTGTACGACGCGTTTTGGGGATTGGCCGCCGAGAGCGGTGTCGTCGTGGCGACCCATGCCGGGGTCGAGGGGTATGACGCCATCGTCAACATGTGGGAGGACGGTACGGAGAGCTCCGTCTTTCGCTCGCCGCTGCGGGGAGTCATCTCTAAGGGTCGGGCCGTCGCCGACTTCTACGGCGCCGCTATCTGCCAGCTCATTTTCGAGCGTTTTCCGAGCCTCCGGATGGCCAGCGTCGAGAACGGTGCCTCGTGGGCCCCCGACCTGCTCCATCGCCTGGGGGATGCCGCCAATCGCAACCCCGGCTATTTCAAGACGGAACCCTCGGAGATCTTCTCGAACCATATCTGGTTCACCCCATTCTGGGAGGACGACCTCGAGGCGTTGTCCCCGGTCGTCGCCGTAGACCAGATGCTCCTCGGCTCGGACTGGCCCCACGCTGAGGGCGTGGTACAGCCCGTCGACTTCGTGAACGACGCCTTGGGATGGGCCGACGATTCGACCAGGCGCCGCATTGGTCGGAAGAACGCGGAGCGATTGCTGGGCGTCCAAATCCCGTGACCATCGGCCCAGTGACCGCAGCTGAGCTCCTGCTCGCCCATCGTGACCGTGACCAAGTGGCGCTGAGCTTCGAAAATCGGACCGTCACCTACCGGGAGTGGATCGACGAATCGCTACGGCGAGCCGTGCTATGGCAAGAGATTCATGACCCGGACCAGCCACCTCATATCGGAGTGCTGCTCGACAACACCCCGGATTACCTGTTCTGGCTGGGCGCTGCTGCGCTTACGGGAGCGGTGATCGTGGGCGTGAACTCCACCTACCGAGGGGATGAACTGCTCCGCTTGATCGATCACTCAGACTGCCAGGCAGTGGTCACGTCGAGCGTGTACGGCGGACTGCTCGACGACGCCGGATTTTCCATGGATCCCCGACGGGTGATGCGCACCGACACCAAGGACTACCAGTCGATGCTGGCCGGTGCCGGATCGGATATTGACCTCCCACCTGCACACGACGACGATCTGTTCCTCCTCATCTTCACCTCGGGCTCGACCAGCTTTCCCAAAGCCGTCCGATGTACCCAGGGTCGCTTCGCTCGGACGGGTGGGCATGTGGCCACTGTCGCTGCGCTCGGCAACGGCGACGCCATCTACTCCCCACTTCCGTTCTTCCATTCGAGCTCCCTCTTCACGGGCCTGGCGGCGTCGCTCTCCTCAGGCGTTCCCCTCGGCACGAGATCGAAATTCTCGGCCTCGAAAACGATGGATGACGTCCGACGGACAGACACGACCGTGATGACCTACACCGGCAAGGTGCTGAACTATCTCCTGGCCGTACCCGAGCGTGGCGACGACTCTCACAACACCCTGCGTCTCGCCATCGGCAATGAGGCCTCGTTCAATGACATCCGGGCCTTCGCTCGGCGCTACAACTGCCAGGTCCGTGACAGCTACGGCTCCACCGAAGGTGTCATCATCATCCGGCGGGACGCCTCTATGCCGGAGGGGGCACTGGGAACGGCCGACGGACACATCGTCGTGCTCGACCCCGAGACTGGTGAGCAATGTCCTCCGATTGAGCGGGCGCCGGATGGGACCATCCTCAACGCGGCCGAGGCCACCGGTGAAATCGTGAACCTCTCGCCCGGGGAAGGGTTCGAGGGGTATTACCGTAACGACGAGGCCACAATCGAGCGCTTCCGGGGAGGCCGTTACTGGTCCGGAGACCTGGCCTACCGCGACGCCGAAGGTTGGTTCTACTTCGCCGGCCGGTCGAACGAATGGCTCCGGGTGGACGGCGAGAATTTCGCCGCCGGCGTCGTCGAGTCGATCATCGGGCGCTTTGAGGTCGCCCGCACGGCGGTTGTCTACGCCGTGCCGGACTCCCCGGTCGGCGACCGGGTCATGGCTGCACTCGAGCTCGCCGAACCGGAGGAGTTCGACGTGGAGGTATTCGAACAGTTCCTCCTGCATCAGCCCGATCTGGGACCAAAATGGGTACCGGCATTCGTACGCCTCAGCAAGGACTTGCCAAAACTGGCCAGCCTGAAGGTCGACAAAACTCGGCTTCGGCGCGAGGCATGGCTCGTCGACCCGGTGTACTGGAGACCGAACCGGGGGGATCCGCTACAGCTACTCACCGACACAGATCGTGACCGCATGGGCGGTCTTCTCGGCTGAAGCCACCGAGGCGAGACAGGCGCACCGAAACGGAGCTGACGATGACGGAAGGTACGGCGACACCCGAATTGCTGACCGGTGGCTTGGTGTTTGGCGAAGGGCCGCGGTGGCGAGACGATCGGTTGTGGTTCTCTGACATGCACGGCGAAGCCGTCTGGACCGTCGATCTGTCCGGAAGGCGAGAGCTGGTAATGGAGCTGCCTGGCCGTCGGCCGTCGGGGCTTGGATTCCTGCCGAACGGGGATCTCCTCGTCGTGTCCATGCTGGAAAGGGAGATCCTCCGTTGGAACGGATCAGCGGTAACGGTGCATGCGGACCTGAGCCAGCTGATCTCCGACGGCTGCAACGACATGGTCGTAGACGGGGACGGGCGGGCCTACGTCGGATCATTCCCCGCCCCTTCCTCTCCCGAGGGGTCTATCGTCCTCGTGGAGCCCGATGGGAACGCACGCCTGGTTGCAGAGAACGTGGTCTTTCCCAACGGGACCGTCATCACGCC
>Ga0302325_10027773_pt1 | contig 11722 bp, 8 predicted proteins | sample Palsa_T0_2_FD_201948 | JGI IMG/M metagenome (GOLD analysis project Ga0302325, IMG submission 201948) | Peat permafrost microbial communities from Stordalen Mire near Abisko, Sweden - Palsa_T0_2 | ecosystem: Environmental > Terrestrial > Soil > Palsa > Peat permafrost | place: Sweden: Abisko... | reverse complement strand
GCGCCGTCTCGATCGGTTACGTCCCGCCCCCCGCGCCCGCGCCCGCGGCGCCGGCGCCACCGCCCCCGCCGTCTCCCCCCCCGGCGATCGTCGGCACGCCGGCGATCGGGGAGCCGCTCACCTGCGTGGCCACCACGCCGATCGCCGGCGAGACGTTCACCTACAGCTGGTTGCGCGACGTGGTGCCGGTGAGCGGCGCCACCGCACAGACCTACGGGGCGACGAGCAGCGACGCCGGGCACTACCTGCAATGCGTGGTGATCGGTACCAGTCCAACCGGAACCGTCACCGCTACCAGCGCGTTTGTCTCCGTTCCGGTCGGCGGGGCGCCCCCGCCGGTGATCACCACCTCGTTCGTGGCCGGGGACCGGGGCGGGGCGGCGCAGGTCGCCCTGCGCTGTGCTCCCAGGGCAGCCGGTTCATGCGCCATCACCCTCGTGCTGAGCACGGTGGAGACGCTGCGGGGCAACCGCCTGCTGGCCGTCGCGGCGTCAGCGACTCGCGCGTCCCGTCCTCCACCGCGCAGCACCCGGCGCACCGTCGGCGTCGGGACGCTGTCGCTGACCCTGCAGCCGGGCGCCAGCCGCACCGTGCTGGTGGGCCTGAACGCGGTCGGGCGCCGCCTGCTCGCTCGCGAGCGACGACTGCCGGTGCTGCTGTCGGCCAACGGCACCTACATCGGCGACGTCAGCGCCACCCTCGGCACCGCCCACCTCACTCTGCGGGCCAGCTCCGCCCGGCCCCCGAGCGTCAGGTCCCCGGCCTCGCCGGCCGTGCTCGCGGCCACGCCGTACATGGGCTGGGACACCTATTTCGCGTTCGGCAGCGCCTACAACGAGGCGACAATCCTCGACCAGGCCCACCAACTGATCGCGCGCGGCCTCCTGCGGGCGGGCTACCGGTACATCTGGTTCGACGTCGGCTGGTGGCGCGGCACGCGCGATGCCAGCGGGCAGATCACTGTCAATCCGACCCAGTGGCCACACGGACTCGCCTGGCTGACCGGCGTTCTGCACAAGGAGGGCTTCCTCGTCGGGTTGTACACCGACGCCGGGTCCAGCGGCTGCGGCGGAGCCACCACCGGCAGCTTCGGCCACTACCAGCAGGACGCCGACACGTTCGCCGCCTGGGGCTTCGACGCGGTCAAGGTGGACTTCTGCGGTGGCGTGCGCCAGGGCCTGAATCCCGAGAGTCAGTACAGCCAGTTTCACCAGGCGATCCTCAACAACACCAGCCACCGCCGCATGCTGCTGTCGATCTGCAACTTCCTGCAGCCCGGGCAGTTCGCCGCCGGCACGCCGAGCTTCGCGCTGTCGGGCTTCAACTCCTGGACGTACGGCCCGGCCGTCGCCAACAGCTGGCGCACGGACACCGACGTCGGGTTCCCCCACCGCGTCGCCTTCTCCAGCGTGCTGCGCAACATCGACGCCGACGCGGCCCACCCGCAGGCGGCGGGCCCGGGGCACTGGAACGACCCGGACTATCTCGCGCCGGATCAGGGGCTCAGCGCGACCGCCTATCGATCGCAGCTGAGCATGTGGGCCATGCTGGCCGCGCCGCTGATGATCAGCGATGACCTCGACACCATGACGGCCACCAGCGCGAGCGACTCGGCCAATCCGGAAGTGATCGCCATCGACCAGGACCCCGCCGGCGTGCAGGGCACCCTCGCCGCGTCGGCCGGCTTCGCCGAGGTGTGGGTCAAGCCGTTGAGCGACGGGAGCCGCGCGGTCGCCCTGCTCAACCGCGGCAGCACGCCGATCACCATCAACGCCAGTGCGCTCGGCGTCGGCCTGGCCCGCGCGGCCCGCTACACCCTGCGTAACGTATGGACCCACGTGACGACGACCACCAGCGGCGCGTTTGGCGCCGTCGTCCCGGGCAATGGAACCGTCCTGTATCGGATCGCCGCCGTGGTGCCCAAGGGCGCCTGACGCTGTGGCTGCATTTCCTCGGCGCGCCGGCGGCGGGGTCCGGCACCGCGCCTTCGGACCGGGGGTGCTGACAAGACGGACTCCCGAGGACCCCGTGTGGTGAACGGGTAGGGACTCGGGGGCGACGGTTGGCGCCCGGTGGGGGCGGGTGAGGCGCCGGTATGTCAACCGCGGGTCGCGATGCACAACCCTCTGTCACGGGCCCGCAACGAACTGCCGTTCGCGGGGGTGGGCGGGGGCGGATTTGAACGCCAGCCCGCCATTCTGAGGGGGGGTGTGTACGGGTAATCCTCCGTGGTGACCAGTTCCTCGCCACACCCCCTCCAACTTGGCGGGCTGGCGTTCAAATCGCGCCGGCCCGGGACCTCGCGACCCCCATTTCGTTGCGGGCACGTGACAGAAACGTCAGCATCCTGACCCGAAACGACACACCGACGCGTCACAGGCCCCCGGCAACCACCCACCGTCGCCGGCGAGCTCCCTAACCGACCCGACCCCCTAACTCGGCAGCGAAATCGAGTTGGCGGCGGAGTCCGCCAGCGCCGCGAGCGTCGAGGCGTACATGCGCTGCTTGATCGCTTGAAGGGTCTGCGGATCCTTGCCGGCCAGCGCCGCCGCGACGGCGACCGCCCGCGGAAGCACCTGCTCCTCCGCGACCGCCTCGACCGCGATCCCGGCCTGTACCGCCTCCGCGCCGCCGTAGCGCCGACCGGTGGTCATCGCTTCATGGGCCGTGGGAACCGGCAGCCGCGAGGTGATGAGCGCGCTCATGCCGTGGGTGAACGGGATGTTGATGTCGACCTCCGGCAGGCAGAACCAGCCGCGGTCGGCTCGCATGACGCGAATGTCGTGAGCCAGGGCGAGCATCGCCCCACCGGCGAAGGCATGCCCCTGGATCGCGGCCACCGTCGGCACTCCCAGCCCCAGCAGCTCGGCGTACAGGGCGTGGACGGAGTCAAGCAGCGGCTCGATCGCCTCGACGTGCTCGGACATCCACTCGAGGTCCAGGCCGTTGCTCCAGATCTTCCCGCTCGCCGCGGTGACCAGCGCCCGCGGCGCCGGGGCGGCGGCAACCTCCTGCACGAGCGACGTGACGGCGTCCACGAAGTCCTGGTTGAAGCGGTTCTCGCCATCGCCGAGCTGCAGGACGTAGACCTCGCCATCGCGCTCCAGATGAGGCATGTGGCTCCTTCGCTGCTCCGCGGTTGCTCGCGGGCCGAGCGAACCTGACCGCGGGATCGTACGCGCCCGGGCGTTAGGCTCGCGGCTCGCACCCTCACGCCAGGAGTCACGATGGATTTCCACCCTTCCCCCCGCGCCGCGGACTATCTGCAGCGGCTGACCGAGTTTCAGCAGCAGGAGATCCTGCCCCGCGAGCACGACTACCACCGCGAGCTGCTCGCGCGCGCGGACCCGTGGGTGGTCCTGCCGATCATCGAGGAGCTGAAGCGGCAGGCGCGCGAGCGCGGCCTGTGGAACCTGTTCCTGCCTGACCCCGAGCGCGGCGCGGGCCTGTCCAACGTCGAATACGCCCCCCTGGCCGAAGCGATGGGCGGTTCGCTCATCACCGCCCTGGTCTGCAACTGCAACGCCCCGGACACCGGCAACATGGAGGTGCTGTGGCATTTTGGCACCGACGCGCAGAAGCAGCGCTGGCTTGACCCGTTGCTTGACGGCTCGATCCGCTCGGCCTTCTGCATGACCGAGCCCGACGTCGCTTCCTCCGACGCCACCAACATGCAGGCAACCGCCACGCTGGAGGGTGACGAGGTCGTCGTCACCGGTCGCAAGTGGTGGAGCACCGGGGTCGGTCATCCGGACTGCCGGGTGGCCATCTACATGGGTCTGACCGACCCACAGGCCGACCGCTATCACCAGCATTCGATGGTGCTCGTCCCGCTCGACAGTCCGGGGGTGGAAATTGTGCGGATGCTCCCGGTGATGGGCTTCTTCGACGCGCCGATCGGGCACGGCGAGGTGGCGTTCCGCGACGTGCGGCTGCCCGCAGACGCGATTATCGGTGGACCCGGCCAGGCGTTCACCATCGCTCAGGCCCGGCTCGGGCCCGGCCGGGTTCACCATTGCATGCGGCTCATCGGACTGGCCGAGGCGGCCCTGGGGTTGGCCTGCGAGCGCGCGGTCGCGCGCACGGCGTTCGGACGTCCGCTCGCCAACCTGGGCGGCAATCGCGAGCGGATCGCCGACGCGCGGATCGCCATCGACCAGGCTCGGTTGCACGTGCTTCACGCCGCCTGGCTGCTCGACGAGCAGCGCTCCGAGGCGCTGGGCGCGGTCTCCCAGATCAAGGTGGCCGTGCCGAACATGGCCCAAGGCGTCGTCGACATGGCCATCCAGATGCACGGCGGCGCCGGACTGAGCGATGATCTGCCGCTGGCCGCCGCCTGGTCGGTCGCCCGCGCGCTGCGCCTGGCCGACGGTCCCGACGAGGTCCACCGCGGGGTCATCGCCCGGCTCGAGCTGGCCCGCCACGGTCACGGCAAATGGGCGGCCACGTGAGCACCCATGTCCCCGAGAAGACCGGTGACGTGCGGGCCGAGGACAGCTTCGACGTGGTGGCCGTCGATCGCTGGCTGCACGAGCGCGAGCCGCGGCTCAGCGGCCCGCCGCAGGTCCACCAGTTCGCCGGCGGCGCGTCGAACCTCACCTACCTGCTGCGCTATCCCGAGCGCGACCTGGTGCTCCGCCGCCCGCCCGCGGGCGTCAAGGCACACGGCGCGCACGACATGGCGCGCGAGTACCGCGTGCAGGCGGCGCTCGCGCCGGTGTATCCGTACGTGCCCGCGGTGGTCGCGCTGTGCCGGGACCCGGCCGTGCTCGGCAGCGACTTCTACGTCATGGAGCGCGTGGCCGGCACGATCCTGCGTGCGACGATCCCGCCCGATCTCGGCCTGCCTGCCGCCGCCCGGCCTCGGCTGTGCCACGCCGTGATCGATGCGCTGGTCGACCTCCACGCCGTCGATCCGGCCAGCGCCGGCCTCAGCGATCTGGGCCCCGGGCGCGGCTACGTCGGGCGCCAGGTCGAGGGCTGGTCAGCTCGATTCCGCGCGGCCCGCACCCTGAACGTGCCGCGCTTTGAGCGCGTCATGGCCTGGCTGGCCGAGCACCAACCGCAGGACGTGGCCACGGTCATCGTGCATAACGACTTTCGCCTCGACAACGTCGTCCTGGCGCCCGAGGATCCGCAGCGCATCGTCGGCATCCTCGACTGGGAGATGGCGACCCTCGGCGACCCACTCATGGATCTGGGCAACTCGCTGGCCTATTGGGTGCAGGCTGACGACGATCGCTTCATGCGGGCGCTGCGCCGCCAGCCCACCGACCAGCCGGGCATGCTCGCCCGCGCGCAAGTGATCGAGCACTACCAGCAGCGCTCCGGCTACGGCGCGGACGACGTCACCTTCTATGAGGTGTTCGGGCTGTTCCGGCTGGCCGTGATCATTCAGCAGATCTATCGGCGCTTCCGTCTGCGCCAGACCACCAACCCGGCGTTTCGTCACTACTGGCTGGCGGTGGGCTACCTGGACTGGCGCTGCCGGCGGATCATTCGGACGCGAGCTGGCGCTTGAGCACCTTGCCGGTGGCGTTGCGGGGGAGCGCATCCACGAATCGCACGTCGCGCGGAACCTTGTACCGGGCCAGGTTGTGCTTGACGTAGTCCTTGACGTCCTGCTCATCGAGCGACTGACCGTCGCGCCGGACGATCACCGCACAGAGGCGCTGGCCGAACTCGTCGTCGTCCACCGGGATCGCCGCCGCCTCCTCGATCGCCTCGTGGCGGTGGAGCAGATCCTCGATCTCGCGGGGGAACACGTTCTCGCCGCCGGAGACGATCATCTCGTCGTCACGCCCATCCACGAACAACCGGCCCGCCGAGTCGAAGTGGCCCACATCGCCGGTGCTCATCAGGTTGGCGACGCGCGTCTTGCCGCCGCCGCCGGTGTAGCTGTCGAACAGCATCCCGTTGGTGACAAAGATCCGGCCGTGCGCGCCCGGCGGCACCTCGCGGTTGTTCTCGTCCAGCAGCTTGACCACCGTGCCGGGCGGCGGAAAGCCGGCCGTGCCGGGCGCCGCGCGTAGATCCGCCGGTGTGGCAATCGTCGCCCACGCCACCTCGGTCGAGCCGTAGTAGTTGTAGAGCACGTCGCCGAAGGTGTCCATGGTGCGCGTGGCGAGCGCGCCCGGGAGGGCCGAGCCGCTCACCGCGACGATTCGCAGGCAGGACAGATCGCGTCGCGTGATGGCCTCGCGGGGCAGTTCCAGCGTGCGCTGAAGCATGACCGGGACCACGCACACCGTCGAGCAGCGATGTCGCTCGATCGCCTCGAGCATCGCCTCGGGTTCGAACCGCCGCTGCAGCACGATCGTCTGCGACAGGGCCAGACCCATCGTCCACACCCCGTAGCCCCAGGCGTGGAACAGCGGCGCGGCGATCATCGTGTGATCGCGGGACCGCAGCGGGATCTTGCTGAGCATGGAGGCGAGCGGATCGAGCGAATCGGGCTGGCTGCGCTGCGCGCCCTTCGGCGCGCCCGTGGTGCCGGAGGTGAGGATGACGATCCGCCCGGTGCGCGGCGGAGGCGGCAACTCCGCTGTGTCGTGCGTGGCGATGAGTTCGTCGATGTGCGGCTCCTCGCTGCGCGGCTGATCCCGCCAGGCCAGCACCCGGAGCCGACCGGCCGCACCGTCGGCCAGCAGATCGGTGAACTCCTCGTCGTAGACCACCGCGCTGGGGCCCTCTCGTGCGAGCACGTCGGCGAGCTGGGGCCCGGCGAAGGCGGTGTTGAGAAACAGGACGTCGGCGCCGAGCTTGGAGGCGGCCATGGTCGCCTCGACCATGCCGCGGTGGTTACGGCACATGATTGCGACACCGTCACCGGACCTCACGCCCCGGGCGGCCAATCCCCGAGCGAGGGCGTTGGTGCGTTGGTGCAGCGCCCGGAAGCTGACCGACCCGAGCTCGTCGATCACCGCCGGCTCATCCGGATAGCGCCACGCCGAGACGGCGTAGCCGGCGGCCGGCGTCGACCCCCACCGGTGCAGCGCTCGCAAGGCGCCGACCAGGCGATCGGGGCGCGAGGGACGCAGGACACCGGCCTGGAAGAGCGCTCGGACGACCCGCCATTGCCCCAGCAATCCCCCTCGCCGCGTGTTGGTCGCGAGCTTCCCAGCGCTCGTCACGTCCGCGTGGGGGCGGCTGGCGGGGCGCGACGGGCGCTCGGGGGCGTGGGCGATCAATGCACACTCTCCCGCGGCCCAGCACAATCTCTTCCGTGGATCACGCTCGCTCCGATGGTTCCCAGGTCACGGCGAACCGACCGTATCACGAACATTTGTCGCACGGGCGGCGGCGATGAGCGACGTCTCGGCGCCGCCGACACGCACCCACGTGCTGTTCGTCGACGACCAGCAGGAGATCCTCGACGGGCTCCGTGACGCGCTGCGTGGGCAGCGCCACGCCTGGCAGATGAGCTTCGTGCTCGACGCCGAGGGCGCGCTTGAACAGATGCGCGCGGGGCCGGCTGACGTCGTGGTGACCGATATGCGAATGCCGCGCATCGACGGCGCCGAACTGCTCAGCCGGGTCCAGACCGACTACCCGGACAGCATTCGCATCGTGCTTTCCGGCTATGCCGACACGGCCGCGCTCACCCGGGCCGCCGGCGTCGCCCATCGCTTCCTGGCCAAGCCGGCCGACACCGAGGACCTGGTGCGGGTGATCGAGCGCTCCTGCGCGCTGCACGAGCTGAGCACACAGATCTCGCGCAAGCGGGTGAGCGCGGCGCTGTCGTCGCTACCCTCCGCGCCGCTGGCCTACGTTGAGCTGACCCGCATGCTCAACGACGAACGGGCGAGCGCGAGCGACGTGGCCGACGTGGTGGAGCGCGATGTCGCCATGGCCGCCAAGGTGCTCCAGTTGGCCAACTCGGCGTTCTTCGGTACCGGACGCACGATCCTGCAACTGCCCGAGGCGGTCACCCGGGTCGGTCTGAACAACCTCCGCGCGCTGACGCTCTCTGCCGGAGCGTTCGAGAGCTTCACGCCCGGCGCCCCCACGCCCGGCTTCTCGATCGCGGCGCTGCAGGCCCATTCGACCCTGGTGGCTCGAATCGCCCGGAAAATCGCCCCCGCCCCGACCGGCGACGACGCCTTCACCGCCGGGATGTTGCACGACGTCGGACTGCTCATCCTGGCCAGTCAGGAGCCGGCGTATCTCGCCCAGGTCATCGCCGGCGCGCAGGCGGAGAACCGCCCGCTGTTCGAGGCCGAGCAGCAGGCGCGGGGGAGCTCGCACGCCGAGCTCGGTGCGCATCTCCTCGATCTGTGGGGCATTCCCCACACGATCGTGGAGGCTGTCGCCTACCACCATGCCCCGCGCGCGGCGCATGGCGTCCTGTTCGATCACGTCACCGCGGTACACGTCGCCGACGCCCTGGCCCACGAGGTCGCTCCGGCGCCGGACGCCGGCGCGGGTCTCCCCCCGGCCCGACTGGACGAGGAGTATCTCGGGTCCTTGCGGGTCATCGACCAGCTTGACCACTGGCGCTCGCTCGCGCGGGCCGAGGCGGCGCAGGCCAGCGACCGATGAGCGCCGCCCACGGCCGCGGCGAACCAGAGGCGGCTACGCCGGCTCGGTATCGGCGTCGGGCACCAGCACGCGGAAGCATGGAGCCACGTGTTCGCGCTGCAACACGCCGAGACGGTCCAGCGCCGTCGGCGTGATCACCGTGCCCCGGGCGAGGTGCAGGACGTTTTGCGGGCTGACGATGTCCTCGGCCAGGATCATGCCGACCTCCAGATCGGTCACCGGAACCACCCGTTCCTGAGCCGGGCGGACGCCGAGGGTCGACCCGAAGCAGTCCACCAGATCCTGGTCATAGCGTCGTTCGCCGCCCCGCAACCCGGCCATCGCGGTCATCGGGTCGGCCCCCTGGGATTCCAGCAGGTCGTAGTCGTTGGCGATCCGCACGATCCTCGCGCCCACCGGGATCGCGCCGGTGGTGACGTCGTGGTGGGCGACGCCCAGATAGGCGAGCACCTCGCGCACGTCCTCCAGCCGTGGAATTCCGGCCAGCAGTTCGAGGGCCACCCTCGGGAGATCCTCCACCTGGCGCAGCTCCTCGGGCTCGAGTTTCTCGCCGCGGGCCAGACGGGCCACGATGCCGGGGTCGAGCGCCACTGCCCCCATCTGGGACAGCAACGCCGCCGTCTCGATGTGCCAGACGTCGTCGAGCTCGAGCGCGGCGGCGATGGTGAGGGCGTAGTAGCGCACCCGCGCGGCGCGCCCGAACGCCGCGGGGCTGGCCAGGGCCAAGACCTCTGAGAGCGCGCGCACCGCACCCCGCAGCGTCTCGCTGAGCAGGATGCGCTCCGACAGGATGAGACGGTGCTGACGCACCGCGGCGTTGAGCGCGACGATCAGCGCCTCCGCCGGGCATGGCTTGAGCAGAAAACGGAAGATCTCGCCCTCGTTCACGGCGGTGACCGCGTCCTGCAACTCGGCGTGACCGGTGAGGACGATCCGGGTCACGTCGGGCGCCTGCTCGCGCGCCATGCTCAGCAGCGTCGGCCCGTCCAGCGAGGGCATGCGCATGTCCGAGAGCATCGCCTCGACCGGCTGCTCGGACAGGGTCCGAAACGCCTCGAAGCCATTCGTCGTCGTCAGCACGGTGAACTGGCGGTGCAGCGTGTCCCGCAGCGCGTCGAGGACGTGCGGCTCGTCATCGACGCACAGGATCATCGGGCGCGGCGCCACCGGGCGTGCCTCCGAAGCAGCGACCTCGCGCCCAGCGGACGCGGGCGCCGCGGACTGCGGCTGTGAGCTCATCAGCTGCATGATCGTCCGATCCGGCGCTTAAGTTGAGCGCGAGGCCGATATCCCAGCTCAAGGCTGGGCGAGACCGACCGACCACTGAGGCGTGAACGGTCCGCGGAGCGTGGGCGACCCCTGGCAACGCCGGTTTGCCGCGCTCGCCGCCGCCTATCCCGACGTCCTGTGCCTGGCCGAGCGCGACCCGCAGGGTCGCCCGGCCCCGGTGTACGTCAGCGAGCGACTGGCGGAGCTCACCGACCGAGCCGACCCCCGCTGGGAGGACATCCTCGCCGCCACACACCCCGACGACCGCGGAACGCTGGTCACCGAGTTCGATGAGGGCACGTCCCTGCGCCTGGTCGGGCCCGACGGATCATGTCGCTGGGCGCAACTCGCCGGCCAACCGGCCGCCAGCGACGGGCACCTCGTGCTCCTCGACGTCACCGCGACCCGACAGGACGAGGAGGAGCGCCGGCGCATGGAGCTCGAGCTGCGGCTGTCCCAGAAGCTCGAGGCGGTCGGCCAGCTGGCCGCCGGGATCGCCCACGAGATCAACACGCCGGTGCAGTTCGTGGGCGACACGATTCGCTTCCTGGACGACGCGTTCGCCGACCTGTCCGGGCTCATCGAGGCCTACGGCGAGCTGCGGGAGCACGCCGCCGAGCAGGGCACCGCGTCCGACGTCCTGTCCAGACTCGCCGTCGCCGAGGACACGGCTGACCTGGAATACCTGCGCGAGCGCGTGCCGGCGGCGCTCGCGCGTGCCCGCGACGGCATCGATCGGGTGGCCACGATCGTCCGGGCGATCCGCGACTTCGCGCATCCGCCGACCACCGTGAAGGGGCCGGTCGACGTCAACCAGGCCCTGGCCAACACCCTCATCGTCGCCGCCAACGAGTACAAGTACGTGGCCGAGGTCGAGTGCGAGTTCGGCCAGTTGCCGTCGATCGTCGCCAACGCCGGCGACCTCAACCAGGTGTTCCTCAACCTCGTGGTCAATGCCGCGCAGGCCATCGAGGACACCGTCGGCAGCAGCGGCGACCGCGGGCGCATCTCCATCGCCACGCAGCTCGAGGACGACCGGGTGGTGGTGAGCATCGCCGACACCGGCGGCGGCATCGCCCCGGACGTCGCCGGCCGCGTGTTCGACCCGTTCTTCACCACCAAGGAGGTCGGGCGCGGAACCGGTCAGGGCCTGGCGATCTCACACACGATCGTCGCCGAACGCCACGGCGGCAGCCTCACGTTCGCCTCCGCACCGGGCGAGGGCACGACCTTCTTCGTGCGCCTTCCGGTGGCGGAGCCCGTCGAGACGCTCGCGGAGCCGGCCGCGGCGCCGCAGGCGTAGGCCGCTACCGCTCGAGACGACCCGGGTCGTCGCAGCCGTAGAGGTGCTCGCGTAGCTGGTCGCAGCTCTCGGCCGACCAGCGGCCGCTCGTCTCAAGCGCCTCGATGACCTCCGCGGCGGCCCGCAGGGTCTGCTCGCTGCTCGACTCGCCGAACAGCAGGGCATCGGCGGCGTCGAGGATGCGCTCGCGCTCGGACTGGTGCAGCTTGGCGGTTCCGTGACGGTTGAGCTCTTCCACCAGCGCGGTGTAGTGAGCTCCGCGGGTGGTCATTGCTTCGGCGGCCATGCCATCACGTTAGCGCTCCCACAGGCCGGACTAAGTCACACCCGCTAGATGATTGATTGCGCGGGGTTTGGCGCGGTGGTTGACGGGTGCGCGTTTGGGGCGGGCGGGTTGGTGGTTGACGGTGATGGCGGCGGCGGCGCAGCCGCGGCGGGACACGACGCGTTCTTTGCGTTCGGCGAGGTGCGTGCGTGAGGCGCGTTCTGTGACGGTCGCGTGACGTTCGCGTGCGGCCTGGACTCGCGGCGGCACACCGCTGTGACGCTCGCCACCGTTCCTAAGCGGGGTGTGGCGAGGAACTGGTCAATACGAACAGGTTCTCGCCA
>Ga0302325_10027771_pt1 | contig 11722 bp, 12 predicted proteins | sample Palsa_T0_2_FD_201948 | JGI IMG/M metagenome (GOLD analysis project Ga0302325, IMG submission 201948) | Peat permafrost microbial communities from Stordalen Mire near Abisko, Sweden - Palsa_T0_2 | ecosystem: Environmental > Terrestrial > Soil > Palsa > Peat permafrost | place: Sweden: Abisko... | reverse complement strand
CCACATCATGTTCTTCCGCCGTTTCTCGTCTTTGTCACCGGTCGTGGTTGTGCCGACCCTATGGGACAACGACCATGGGCAACACGCCCAGCTCTCGGTCAATCTGGCGATTACTATTGAGTCACTTTCCTTAGTCTGTTACTATTTCCTAGCTTGCCTCTCACTCTTTGGAAACACGTACCCAGGAGGTCTTTTAAATGTGCATAGCTCCCCCGCTCGAATACTTGGTCACCTCATCTCAAGCGGGACTGGAAAATTTCGAGCTTGTTCGCCTGAATACAATCGCAAATTTGCGCAAGGAGCTTGGGGATCTTGTTGAGGAATGGATCGAAGCGGAAACCCAATCCCGGCTCGCGCGCTGGATTCTCGAATGCCGCCGCACTCAAGACTCCGCGTCGGACCCGCACCTCTCAAAACTCTCTGAGCCTCTTCCCGTGGAAGCCATCGACGAGAATCGTTTGCCATTATTTGACGCGACGCCGAATTCGCACCAATTCCAATCGCAATCATCACCCGTGAAGCCTTTTCCCAATCGTTCCGCACGCTCTCGCCGGGATTCGTCCCGGGTGCGTGATGCGCTACCTCTTCCGAGCGCACAACTGTCTTGCAGAGCAAAGAAAGCCTTGAATTTTCTGGAGCGGCAGGTTCGCTTACAGACGGACGCCATCGCCCCGAACGTCTATGCGTCCGGTTCGGAAACCGATCGAAGTGCCACTTTGCCGGGGCCTGCTCAACACGTCCCGCAACACCGGCGCCTGCATAAGAGTTCGCAGACTGCGTCGCTCTTCCCTGTAGCTCTCGAGCATCCTGAAGTATCTGAGACCGCGTGCGCGCAGACCCGACGCTTTGGTGCCGGTAATTCCGCGAAGAGAGATGCTCCAAAGGGCCGCGCGAGCGCTGATTCAGCCAATGTCCCCCAGATCGTCGCCTTGGTGCGCGGAGAAAAACTGCGGCCCGCCGCGCCAACTCGAGCATCGATGCGTTACTCGCCCCCTCAACGAAAGGCCGTTTAACTCGCGCTTTTGCTGCGAACTCGACGTCAGTCGGACGCGTGCACGCGAAGTCGAATGCGGCCCTCGGCTTTAGTTCTTGGCTCATCGAAGCTCCTCCCGTCACGGACCATGCGCGATTCAACTCCGGTCGCAAAAAGTACTTCGGCTGCTCCGGGTAATAGCGGAGCGGTAATCCGTGATTGACCACTCCGGCCGACCCTTCGGATTCGCTCCCCAGCCTCGCGATCTGGAACGGACTGACGCCGCGAATTCGCTTCCACCGACGGCGTCGCCGCAGACAACAGTTCAGCTTTCCGCGCCGGTTCGCTTTCCGTTGAACTCGTGCCGACTAGGCGGCGTTGCGTTCACGTCCCCGCCTTACCTCTACAGAGCCCCATCGTCGTTCATGTCTTGCCATCTGCCAACATCGCGGCCCGTCGTCCACTGCCGCCTGTCCTCTAGGCGCGCTCCTCCAAGACGGCTCCGCGCTTCACAGTCCCGCACTCCATGACACGATTTTCGCTGGACTCGCTCGCCATCGTGCCAACAACAAACTCGCAATCTCAAACCAAAATCGCAGCTTTTTTTTACTTTCAGTTTCGCCTCACAGAATCTCCGCATCTCCCACCGAGCCCGTCGTCCCTAAAGCCTGAGTTCCACCTCGTCCCCAATCGAGCCTCTGTTCCATAAATATCCATTCTCGCACTATGCCCGTTGCGGCCGATCTGCTTGGTGTAAATTCGCAAAAGCAGGAAGGCTTTCAGAATGGAAGCGGAGTTCGGCAGGGTGACAGCGAGGTGACTAACTTAATGCGCCTAGCGTGATTCAACGTTTTTGGAATGGACCGAGATAGCTACTGAATCTCGAAGCATCGCACTTACCGCAGTCGAAAACATACAATGAGCATTCTGAGTAAGATCGTGTTCTGCCGTTTTACGTTCCCATCCCAACCTCTGTGAGACGTACTCCACTAGCTAAACTGGCGATCGCGACGTGAGGTACCGCATGGTCAAAATATCGCCCAGGTGTCTGGCCTGGCGGAAGCCCATTGCGTAACCGCAGGTCCACGGATTTTCTGTAGTCAGCGGACTAGGGCTTCAACTTTGGAAGCTAGAGGGAAGAGAAAGGCCTTCTGATGGTACGCTTCACTCTGAGCAAGTGCTTCTCTTTCTTTGCTCGTAATGAGGGTTGATCGCGGCAATCAGGTGCTTGAAATGAGGTTGCTCCAACAGTGAGACCGATTCATCTGAGAATCTCTTGTGCTGCGTCGGAGAATGGATTTCCGAAAGGGGCGAGCGTTGCTCGCTGAGTAAAGAAGGGTCGGACTTCAGTGTGCTTAGAATGGAAGAGAAAGTTGCATTTCGAAAAAAGAACAGTCACATCAAGTTTGACTCTCGCCTGTGCGTCTCAATCTCGTCTTGGTCAGTGGCATGAATCTAAACAGATAAGGCCCGGGGAACGGCGGAAACTCGGCGACACGAATCTTCATCGTGTTTATCGCGACTCGTATGGACAGCGGGTTTTCCCGCCTCAAGCTTTTCGCTTGGAGAGCAAACCTATAATTCGTCCAGAACACTGAGATTGGCTCTGCGAATCAGGCTTTCGGCGGGGGCCACGGTTCGAGGAGCTGCTCTTTGCGGTAGATTAGCGCATTAATATCGTAGGGAGCCAGCTCGATATTGTGACCGTGGGTGATTGCGTCAGTAGGACACGCCTCCACGCAGTAGCCGCAAAAAATACATCGTGAGTAATCAATGTTGTAAACCTTCGCGTAGCGCTCACCCGCCGACATGCGATTCGCCTCTGTGTTTTCCGCGGCTTCAATGTAAATACAATTCGCCGGGCAGGCGGCGGAGCAGAGAAAACATCCCACGCATTTTTCAAGGCCACTCTCGTCGCGCTGCAGAACGTGAATTCCGCGATAGCGTGGCTGGACGCTCGCAGGCACATCCGGATAGGATTCCGTCGTGGGTTTGCGAAACATCGTCCGCAGCGTCACGCTGAACCCTTTATAGAGGGTAAAAAAAGTTTCGCCGACTTCTTTTACGATAGATGCCATCGCATAGACTTTAACAGAGTCGCAGAACGCAGGCAATTCAGGGGTCCCACATGCACGATCGGGCGCACTCTGCGCCCGATGCGATCAAGACTCACTCAATTGAATAACGACCGTTGGGCGGAAAGGAAATTCTCGCGAATGGCAGATGGTTTACTTTTTATTCTCCGGGCGGAGATACGGGCGGCTTTTCCGCCAGCTTTCCCTTGCCGGTGATGGCTGCGATGATCTGGCGGCCGTGAAAACGCCCGTTCTCGATGAAAATGTCTCCGGTATGTTTCCCGCCAACGATTACGCCAGCGAGGTAAACCCCTGGGACGTTGCTTTCCAGCGTCTCAGGATTAATTTCGGGCCTGAACGAATCACGCTCGAGCCGAACTCCCTGTTTTTTCAGAAATTCGAAATCCGGATGGTATCCGGTCATCGCAAAAACCTGAGTCGCCGGGACAGACTGCTCGCCGCTTCCATTTTTCACCCACACTTTATCCGGTTCGATGCGCGTGACCTCGCTGTTGAAAATCGCGCGTATTTCGCCCGCACGTATGCGGTTTTCGATGTCGGGCTTGACCCAGAATTTTAGGCTCTTCCCCATTTCCGAGGCGCGATGCACCAGGGTGACTCGCGCCCCCGAACGAAATAAATCGAGCGCCGCCTCCGCCGCGGAGTTTTTTCCGCCGATAACGACGACATCCTGGTTCCAGTAAGGATGCGCTTCACTGAAATAATGGCTGACGTGCGGCAGATCTTCGCCAGGCACGCCAAGGAAATTCGGAAGATCGTAGTATCCGGTGGCCAAAATTATCTTGCTGGCGTGATATTCAAACGCAACTCCGTCTTTATCGCGCCCGTGCACCACGAACGCGCCATCGCGGCCAGTGATCTCCTCCACGCGCTCGTATTGCCGGACCTCGACCCCATAGTGCTCGACGGCCCGCCGATAATATTTAAGCGCTTCGCCACGCGTCGGTTTGCCGCCAGAAATCGTCATGGGCAAGTCGCCAATTTCCATACGTTCCGGCGTGGTGAAAAACAGCAAGTTTATGGGATAGTGAAAAAGCGAGTTGCACAGGCACCCTTTGTCGATGACGAGCGGGCGCATCCCCGCGCGCTTGGCCTCAATGGCGCATGCGAGTCCCGTTGGTCCCGCCCCAATGCATATCACGTCGTAAGAATCAGTCATTTACACAGTGTGCGCTGAGCGGGGCTACACTTTCAACTGCCGCGTGCGATTCTAAGTAAGCGGCATGAGCGCTTGCGACAATTGCGCAGTAAAATTCTCAAGCTCAGTGAGTCTCGCCGCAGTGACTTCAAGTTTTTCTTTTTTCCAAACGAACCAGTCGCGGCCTTCCCGCTTTACGCGCACGCTGAAATTTCCGCCGATAAGGTACGCCGGCTGCCCGTGGAGCTTGAACCGTTCCGTGGAGACGGGCGCGAGAAGCGCGGCACAATTCCCCTTGCGCACCCCGACGTAGTTCGCGTACATCGGAAACGCGACGACCTGAAAATCATGCGCGTGAACGCGTTCAAGTAGGAAGATTTGTTGCGGCGTGAGGTCCATTGAAAGAAAGAATAACAGCTAAGCGGCCGTGTTCTACCGTGAACATGAAATCGCCAACGCGGGGTTGGGGTTGACCCATCTCAGCCGGTGAATGCCTTAGGAAGATTCCAATGCTGCCAAACGCTAACGACGCGAAGCGAAAAGCAAACCAGTCCGCCTGAGATGGCGGCCAAAGTAGGAGGTACCCGCAGCTTCGTCGCCGCTACCATCACCATCGCTCCTGCCAGAGCCGCGGTCGCATAGATGTCCGAACGAAGAACATTGGGAATCTGCGCCAGCAGGACGTCTCTCACAGTTCCTCCGCCAACCGCCGTAACAGCGCCCAGCAAAACAGCGATGAACGGATGCATTTTATAGAGCAACGCTTTCTCTGTTCCCGCGACGGCAAACAAAGCCAACGCCGCCGCGTCTAGCGTGAGGATGACCGGAGCCGGAATCGCACGAATGTAGGGATGCAGAAAAAAAACGATGACGCCTCCCGCGAACGCTGTAGTCGCGTAGCGCCAGTCACGAAGCGACGCTGGAGGACTCGCGCCGATCAAGACGTCGCGAATAATTCCTCCCACCAGCGCTGTCGAAAATGCCAGCACCATCACGCCCAAGAGATCCAACTTCGCAGGGACCGCTATCAGCGCGCCTTCCACCGCGAATAAAAACGTTCCTGCCAAATCGACGGAAAGCAACAGCTTGCTATGTTCGGGGCTCATGATTAGGCAGCGGAGAGAATAATTGCGGCGCACCGCAAAGACAAGTTAGAAGGTGAGCAGTCGCATCACAGTCGAACGGTGGGGTGAAGTCGAAGCGGACCTGATTTCTCGCAAACTCGGCTGACCAACAAGTTACCTAAGGATTGTAAATCCAGGCGCCTGTTGTGGATGGCAGGCCGTCTCCGCTTTCTGCGTAGCCACCCGTGATTAGCGTTTTGCCGCCTGGCAGCACGGTTGCAGACGCAAAGAATCGTGCGGCTCCGAAGTTGCCTTCCACCTTGCTGAAGGTTCCTTTTGTTTCGTCATAAACTTCGCCAAAATTACCCCCGCCAGCGACGAGCACCATGCCGTTGTCCAGCAAAACTGTGGCATGGGGCAATTTGAATCGCGAGGCGCTCATTGCGCCGGTAGCGCTGAACGTGCCGGTAGCAGGATCGTAAATTTCCGCGCTCGAATACTCACCGTGCCAGCCGCGATTGTCGGAGCCGCCGACTACAAGCACCTTCCCACTGGCGAGCAGAACAGATGCATGTTTATTACGACCGACAGCCATCTGACCCGTGGACGTGAATTTTCCGGTTGCCGGATCGTAGAGTTCCGCGCTGCGATAGACATTTTGAGACGGGTAATGGCCCGAACCTCCGCCGACGATCAGGACTTTGCCGTTTCTCAGAGGGGTGGCCGTCGCCTGTCCACGAGCCTCTGTCATGTCTCCGGTTCGGGTAAACTTCCCAGTCGCGGGGTCGTAGAGTTCCGCGCTGGCTAGAGCATTCTCGCCGCGGTCTTCCCCGCCAGCCACCAACACCCTGCCGTCTGGAAGCAGCGCTGCCGTGTTACCGGCTCTTTCGAGGACCATGTCCCCGGTCGGAGTAAAAACTCCAGTCGCCGGATCGTAGAGTTCGGCTGAGCGGCGAAGATTGTACCGGCCCGTCCAACCGCCTGCGATAAGCAGCCTGCCGTTTTTCAAGAGTGTCGCAGTGTGCCCGGTTCTTCCGATGGACATGTTGCCGCCCGGCTGAAAGCTCCCTGTTCGAGGATCGTAAATTTCCGTGCTCCGGTAGGGGTTGCTCTCGGTGCCGCTGCCACCAAATCCACCGGCGATGAGGACCTTGCCATCTGGCAGCAAAGTTGAGCTATGGCTGGCGCGCGCTATCTGCATATGTGCGGTTTCGGTTACAGAACCGGCTCTGAAAGTTGCAGAATTATCAGTCGCACGAAAACGAAGGAAAGGAAGAACCATCAGCGGAAATAGGAAGAACGCAACCGCTTTTCCAGCAAATTGCGATTTCATATATGCCTCCGCTCATTCGCCTGTCGAAATGTAAGACGCACCAAACCAGTGTGGTGTTAGCACACCTTCCCCCACATCCTATGAGATTTGAGCTTGCCGCTTTTCGGCCGTCTCTTGATAGGTCGCATGGTCGCTCACCCTCGAGCCGCCAATTGCGATTGCAAGTCCCTATGCTGCGGAGGAGGAAATGGACCCGGACTCGATCTCTCGCAGAACGGACCGAATCGCGGCGGCTAATTCTTCGCGGCCAACATGGCTTTTGCGGAACTGTACGCGCACGTGAAACGATTCGTCCGGGGCGCGATAGTCGAAGAGGAACGGTTGCGGTCTTGAATCGGAAGCAGACTCCGCCTTGCGGGCTTTACGGGCTTCGTCGCGCGTCAACCCGCCCTGCGCGATGCGATTGACCATCTCAAGCATCTTCTTCTCGTTCGGCTGGCGCGACACCTGCAGCAAGAGCGACTTGGAAAATATTCCGCGTTCGATGCAATCGTTGCGAACCGCTTCCGGAATCACGGTAAGTGACATCGTCTCGGTCACGGAGGAACGCGCACGGCCGATTTTCTTAGCGATGTCGTCATGCGTGTAGTCGAAGTGAGTCGCCAAACGTTGCAATCCGTCCGCTTCTTCAAAGGGAGTCAGGTCTTTGCGCTGGAGATTTTCGATCAATCCGATTTCGAGCGTTTCCGCATCATCAGCAATCTTTTCAATGCAGGGCAGCTCGTGCAGCCCGGCCGCTTTCGAAGCGTGATAGCGGCGCTCGCCGGAAATAATGTAATACGTATCTTCGCGGGGAATGAACCGCACAAGCAGCGGCTCGAGCACGCCTTTTTCGCGTATCGAATCGGTCAGCTCGCGCAGATCGCCCAGCGCTTTTCGCGGCTGGTCCGGGTTCGGCCGAACCTTAGTAAGCGGGATCATCCGCCCGATCGACGCGCCACTGAAGCTGGTCAGCGTTTCTACGTAGTGCGCGTCATGCCGCATCTTGAGAGTGACGGGCAACCCGATCCTCTTGGACACGTTGCAATACCTCCTGAGCGAGCTTTTTGTATTCTTCTGCGCCCGAAGATTTCGGCGCAAACGAAAAAACAGTTTCCTTGTAAGCCGGGCTTTCTTCCAGCCGCACGTTCTTGCTGATCCTCGTCTTAAAAAGCGCTTCGCCGAACACCGCGCGAATCTGTTCGTGCGTGTCGCGCGAAATATTGGTGCGCTTGTCAAAGAGCGTGATTACCACGCCGAGAACTTTCAAATCCGGATTCGGCCGCGAACGAATTCGCGCATAGGTCTCCAGTAAATCGTCGGTTCCCTCAATCGCGAAATACGCGGCTTGAATTGGAACCAGCAAATGCGTGGACGCCACCAGCGCATTCACCGTCAAAATGCCCAGCGCGGGAGGCGTGTCCAGAATGATGAACTCGTATTCTTTCAGCACGCTCGACAGCGCGTCCTTCAATTTGTACGGTGCGTCAAACTGCCCCGCGAGCTGCGTCTCGAGCCTCGCCAACGCCAACTTTCCCGGCGCCACAAACAAGTAAGGGTCCTTCGTAGGCTTTACGATCTTCGACATCTCCGCCGGATGCTCGGCGAAAAGGTCGTACATCGAAGTTTGAATGTCCGATGATTCGAAAAACGCGATCGAAGCGTTCGATTGCGGGTCGAGGTCAATTAGGAGTGTTTTCTTCTTCTTCAGCGCGATGGCGGCGGCTAGATTAATCGACGTCGTGGTCTTTCCGACGCCGCCTTTTTGATTGGCGACCGCGATGACGTAGGTCAAATTTTGCCCCCGCTAGCCATGCTGCAACCGTGGGCCCATATATGGCCTCCTGCTGCCCCGGTTACACCACAAGTAGCCTAACTCTACTCATTTGCCTGTCCTCTGCGCAAGCGAAAAATGCATTCCGCCTGTGGACATCTCCAATCAGTCTCCCGACCTGCATAACCCAAGGCTGCTATACTCGCCATTCTGAGATTGGAAAGTCAAAGGAGTGTAATGGCGACCACGATAATCGTCACGCCCCCTGCAGACGACCGAAAGCTCCTTGCGCCCGTCTGGCATACCGTCGTCCTCATCCTCTTCGTCGTCTCCTATTCTCTTCTTCAAGTACACTTCTCGGCGCGCACGGAAACTTTACAACTCAGAAGTCGAGTGCCCCTGTATCTTTTCACGATTTGTTTCGAGTTGATTTTGTTGGCTTACGTTTGGTTCCTCGGTGTGCGCCGCAGCGGAACAAGATTTGCGGACGTTATTGGCGGAAGGTGGGCGCGCGCGGCAGACGTCTGGCGCGATATCGGCGTCGCATTCGTGTTCTGGCTCGTGGTCGTAGTGTTCCTGGCTCTCGTGGGACACGTTTTAGGCGAGAATCCCCACGCCAAAAAAGCCCTCGTTGTCATGTTGCCGCGCGGCGCCCTGGAAATTTTACTGTGGATCTTGCTGTCGTTTGTCGCCGGGTTCTGCGAGGAGTTCATTTTCCGCGGCTACTTGCAGAAGCAATTTTTCGCCATCACTGGAATCAACGGCGTAGCGATCGCTGGGCAAGCTCTCGTGTTTGGCGTCGCTCATGGCTACCAGGGCATCAAAGGCATGATTTCCATCACGATCTACGGCGCGCTTTTCGGTATTCTCGCCATTGTGCGAAAGAGCCTGCGTCCGGGGATGATTCAACATTCCATGCAGGACTCATTCGCCGGCATCGCGTTGAGCCTAATAGCGAAATACCGCCCCGACCAACTCGCGTTATTCTTCTGAAATTGATTTCTTGCGCTGGTTTTCCGGAAGTAGACTACGGCGCCCGAGCGCGCCTCTACATCTTATAGCGGCCGAGGTCTTCATCGTTGAGGTTCTCCAGCCACTTGCGCAAGTCCTCGCTGGAGCTTTTCTCGGAGATCGCGCTGGCTATCTTCGAGTGTTTCAAAACTTCATCGTCAACGAATATCGGGCAATCGAGGCGAAGGGCGAGCGCAAGCGCGTCGCTAGGGCGCGAGTCCATGGACATCGTCTGTCCATCCCGCTCCATCCAGATCAACGCATAGAACGTATCGTCCTTCAAATCGCAAACCACCACCCGCTGGACGTGCACATTCAATCCGGTCAGAACATTCTTGAGCAAATCGTGAGTCATAGGACGCGGAGTTTGCACTTTCTCGATTTCCAGCGCAATCGCGTTCGCTTCGTAGATGCCTACCCAGATCGGAAGCACGCCGTTTCCGGCGGTTTCCTTCAACACCACTACGGGCATGTTGGTCACGGGATCCATCATCAGCCCTCGTATCTTCACTTCGAGTTCCATGGTGGCCTCCCGTCGCTCACAGCACTTGCTCGCCGACTAAACTATTCGGTCCGCCGCGCGTCACCTGCACTGAAATGTATTCTCCCAGAAGATTCTCGCGCGTTGTAGTGAAATTTATTAGCCGATTGCAGCTCGAACGCCCGCCCCATTGCCCGCGCGCGGCATGTCTCGCGTCCACCAGCACCTCAAAAGTTTCGCCGACAAGTTTTTCATTGCGAGCAATCTGAATCTGGCGCTGCCGCTCGTTCAAAACTGCGAGCCGCCGGTTTTTCTCGGCTTCTGGAATAGCATCCGGCATGTCTTTGGCGGAAGTATTCGGCCGCGGCGAATATGTGAACGAATAGATTGCATCGTATTGCGCCGCATCCAGCAGCGTCAGCGACTCTTCAAAGTCCGCTTCCGTCTCGCCGGGGAATCCGACAATGATGTCGCTGGTGATGCTGATCGGCCGTCTTGCGCCGCGAATCCAATCAATCTTCCTCAAGTACTCTTCGCGCGTGTAAGTGCGCCTCATCTCGCGCAAAATGCGATCTGAGCCCGATTGCACCGGCAGATGCACGTGATCGCAAAGCTCCGGTGTCGCATCAATGGCGTCAACGATCTCCCGGTGAAAATCATTCGGATGAGACGTCGTGAATCGAACTCGCCGAATTCCCTGCACCGCCGCCACGCCGCGTAATAGATCGACAAAGCAACATCCCCGCGCCGAAGGATCGCGGTAGGAATTCACCGTTTGCCCCAGCAGTTGAATCTCGGTGTATCCAGCATCCGCAAGCCGCGCGGCTTCGCCAATCACCGCCTCGCTCGACCGGCTGCGCTCCGGCCCGCGCGTGTGTGGAACCACGCAGTACGAACAAGAGTAATCGCAGCCTTCGATAATCGTGATGTAAGCGCGAATCGGATTATCCCGCCGCGTGATTTCCGTTTCAAAAGTTTCGTCAGTGTCCAAATCCAAGCCCGTGACGCGCCGCCCGCCCGCCTCAAGTTGCGCCAGCAGCTCTGGAAGTTTTCGATAACTCGCCGAGCCGCATACCAGGCTAACCCACGGCGCGCGCTCGAAGATTTCCTCACCCTCCTGCTGCGCTAAGCATCCCAGCACGCCGATTATTTTTCCGTTGGCAACGGTTTTCCAGTCTCCCAGCCGCGCAAAAACTTTCTGCGCAGCTCTCTCCCGTATGCTGCACGTGTTGTAAAGAACCAAATCCGCTTGCATCGGATTTTCAACCGCGCGGTATCCGCGCCCCAGAAGCACTCCCGAAACTTTCTCCGAGTCGTGCTCATTCATCTGGCAGCCAAATGTCTCAATGTAGAAAGATTTCTTGGCGTCTGAGAGAATTGCGGTTGATGCGGAACTCGCATCTGTACCGGCAGCGTTCTTGTTCAACTCCGGAAGTCTTTCCGAGGTAGGTGCAGCGAAGGTTCCTAAGTGCCCGTGCCTGCCGCCGGGCGCCGCAGTCGCACCGCCTCCGAGCGATTCAATCCCGACATCGAACGATCTGATCATGATCAAGTTCGATTCTAACACGGTTGAAGGCGGCTATCCGTTCCCGCGCTTGTCACTTGCGCTTGCGGAACTTGTGACGAAATTCCAGCCAGCTAAAATCGACTATCGCTGCGGAGCGGTAACGGAAGCGCCTGTCGGTTTCCCGTGCCTGCGGTCAATCATTTCCATGATTCGCTCGGCTGCTCCCAGAGCAGTAATCGCGATGCTCTCACACGCCGGCGCACCTGGTCGGCCATCCCAGTTCCAGTCTTTCAGCCGCGGCGCCGCCAGAATCGCCGTCAGTATTGCCAAGACTCGTTTGCGTCCTTCGTCCACAAACGCATGCTA
>Ga0302325_10027769_pt1 | contig 11722 bp, 11 predicted proteins | sample Palsa_T0_2_FD_201948 | JGI IMG/M metagenome (GOLD analysis project Ga0302325, IMG submission 201948) | Peat permafrost microbial communities from Stordalen Mire near Abisko, Sweden - Palsa_T0_2 | ecosystem: Environmental > Terrestrial > Soil > Palsa > Peat permafrost | place: Sweden: Abisko... | reverse complement strand
TCGAGGGTTGGATACCCGTCCATCCTTGATCACCCGTCGGCCGCGGTGCCGCTCGCGACGATACAGGCGGCCTGCGTCGCTGGCTATTGTTGGGGTGTTAGTTGGGGTCGCTTGCCCTAGAACCTAGAAATATGGATATATTTCAATACGATAGATACCGTGGGTGGCGGTGACGGAGGGATTCGAACCCTCGGTACGGCTTTACACCGTACAACGGTTTAGCAAACCGCCGCCTTCAGCCGCTCGGCCACGTCACCTCTCTTAGGCGAGGGGTGCGATAGCCTGTTCGCCGTGACCTGGCAAATCGAGGCGGGAGGCCCGGATCCCGCCGGCCCAGGACTTGCTGTTCCGATCGCGATGGGCCTGGCGTTTCGAGAAGCGGACTTGGACGCGTTCCGCGATGGGACGCCGGCGCCGCCCGCGCCGCAAGCGGCGGCGTTCGACGCGCGCTTGCGTCCCGACCCTTCGCAGGGGGGCGGCGCGGAGCGGCGCGGACCGCTTCGCCCTTCGGGTCTGGCCCTCTCGCGACTGCGCCTGCGGCGCTGGACCCTGGGGGCGATGTTCCGCATGGCCGACGCCGCCGCCCTCGCGGGTGCGGCCGCACTCTCCATCGTTCTCGAGTCCGGAGGGCAGGGGCCCTCCCCCATCGCCCCGATCATCGCCGCCTTGGTGATCCTGGTCTGGAGCCTTGGGGCGTTCGACGCCTACCGCCTCTGCGCCGCCAACAGCCTGGGGCGGCAGCTGACCCGGCTTTGCGCCGCCTGCGGCCTGGCGGCGCTGATCCTGGGCCTGGCGCTCAGCGCCTTCGGAGCGCGCGCCCAGATCAGGCCAACGGCGGTGATGTTCTGCGTCAGCCTCGTGGTTCTCTTCTGCCTTCACCCGCTCTGGTGGGCCAAGGTCCGCGCCTGGCGGGCGAGCGGGCGCCTCACGCCCAACATCGTCGTCGTCGGCGCGACCGCCAACGCCGGACTGCTGATCAGCCGGCTCATCGAGAGTGGCGAGGCGGCGGTGCTGGGGGTCTTCGACGACCGCCTCGGCCGCGCGCCGGGCCAGGTCGCCGGCGTGCCGGTCCTGGGCGATGTCGAGGCCCTGATCGGCCACCGGCTGACGCCTTATGTCGATCGGATCGTGATCACCGTCTCCTCGATGGCCAAGGCCCGGGTGCGCTCGCTGATCGAGCGGCTGGCCGAACTCCCCAACGAGATCGTGCTCTTCGTCGACCACGACAGCCAGGCCGGGCGCGCCGCGGCGATCACGCGCATCGCCGACGCGCCGATGGCGAGGGTCGCGGGCGCGCCGAGCGACGAGCGCCGGGCCCTGGTCAAGCGGCTTCAGGACCTCGCGGTCGCGACCATCGTCCTTATCATCGCCCTGCCGTTGATGGGCGCCATCGCCGTGGCCATAAAGCTGGATTCCCCAGGCCCGGCGCTGTTTCGCCAGCGTCGCCAGGGCTTCAACAACGAGCGCTTCTGGGTCTGGAAGTTCCGCTCGATGCGGTGCGACGACGCGGCCACCGACGGCAGGCGCGCCGAGCGACAGGTCGGCCTCGACGACGAGCGCGTCACCCGGGTCGGGCGCGTCATCCGGCGCACCAGCCTGGACGAGCTTCCGCAGATCTTCAATGTGCTGAAGGGCGAGATGTCGCTGGTGGGTCCAAGGCCGCACGCGGTCGGGATGAAGACCGGCGGGACCGAGAGCGCCCGGCTGGTCGCCGGCTACGCCCATCGCCATCGGATGAAACCCGGGATGACCGGCTGGGCCGCGATCCACGGCTCGCGAGGTCCGGTGGACACGCCCGAGGCCGTGCGCCGGCGGGTGGCGCTGGACATCGAATACATCGAGCGGCAGTCGGCCTGGCTCGACCTCTACATAATGGCCATGACCATCCCCTGCCTGCTGGGCGATTCCCAGGCGGTCCGGTGACCGGATCTTGCTGATGTTCTGGCGCGGGATGCTCGGATATCTGCCGGTGAACGTCGTCCAGGGCCTAGTGGGCCTCCTGGCGATCGTCCTCTTCACGCGCGTGCTGACCCCCGAGCAGTACGGCGCCTACGCGCTCGCCTTCACGGCCATGAATCTTGGCCACACCCTCGTCTTCACCTGGATCGAGTCGGCGATGGCCCGCTTCTACGCCCGCGAGGCCGAGTCGGCCTCCCTCGCCGACCACTTCGCGACCCTCTACCGCTGCTGGCTTGTCGCCGCCCTGGCCTTCTCTGCTGTCGCGATCGGGGCGATGCTGTTCTGGCCGCCTGGCCCGGTGAAGGCGGCGCTGATCGTGGGGCTGGCCTCCACGCTGGGCCGCAGCCGGATCAAGATGGCCCAGGAGCGTCGCCGCGCCGCCGGCGAGGTGCGCGCCTTCGCCGTGATCGACATCGTCCAGACCGCCGGAGGCTTCGCCGCCGCCCTGGCCCTGATCGCCGTGGGCCTGCGCGCCGCCGGCGCGATCGCGGGACCCGGGATCATCGCCGTCCTCTGCGTGCTCTGGGTCCTGCCGACCGAGCTCGAGGGCAAGCGCGGCGGCCGATTCGAGGCGCCGCGGGCGCGGATGTACGCCGCCTACGGCGTGCCGGTCGCGGCCTCGCTGGTGCTGGTGGCGGCCCTGGCGACCACCGACCGCTTCCTGCTCGCCGCGTATCTGAACGACACGTCGGTCGGCGTCTATCACGCCGGCTACAGCCTCGCGAACCGCACCCTGGACGTGCTCTTCATCTGGCTGGGAATGGCCAGCGGCCCGGCCCTGATCATGGCCCTGGAGCGCGGCGGGATGGAGGCGCTGAGGATCGGGGCAAAGGCGCAGGCCTCGGCGATAGTCGCCCTCACCTTTCCCGCCGCCGTCGGCCTCGCGCTGGTGGCCCGTCCGCTCGCCGACGTCATGGTCGGGCCGGCGCTTCGCGTCGGGGCCGCTCAGGTGACCCCCTGGATCGCCGCCAGCGCCCTCTTCTCGGGACTGACGATTTACTACTTCAATCCCGCCTTCGCCCTGGCGCGGCGCACCGGCCTGCTGCTCGCCGCCATGGCCGTGCCGGCCGCCGCCAACATCGCCCTCAACCTGGTGCTGATCCCAAGGTTCGGCCTGAACGGTGCGATGTGGGCGACGACGGCGAGCTACGCCCTCGGCCTTGCGGCCTCGTTCGCGCTGGGCAGGCGGGCGCTGCCCCTGCCCGTTCCGGTCTCGGCCATCGTCCGCGCGGCGGGCGCGAGCCTCGTCATGGCGCTGGTTATCATGAGCCTGCCCAGCCCCGGCGGCTTTGCCGAACTCATCGAGAAGTCGGCCTGCGGGGCCCTCGTCTATGGCCTCCTCGCCGTCGCTCTCGACCTTGGTGGGATGCGCGAGCGCCTCGCCGGACGCCTTGGCCGCCGGCGCGTGAGCCTGGCGACATGAACCCGCCGATCCGCGAGTGGCGGCGGGAGAACGCCGCCTGGCGCGGCGCGGCCCCGGCGCTCTCGGTCCTGACGCCGTTCAAGGGCGACGACCCCACCGAGCTGATCGGATTTCTCGGCGCCTCGGGCCTCGCGGTGGAGATCATCGCCCTCGACGACGGCGGTGGCGACGAGGCCCTCGCCCGAAAGGTCGAAGGCGCGATCGGCAAGGCCGGCGCACCGGCCCTCTTCGTGCGTCTCGCGGCCAACGTCGGAAGGGCCAGGGCCCGCAACCGCCTGGCGAGGGAGGCCCGCGGCCGCCACCTCCTCTTCCTCGACGCCGACATGCGACCAGATCACGCCGAGTTCCTCGCCCGCTGGCTCGAGATCGCGCGGGCCGAGGATCCGGCGGTCGCCTTCGGCGGCTTCACCTTGACCCTGGCACCCCGGCTGGCCGAGCACGCCCTGCACCGCGCCATGGCCATCAAAGGGGACTGCGTCCCGACCGAGCGGCGCCGGCTCGCGCCGGAGAAGCACGTCTTCACGTCCAACCTCCTGGTCAGGCGCGAAGTCTTCGCCGCTCACCCGTTCGACGAGGCTTTCAGCGGCTGGGGGTGGGAGGACGTCGAGTGGGCGATGCGCGTCTCGCGCCGATTCCCGATCAGCCACGTCGACAACACGGCCAGTCACCTCGGCCTCGACACCGCCGACCAGATAGTGGCCAAATTCGAGCAGTCGGCGGCCAATTTCGCCCGCGTCGCGGCCCTTCACGGCGACATCCTGGCCACTTATCCGAGCCACCGAGCCGCCAGGATCCTCGCCCGCCTGCCCTTCCGCGGGGCCTGGCGCGGCGCCCTGAAAGCCTTCGCGCTCGCGCCCTGGGCGCCCACCCATCCGCGCGCCGCCGCCATGCGCCTCTACCGCGCCGCCCTCTACGCCGACGTGGTTTGAGCCCTAGATCGCGCTCTTCATGAACGGCGGCGCAGCGAGCGTGGCGCGGTTGAGGAAGACGCCCGAGCAGCGCCCGCCTGCGGCGGCGATGGCGTCGCGCAGGCGCCCCGGCGCGCCGATGTCCGGCTGGTCGGCGGCGACGACCAGGATGGTCTCGTCCATGAACCGCGCGACGGTGACGGCGTCGGCCGAGCGGTCGGCGGAGGGCGCGTCCACGACGATGAGATCGGCGTGGCGGCGCAACGCCTGCCAGTATTCGCCGGAGGCGACGACCTCGACGGTCTGGGCGCCGCGCAGGGCGTCGGCGCGAAACCTCGTGACCCAGAACCTCGCCGCCCCCACCGCATGGGCGGCGAAGTAGCGGGAGTCGGACCACGGCCTACCATCGGGCCGGCGCAGCGGCGGCTGGACGGTGAAGAACACCGAGCCGTTGGGAGAGGCCGCGGCCGCCGGTCCCAGAGGCCCGTAGCGACCAGGGTCGGCGGCGATGGCGTCCGCCTGGGGCGAATTCATCAGGTCGAGGTCGACAAGCCACACGCGCTTGGAAAGGCGCGCCGCGGCGTGGAAGGCGAATTCGCGAGCGACGGTCGAAACCCCCTCCCCGGCCGTCGCGGCCACGAACTGGATCAGGCGCGCGCGTCCGGCCGGGTGGACGTCGAGCGCCCCCCAGAGACCTGCAACTTCCGCACTGAGGTCCACCATCTCCAAATCGAATCGCCGCGAGCCCTAGGCCTCCGCGGAAGGTAGCCGATTTCGGCCCCTGTCAGTGCGTCCGCGCTCGATCAGGTTCTAGGCCTTCATCGCGGCCATGCCCAGGACCGGAAGCTCCAGGGTCCGCGCCGCTGTCGCCGGCGTCGGCAGGCCCGGGCGCAACAGCACCCTCAGGAGGCCGGCGCACACCGCCGAGAAGATCGCGAAGAGGAATGAAACGGCGAGGATCGGCTTGCGCAGACTGACCCCCTCGGTCGGCGCGGTCGCCTTCTCGACGATGCGGATGTTGTCGTTGGTGCTGGCCGAGATTTCCTGCGAGGCCTGGCTCTGCTCCTCCTTGACGGTGAAATCCTTGACGTTGGCTTGCAACACGTCGCGGTCGCGGCTGAGCGCGTCGAACCTGGGCTCGAGACCGGCCAGCCGCAGGCGCCGCTCGGTCAGCTCGGCGGTCTGCTCCTGGAGGGCCGCGAGGCTCTCCTTCAGGGCCGAGATCTCGGCGACGAGCTGCAGCTTTTCGGTCTGGAGCGTCTGGTAGACCGGATTGGCGCCGGTGCGCAGGATGCCTTCGCCGTGGGCGCGACCCTGGCTGATGGCGGAATCCAGCTGGGCGATCTGGGCGTCGAGGGCGCGGACCGGCTGGGCGGTGGGCTGATACTTCGCCAGCAGCGCCTCGCGCTGGATCTTGAGGTCGAGGAGCTTGGCGGCGGCGGTGTTGTCGGCGTCGCGATAGAGGTCGACCTGCGGTGCGATCTGCGAAAGACCGGACTCGAGCCCGGACATGCGGCCGAGGCGCTCCTTCAGCTCGGCGGCGGCCGCGTACTGCTGCTGCTCGATCTGACCCTGGAGCTGGGAGAGCGAGGTCTTCTCGGCCTCGAAATCGCCGATGCGGTTGTTGGTGAGGAAGTTCTCATAGGCCGTGTCGGCCTGGTCGAGGCGATCCTGGAATGAGCGCTTCTGCTGATCGAGGGCCGCCGCCGTGGGATCGAGCAGGACCTTGCGGCGATAGACGAGGTAGTCGGAAAGCAGGGTGTTGAGCACCAGGGCGGCGCGATCGGGATCGGTGTCGGAATAGGTCAGGCGGATCACCGGCGTATCCGGCGCGGTCTCGATCTTCAGGTTGCGGCGGATCGCGAGCACCGCCTGGTCGACCATCCGGCGGCGCTGGTCCGGGCCGGCGGCGGCGAAGGCTCGCGCCGCGTCGGGATGGAGCTTGTCGAAGCCGAGATCGTAAACGACCTGCTCCTTGAGGGCGTCGCTGCCGAGGATATCGCGCTCCGACTGCAGCACCTGCTGGCCCTCGGGGACCGCGCCGCGCGCCGCGTCGCCGGCGAGCGGTTCGTAGACGTACTCCTGGCCAAGGCGAACCAGGACGCTGGAATGAGCCGGATAGGTCCGCTTGATGGTGAAGGCCAGGGCCACGCCGGCAAGGAAGATCCCAAGGAAAACCAGCAGCATGAGACGCCGCTCACGCCAGAGCAGCACCGGCCAGTCCCCCGGCGCGTAACGCGGGCGACCCGACCAGTCGCGCTCTTCGGCCGATGGCGAAGGCGGCGGAGACCAGGCTCCTTGTGACGACATGCGTGACTGTGCTCGACCGTTCCGGCTCCGGAGAGTCGAAGGATCAGAGCGCCCGATTAACACTCCATTAAGCAGGCGGCCCGGGCGTCGGTCAGGCCTTTTGCGTCCGGGCGCTGGCGAGGATGTGGAGGGCTTGGCGCAGGTCAGCGATGACGCTGGTCCAGTCGCCGGGGGTGGTCTGGCGGAAGAGACGCAGGGTTGGATACCAGGGGCTGTCCTGGCGATCGAGGAGCCAGCGCCAGCAGGTGTCGAAGCGGTTCAGCAGCCAGACGGGCCTGGCCATGGCGCCGGCTAGATGCGCCACCGAGGTGTCGACGCTGATCACCAGGTCGAGGTTCTCGACGAGGGCGGCGGTGTCGGCGAAGTCGGCAAGCTCGGCGGTGTAGTCGAAGAGGGCCATTGGCGGCGGCGGATCGGCGGCCTGGGCGGCCGGCGCGCCCTTCTGGAGGGAGACGAAGCTGACGCCGGCGACCTTCGCCAGGGGCGCCAGCGCCGCCAGGCTGATCGAGCGGCGGGCGTCGATGGCGGCCAGTTCGGGAAAGCCGGCCCTGGGCTCGCCCGCCCAGCAGAGGCCGACCTTGAGGCCGGGAAGGGCGGCCAGACGCCGCCCCCAGGCCGCGGCTTGATCAGGGTCGGCGGCGAGATAGGGAACCCTGGCTGGAACCGTCTCGATCGTCGTTCCAAACGCCCTTGGCAGGCTCAGGAGCGGCGCCTGGGCGTCGAAGGCGGGCAGGGCCTCCCCCCTGGCGATCACCTGCGAGACGCCGGGAAGCGAAGAGAGCAGCCGCGCCAGAGGCGCCTGGACCTCCAGCACCACCCTCGCCCTGGCCGCCGCCAGCGGCGCATAGCGGCAGAACTGCAGCGTGTCGCCCAGACCCTGCTCGGCGTGCAACAGCAGCACCCCTCCCTCGCCCAGAACCTCTCCGCTCCACAGCGGCGCCGAGAAGCCTCGCGCCCCTCCCGCCATGTGCCTCGCCTTCCATCGCCACTCGTGCTCCTCCCATCCCTCCTCGAAACGGCCGGTGATCAGCAGGGCGGAAGAGAGGTTCATGTGCGCTTGGGGAAAGTCGGGCTCGAGGCGCAATGCTTCGCGGTAGCTCGTCTCGGCCTCAAGCAGTCGCCGAAGGTCGAAGAGCACCATGCCAAGGTTGCTGTGGGCGTCGGCGTAATCGGGCCGCAGGCGCAGCGCCTCGCGCGCGCAGGTCTCGGCCTCGGCGTGACGGCGCAGGTCGCAGAGCGCGACCGCGAGGTTGTTATGGGCGTCGGCAAGGTCCGGCTGCAGGCGCACGACCTCCCGAAAGCACGTCTCGGCTTCGGCCGGACGGCCAAGGGTGGTGAGGGCCGCGCCCAGGTTATTCAGAGCGCCGGGAAACTCGGGCCGCAGCCGCAGGGCCTCGCGGTAACACGCTTCGGCTTCCGCTGGCCGGCCGAGCGCCGCCAGGACGATCCCGAGATTGGTGTAGGCGTCGGGAAAGGCGGCGTCGAGCCGCAGCGCCTCACGATAGCTCAAGGCGGCTTCCGCAGACCGGCCCAGTCCGGCGAGGGTGATGCCGAGGTTGTTGAGGGCGTGGGGAAAGGCGGGCCTGAATCGCAGAGCCTCGCGATAGCTCGCCTCGGCCTCCGCCGGGCGGCCGAGGCGGTGGAGGGCGATTCCGAGTTGATTGAGGGCCTCGGGGAAATCGGGACGAAGGCTGAGCGCCCTACGCAGGCTCTGCTCGGCCTGCGCCGGACGTCCGAGATTGCAGAGTATCAGCCCGAGGTTGCAGTGGTACGTGGGCTGGGCGCCGTCGCACGCTATCGCGTGGCCTATGTATTGGACCGCCGCGTCATCGCGCCCGACCTGATGGGCGATCAGACCAAGGTAGTGGAGCGCGTCGGCGTGGCGCGGCGCCGCCGCCAGCACCTGACGATAGGCCTTCTCGGCCTCCGCGAGCCGGCCAATCTGATGGTCGGCGAACCCGCGCTGGAAGAGCTCGTCGACGGGTGACGCCGAAGGGTCCACCTTTGTCCTCTGCCCGGCTCAGAGGCGTTCGCCGCCGCGAGTTGGTCCTTTACCCTAGATGATGGCCGGGACGCCGGACAACGCGCCTGTGAGCCAACAGATGGGACCTCTGGCTGCCCCTCTAGACCGTGCCGCACATCCCCGGTCCGACTGCCGCCGCTTTCCGACATCGAGCGTTTGGGCGAAGGTATGGAGATGCAGGAGGATGCGGACATGGCCGATGACGCGCGCGCCGACGCGACGGCGGACAACCAGATTCGCGAGGTGATCCCGCTCTGGCCGGACGGGCCGCCCGGCGGCCTGAGGGGCGTAGGGCCCGAAATCGCCTTCCGGGCTCCAGCTGCCGGCGGGCGCGAGACCACCATGCTGCGGAACGTCTCCATCCCGACGCTGACCGTCTTTCGGCCGGATCCCGTCGACGCCAACGGGACCGGGGTGATCGTCTTGCCTGGCGGCGGGTGGCGGATCCTCGCTTGGGAACACGAGGGCGTCGATCTGGCGCTCTGGCTCGCGCGACGCGGCTACACCGCCCTTCTCCTGAAGTACCGCCTCGCCGCCACGCCCGATGATCCGACCGAGTTCGCCGCCGCCATGGCCGCGCTCACCCCGCCGCTGGACACAGCGCGGCCGGCGGCCAACGCGCCAAGAGCCATCGAGGATGTGCTCCGCGACACGGCGACCAAGGCTGCACGCGCTCTTTCCGCTGAAGATGGCCGTCGGGCTCTCGAGATCGCGGCCGAGCGGGCCGCCGAGTGGGGCGTGCAGCCGGATCGTATCGGAATGATCGGCTTCTCCGCCGGCGCTTTTGTCGCCATCGACGTGGCCTTGGCGGGGGGAGGGGCCTTCCCGGCGTTCGTGGCTCCTATCTATGGCGGCGGCGCGGCGGGGCGTCTGATACCGCCCGACGCGCCGCCGCTCTTCACATGCGTCGCCCAGGACGACCGCATGCTCTGTCGGATCGTCGAGGGGCTCTATCGCGACTGGTCCGACGCTGATCGGCCCTCGGAGCTGCATGTCTTCGCCAGAGGCGGCCACGGCTTTGGCATGGTGCGGCGCGGCCTCCCCGTGGACCGCTGGATCGACCTCTTCGGTGACTGGCTCGCCGACCAGGGCTTCGGTCGTTCAGCGGTATCGAACACGAGGAACCCCTGAAGCCCCAGGGGATCCTGGCTAGCGGATCTTCGACGTCAGCCAGATCAAGGCGCTTGACCAATTAATTCTCATGACGCAAAATTATTCTACATATTGACAATCATATCGAGGTCCGCATGGCCGACCAACATCCCGCGATCACGCCCACGGTCTTCTATCGAGACCCAATGGCGGCGCTGAAATGGCTGCAGGAAGCCTTCGGTTTCGAAATCGGCATGGTGGTCACCGACGACAAAGGCCAGATCGGTCACGCCGAGCTGACCTGGCGGGCCGCCGCCATAGGGATTGGCGGGGAGTGGGGAAGCCCCGAGCAGCTGGGGACGGCGGAGCTGAAAAGCCCCCTCTCGCTTGGCGGCGCCGGCACCCAATTCATTCGCGTGCATCTGGATGAGGACATCGACGCCCATTGCGAGCACGCCAAGGCCGCCGGCGCACGAATTACCCAGACCCCCGCAGACCAATTCTACGGCGCTCGGACCTATCGCGCCCTCGATATCGAGGGCCACGTCTGGACCTTCCAGCGTCCAACCGCCGAGGTCTCGATACCCCAGATGCAGGCCGCCACGGGCCTGAAGATCAGGCACACACTCTAGGGAGAAGACACCATGACCGAATCCAAACGGCCGACGATCGCTACGTCGATCTGTTACCGCGATCCCCAGGCTGCGCTGAAATGGCTCGAGGAGGCCTTCGGCTTCGAACAGACCATGGTCATCGTCAACGATGACGGGACCATCGGCCATTCCGAGATGCGCTTCGGCGATGGCCTGATCATGGTCGGTCGCGAGTGGGACGAGCGTCACAGAAGTCCCCTGGGCCTGGGAGGGGTCAACACCCATTCGATCCACGTCCAGCTCGACAAGGACCTGGACGCCCACTGCGAACGCGCCAGGGCCGCCGGCGCGGTCATCACCCGCGAGCCCGCCGATCAGTTCTATGGCGACCGGGTCTACGCCGCTGTCGATCCCGAGGGCCACGTCTGGTCGTTCGGCCAGACCTTCAAGGCGATGTCGAACGAGGAAATGTCGAAAGCTGGCGGCGGCGTGGAAATTCGCGAGCGCCTTTGAGCGCCGCGGCCCTGGACCGCATCTTGGAGGCCCTGGCGGAGCCTTATCAACGGCGGGTCATCGATGTCCTGAGCCGTGGGCCGAGGGCGGCCGGCGAGCTCGCCAGGGAAGTGGGTCTGGCCGCCCCCGCCATGAGCCGTCGCCTGCGCGCCTTGCGGCTTGCGGGGCTCGTCGAGGAGCACCGCCCTGAATTCGACGCCAGGGTGCGGATATACGCCTTGCGGAGCGGAGCGATGAGCGAACTGAAGCGCTGGCTCGAGGAAACCGAGCGTATGTGGGCCGAGCAGCTCACGGCTCTGAAGGAGCATTTGGAGAAGGCGCGCGGCACGTGAGTTCCAAGATCCTGGTCGCCTTGCGGGTGCCCGCCAGTCCGGAGCGCGCGTTTCAGGCCTTCACCAGCGAGATCGCCCTCTGGTGGCGACCCAACGGCCTTTTCGGCTTCACCCCCCGCGAATCGGGGGCGCTCTCCTTCGAGCCGGGTGTCGGCGGGCGGCTGATCGAGACTCGGGCGGGCGGCAAAGTGTTCGAGATCGGCCGGATCAGCGCCTGGTCGCCGCCCGATCGCCTGGTCTTCGGTTGGCGCCAAGCGACCTTCGCTCCGGACCAAGTCACCCAGGTCGAGGTCCGCTTCGAGCCGGTCGGCGAAGAGACCCGCGTCACGGTCGAGCACACCGGCTGGGACAGCGTCCCGAGCGCCCACGTCGCCAGGCACGGGTTTCCCGGTCCCGTGTTCTTGCAACGGCACGGCGAATGGTGGCAGGCCCTGCTCGCCAGCTATCGGCTGCGGCTCGGCGCGGCGAGAGACGGGGGCGAGCCATGAACGACGTTCCCCTCGCGCCCGTCACTCGGCCCAGACGCGCGGCGTTCGGCTTCATCTTCGCCACGGCCCTGATGAACGCCG
>Ga0302325_10027768_pt1 | contig 11723 bp, 10 predicted proteins | sample Palsa_T0_2_FD_201948 | JGI IMG/M metagenome (GOLD analysis project Ga0302325, IMG submission 201948) | Peat permafrost microbial communities from Stordalen Mire near Abisko, Sweden - Palsa_T0_2 | ecosystem: Environmental > Terrestrial > Soil > Palsa > Peat permafrost | place: Sweden: Abisko... | reverse complement strand
TCCCAGTGTCGCTCGGACTCAGCCGGAATGCCGAGCGGGACAAGCCGGTTCTACTGACGTGGTAGACGGTGGATGCCTTGAATCCGGTGACACCGCCGAAGTGGCTGCCGGCGGGGAACACGACCGGCTCGAGGGCGCAAAGAGATTGTTCTGCCGCGATGCCCGCTCGGCCCGCGGTGACCGTTGCGCCGACAGTCGGGGAATGATCGAGGAAACCGTGGAAGTAGTTGCGCGATATGCGACAGTTGGAAGAGCCGCTCAGGAGCACTCCCACCGAGGTCGCCCCGGTAATCTCGCAATCCTCCACTACGCAGTTCGTGGAATTTTTTCGGAAGGCAACCGTCCCGACATACCCGCATCCGAACTGGGGATTGGAAAGAACAAGCTTGAGCCTCGATACGCTCACGTTCGAGACGGTGATGCCCGCCATGCAATCCTGGTTCGCGCTGCTGCCGAACTCGATGACGGACCCCGAGCCGTCGCCGTGGAGCCGCACATTGGAAGAGAGACAGAGCGTGGTCGACGCATGATACGTGCCCGCAGGCACATAAGCAGGTGCCCCTCCAGGCTGTGCAGCCTGATTGACGGCCGCTTGAATGGCGGCCGTCATGTCGGTCGTACCCGGCGAGATGTTGGCGCCGTATCGCAGGACATTTCCGGGCTGGTGGGAATAGTCGGCGGGCGTGACTCCGGCTGCCGCCTCGGCCGCACTCTGCGCATAGCAAGGAGGAGTGCAAGATTGTGCCTGTGCCGTTTTCAACAAAGCCGAACCGGTGGCGGCGGCAACGAATCCCACATAAATATCACGACGCAACATGACTGGCCTCCGAATGGACATTTCCCAGGTGACATCGGTTACTCTGCCTCGAGACAATCTTAGATCGATGCTCGTCCAATGCGCCTCTTTCAAAATTCCGCCGTCTATGCCGCATACCTTCCCCGCCTGAATTCCTTGGCGGCCGACAAGCGAACCTTTCGCGGACGTTTGGACACGTTTTTACAGGACCGATTCGGCGCAAGTCATTTCCTCGAACCCGTCTTGAGCGGCGATCAGTCCGCCTTCTTCACGAACGGCGATGACATGGTGCTGCAACACATGTGGGCGGCGGAAAACGGCCTGCCGGCGAACAGCTCGCCGGAATCGATCCTTCTGGCGCAGATCGAGAATCACCGCGCCGAGGTGTTTTACAACCTCGATCCGATGCGCCTGCAGAGCGGCTTCGTGCGGCGGCTGCCCGGTTGCGTGAAGCGTTCGATAGCGTGGCGGGCCGCGCCCTCGCCCGGGGCGGATTTCGGAGCCTACGACCGGGTCGTTTGCAACTTCCCGAGTATTCTGCAGAGCTATGTGGATAAAGGTTGGAAGACGGCATTCTTTTTCCCTGCGCACGATCCGGTGCTCGATGAGTATGCCTCGAACGAGACCCGGCCTATCGACGTATTGTTCATCGGAGGATATTCCCGTCACCATCGCCGACGCGCGCAGCTGCTCGAGAAAGTAGCGTCCCTGCACACGCGCTGCTCGGTCGTGATGCACTTGGACCAATCCCGATTGGCGCGGTTCGCAGAATCGCCCGTCGGGAGATTATTTCCGCTGGCGAAGCATCGGCGCCCCCTGAGCGTGCGGACAGTCTCGAGGCCAGCCTTGTTCGGCCGGTCCATGTACTCCGCGTTGTCGCAAGCCAAGATCGTCCTGAACGGCGCGGTCGATATGGCAGGATCCGACCGTGGAAACATGAGGTGCTTCGAGGCCTTCGGCGGCGGATGCGCGTTGTTGACGGACGCCGGGAGCTATCCCGAGGACATGGTGAGCGGCAAAACGATGCTTACCTATGATGACGACGGCGATGCCGTCGCCAAACTATTGCTGCTCATGAACGATCCGGGGCTGAGAGCTCGGGTTACTCGCGCTGGAAACGAGATGGTGCGTACCCACTACTCGAAGCGCAAACAGATCGAGAGGTTTTGCGAATTGGTCGGCTGACCGCGGCGGAGGATGCCTGCCAGGGGCCGGGAGCCCCGTAAGCCAAGCGAGGTAGGGTTCAGGGAATATGTAAATCGAAAAACGGACCATCGCAACTTTTTGCCCGCCCAATCTCTCAGTTCCTGCCGAGCAGGCTGTCTTTGGCTTACCGACTGATGTACTTGTAATTGCAATCATTGCAATTCTCTTGCAGCTTCATCACGGTTTTGCGTCTTCGACGTCATGTCAAAAGGTCACCGCCGGTTTCTCTGGTACTTTGCGGTCGTCGCTTTCCTGGATGGGTGCGGGGGCGGGGGTCCTGCGTCCGAAACGTCGCCGCCGCAGATGACGATTCAACCCACGGCGCGAACCGACGTGGTGACTTATAAATATGACGGCATGCGCACCGGTCAGGATCTCACGGAGTCGGTTCTTACACCGTCGAACGTAGCTTCGAAGAGCTTCGGAAAGCTGCGCAACCTCATGGTGGACGGTCTGGTCGATGCCCAGCCGCTATACCTCTCGAATCTCAGCGTAGGGAGCGCCGCGCACAATGTGGTTTTCGTCGCGACCGAACGAGATTCCGTGTACGCCTTCGACGCGGACTCGGGAGCGATCCTCTGGCAAGTCTCCCTGCTCGGCGCAGGCGAAACCACGAGCGTGGCGCTCGGATGCGCGCAAGGGACGCCGCAGATCGGGATCACCTCGACACCGGTGATCGACCGGACTGCCGGAGAACATGGCACCATTTTTGTGGTCGCGATGACGCAGGACGCCTCGTCCAACTATCACCAGCGGCTGCATGCGTTGGACATCACGACGGGACTGGAAGCGGCGATGGGTCCTGTGGAAATTTCAGCCATCTTCGGCGCGACTACCTTTGACCCGGGACAATACACCGAACGCGCCGCGCTGCTCTTGAACAACGGCACCATCTACACGAGTTGGGCGTCGCATTGCGATGCGGCCCCCTATGGAGGCTGGATCATCGCTCTCAGCGAAGCCAGTCTCGCGATCACGAGCGCTCTGAACGTTGCGCAAGGTGCCAGCGGCAGCGGCTTTGCCAACCAGGGTCCGTCGATCTGGATGAGCGGCGGCGGCCCCGCGGCCGATTCGGCAGGCAATATATATGTGCTGACCGCCAACGGTCGCTTCGAAACCACGTTGAACGCCGCAGGATTCCCGGCCGGCGGAGACTACGGCAACTCGTTCTTGAAGATCTCCTCGTCGGGCGGCTCACTGGCGGTCGCCGACTACTTTGCGATGTCTGGCGAGATCGCCGAGTCCACCAACGACGTCGATCTCGGCTCCGGCGGCATCATGCTGCTGCCCGATATGACCGATGCCAATGGGACCGCGCGCCGGCTGGCCGTCGGAGCGGGCAAGGACGGCAACCTCTATGTCGTCAATCGCGACGACATGGGCAAGTTCAGTTCCGTGGGCAACAACATCTGGCAACAGCTCAGCGGGGTTTTGGGTGGCGGTGTGTGGTCGACACCCGCCTATTTTGACTTCAGCGTTTACTATGGGCCTTCCGGCGGACCGCTGAAGGCATTCTCGATAACCGACGCGCTGCTTTCCAGCTCAGCCACGGCGCAAACTTCCACGCAGTTCGCCTATCCCGGAACCTTCCCCGTCGTATCGGCAAACGGCGCCGCAAATGCAATCGTCTGGGCATGCGAGAACACATCGCCCGCGGTACTCCACGCCTACACGGCGGGAAACCTCGCAATCGAGCTATACAACAGCAACCAGACGCCCAACGGGCGTGACCAATTCGGCGCGGGAAACAAATTCATCGCTCCGGTGGTCGCCGACGGCAAGGTGTTCGTCGCAACCACGAACAGCGTCGCCGTCTTCGGTCTGCTGCCGTGACGCCTCCTGCTCTAATGAATCGTGCCGACCGCAAAGGGAGGGTTGGCGGAACCGCTTACCGCGAGGTCCTGCGTCGTAACCAGGGACAGGATGCCCGTCGCCGCATCGACCGTGAATATCGCAATGCTCGGGGAGGCGTCGACGTAGGCGAACTTGCCGCTCGGGTCCGTCGCAACGGCTTGCGGCATCGCGCCGCCCACTCCCGACCCAACTGACCCGATCGACGTAAGTGCGCCGGTCGTCGAGTTGACGGAGTAGCCAATTGTCTGATTCGCACCCTGACCGGGGACATAGAGGAATCGGCCATTCGGGGAGACGGCAGGCCATGTCGGAAACTGCAGCGCTGCGTAGGGGCTGCCGGACATCGCACTCAGCAATCCCGTCGCGGTATCCACCGTATATGCGTAAATCGAAGCGACGCTGCCGGAAACATACATGAATCCACCGATCGGATCGAACACATAGGCGACGTTGCCGCCGGCAATCGAGCCATTTGGGACAGCCGTAAGGCTGCCGGTCGCCTCGTCGATGGTATACGCAGTGATTTCGTTGCCCAGTATGTATGCGAAATCACCGCTCGGATAGATCGCGAAGTTTACAGCGCCCGTACCGACTGAGAACGAGCCGGCCGGCGTGGGGGTCAGCGCGCCGGTCGTCGGATCAATGTTGAAGGAAGTGACGTTGTTCGACGCCGATGTCAAAACAAAAATCACTTCGCTGCCCGGCGTGATGGCAATCGAGAGGGCAGATCCATTCAGCGTATTCGGGCTGCCCGCTGCGCCGGAAAGAGCGCCAGTTGTCCGGTCTACGGCGTATGCGGATATGCTGTTGCCGGCAATTGTGTACGCAAATTTCCCATTTGGCGCAAGCGCAATCGAAGTACCGCCGCCGGCAAACGGGCTGCCCGTGAGGGCAACCAGCGCTCCACTCGTTTCATCGATATAGAATGCGCCAACGCCACTCGCTAGCAGCCTGTCGGGCTTAAACGATTCAAATACGCGATAATCGTGAAAGTCCTCTGATGTTAGTGGAAGCCATGGACAACTTTCGATCGATCAATCGCGACACCGGGTTTTTGCTGCCGCCGTCGGTGGATGAGTGGCTGCCGCAGCGACACTTGGCGCGCTTCGTGGTGGAAGTAGTCGATGGGTTGGATCTGTCGGAACTGGTCAAAGCCTACCGCGGATCGGGATCGGCGTCTTATCACCCGGCGATGCTGCTGGGTCTGCTGGTGTATGGCTATGCGACGAAGGTGTTCTCCAGCCGGGCAATCGAGCGGGCAACGCACGACTCGGTGGCTTTTCGCTTCATCGCCGGCAACGAGCATCCCGATCACGACACGATCGCCACGTTCCGCAAGCGATTTTTGCCGCAGGTCGAGGCGTTGTTCATCGAGGTGCTGAAGCTGGCGGGGGCGATGGGAATGCTCAAGCTCGGGACCGTTGCGTTGGATGGCACAAAGGTGCATGCCAATGCGAGCCGGCACAGCGCGCTCTCGTACGGACATGCGAAGAAGATCGAGAAGCAGCTGAAGCGGGAAGTGAAGCAGTTGCTGCGGCTCGCCGAGCAGGCCGACGGGGTGAATACGCCGGACGGGATGTCGATCCCAGAGGAGCTGGAGCGCCGGGAGTTGCGCCTGGCAGCCATTGCCGAGGCGAAGGCGAAGATCGAGGCGAGCGCCGAGGATCGGTTGGCGCTCGAACAGGCCGAGCATCAAAGCAGACTCGCCGAGCGCGCCGAGCGAGAAAAGAGCACCGGCAAGAAGACGCGTGGTCCGCCGCCCGGGCCGCCCACTGGAGGGGTGCAAGCGAGCGACCAGGTCAACCTGACCGATGAGGACTCGCGGATCATGAAGGTCGCCGGCGGCGGCTATGAGCAGTGTTACAACGCTCAAGCGGCGGTGGCTACCGGCAGCCTGCTCATCGTGGCCACTGCGGTCACGCGAGCGGCCAACGACAAACGGCAACTCGTGCCGATGATCAAAAAGCTTAAGGCCCTGCCCCAAGAGCTGGGTCGCACCAAACGCCTGCTCGCCGACAGCGGCTATCTCAGTGAGGCTAACGTCGAGCACTGTGCCACGGCCAAGATCGAGGCGCTGATCGCCCTGGGGCGCTCTGGCCATCGTGTGAGCTGGAAACAGCGCTTTGCTGCAGCTCCCAAATCCCCGCCCGACTCGGCGACGTCGATGCAGAAGATGGCGCATCGACTGCAGACTGCGCGGGGGAGAAAGCTCTACGCGCTGCGCAAACACACCCCCGAACCGGTGTTCGGCATCATCAAATCGGTGATGGGATATTGGCAATGCTTGCTGCGGGGACTCGAGAACGTCAAAGGTGAATGGAATCTGGTGACCATGAGCTGGAACATCAAGCGAATGTTCGCGATGCAGCCCTGATGATCCGGCATCACGACCACTCGACTCGCCAAAATCGGACTTCACTGACATGAATCTACGCTCACCCCAGGACTCCCTCCGTTCAACACGAATCGCCAGTCCGACAGGCTGCTAGCAATGAATACAATATGTTGTCCGGACATACCACGGAGACGGCGACATTTGCGGTCGTCACGGTACCCGAGCCGTTTTGCACGATGCAGGTATGCCCGGCGGGCTGAGCCGATATCGTAACGGAGTAGCTCCCGCCGCTTGATATGGCCGTACTAAATGGATGACTGCCACCGGTGCCGACCGCCAAATTATCGGCGCCGTTGTCCTGCAGGACGAGCCCTGCCACGTTTGCCAGCCCCGTCACGGTCGCGCTGATCGTGTAGGAGAGCGCGACACATTTGACGGCGACGGTCGATACGTCTGCTCCGCTGACCGTGCCGGTGCCCCCTGCGACGGTGCAGCTCTCACCCGCCGGCTGCGTTAGCACCGTCACCGCATAGGCCGACCCGCTCGAGACGGTCGAACTGAACGTGAATGGCCCATTCGCCTTGATCATCTTGCCGTTGTTGCTATTGTTTGCCAGAACCACACTGGCGCCGGCGAGCAGACCGCTGACCTGGCCGCCGACCTGATATGCGTTGGCGGTGCACGCGACTGCAACATTCACGTTGAACGTCGTCACAGTCCCGCCGCCCTGCGAGACCGTGCAAGTCTGGCCGGCCGGTTGAGTCGCGACGATGACCGAGTAGACCGCGCCGCTCGGGACTGGATTCGCAAAAGCGATCGTGCCGCTGGCCGAGACCGTGAGGCTTCCTGCACCGTTGTTCAGCAAAACTACGTGGGTGCCCGCCAGCAAATTTGAGACAGTCACGCTGACGGTATATTTCGCTGGACCCCCGTCGTCGCTGCCGCCGCAAGCCGCCAGCGCCGCCAGTCCGATGAGCGCGACGATCCCTTTCACGACGCTCTCCCTGTTCCATCACTGAGCGAGTGCAGCCTTCGAGAATCATAGCAACCGCGATTTCGAGCGGGAAGCATAGGCGCTTGCATTTCTGATCCGAGCCGAGTAGTTTCGCGCGAACGTACCCATGAAGCGGCTGATCTACATCGTCGGGTTAAGCGTATCGATGTTCTGCTTGGCGCCGCGCACTGTGGTCGCCCAAGCACCCGAGCCGTTTCTCGGTGAGATTCGAATCTTCGCTCTTAACTTTTGCCCCACTGGATGGGCAGCGGTAAACGGGCAACTTCTACCTATCAGTCAAAACGCGGCCCTATTTGATTTGCTCGGGACCAACTATGGCGGAGATGGCATAACTACTTTTGCTTTGCCGAACTGGAGTCCGATTCTCACCGCCAACGGCGGAATCCTTCGGGCATGCATCGCGCTGCAGGGCGTATTCCCCTCACAAAACTGAGGCGCTGCGACACTACTGCGAGGAAAAACGCCATGAGCCCTGCTTTCAAGTTCTGCCTCATCGCAGCGGTCGCCGCGCTAGGAATAAGAGATCGGGCGCTGGCGCAATGCTTCGTTTGCAGCGATAGCAGCGACAACACAGCGGGCGGGACATACGCGCTGCACGCCAACACCGGCAGCAGAAACAGCGCATCAGGCGCGTACGCGATGTACAGCAATACGTCGGGAGTTGATAACACCGCGGTGGGCTTTCAAGGGCTCTATCTGAATACCGTCGGGTACCGTAATTCCGCTATCGGCGGGTACGCTCTCGCCGCGAACACGAGCGGTAACTTGAACAATGCCATCGGATATGGCGCGATGGCTTACAACACGACGGGCTCGAATAATAATGCGCAGGGCTACCTCGCGCTCGAAAACAACACGACCGGCAGCTACAACATCGCGATCGGCGAATATGCGGGTTACAGCCTGACCACGGGCAGCTCCAACATCGACATCGGCAACGAAGGCGTAGCGGGCGAAAGCGGCGTCATTCGTATAGGCAGCGCGGCTACCGCCGCGTACATCGCAGGCATCAGCACCTCGACCGTTACCGGTGCGGCAGTGTATGTCACTTCCTCCGGCCGTCTGGGCGTGCTGGCGTCATCGGAGCGCTACAAGACGTCGATCAAGCCGATCGGTTCCACCACCGCAAAGCTCGCGCAGTTGCGTCCGGTGGCCTTTCACCTGAAAAACGATCCGCGAGGCGCCGTGCAATATGGTCTGATCGCCGAAGAAGTGGACCAGGTCTATCCGGAGCTCGTGATCCGCGATGACGTGGGGAAGATTCAAGGTGTTCGATACGACGAGCTCGCACCGATGCTGCTGAATGAAATGCAGCGGCAGCGACGGAAGATCGCAGCTCAGGACGAGCGCGCCGCAGCGCAGGATGCGCGCGCCGCGGCTCAGGCAGCCGAAATCCGCGACCTCAAGAAGTTGGTCCTCGAAATGCAGGCTGGGTTGGCCGAGCTGCAAGCCAAGGATGAACTTGTCGCGCAGCGTTGAAGAGACATGGTCGCTGCTTTTTAGTTTCCTCTACTCATCGCTCTCCTCCACGTTTTTTTGCGCCGCATTTGCTTCAGTCGCGTGGGTCGTCAGTTAAAGTAGACTATTCCTATCAACATAGTCAATAATGCCCGCATGAAGCTCACGGCTCGCAGCGAGTATGCATTGCTGGCGTTGGTATATCTTGCCCGGCAGGACCCTGAGGAGATCGTGTCCGCGGACAGTATCGCTCGGGCCAGAGCCATCCCGCCGAAGTTTCTCGAGCAGATCCTCTTGACTCTGAAGCGTGCGAGATACTTGCGCAGCACCAAGGGGCAGCACGGAGGGTACCAGTTGGCCAAGCCTGCTGAGTCCGTGACACTGGCCGAGATAGTCCGCCTCTTCGATGGTGCATTGGCGCCTACTGAATCGACGAGCAAGTACTTCTATAAGCCGTCGCCGATCGAAAAGGAGAAAAGGCTTTTGGGTCTGTTTCGAGAAATTCGTGATCTGGTGTCGAGACACCTCGAGGCCGCGACACTTGCCGACATGCTCTGATCTCGATGTGAAGGGAACTAGACCGTTGACCCCCCTGTTCATCTGAGCCATAACTTGCGCACGATCGTCAGTCAATTGGAGACGCTGGGCGGAGAAATCACAGACGACCACGTGATCGCCATTCTCTCCCGGGCTGATCTGACAATCCATGACGTGGGGATCTTCGTTTCCACCCAGCGGGATGGCTACTCGCGCCGGCGTGTTGCTCGAACGGAGGCGTTCGAGATGCTCGTGATGACATGGCTCACGGGCCAGGGGAGCGGTGCTCACGATCACTCGGGATCTGTGTCCGCATTCAAGATTCTTCGAGGTACTGCCGTTGAGACTCGGTACGCTCAGGCCGCGGACAGCCTGGTGGATCCCGTGGACGCCCGCCAGTTGCACGAAGGTGAAGTCGGTGTCGATCCGCGCGACGTGATTCACGCGGTCCGCAACGAACGAGATGGAGAACTCCTCGTGTCCGTTCACGTGTATGCGCCGCCGATACGGGAGCTGCGCCGCTTCACGCCTCGCTCCGAAGTTCCCGCTCCGGCTCACGCGTTTCTGAGGTGCCGCCAACCGCAGGCGCCCCAGGTAGCAATCGTCGGCGGAGGCTACTCCGGAACAATGGCCGCAGTTCACCTGGTCCGCAAGACGACGCGGCTCAACATGCCCATGCATGTCGTAATGCTGGACCGCCAGACGTCCATCGCGGAGGGGGCCGCCTATCGAACACCCGATGCCCGCCATCTGCTGAACGTCCCGGCGTCGGGCACATGAGCGCGTGGCCCGATCGATCCGATGACTTCCTGGAATGGGCGAAGCGGCGCGACTCGTCCGTCGCTTCGTATTCGTTTATGCCGCGGCGCACCTACGGAGAGTATTTGCGCGCTACGTTTCTCGACACGATCGCGCATGCTGGGCCGCAGATCAGCGTCGAGATTCGCCGTGGGGAGGCCAATACCATCGAGCGGCGCGGCGCGAGGGGCTGGCGCGTTCTCTGCAACGAGAATCGGCCCATTGACGCCGACGCCGTGGTGCTCGCGACCGGGCACCGGCCGCTGGTTGACCCGCTGAGCCAGCGTTGGTCCGGGCCGCGGGCCCGCTACATCGAGGACCCGTGGTCGTCGCTCATGCTCACCGCAATCGAAAAAGACGAGTCCGTGTGCTTGCTGGGGACAGGGCTTACTGCAATAGAGGTCTTACAGTCCCTTGGCGGCTCCGCACGGTCGGCTCCCGTCATGGCGTTTTCCCGGCGGGGATTGTTGCCTGCAGCGCATGCGCCCGCTCCGCTGCCGCGAATCGACCCCCAGGACTGGCTCGAGCCCCTCTTGCGCGCCGACGCCGCGATCACGACTAGATCGCTCACTCGCAACATACGCCGTGCCGTGCGGGCTGCACAATCCGTCGGTCAAGATGGGCGCCAGGTGATCGACGGACTCCGCCCCCACACTCCACATATCTGGACCGCGCTATCGTCATACGAGAGAACCCGCTTCCTGCGTCACGCGAGCGCGTTCTGGGAGGCCGCCCGTCATCGAACGGCCCCGACAGTCGCCGGGGAGGTGGAGGCGGCGATGGAAGCCGGCGTATTCAGCGTGACTGCGGCGCGGATCCTCAGTGCGCGTTGCGATATGGACGGTGCATCGCTCACCGTACGGCGGCGGGGCCGGTTGGTTCATGAGTCGCACAGATTCAACTGGATCATAAACTGCACCGGTCCCGGCTCGGGACGCGAGTGCGGATTCCCGCCCAGTGTGGCGAAACTCATCGACACCGGGTATTTGCAGGCAGATCCCGATAGTATCGGTGTGCGCAGCACGCCGAACGGCCAGGCCCTCGTCGATGCTCGAGTCATCGAGGACCTAGTCTTGATCGGCTCGCTCCGCAAAGCCGACAATTGGGAGTCGACGGCAATTCCCGAATTGCGCCAGCAAGCGGCGCTGGCAGCCGATGCGATCGTCACGTTCTTCGCCAAGCAATGACCAGCGGTTGGGCCGACGTCAGCGCGGTCCGGGTGCGAGGATCTCAACATACGCGGCAACGGCAAGCTCGGCAGAGGCATCCCAGTTGAAGTTATCGATCACCCTTCGCCTGCCGCGGCCGCCCATGCCGAGGCGCATGTCCGGCGACCCGCATATACGGTCGAGCGCTGCCGCAAGGCTGGACGCATCTCCCGGAGGCACCAGCAGACCGGTATCATCGGTGACCTCGAAGGGAACCCCGCCGACATGGCTCGCCACGACGGGCAAGGAGGAACCCATCGCCTCGAGAATCACCAGCGGCAGCGTATCTGCCCTGGACGGGAAAACGAAAGCGTCTACGCTATGGTACAAAGCTCGCAACTCTTCTTTGGTCACGAAATCGGTGAATTTGAAGCGCCGATCGCCGCCGGCGATTCCGCAAGATGCGAGCAACCGCTGATTGTCCTGCGGCGACCTGATCGCGCCCGCGACGACGACCAGGCATTCTTCGTGCATCATCGTCACTGCACGCAACAGGACATCGAGTCCCTTGTTCGG
>Ga0302325_10027767_pt1 | contig 11723 bp, 11 predicted proteins | sample Palsa_T0_2_FD_201948 | JGI IMG/M metagenome (GOLD analysis project Ga0302325, IMG submission 201948) | Peat permafrost microbial communities from Stordalen Mire near Abisko, Sweden - Palsa_T0_2 | ecosystem: Environmental > Terrestrial > Soil > Palsa > Peat permafrost | place: Sweden: Abisko... | reverse complement strand
CGCCCCGCCCGCTGAGCACCGCGCGCACCATGTACAGGCTGAATCCCTTGGCCTGCTCGGCTGTGATGGTGGGCGGCATCGACAACTCCTGCCGATTCACGATCACTTCGACCATCGCGGGCCCGTTGTGCCCCAGCGCTTTTTCAAAAGCGGGACGAAGCTCCTCCGGCTTTTCTACGCGCAGCCCCAGGATGCCGGCCGACTCGGCTAATTGGGCGAAGTTCGGATTGACCAGGTCGGTGGCAAAATCCAGCAGCCCGGCAGCTTTCATCTCCAGCTCTACGAAACCCAGAGAGCTGTTGTTGAACACCACCAGCTTGACCGGGAGCTTCAGTTGACGCAGCGTCAACAACTCACCCAAAAGCATGGCCAGCCCTCCGTCTCCTGAGAGGCTAATCACCTGCCGTCCGGGAAAGGCAGCCTGCGCTCCAATGGCCTGCGGCAGGGCGTTGGCCATCGAGCCATGAATGAACGAACCCAGCAGCCGCCGCTGCCCGTTCATGCGCAGATAGCGGGATGCCCAGATCGTCGGCGTGCCTACGTCGCAGGTGAACACGGCATCTTCCGCCGCCAGTTCGTCCAGTACCCTGGTGACGAACTGCGGATGGATGGGCGTGCGCCCAGGCTCGCCAACAGCAAGGTCGTCCAGTCCTTTGCGCGCCGCTTTGTAGTGCTCGAGGCAGGTGTCGAGGTAAACGCGATCCTGCTTGTCGGCGAGTAGCGGCAGGAGTGCGTCCAAAGTGGGTTTGACCTTGCCAATCAAGCCCAGATCGACCGGCGTGCGCCGCCCGATCTGTTCCCCGCGCAGGTCCACCTGGAGAATCTTTGCCTTTCTGGGGAAAAACTGGGGATAGGGAAAATCCGTGCCCAGCATCAGCAGTGCATCGCAATTCATCATGGCGTGGTAGCCGGAAGAAAAGCCCAGCAGGCCGGTCATCCCGACGTCATAGGGATTGTCGTACTCGATAAAATCCTTGCCCCGCAGCGCATGCACAATGGGCGCTTTCAACTTAGCCGCCAACGCCACGAGTTCCTCATGCGCGCCTTCGCACCCTGCGCCGCCGAGAATCGTTACCTTTTGCGCCCGATTGAGTAGCTCCGCCGCCTGCTCCAATTCCACCGCAGAAGGGCAAACGATCGACGCCGACTGGTGGATGCCAAGCGAAAGAGCCGGGGAGGCGCACTCACGCTGCAAGACGTCCCCTGGAATCACCACCACCGCCACCCCGCGCCGGGCGATGGCCGTGCGCATTGCGATCCCCAGTACCCGCGGCATCTGATCGGCCTGCGAGATCATTTCGCAGTAGTAGCTGCAATCCTTGAACAGATGCTGCGGGTGTGTCTCCTGGAAGTAGCCGCTGCCCATCTCCTGGCTCGGTACCTGTGCGGCAATGGCCAATACCGGCACCCGGCTGCGGTGGCAATCGTAAAGACCATTGATCAGGTGCAGATTGCCCGGACCGCAGCTGCCGGCACACACTGCAATTTCCCCTGTAAGCTGGCTCTCCGCCCCGGCCGCAAAAGCCGCCGCCTCTTCGTGGCGCACGTGCATCCACGCAATCTGCTTATTGCGCCGAATCGCGTCGGTAATGCCGTTCAGAGAGTCGCCCGTCAAACCATACACACGTTTCACGCCGGCTCCAGCCAGCGTGTCTACAAATACCTCGGAGACTTTCATTGCCATTTGGATGCCTCGCGAACAACGAATGACCTACGGGTTTAGAGGATATTCACCGCGCGTGCGGCCAGCAGGGCTACGGTGGCGAAGGAGATGGTGGCCTGCACCATCATGGCGACCTTGGCCCAACGGGACAGCACGGGTGAATCGGTAGGCGAGAACGCCGTGCTGGTGTTGAAGGCCAGAAAAAGATAGTCCACAAAACCTGGAGACCAGTGTTCGTCTATCGGCTTCTGCGACCCGGGAGCCAGAGTCATCTGGGGAAAGAGGAAATCTCCTTCGGTGTGGTTGCCGCGCATATGGCGCGCATGGGGTCCACCTGCATCGAGGCGCCAGTACCAGGACGCGAACACCAGGATATTGGTGACCCAGAGGGCGGTAGCCGAGCGCAACAAATTTCCCGGCGCAATCTGGTGCGACAGAAGATAGCGGACCAGCAGCGCGAGCGACCAGAGCATGAACGCGGTAACGACGCCCAGCAGGACATAACCGAGTCTCTGGTTAAGACCAAACGACCCGCGCATGCGAGCGATCAGCACCGGGATGATGAGCACCGAAACGATCGCCAGCAAAAGCCAGGAAGGCCCGATGGTGAGCGATGCCGGCAACGCCAGATGCAGGCCACCCACACCCAGGATCGCCAGCACGGCGGGCCATACGGGTTGGGATGGTTTCAGTGGTTTGGCGGGGGTTTGCGTCATATCGAACAGCTTATGGTATGCCCTCACCCGTTTCCGCAGCGTGAACCAACAAACGGCTGCCCTCCACACCTGTGGGCGGCTATAATTCTCCCGCCATGAATACGCCAAAATCCATGTACCTTATGCTCTTCGCGTTCTGCCTGGTCTTACCTTTGACGCTGTTTATGATCGACGCCTCGGCTACTCTGCAAACATCCGTGAAGCCGCTCCTGGTGGCCACCAACCAGGGCGACCGCGACCTGAGCATCATTGATCCTGTCACCGCCAAACAACTGGCGACCGTGCCCGAAGGCGGCATCACCGGGCACGAAGTGGCCACTTCGCCGGACGGCAAGACTGCCTATGTGCCCATCTATGGGAACTCGGGGGTAGGCAAGCCGGGAACCGATGGCCACGAGATGGTGGTGATTGATATTGCCAGCCGTAAGGTCACCGGCAAGGTTGATTTTGGCCACGGAGTTCGGCCCCATTGTCCGGTTTACGATCGGGCCAGCGGCATGCTTTACGTAACCACGGAACTCGACCAGACCGTCACCATCATCGACCCCAAGACCCTGCAGATCGTGGGTACCGTGCCCACGGGGCAGAAAGAATCGCACATGCTCGTGGTCTCGCGCGATGGCAAGCGCGGCTACACCTCGAACGTGGGCGCGGGGTCGGTCTCGGTGCTGGACCTGCCCGGCCGCAAGACGATCGCAGTAATCCCCATATCGCCGGAAGCGCAACGGATCGCTATCTCGAACGACGACCGCATGGTCTTCACCTCCGATCAGACCAAGCCGCAACTGGCGGTGATCGACACCACGACCAACCAGCTCAAAACCTGGGTCCCGTTGCCGGGCGTAGGCTATGGAACATCTCCGACCCCGGAGGGCCGCTTATTGCTGGTCGTGATCCCCAAATCCAACCTGCTCGTCGCGGTCGATCTCGCTACCCTCAAAGTGGTCCACTCGGTCACCGTGGCCGATGATCCGGTCAAAGTTCTTGCTGCCCCTGACGGCAAGGTTGCGTATGTCTCCTGCTCCAAGGCCAAGCAGATCGCGGTGGTCGATTTGTCGCAGTGGAAAGTGAACTCGCTGATCGATGCCGGCGCCGGCGTGGACGGACTGGCGTGGGCAGCGCCGGCGACTCACCCGCTTGGGCCCCACTCCCACCGCCAGCCGGACCCGGGAAAGCACCTCTGACCTTCCGTGGTGTCTTCCCCAGCCGGGTGCTCCACCTCTCGATCGTCTGACTTTTCGCGGGGCCAACCGCGCGTTCTTCAGGGGAGAAATCGCCCCCGGGTCCGTGCTACCGTGGAAGCTCAGCTATTCTCGATAAAGGATTCGCCGTGTCCGCTGGTTCCGTCTCCCCTCCCGCCCTGCGAAAGACCGCACTGAATGGTGTCCACCGACAACTCGGAGCCAAAATGGTCGATTTTGGCGGCTGGGACATGCCGGTCGAATACTCCGGCATCACCGCCGAGCACATGGCCGTCCGCACCGCCGTTGGGCTCTTCGATGTGAGCCATATGGGCGATATTCAGTTTCGTGGTCCGGGCTCCCTGGCAGCGATCCAGGCCCTGTCGATGAACGATGCGTCGAAACTCTCCACCGGCCAGGCGCAATACTCGGCCATGCTGTATCCCCAGGGAACGTTTGTCGACGACGTCCTGGTGCACAAATTCAGTGACAATGATTACCTGCTGGTGATCAACGCGGGCACGCGCGAAAAAGATTACCAGTGGATTCGCTCCCAGGTGGGAACCTTTGCCGGCGTGCACATCAGCGATTACAGCGATCACTACACCCAACTCGCGATCCAGGGACCGCGCGCCCAGGAAACGCTGGCCAAGCTGACCAAAACGGATTTGAGCGCCATCAAGAATTACTGGTTTACCTGGGGCACCGTGTGCGGCCTTCCCAACGTGCTCATTGCACGCACTGGCTACACTGGAGAGGACGGCTTTGAGATCTACCTGCCCTCCGATGAACCGACCAGCACCCGGGTTTGGCAGGAAGTAATCGAAGCGGGCAAAGAGTTTGGCTTGCTGCCTTGCGGCCTGGGAGCGCGCAACACCCTTCGCCTGGAGGCTGCCATGGCCCTCTATGGCCATGAAATCTCCGCCGAGATCAATCTGCTCGAAGCTGGTCTGGAGCGCTTCTCCAAGCTTGGCAAGAGCGACTTTCTCGGCTCGCAGGCGCTGTTACAAGGCGGCGCTCCCAAGCGCAAGCTGGTGGGTCTGGAGATGGTCGAGCGCGGCATCGCGCGCGATGGCTACAAGGTCTGCAGCCTCGAAGGTGAACCGATCGGCTATATCACCAGCGGCTCCCCGTCGCCTTACCTGAAAAAGAACATCGCGCTCGCCTACGTGCCGGTGGACCGCACGGCAGCAGGTACGGAAGTAACGGTCGAAGTGCGGGGAAACCTGGTCAAAGCCAAGGTGGTTCCGACCCCGTTCTATCGTCGCGCCCGGAAGCCGGCGCAGGCCAAGCCCGTTTAAAAATCGGCGCCCCCTTCAGAAATTCGCCGCAAATTGCGGCAAGGCCAAAGCAATCAAAGGGTTGGTAACGGCGGCACCTGGTTTTCATGCGCCACACGTTATTTTGGCGCTTGCTCTAAAATAACCAAGGAGAATCGACACGAATGCCCTATCCAGCAACATACCGCTACACCAAAGAGCATGAGTGGATCGAGGTAGCGGGCAAGACCGGCAAAGTCGGTATCACCGATTACGCCCAGAGCACCCTGGGAGACATCGTCTTCGTCGATCTGCCGAAACCCGGTTCCGCTATTGAACGGGGCAAGGTATTCGGCAGCGTCGAGTCCGTAAAGGCTGTCTCTGATCTTTACTCCCCGGTGACCGGCACGGTGCTCGAGGTGAATGAGGAACTGGCCACCGCCCCGGAAAAAATCAACGCCGACGCTCATGCGGCGTGGATCCTCAAAGTCGAAATCACCGACCCCTCCGAGGTTGGCCAGTTGCTGGATGCTGCGGCCTACGAAAAATTCGTCCAGGAAGAGACCCACTGACGTACGAGAGGCGGGTAACCATGAGCGTGATTGAAGATACACGGAAGCTGATCCAGGACTTTTTAGCGCCGGAATTACGATCAATTTCCGCACGCCTTGATGCGCTCGTTGCGAAGGTCAGCGATCAGCACCAGCAAACGATGGCGGCTACCGCTAACCTGGCCAACCACCAGGCCGTGTTGGAGCGAGTGGCAAAGCTGGAGAGCCGTATCAGTCAGTAAAGTAAGAGTGCTCTAAGGGGATCCAGGATGCGCTATTTGCCAAAATCGCCGGGCGAACGACTCGAGATGCTGCAGCAGATCGGGGCCGGCTCGATTGACGATCTCTTTTCCACTATTCCCCAGGAGTATCGCCTGGAACGGGATCTTGCAGTTCCCCGCCAGATGGGCGAATCGGAGATCGTCGAATATTTTCGCCAGGCATCGCAAAACAGCGCCGCCGGCTACTCCAGCTTTCTCGGCGCGGGCGCCTATCGCCACTACCGGCCTGTCATTATCGATTCGCTGGTGCAACGCGGTGAGTTTCTCACCTCCTACACGCCGTACCAGGCGGAAATCACTCAGGGTACCTTACAGGCCATCTTCGAGTTCCAGACCATGATCTGCGAGCTCACCGGCATGGAGATCGCCAACGCCTCGATGTACGACGGCTCTACCGGCGCCGCCGAATCAGTAACCATGGCAGTGCGCATTACGCACCGCACTGGCGTGCTGGTCGCCAGAACCGTGCATCCCGAGTATCGCGAGGTGATGCAGACCTACGCGCAACACCAGGCGCTCGCTGCCCAGACGCTCGCCTTCGGCGACGACGGGCGGCTCGACCTGAACGCGCTCGAACAAAGCGTTAGCGAAGAAACTGCTTGCGTGCTGGTGCAGTCACCAAACTTTTTCGGGGTCATCGAAGACATACCTGCCATCGCCGCCATCGTCCATAAAAAAGGCGCTCTGTTGGTGGTCTCCATCGCCGAGGCCATTTCGCTCGGTGTGGTGCGGCCGCCGGTTGAAGCCGATATCGTCTCCCTTGAAGCCCAATCCTACGGCGTTGCCCTCAGCTATGGCGGGCCCTACTGCGGGGTGATCGCCGCCAAGGAAAAATATCTTCGCCAGATGCCCGGCCGCCTGGTGGGCGAAACGGTGGACACCGAAGGCAGGCGCGGCTTTGTGCTTACCCTCTCCACCCGGGAGCAGCACATCCGGCGGGAGAAGGCTACCTCCAACATCTGCACCAACCAGGCTCTGGTCGCGCTGATGGCCACCATCTACCTCACCGTTTACGGGAAAGAGGGAATTCGCGAACTGGCGTTGCACAACCTGGCTAAGGCCAGCTATGCCGCGAAGCAGTTTTCCAGCGTGGGTGGCGCACGGCTGCTCTTCCCTGCTGCTCCGCGATTTCACGAGTTTGTCCTTCAGACTGCGGAAGCCCCGGAGCAACTCAACGCCCAGTTACTGCAGCAGAAAGTCATCGGCGGCCTGCCCCTGGGCCGTTGGTACCCGGAGCTCGGGAACGCCAGCCTGTGGTGCGCGACAGAACTCAACACCCGGGAGCAGATCGACCATACTGCTTCGCTGCTGCAGCACGACTCCGAAGAAGCCCTTACCCGGGCTTGAAAGGAAACGCCCCATGGCCACGACCACCAGCCGGGAACTCGAAGCAGACAAGACCGCGGGCAAGCCCTTTGAGGGCACACGTCATAAGGTGCGTGCGCACCTGACCCAGAACGAAGCCCTGGTGTTCGAAAAATCGTCTCCGGGCAAGAAAGCTTACAAGATGCCGCCCCTCGATGTGCCCGAAGTTGACCCGGCGGCCCTGCTGGGAGCGGCCGCGCGCGCGGATCTAGGCCTCATGCCGGAGCTGAGCGAAATAGAAATCATTCGCCACTTCACCCGCCTGTCGACCTGGAACTACGCCATCGATCTCGGCATGTACCCGCTGGGCAGCTGCACCATGAAGTACAACCCGCGGGTCAACGAATTCGTCGCTCGTCTGGAGGGCATCGCCGAAGCCCATCCTTACCAGCCCGAGTCGCTCTCCCAGGGAGCGCTGGAAGTGATTCGCCTGCTGCAATCCTGCCTGCTCGATATCACCGGCATGGACGCCATCACGCTGCAGCCGGCGGCGGGAGCACACGGCGAGTTCACCGGCATCCTGCTGGTTCGCGCCTACCACCAGTCCCGGGGAAATCCGCGCACCAAGATCATCATTCCCGATTCTGCTCACGGAACCAACCCTGCAACCGCGGCCATCTGCGGTTACCAGGTGGAGAATTTGCGCTCCAACGCCCTGGGTATGGTCGACGTCGCCCAACTCGAGCAGATCGTCACCGAAGATACGGCGGCGCTGATGCTAACCAACCCCAGCACCATCGGCGTGTTCGAGAGCGAGATTCACAAGATCGCCGACATACTCCACGCCAAAGGCGCCCTGCTCTACATGGATGGCGCCAACATGAATGCCCTGGTCGGCAAGACCCGTCCCGGCGACTTCGGCGTGGACGTGATGCACCTGAACCTGCACAAGACGTTCTCCACCCCGCACGGCGGCGGCGGACCCGGCTCGGGCCCCGTGGCCGCAAAAAAGATCCTGGAACCGTTTTTGCCGACTCCCGTCGTGGTCGAGGGGCCGCCCGATCCGGAGGGCCGCCGGATACTTCGTTTCGACTACAACCGTCCCCAGTCCGTAGGGCGGGTGCGCATGTTCTACGGCAACTTCGGCATGTTTGTCCGCGCCCTCGCCTATATCATGGCGAACGGCCCCGACGGCCTGCGGCAGACTACGGAAGACGCCGTGCTGAATGCGAACTACATCCGCAAGAATCTCGAAGATTTGTACGAGCTGCCCTACCGGACGCCTACCCTGCACGAGGTGGTTTTCAGCGACCGCCGCCAGACACAAAAAGGGGTCAAGACCGGGGACATCGCCAAGCGGTTGATCGACTATGGCTTCCACCCCTACACCACTTCGTTCCCCCTTATCGTGCCTGGGGCCCTGATGATTGAGCCGACGGAGAGCGAATCCAGGGAAGAACTCGACCTCTTTATCGACGCCATGCGGCAGATTGCCCGCGAGGCGGAAGAGAACCCGGAGCTGGTGCTCAATGCCCCGCATGCTACCCGGATTTCGCGTCTGGATGAGGTATTGGCGGCGCGCAAGCCGGTGTTGCGCTACACCAAACCCGCAGAGGCACCCGCGGACAAGCCGTAATTCAAGCCCACCGGAAAGCAGGAAACATGTCGGCAACCCATTCCTCGATCGCACAGCGGCGCGACGACCTGGAGCATTTCGAGTTCATGATGGGGGCGGAGCGCGGCCGTCTCGCGGTGACCCTCGACATGCTCACCGATGCCCTGATCCTGATCGGCCAGCACGGTGTGTATTGTGCCTCCACGCGCAACCCTGCCAAGCCTGCGCTGGATCTGGAAGCAGTTTTGAGCGAGATTACCGGCGCCAAAGAGCTCATTCAGTCTGTCATGGAGCAGCTCCGCCTGAAGAACGAGAGCGTCGCCCAGCAGTAAGTACCTGTCCACGGCCCCAGACTGCGTACGAGGCCTTCCGCAGAAGCTGACGGTACTGATGTATCCTGATGGTGCGCGCCCGTAGCTCAGCTGGATAGAGCGAACGCCTCCGAAGCGTTAGGTCGTGAGTTCGAATCTCGCCGGGCGCACCATACCTCTCCATCGCATAACAGGTTGCGGTAAATGTTAGCCATATTTGTCGAGTCCGGATTTTTGGAATTTTAAATTTCGAATTTCGAATTTGCAAATTTGAAATATTTTTGACAAAATAACAATAATTATGTTAGGTCAAGACATAGCATTGCTCCTCAAGATCAGCCTTCTGGAAAAACCAAAACTCTTGTCCAAGACCCTGGCAGACGAGCTTTTCCTCCCTCCTGGGGAAGTTTCCAAATCGCTGAACCGATGCCGGGAATCCGGGCTCCTTTACTGGTCGGACCTCGAGAAAAGGGTCAATCGTTCCGCTTTACTGGACTTCCTCGCGTATGGCTTGAGACACGTGTTTCCTCCCAAGAGGGGCGCACTCGTCCGCGGTGTTCCTACCGCGGCAGCTGCCGAGCCCCTGAAGTCGAAATTCCTGGACGACGGGGAACCACCGCCGGTCTGGCCCTATTCGGAAGGCTCCGCCCGCGGCTTATCGTTCTCGCCCCTATATAAGAGTGCGCCGAAAGCCGCATTGTTCGACTCCAGGCTTTACGAACTTCTAGCGTTATGCGATGCGATTCGAAGTGGAAGAACCCGGGAGCGTGTACTCGCTGTTGAGTTGCTGCGTAAGGCGTTGAATGCCTGATCCGAACCTGCGTCTTCTTGAAGAGGCCGCCACAAAGCTCGCTCCTTTTCTGCGCGAGATTGTATTCGTTGGCGGTGTGACGCTCGGATTGCTCATTACCGATAAGGCCGCTGCTCCTATTCGAAGTACGGATGACGTGGATGTAATAGCCGAGATCCTTACCTATGTCGACTACATTGCATTTTCAGAGCGTCTTCGCAAAGCACAGTTCACAGAGGACTCGAGCGAACAGCCACTCACCTGCCGCTGGTTCCATGGAAAGCTGAAATTGGATGTATTGGCGCTCAGTAAGGAAGTTTTGGGCTATACCAACGTCTGGTATGAGAGCGCACTGAAGCACGCAATCTCATTTCTTTTGCCCAGTGGCCAACCAATCAGGATGATCACAGCTCCTTATTTCCTGGGTACCAAGATGGAGGCATTCCGGGGACGTGGACAAATGGATTTTCTGGCAAGCCACGATCTGGAAGACTTTGTCGCTGTGATCGATGGAAGAAGCACGATACTCAGAGAGATTGCCGATTCTCCAAACGATCTTCGCGAGTATCTCGCCGAAGCGGCAAGAAGCCTTTTGAGCGAATCTCGTTTTCTCGATGCGGTTCCGGGATTTGTTCTGGATTATGGGCGCGTGCCATTGATTCTCGAACGGCTGAATCAACTGATGCAGCTCGGCGCATAAGGGTGTGTTAGATCTCCCTAAATCTGCTTCTCACACCCTCCTTAGTTCCGGTATGGGCGGAACTCCGCCATACTTCTTGAGTGGCAAATCCCACCGCAACAATTCGCCTATAGCAGGTTTTCAGAATCAGTGCCACCTTTTCGATCCTCCGCGCGTCAAAACCACTGCTGCGCGGGTTCGCATCTACGTGGCCCTATCGAGGTATAGAAAAAAGACGGAGAGGAGGCGACCTTTTCAAGATGCTGGATTTCCGGGGGCTGTCCCTGTTTCTCCTGGTTCTCGCCGCGTCGGTCGCGAGGCCTGCACGCGCCTCGGTCGCGCTCTTCATGGAAGAGCCGTATGGCACCTTTGGCGCCTTCAATCCCACGGGCCACGCCGCGATCTATTTCAACCGCATCTGCGCCGATTCGCCCACGGTGCTCCGCCCTTGCCACGATGGCGAATTCGGCGTCGTCATCAGCCGGTACCACAAGATTGATGGCTATGATTGGCTCGCCATCCCGCTGGTCGGCTATCTCTATGCGGTCGATGAGCCCAGCGACATGCCCCAGCAAGTGGACCGGGAAGAAGTCGCTGCCTTACGCGATGCCTACCGCAAAGAGCATCTGCTCGAACTCGCACCCGACAACCGAAAGGGCGAAGCGCCCAAAGGCGAATGGACAGAACTGGTGGGCTCTTCCTACGACCGGACGATCCACGGCTTCCAGATCGACAGCACAGCGGCTCAGGATCAGCGATTCATCGCCATCTTCAACGATCGCCGCAACGTAGGCCACTTCAACCTGCTCTTCCATAACTGCGCCGACTTCTCCCGCGTCGTCCTCGATATTTACCTGCCCCACGCGATCCACCGTAACTTCCTCGCTGACGTGGGCCTGATGACTCCCAAGCAGGTCGCCCGTTCCCTGGTGGAATACGGCAAGAAGAACCCCGAGCTCAACATGTCGGCCTTCGTCATCCCGCAGGTACCAGGCAGCATTCCACGCAGCCACCCCGTTGACGGCGTAGCGGAGTCGCTGGTCAAGAGCAAAAAGTATCTGCTCCCAATCACGTTTTTGGCGCCCGAGGTCACCGGCGGAGTTGTTGTCGCCTACCTGGTCGACGGCCGTCTGAAGCTGCCTAAAGGCACACCGACCTTCGAAATCGGCGATGAGGAGATGACCAGCTCCCCCGACGCGCGCAGAGCGCTTCCTGTTCCAGCGCCAGACGCAACCCCCGCTTCCTCTCACCCCGCGCAGCAGCCTTAATCGGGCTTCCGCAGATTTGTCATCCCGAGTGCCTGACTTGCCTGCAGCAAGTCAAGGGAGGAATGAACGGTTCGTTCATTAGGAGTGGCTGACTTGCTTGTGGC
>Ga0302325_10027765_pt1 | contig 11724 bp, 10 predicted proteins | sample Palsa_T0_2_FD_201948 | JGI IMG/M metagenome (GOLD analysis project Ga0302325, IMG submission 201948) | Peat permafrost microbial communities from Stordalen Mire near Abisko, Sweden - Palsa_T0_2 | ecosystem: Environmental > Terrestrial > Soil > Palsa > Peat permafrost | place: Sweden: Abisko... | reverse complement strand
GCTTCTGTAAGCCAGCAATGTGCTGCTCAGCTTCTTCGACTTGCGTCTCGTTTTCCTCTAGCCTGCTTTCGACTGCGGCAGCAGCTTTTTGGACTCGCTTGAGCTCGCGCTGCGACTCCTTCAGATTACCAGAACCACTGCCAGCAGTTGTATCAATCTCTTGGCTATTTAATTGATCAAGCTTCATGCGCAGATTCTCACGCAGGTCAACCTCCAGCAACTGCTTTTGGCTCTCAAGCTCTCGTCGGCTCTTGCTGAGATCATTCCACTGCTTTTGGAGGTCCTGGAAGGTAGTGTTGAGTTGCTCCAGCTGAAGTTCTTCGTTCGCAGTCAATGCTTTCTTGAAGTCCGTGCCTAGCTCTGCTTCGAAACTGCTTAGATTATCTCCATAGTCCTTGATCAACTTCTCGACCACCTCTCGTCGCTTCAGGTTGGCTTCAAGTTGATCTCTCTGCTTTTCGAGGTGTGAGCTCTTTCCTCTCAATTCCCTTGTCAGAGGTTCAAAGCTGTCGTCAAACCGGTTGAGCTTTTGTTCCAGCTTGTGCAGCTCGCCCATCGCAGCGGTGATCTCCTGCTCCTTCTGCTCGACTTCCTTTCTGACATCCACGGAGCGTTGTTTCAGCGAGTCGTACTCCTCACGCCATCTGTTCACAGTACGGACAGCCTCGATTCTTGATTTACGAGGGTCAATGTAACCGCCAGTCATCGCACCCTTCTTGTTGGCAGTATCACCTTCGGGGGTGATGGCACTACAACCATGACTTCGAGCATACTGTGCGGCAACAGGCAATGAAGGACAAACAACAGTCTTTCCAAAAACCTGCTTCATGGCCTTGTCAAACTTCTTGTCGTAGGTAAGCTTTTGTATGATTGGTACAGCATCAGACGCATTCGGTAGCTTGGCGGATGTTGGTCTGAGTTGAGCTAGTGGCATAAATGTGACTCGTCCACCTTTCTCCTTGTACAGAGCATCAGCAAGGATGGTGGCAGTATCGGCGTTGTCAACAACATAATGGAAAAGACTGTTACCAGCAGTCTGCTCTGCAGCCATTCGATAGTTCTCGTCGACTTCAAGGAGCTCGGCCAGAGTTCCGTATGCGCCGGTAATGTTGTTTCGTTGTTTGAGACGTCTGACTGTTGCTAGACCACGAGAAGTAGCACCATCCATTGTATGCGAGAGCTCCTTCTCGGCCTTATCTCGTTCTTGGCGAGCGTCTTCAATGACTGATTCTAGCCTATCGTCCTCTCTGCGGAGTAGCTTGCGCTCGTCGTTGAGCTTCTCTAGACTGTCCTTTGCGGATGTCACTTCATCTTGCAAAGCTTGTCGATTTCCTCCCCAGCCCTCCATCCGTTCACGCAGACCTGCAATCTCGCCTTCCAGATTCTTGATTTCGGACTGCACAGCCTTCACTTCCTCATCAGCATTGATACGATTTGCTTTCTGCTCTCCAAGTGTCTGTTGAAGCTCGGCAATCTCGCCCTTCAACCAAGCGTCACGTTCTGCCTTATTCTTAAACTGTGAACTGCGACCTTGCTTGTTGTAGAGCCTTGTTCGGCTCGCTTCCGCAACGTCGAGATTTTGTTTGACTTGGGCTTCTTTTGCTTTTCTCTTCGTGTATTCAGGGAGTATTTTTGCAAGCTGGGATTCTTTCGACGCAATTTCTTGCTTCACAGACTTAAGCTCCTGCTGATGTCGAGTCCGTGCCTGCTCTGAAGTAGAAAGACCTTCCGTCAGAGTCTTGACAGATAACTCAACTTTTGCTTGAGCTTTGGAAGTCTCTCGTCTGTCCTCTTCCAGTTGACGTCGCTCTAACTTGAGAAGCTCCATTTGCCGAGTGAGTTGCTTGATCTCGAGATTCAAATCCTCAATCGCTTTCTCGCCCTCCAAAAACGCTTCTCGACTGTCATCGGTGCCTTCAATTCCTTGCACCCGCAGATCCTCAATCTCATCCAATGCCGCAGCTAAGGCATTCTGTTCTCGGTGGTAGAAGGCATACTCAAGACAGCGGCGGTCTCTATCTTTCTCTTGATATGCTCGCAATTCCTGCATCTCCTCCTCCAATTCGGAAAGTCGCTCTTTGATATAATCGAGTAATTCATCAATCTTTTGGCGCTTGTTGTTCGTCTCGGTCATGATCTTCAGTGACTCCGTTCGGCGGGCTTCGTACACTTGGGTCCCGGCAACCTCTTTCAATAGATTCAGCCTTTCGGCATCCTTCATATTAGTCAATGCTGTGACACGTCCCTGGGGGACAATGTAGTAGGGATTAGATCGCGAGAAACCTGCAGATTCGAGCAAGTTCATGACGTCCGTCTTCGTCGCATTCTTCCGGTCAAGAGAGTATTCATCCTTTTTCAAACCAATTGTTCGGCGAAGAATAAGTTCCTCCTTTCCTGTTGGGAATCGGTCGTCGCTGTTGTCGAAGATGATCTCCACATAGGCAGACATGACGGCAGATCCAGAGCCTTCGTGCAGTAAAGCCTGCCGCTCTTCGCGACCCATCTGAGAGTATGCATCGCTGAGTACGAATCGGATTGCGGCGAAGAAGTTACTCTTTCCCGAACCGTTGCGACCAACAATCACATTTGTCTTTGGTGAGAAGGGTTCGATGACAGTTTGCTCCTTGTAGCTATACCTTGTCAGCCGTTTCTTGAATTGGACGAAGATAATCACCTCTTGAAGCCTTGGATAATAATCTGTTTGATGTACATCTTTGCGCGAAGCTGCTGTCAGAGGGGCAGCTCAAGGAGTTGGAGGGCGAATCAGAACGCGTTGCCGTTCCTGCAGGATTTTCACGTTGATATTCCCAGAGATTGTGATGTTCCGACTATGCCTCCGAGTCGTTCTCTTCGAAGAGGGCGAAGTTCATGTCGTCCTAAACGCGTACTTTTGGAAATCGAGCAAACGCGCTTCCCAAAAGTCGCGATATGCCCAAAGTGCGTTAGCGTGGGTGTTTCAAAAGGCGGTGTAAAAACCCGGCAGAATAATTTTGAACTTCTTTATGATCCGCACAGTGAAACTCTACGCAGTAACACGCCTTTTTACACTACAAAAAACATCTCAGCCATGGCCGAAAAGCCTACTTCTCAAGGAATTTCTGCGCCAGCGGAGGCACATGCTCCGACGCACAACTATATCCCAAATCGAGGCTACCAGACTTCAAACACATCCCAAGATGCCCCGCCACCAACCCCCACCGGCTACGCAGCCGACGTCGAGGGCGAAACCTACGATGATCTCTTCGAAGATGACGACGAGGAATACTTCAATGATATGGACTTTGATGGGACCTCGGGGGATCTCACAAAGTCATATAACCGTCAACGAAAGCTCAACGACCAAAATGCTACCGCCCCTCGAATAAATTCTCAGAAGCCTACTGCAAACACGCAAGCCAGTGTGGATGACCAAATCTCCAGTCTTGCAAAGCATGCTGCAAAGATAAGATTAGATGGCGGAGAGGGAGGACACAAGACTCATGGAAAGGATAAATCAGACAGGGCGACTAGCGAGCAAGTCCTCGATCCACGCACGAGGATGATTCTTCTCCAGATGATCAATCGAGGCGTGGTATCGGAAGTAAATGGTTGTTTGAGTACTGGAAAGGAGGCAAACGTCTACGGTGCTCTCACAATACCAACTTCTGAAGGAGAGAATCAACCCATTCACCGAGCAATTAAAGTTTATAAAACCAGCATTCTCGTTTTCAAGGACCGAGATCGTTATGTCACAGGAGAGCATCGATTCAGGTCAGGTTACAATAAAGGGAACAATCGGGCTATGGTCAAGGTGTGGGCAGAGAAGGAGTTTCGAAATTTGAAAAGGTTATACCTTGCCGGTATCCCGTGTCCCGAACCAGTCTATCTTCGGTTACACGTCCTTGTCATGGGATTTCTTGGTGACAAGAAAGGCTGGGCAGCCCCTCGATTACGAGATGTCGAATTACAGGGAGAAGATGTGGATGAGCAATGGAGGGTGCTCTATTTGCAATTGCTTGGACTCATGCGACGGATGTATCAAACATGCAAACTTGTACACGCTGATCTGAGTGAGTACAACGTTTTATACCATTTGAAGAAGCTATTCATCATTGACGTCTCGCAATCTGTCGAACACGATCACCCAAGATCTCTGGAGTTCTTGAGAATGGATATCAAGAATGTTTCGGATTTCTTCAGAAGAAAAAATGTCGATGTTCTTCCCGAACAGACCGTGTTTGGGTTTATTACTTCACACGATGGACCAGTGCAAGACCCTCCTCTGACTGAGTCCCTGGAAAAGTTGTTCGTTGAGAGACCTGCGGTTGAAGAGGGCGAGAAAGCGGCTGCGGAACAAGAGGTTGAAAATGAGGTCTTCCGACAGCAATACATTCCCCAGACGTTAGATCAAGTATACGATTTTGAGCGGGATGCAGAAAAGGTTGGCAAGGGCCAGAAGGATGAATTAGTATACCGAAATCTATTGGCAGACAAGGCCCCAATCTCATCAGGAAATGAAGCCGACGCCGAGGACACTATGGGTGGTAGCTCGTCTCAAGCAAGTGATGCTGGCAGCGGGAGCGGAGATAGTGACGATGAGTCTCGATTCGAGAAGGGCACACCAAGAGGGAAAAGGTTCGAGGACAAAGAGGCTAAGAAGGTATGTATCTCTGTCGTTTCGCGTGGGGTATGCTAACGAAAAATAGGAGCATAAGAAAGCTGTAAAGGAGGAGAAACGTAAGAAGAGGAAAGAAAAAATACCGAAGCACATCAAGAAGAAGCTCGTAAGTTCTTCGGCGAAGCACAAGCACTGAGCTTAATCAAACCGAATTCCGCGTGCGAAATCTTGCTCCAGTCTCCACACGGCATTGTCTTTCCACAGATTGTACCGTCTCATCTCATTTGTGAACTTCCAAGTCAGCTATTTTGTATTGCGAATTGCTAGTGCTCTGCATATCTTTTAGCAAGGAAAAGTTGCCGAGCAAGCACCCGAATGATGAAAACCAAAACTTCTCAAGTAGCTGAGCGGCACAGTAGTGTCTTGCAGTTCGCTGCGAAACCTCTGTGTACTTTGGCTATATCGAGAAGCTGACGCACCGTCTTCCTGACCAGTTGGTCGGGATGAAAGGTTACATGATGAACAAAGAGAGCCCTGACGGGATGCTTGCTTTCCCCTCTTCAGTTTTACTTTTATCGTAAACCCCTTTTCGTATTCCTCAAATTTCTTGAGCGTGGCAGGTTACAGCGCATTTGTGGAGATTGTCTTGTTTTTGGTTACCCAGCGTGAAGAAATTCTCTTCAATTGGCAGATGAGGGGCTGTTGAGGCGTTCCACTCAAAAGACAGTGCGCACCTATCGCCGGTATTGATTGCAGACATAAACTCCGATGATATAATTTCACGTGTGCCAATTATCAGACTTTAAACCGCCATGCATGTGTATCTGTCAGAAGTTAAACCCCAGACAAGATGGATCTGGCCCCAAGCTAGGTCGACTATCAGCGTTTAAGTCTGTGACGAAGAGCCGCCAACCCAGATCTCCAATCTCGACTCCCTCGCTACAGTATTGCGGCGTCGCGAGACTCAGATGTTCCCCGCTCGGCCAGAGCCTCCTGAGACATTCTCCAAGAAATGGCATGGGAAGGGTCTGGATGCGGCTGGAATCGAAGCTTAAGCGAAGCCTTCACCTCAAGCAACCACCACGACATTTACGCTCTCCAATTGTGGACAGTGGCCCGGCTTGTAAGGGCGCATCGGGGGCTAATGGGTCGGTCCGACCGCGATTGGAGGAGTTGGATGCGGGGAGCGAGACCTCTGAATGGTGTTGGTGCTCAGCTTTTGAATCCTACAGATGCAAGTGCCAAGCATTGGACGTTTGCGGCGCCTCAGAAGGAAGTGGCTCAGCCGCAAACATTTCCTCGAAATAGTCGAAACCAACACAATCAATACAGTACCAACTCAGGATCTTCTGTCTCGGGTGTGTCAAATTCTTTGCGATAGTTGCCAGCCTCAAATGTTTCCCCGTAAGCTGATTCAAAGATAAGGTTGCTAGTCATCCACAATCCTTTGATTCGGTGCCTTCTTTCCTTTTCTTGAGGTCGCTTTTTCTCTATTGGTGTCAGATGTGGGGTGGCGTGAGCTAGCCATGCACATTCACAATCTCACTGGCGATGAAGAACCAACTCTGCAGTACCGGTGATCCAGGAATGTATGTCGAGCTGTGGGTTAGCGGCACAGCTGAAGCAGCAGAGCCTTCAGATGGCTACTTCTATGCGACCAGTGCCGCATCCTTGTGTCCGTGAAACCGTGCCCAGGTCATCATGAAGTATATCTTAGCTTTCTTGTTGCTGTGCGCGCCGTTATATGTTGCAGGGGACTTGATAAAAAGAACGGGAACGGGAACGGGAATGTCGACGACCTCGGTCTTCTCGAAGCCGACACCATCCACTGCTCCCACTGTGAACGGTTCTGCACATGATCTGTCCAAGCACTTTTGTCGATTATGGAGACATCAAAGTTAGTTGTAGCTTATAGCTTATGATATTGAGATAATATTGCTGATATATGTTCCCAGGTGTATACGCTGACGGGAAAATCTACGTTGATGGTGGAAATACGGTGAGGATCACAACGATTTGCACCGAAATCTACTCACCTCAAGCAGTACATTCCAGATGGCGACACAACATTTGATACCCAGCCCTTCGGACAATATGAGCAGGGAATGAGTAAGCCCCCTCTCAACTTCCAAAAATACCATACTAACCTTACCAGACGACATAATCCTCGTAATCGATCTCTCCTCCAACTTCACAAACCAAGACACCTTCCCCTACAGCGCCCTCGACAAGCCCCCGAATGTCCCCAACGCGCTCATCGAAGGAACGCTGTGGTATTCTCAAATCACACGGAAGATCTACCAACTCGGCGGCTGGTTCTCGTTCAACAACTTAGCAGATCCCGGGTACATCGCCAACGTCCCGGAGTCATCGATATGGGAACTTTCTATCGATTCGCGAACCTGGGAACAATCGTCTTTCAGCCTCGTCAACACGGGAAAGAAGATCGACCGTCCGGGAGCGGCGAATGCGTGTGATGCGCCAAGTTTGAACAAGAGTTTTATCTTTGAAGGTTATGTGCAGAGGAGGTCTGACGCTGATTATGCGAATTATACTCCGACTTCGGAATTCAAATGTACCTCCCCTTTTCGTTCCATCTGGGGATCCATGCGCTTCTTACTGATATAATTGACCGACAATAGTTCTGGAGGGTATGCTCCAACTCGATACGAACCCCTCAAACAACCCACCCGTTCTCTCCAATGTATCAGTACCGACATACATCGGACCTCGCATGAATGGAGCAATGATCCATGTTCCGGTCGGGGAGCAAGGTATTCTTGTATTGATCGGTGGTCAGATGACAATGGTTCCGACGCCATATGGGATTGGGATTCAGAATGCGAATGCGGGTAATACGAATATCAACAATAGCTTTGTTGATATCTTTGATGTTGAAACAGGGTATTGGTTCAGGCAGGATACATTCGGTGTACCGGATATCCCAACTGGAAGATCAGATATCTGTACCATTCTTGTTACAGCAGAGGACAAGAGTTCGTTTAATATCTTCATGATTGCCGGTGTGGGTAAGTTTTGCTTTTTTTCTCTTGCCTCCCCTCCACTTACTAAAAGGATCAGAAACCTACAACAGCGTAATTGACTACGAAGACATGTAAGCCCCTTCTTCCGATACAAGTTTAGACGTAACTAACAGCACAGGTGGGTCCTAACCCTCCCAACCTTCCAATGGGTAAAAGTGCATACCCGTCCAGGAGGAATCTATGGTCTGTCCCTCATCCCCATCCCCTCCCTCTCTTCTAACTAACAAGGAAAGGCCACACATGCCACGCAGTAGGCGAGAACCTACTTGTAATCGGCGGCATGCAGACCACCGACTCAGGAGGAAACACCAGGAACTGCTCCGTACTTACTCCCTCTCTCCCTCCCTCATTCCTCCTCTAACAAAACCAGACCCACATGCCAGCAGAGATCTTCTCCCTCGCCGAAATGCAATACACCGGTGTCTTCGACTTCGCAGGCGCCTCCCGCCCCGCCCCCGTACCTTCCGACGTCGTAAGCCTAATCGGCGGAACCGCGACCGGCGGCGCCGTGGTAACGCAGCCCCTCCTCTGGTCAGACCTCTACCTGCAGCATATATTCACGCCCTCGCTGCCCCGGCCAGCGTATACACCCACCTACACACTCGCCAACATCACGTCCCAAAACACCACAACCCCCTCTCCCTCTCCCCCTCCTCCACATAAAACTCCCATCGCGGCAATCGTCGGCAGTGTCGTTGGTGGGCTGATATTCCTCGCTTTGCTGATTATCTTAGCATTATTCCTAAGATGGAGGAAGAGAAAAGCGCGAGAAGCAGCAGCGCGGCAAAATGCACATCATGCCGAGCTGCCGAGTTATCAAGACAGTAAAGACGCAGCGGCGGTCGAAGCGCCTGCCTCCGGACCGCTCGAGTTCGCGCCGTATCGACCAAGGGAACCGGCGGAGATGGCGGGGGAGGAGGTTGATCGGTTCCCTACGGGGCCTACGGGGACTGAAATGGGGGATGAAGGGGGGACGTTCAGCGTGGTCGGGTTGGGGAGTCCTGGGTTGGGGAGTCCGGGGTTGAGGACGGAGAGTAGGGTGAGTGAGGTTAGTGATGCGAGTGCGCATGAGGGGAGGTTTAGTCGGGGGAGTGGGACAGTGAGTCCGTCGATTGGGACAGGGGAGATGCCGGGGGTGGTGAGGAGGAAACCGGTTGGTTCTTGATGCGTGGTTGTGGAGGAGAGGAGAGGTGATGAGGATCTGTCTGTCGTTTAGCGATGAGTTCTTAATTTAATTAATCTGAGGAGGAGGACGAAGTCCTGTTGAAGAGAAGGGGAGAGAAGAGATGGGATATGAATGAGATCTTCGTTGTATTCCCCATGAGTATGGTCTTCAAGTTGCTGCATTGAGCCGAGTGGCACGCCCGCCCATCTGATGCTCTTTTCGATCCGATCTGGAAGAACAGGGAAGTCAATCTTACAACGTTGAGTACCGAAAGTCGTGTACTTGATGCTGAGTAAGGAAGCCCGTTGGTTCTTGCTGTTTGACATGAATACGAAGTGGAGAGAAGAGGTGAAGATAGTATCTTTCATTTACCGCGCAACATCCCGTCAAAGGAGAGGAAGGAAGTGCTTGAGAAAACCAAAAGAGATAGCATACGAACATGATCCCTTTCTATTCCATATGGGGTGGATTCGAGTTTCTGTATTGAGGCCGAGTAGCACAAACCTAGTGCTCCCTACCCGATTCACAACATCAAATAGGAGCAACACTGAATTCATCGTACAATAGATACGTGGATCGAGGATTGTGCACCCGAGGCGAGTGCTGGTTGCTGCGATTCGACAATGTCCATCTCAGTGTATTTAGCTTCTTAAAGGTGCAATCAGTAAGTCTTCAGTTCGTGCGAATTTCACTGCTTTCACTTTCATCGTTGGAGTCGTCTCTCCATTATTGAATATTGAACGGTAAGGTAGGGTCATGGCTGCAGTAGCTGTCCAACTGCCCTGCCTCTCTATAGATCGCGTCAAGTCGCGATGCAGTACTCGGTATTTCGCGATTTACGGAGTACTTTTTTCGTGATGGGATCGTACGACTAATGTGACGCATGGTAGATATCCTGCGAGGCCAAGTGGAGGTAAGGAGAAATGGCTCAGGAAGCGGTGGTTACGAACGAAGATAGAAAGTATATTTACTTTAACTACCAAAGGAAGCTCTCCATACTCACTAAAATGTAAATTTTAGCTAGTACTGTAGTCACGAGATGTGTGGCAGCATCGTATTCCCTTGTCCTCACTCACAAATCCCGAAAAAAAAAGAAAAAAAAAGTCACATGATCAATCCAATCCATCATCCATCATGACCTCCATTAATTATTAGGTAACTCGTCTCGCCCGGATTGCGATTGCGGTTTAGATAAGCTTTACAACATACCGTAGTGTCGTTTCGGTTGAAAATTGAAAGATTGCAGGACAGTGGACACAAAATTAGTAACGAGCTGAGTGCCGAATGCGGATAGCGCCTCCACCCGAAGGGGAGCGTCAAATAGTGTGTTTTGCAAATGCAAATTTTTCATCTTTTGGGATGCAAGATGCAAGCGCGAGGAAAATTGAAATGGGGCAGCTGAAACACTACCCCAAGTGTGTGGTTATTGAAAATGGGAAGGGGAGGAGAATGGAGGGAGAGGGAGATGCAGCGAGTCGCGAGCGAAAGGTTAGAGGGATGGGATGGAATGGGATGAGCATGCAGTATTGTAATCTTATCTGATCGAGATCCGTGCTGGAGACGGAGTACTCCGTTCTTGGCTTTTGGGAATCGCGGAGAAGCGTTTGGGGGGGTGATACCTTAAGATTTGTTGTGTGACAGTGTGAAGGGGGATTATGAGGGGAAGGGAAGGGATGGGATGAGATGGGATGAGATGGGATGAGATGGGATGAGATGGGATGAGATGGGATGAGATGGGATGAGATGGGATGAGATGGGATGAGATGGGATGAAAAGCGGCTGGGATGGAGGGAGCCCGCGGATGGGGGCGCCAGGAACGCAGCCACCGTGGGGAAGGAGACGAGACGGGTGATTCTTAGGCAGTGATCGACAGGATTAATTGGGGGATTAGGAAACCTATTTTTGGATGTCAAGGATGCTACGCGGGGTCGAGATGTATCTTTGTACTGGTACAATCACTTACACCTATTGTTCTCTGCCTACCTTTAACAATGAAGATCTCAAGTCTCTCTTTCTTTCTTTTTATCTGATGACGACTCGATCCAGCCCACTCCGCAAATGTTTCGCACTTCTGTTGAGCTCATCTCCCATCTAAGACCTCTTCCAAATATCCTCCTCGACCCCAGACCGACTCATTAATACAAGGCCAGATTCCTCGGTATGCATAACAAAGAATCGATAAATCAAAACGCCCTTATGCACGCAAGGCATCGGCGTGGCGAGCGCTCATTCGGCGGGCCGAGGACGGGACCGCTCTTCCCATCGAAAGAGGTCAAAACAAGCAACGGGAGAGAAAGTTATTTTCAGACAAGAGTTTTAACAAGCATTTTGTTCAGCGGGACGGTCGGGACGGCCTGGATTGGCAACTTGGCGACTCGCTTGATGGTGGAGGTGGATGTGCGAACGGTAGGGTAATTCAGGGGTGGAGGCTGAGGGAGCTCGCACGCACTGGAGAAGTTTCAGCCGCCCACCCCACCGTTGACTCCATTGAGGCAACAGAGAGGGCCTAAGAGTTAAAAGCTCAGCCTGGCCCTTCATCGTGGTGGAAATTGCAGTTCTTTGCCAAGCCCGTCAAATTGCTTGTCTCCTGAGTTAAGCGTTTACTGAGTACCTCCTAGAGGGCAGAGGCAAAATCATGATCATGAATAACGGGTAATCGTATGATGAGTTCTCGAGGTGGGGGAGACTAATGAGGAGAAGAGATAGGGAAGGTGGGAGTGAGGTGAGGAAACACGTGATGTGGAAATTGCCTTGGGTTCCCTTGTTAGTGTTCCACCAGTTCATTTTGGCAGATCACAGATCACCGGAACCCAGCAGCTGTCAGTGTCAACGGAAGCATGCCTCAAACCACGCATTTGGGGGCGCGCCCGAACCGCCGACAGCTCAGCCTTCTGGTCGCGGAGTTTAGTTGATTGTTG
>Ga0302325_10027764_pt1 | contig 11724 bp, 8 predicted proteins | sample Palsa_T0_2_FD_201948 | JGI IMG/M metagenome (GOLD analysis project Ga0302325, IMG submission 201948) | Peat permafrost microbial communities from Stordalen Mire near Abisko, Sweden - Palsa_T0_2 | ecosystem: Environmental > Terrestrial > Soil > Palsa > Peat permafrost | place: Sweden: Abisko... | reverse complement strand
CCTCCCTCACCCGCGGGCGGGCCGCCGTGCCGGCGGCCCGCCCGCACGTCCCGTTTGTGCCCCCGCGGCGGTTGCCCGCGCTCGCTGCCCCGCACGGTGCCGCGGCGGCTGGAGCCCGGCCAGCCATCGCGACCGGGTGAGAGACAGCCCTCCCGGACCTGCGCTCCAGCGAGGCCTTCCGCTCGCGGCCACGAAGGTTCACCATACGGGTATGGCGATTCTCATCGTCGACGACGATCAAGCCGTCCGCGACGCGCTGCGGCGCGCGCTGACGCTGCAGGGCTACGACGTCGAGCTCGCCGCCGACGGCGAGGAGGGGCTGCTCAGGCTGCGCTCGCACCCGAACGCGGTCGACCTCCTGATCGTCGACGTCCTGATGCCGAGGCTCGACGGGCTCGAGATGACGCGGCGTCTGCGCAGCGACGGGAGCGCGGTGCCGATCCTGATGTTGACCGCGCGCGACCAGGTCGCAGACCGGGTCGCCGGCCTCGAGGCCGGCGCCGACGATTACCTCGTCAAGCCCTTCGCCCTCGAGGAGCTCGTCGCGCGCGTGAGGGCGCTCCTGCGGCGGCTCGGAGCCGATGAGACCGCGACCACGCTGACCTTCGCCGACCTGGAGCTCAACACCGGCACGCGCGAGGTGAGACGCGGAGAGGAGGGGCTCGTTCTGACCCGCACCGAGTTCGCCCTGCTCGAGCTCTTCATGCGCAACCCGCGACAGGTGCTGACCCGTTCGGTGATCTTCGACCGCGTCTGGGGCTACGACTTCGGCTACGGCTCGAACTCGCTCGACGTCTACATCTCGTACCTGCGCAAGAAATCGGAGGCCGGCGGCAAGCCGCGTCTCATCCACACCGTGCGCGGTGTCGGCTACGCCCTGCGAGAACCGTGAGCCTTCGCGCCCGGCTCGTGCTCGGCGCGGCCGCCACGGTCGCCCTCGCGATCGTCCTCGCCTCCGGGCTCGTCTACTTCCTGGTCAGAAACGAGCTGCGCGGCCAGCTCGACCAGAGCCTGCAGAACAACGCCCAGACGATCGCGAGCCAGCGTCACCCGTTCCTGGACACGCAGTACGCGCCCCACGTGTACGAGCTGTACACGCCCGGAACGCCCTTCGTCGGCTACTACCAGCTCCTCGACCCGGCCGGAAACGTCTACATCACCGACTACTACATCAGGTCCACCCCGCTGCTCAAGGTCACGAGCCGGGCGAGGGCGGTCGCGAGCGGCCGTGCGGGGCCGTTCTACTACGACACCGCGCTGCAGGGCCAGGACATCCGCGTCCTGACCGTGGCGACCCCGAACGGGCGCTACGCGATCCAGGTCATGGAGTCGCTCTCGGGCGTCGACCACGAGCTCGCGAAGATCAGGCTCTGGCTCCTCCTCGTCGCGCTCGGCGGGATCGCCATCGCCTCGGGGGCGGGACTGCTCGTCGCGCGCTCGACGCTCCGCCCCGTGCGCGACCTCAGCGAGACGGCCGAGCGCGTGCGCGCGACGCGCGACCTGAGCCAACGGATCGACGTCGAGGGGAGCGACGAGCTGAGCCAGCTCGCACGCACCTTCAACGAGATGCTCGCCACGCTCGACGAGGCCGCCAAGCGCCAGCAGCGGCTCGTCCAGGACGCATCGCACGAGCTGCGCACGCCGCTCACGAGCCTGCGCACGAACATCGAGGTGCTCGCCGGTGACGCAGCGCTCCAGCCCGAGGACCGCGCGCAGCTCCTCCACGACGTGATCGAGCAGCTGGGCGAGATGACCGCGCTCGTGAGCGAGCTGACCGAGCTCGCGCGGGGCGAGGAGCAGGCCTCGGCGATCGAGGAGGTGCGGCTCGACCTCCTCACCGAGGAGGCGATCCGACGCACCTCGCGCAACCACCCTGATGTCAGGATCGAGGCCCGGCTCGAGCCCACACGGGTCGTCGCGACGGCGGCGAACCTCGAGCGCGCGGTCGCGAACCTGCTCGACAACGCGGCGAAGTGGAGCCCGCCCGGCTCTCCGGTCGAGGTGAGGGTGGGAGACGGCGAGCTGAGCGTGCGCGACCACGGCCCCGGGATCGCCGAGACGGACGTGCCCCACATCTTCGAACGCTTCTACCGGGCGACCTCGGCGCGGAGCATGCCCGGCTCGGGCCTCGGGCTCGCGATCGTCCGTCAGGTGGCCGAGGCGCACGGCGGGACGATCGCCTTCGAACCGGCCCCGGGCGGAGGCGCGCTGATGCGCCTGCGCCTGCCGGCGCGGGAGGGAGCGGCAGGCGGTGGCGAGGAGCAGCCCTTGCCGCCGGCGGAGCGCGACGCGGAGGAGGACGAGGCCGCCGCGTGGCTCGCCGACGAGCCCTCCGACAGCCCGCCGCCGGGCCGGCGTGCGCGCCTGCGGCCGGCCCCGCAGGAGCGCCGCTGATCGCGGCGGGCGCCGCTCGAGCAGTCGCGGTCGCGGGCGCAACGAGCCGTGGAGTGACGACCCGCAGGCAGACGGGCGGCGCGCACGCACACCCCCGCGCCGCGAGCGACAGCGCAGGGCGTTCGTCGCGCGGGAGCCCCGCCCGGTCGAGCGCCGCGCCGGCGTCGCCCCTGTCGCGCGGGCGGCGAAGCCCCCCTGATCGCTTCCAGGATGTCGCGCAGACCCGCTACCGCAGCGCGCTCTCCTGCAGCGGCGGGCAGATCTGCCCCCCGCTCCGGGAGCGGCCGGCGGCGCGGAGCGCGCGCCGGTAGGCCTCGGCGGCGGTGGCCGCGCCCGCCATCACCTCGCCGGTGGAGTGCATCTCGGGGCCGCGCCTCGCGGCTCCCGGAAATCGCTCGGCCGGGAACACCGCCTCCTTGGCCCAGGCGCGCGAGAGCGTCGCCCGCTCGGGGAGGCCGAGCGAGCGGAGCGAGTCGCCGAGCAGGAGCCGCAGCGCATGCTCGACGAGCGGAATGCCCGTCGCCTTCGCCACGAACGGCACCGTACGCGAGGCGCGCGGGTTGGCCTCGAGCACCCAGACCCTGCCGCCGTGGAGCGCGAGCTGCAGGTTGATCAGCCCGCGCGCGCCGAGTCCGCGCGCGATCCCGCTTGCGATCTCCCGCAGTTCCTCCTCGAGCGCGGCGCCGACCGAGGGCCCCGGCAGCACGCAGGCGGAGTCCCCCGAGTGGACGCCGGTCGGCTCGACGTGCTCGAGCACGGCCGCGACCCAGGCTTCCTCGCCGTCGCAGAGCGCGTCGAGGTCGAGCTCGACGGCGCCCTCGAGGTAGCGGTCGATGAGGCAGGGGCCCTCGGGGCGCAGGTCGGCGGGGCCGTGAGCGACGTGCATGCCCCGCCCGCCGATCACGTGGTGGGGGCGGACGAGCACCGGGTAGCCGAGCTCCGCGGCGACCGCGCGGGCCTGGTCGACCGTCTCTGCGAGCCCCCACGGGGGCGCGAGCTCCCCGACGAGCGCCGCGAAGCGGCCCCGGTCCTCGGCTGCGTCGATCGCGTCGAGCGGGTCGCCCAGCAGCGGCACCCCGGCCGCCGCGAGCGCCGGGGCGAGGCGCAGCGGGGTCTGGCCGCCGAAGGAGACCGCGACCCCGACAGGCTGCTCGAGCGCGCAGACATCGAGCACGCTGCGCTCGACGAGCGGCTCGAGGTAGAGCCGGTTCGAGGTGTCGTAGTCGGTCGAGACGGTCTCGGGGTTCGAGTTGACGAGCACCGCCTCGTAGCCGAGCCGGCGGAGCGCCTGGGCGGCGTGGACGCAGCAGTAGTCGAACTCGATGGCCTGCCCGATCCGGTTCGGCCCCCCGCCGAGGACGACGACCGCGCGCCCGGAGGGCTCGGGCCCCTCGTCGTCTCCCTCGTGGGTGAGGTAGTAGTAGGGAGTACGGGCCTCGAACTCCCCCGCACACGAGTCGACCGCGAGCCGGCGCGGGCGGCCGCGGGGCGTCGGGAGGGTGACGAGCTCGCGCAGACGGCTTGCGAAGTAGGGATGGATCCCCGGGAGCTCGAGCCCACGCCGCGCGGCCTCCACGAGCAGGTCCCAGCGCTCGGCAAGCGGCTGCGCCGCGAGTGCGACGAGCTCGTCGTCGGAGGCGGGGAAGCCGACCGGCGGCGCCTCCCTGCCCACCATCGCCTTCGTGAAGGCCTCGGCGAAGGTGCGGCCGAGGCCGAGCGCCTCGCCCACCGCGCGCATCTCGGCGCCGAGCAGGCGCGGCGCCAGCGGGAACTTCTCGAAGTCGAAGCGGGGAGCCTTGACCGCGACGTAGTCGAGCGCCGGCTCGAAGGCGGCGGTCGTCTTGCCGGTGATGTCGTTGGGGAGCTCGTCGAGGGTGTAGCCGACCGCGAGCAGCGCCGCGAGCTTGGCGATCGGGAATCCCGTCGCCTTGGAGGCGAGCGCCGAGGAGCGCGAGACGCGGGGGTTCATCTCGATCAGCCTGTACTCGCCGCTCTCGGGGTGGACCGCGAACTGGACGTTCGCTCCTCCGGTCGCGACGCCGACGGCGCGCGCGGTCGCGAACGCCGCCTCGCGGAGCTGCTGGTAGACGGGGTCGGAGAGCGTCTGCTGGGGCGCGATCGTCCACGAGTCTCCGGTGTGCACGCCCATCGGGTCGAGGTTCTCGATCGAGCAGACGACGACGGCGTTTCCGCGCGCGTCGCACATCACCTCGAGCTCGTGCTCCTGCCAGCCGCTCAGGTACTCCTCGACGAGCACCTGGGAGACGGGGCTCATCGCGAGGCCGTGTGCGACGACCCGCGCGAGCTCGTCGGGGGTGCGGGCGAGCCCGCCTCCGGTACCGCCGAGCGTGAACGCCGGACGGACGATCGCCGGCAGGGGGAAGGAGACGTCGGCGGAGCGGGCGACGATGCTGCGCGGCGTCGGGAGACCGACGCTGTGAACGGTCGAGCGGAAGAGCTCCCGGTCTTCGGCGCGGCGGATCGCGTCGAGGTCGGCGCCGATGAGCTCGATCCCGAGCGGCGCGAGCTCGACGGCGAGGTTGAGCGCCGTCTGGCCGCCCAGGGTGGGCAGGATCGCGTCGGGCCGCTCGCGTGCGATCACCTCCGCCACCGTCTCGGCGTCGAGCGGCTCGAGATAGGTCGCATCCGCCCACTCGGGGTCGGTCATGATCGTCGCCGGGTTCGAGTTGACGAGCACGACCCTGTAGCCCTCGCGCCGGAGCACGCGGCAGGCCTGGGCGCCCGAGTAGTCGAACTCGCACCCCTGGCCGATCCGGATCGGCCCGGAGCCGAGGATCAGGATCGAGCGTAGGTCGGTGCGCTTCGGCACGTCTCGGCCAGCCGGTCGAAGAAGGGAAGCGCATCGAGCGGCCCCGGGGAGGCCTCGGGATGGAACTGGACGCTCTGGAAGCCGTCCCCGGCGAGACCCTCGCAGGTGCCGTCGTTGAGCGAGACATGCGAGACATCGTCGTCGGCCGCCACGGCGAAGCCGTGGTTCTGGACCGTCACGAGCACGCGCCCGCTCGCGAGGTCGCGCACCGGGTGGTTCGCGCCGCGATGGCCGAAGGGGAGCTTGAAGGTCGCATGGCCGAGCGCGAGCCCGAGGAGCTGGTGGCCGAGGCAGACGCCGAAGAGCGGCACGCGCCCGAGCAGGGCGCGGATCGTGTCGACCTGCGCGCCGAGCACCGCGGGATCGCCGGGGCCGTTCGCGATCAGCACTGCGCGCGGCCGTGCCCCCAGGATCGCGGCCGCGTCGAACCAGCCGGGGACGATGTAGGCCTCCAGCCCCGCGTCGGCGAGCCGCCGCGGAATCGAGCGCTTGGAGCCGAGATCGACGACGACGACGCGCGGGCCGGCGCCGTAGGAGCGAACCTCCTCGGCGCCGACACGGCGATCGAGCGGCCGGCCGTCGATCGGGGGCTCGGCGAGCGCGCGCAGGTGGAGCTCCGCGGCGGGCGCCTCGCCGAGGGCGCAGCGCAGCACGCCCCCGTCGCGGATCCGCCGCACGAGCGTTCGCGTGTCGAGGCCGGTCAGCGCGACGACGCCCCGCTCGGCCAGCCAGCCCGCGAACTCGGGTCGCACGTCGCGCATCACGACCCCCTCGCACTGCACGCGCTCGGACTCCATGCGCGACTCCTCGACGCCGTAGGTGCCGATGAGCGGGTAGGCGAAGCAGAGCACCTGCGCCACGTAGCTCGGGTCGGTCACCGACTCCTCGTAGCCGGTCATCGCGGTCGTGAAGCAGGCCTCGCCCGAGGCGACCCCGGCGGCGCCGATCGAGACGCCCTCGAACGTCATTCCGTCCTCGAGCACGAGCCGTCCCGGACGCGCGCCGGGTGCCTGCATAGATTGCATGTTCGTGCATAATACGCAACATGCTCAGCGCGGTGATCCTTGGCAGCGCCGGCTACACGGGCCAGGAGACGCTCGACCGTGTGCTCGCTCACCCCGGGCTCGAGCTGATCGCGCTCGGATCCGAGACGCTCGCCGGCCGGCCGGCACGGGCGCTCGACCCGCGGCTGGACGGCGCCCTGCCGATGTTCACGCACAACCTCGATGCCGCGCGGGCCGGGGCGGACGTCATCTTCCTCTGCCTCGGCAACACCGACGCGGCAGCGTTCGAGCCCCCGGCGGGCACCGTCGTCGTCGACCTCTCGGGCGTCCACCGTCTCCGCGACCCCGAGCTCGCACGCCGCTGGTACGGCCTCGCCCCCGGCGCCTGGAGCTACGGGCTGCCCGAGCTGCAGCCCGCGGAAGGCCCGCTGATCGCGAACCCGGGGTGTTATGCGACGGCGGCCCTGCTCGCGCTCGCCCCGCTCGCCCCGTACATCGAGGGCGAGGTGATCGTCGATGCCAAATCGGGCGTCTCGGGTGCGGGCAAGACGCTGCGGGAGAGCTCGCACGCGGGCGCCGTGCTCGAGAATTTCTCCGCGTACGCGATCGGCGCCCACCGCCATGCCCCCGAGATCGAGCAGGCACTCGGCTTCGGGGTCTGCTTCGTCCCCCACCTCCTGCCGGTGCGGCGCGGGCTGCTCGCGACCTGCTACCTGCGCACCGACGCCGACGCGCGCGCCGTTCTGGAGGCCGCCTACGCGGGAAGCGAGATCGTCTCCGTGCTGCCCGAGGGCGTGGAGCCGGAGATCGGGCGCCTGCAGGGGACGGACGCGGCCGAGATCGGCGTCTTCCTCGACCGGGTCACGGGGATGGCGATCGTGATCTGTGCGATCGACAACCTCGGCAAGGGCGCCGCCGGTCAGGCGATCCAGAACGCCAACCACGCGCTCGGATTCCCCGGGACGGCCGGGTTGCGGCTCGGGAGCGTGCGCGTATGAGCGTCACCGCCGCGAGGGGCTTCGTCGCATCCGGGGTCGCGGCCGGCATCCGCCGCCGCGAGCGCAAGGACCTCGCGATCGTCCGCTCCCTCCCGCCCGCGGTCGGGACGGCGATGTTCACGCGAAACCGGGTCCAGGCGGCCTGCCTCGAGGTCTCGCGTCTGCACCTCTCCCTCGCCCAGCCCCAGGCCGTGGTCATCAACTCGGGGGTCGCGAACGCGGCCACCGGCGAACGGGGCCGGCTCGACGCCATCGCGACCGCCGCGGAGGCCGCGCGTCTGCTCGAGCTGCACACCGAGCAGGTGCTCGTCCTCTCGACGGGCATCATCGGCGCCCATCTGCCGCTGGACAAACTCCTGCCCGCGCTCGAGCCGGCGGTGGCCGCGCTGGCCCGCGAGGGCGGCGCCGACGCCGCCGAGGCGATCATGACCACGGACACCCACCCGAAGGAGGCGGCCGCCCGGCGGGGCGGCTTCACCGTCGGCGGCATGAGCAAGGGCTCGGGGATGATCCATCCCGAGCTCGCGACGCTGCTCGCCCTGGTCACGACCGATTACCCGCTGGCGCCCGGCGAGGCGGCCGCCTTCCTCGCCCCGGCGGTCGAGACGACCTTCAACGCGATCTCGGTCGACGGCGAGCCCTCGACCAACGACTGCGTCGTGCTGCTCGCGAACGGCGCCAGCGAGCTCGAGCGCAGCGCCGGGCTCGACGCCGAGTTCGCGGCGGCGCTCACCGAGGTCTGCTCCGACCTCGCCCGCCAGGTCGTCGGCGACGGGGAGGGGATCACCGTGCTCGCCGAGATCACGGTCAGCGGCGCGGCGAGCGACGAGCAGGCGCGTGCCATCGCGCGCCGCATCGCGACCTCTCCGCTCGTCAAGACAGCCCTCTTCGGACATGACGCCAACTGGGGCCGGGTGCTGATGGCGGCCGGGAGCGCGCCGCTCGACGGCGCCTACGCGCACGTCGACCCCGAGCTGCTGCGCCTCACCTACAACGGCACCGTCGTCTTCGACCGCGGATCGGCGCTCGAGGTCGAGCCCGACGTCTCCGGCCCGAGCTGCACGATCGAGCTCGAGCTCGGACTCGGCACGGGTCGTGCGGGCTACCTGACGAGCGACCTCTCCTACGACTACGTCCGCATCAACGCGGACTACCGATCATGAGCCGGCTCGTCGTCAAGGTCGGCGGCGCCGTCGCGGGCGAGGCCGTCGACCACGTCAACCGGCTGCTCGCCGCCGGGCACTCGCTCTGCCTCGTGCACGGCGCCGGCCCCCAGATCTCCCGGGAGATGGAGCGCGCGGGCATCGCGATCGAGTTCGTCGACGGGCGGCGGGTCACAACCGCCGAGGGCATCGCCGTCGTCCGCTCCACGCTCGCCGCGGTGAACGCGGCGATCTGCGCGGCGATCGGCCCGCGGGCGCTCCCGCTCCACGGCGAGGAGATCGGGCTCGAGGCGACCCCCGTCCCCGAGCTCGGGCTCGTGGGCGATCCCGTGCCCTGCGCCCCCGAGGCGGTTCTCGCGGCGCTCGCCGACGGACTCGTCCCGGTCGTCTCTCCGCTCGCCGTCGGCCCGCTCAACGTCAACGCCGACGAGGCGGCGGCGGCGCTCGCGCTCGGACTGCACGCCGAGCGGCTCCTCTTCCTGACCGATGTCGCCGGCCTCATCCTCGACGGCGAGGTCGTCGAGGAGATCGGGGTCGAGGCGGCGACGAGCCTGCTGCGCGGCGGCTCGCTCCGCGGCGGCATCGTCCCCAAGCTCGGCGCCGCGCTGACCGCGGCCCGGGGCGGTGTCCCCGCCTCGATCGGGCGCACGGCGGTCGCCGTATGAACGTGCTCATCGGCGCGCCGCTGCTTCCCACGTATGCCCGCTTCCCGGTCACCTTCGTCGACGGCGAGGGAAGCTGGCTGATCGCCGACGACGGCGAGCGCTACCTCGACCTCGTCGCCGGAATCGCGGTCGTCGGCCTCGGACACCGCCACCCCGCGCCGCTCGAGGCCGCCCGCGCCCAGCTGGAGCGGCTCTGGCACGTCTCGAACCTGTACTCCTCGGAGCCGATGGAGAAGCTCGCGCGCGCGCTCTCGGAGCGCTTCGGCGGAGCGCACGCGTTCTTCTGCAACTCCGGCACCGAGGCGATCGAGGCGGCGATCAAGTGGGCGCGCAAGGCGACCGGCAAGCAGGAGCTGGTCGCGCTCGAGCGCTCCTTCCATGGCCGCACGATGGGAGCGCTTTCGATCACCGGCCAGCCGGCCAAGCGCGCGGCCTTCGAGCCGCTCGTGCCGGGGGTTCGTTTCGCGACGCCCGAGACGCTCGCCCAGGCCGTCTCGCCGCGGACGGCGGCGATCATCCTCGAGCCGATTCTCGCCGAGGGCGGCGTTCACGTGCTCGAAGCCAGGACGCTCGAGCAGGCGCGCGCGCTCGCCGATGCCAACGGCGCGATGCTCGTCTTCGACGAGGTCCAGACCGGCATGGGCCGCACGGGCGCATTCTTCGCCTGGCAGCGCTTCGACGTCCGCCCCGACGCGGTCACGCTCGCGAAGTCGCTCGCCAACGGGCTTCCCATCGGCGCGCTGCTCGTCGCCGACGGCGCCCCCACGGGCTTCGTCCCCGGCGACCACGCCTCGACCTTCGGCGGCAACCTCGTCGCCTGCGCCGCGGCCTGCGCGGTCGTCGAGGAGATCGACGAGGCGCTGCTGGAGCACGTGCGCGCGATCGGCGAGCGCTTCCAGAGCGAGCTGCCCGGCGTGCGCGGCGCCGGCCTGCTGCTCGCGATCGAGCTCGGACGCCCCGCCGGGCCGCTCGCCCGCGCGGCGCTCGACTCGAACCTGCTCGTCGGGACGGCGGGGGAAACCGCGCTCCGGCTCACCCCCGCGCTGACGATCTCCGACGCCGAGGCCGGGCGCGCGATCGAGCTCCTGCGAGAGCTCCTGGGGCGATGAGCCTCGCGCCGGGCCGTGGGCCGGGATGAGCACCAAGGTCGAGCGCCAGGATGCGATCCTGCGCCTCGTCGACGGACAGCACCTCTCGACGCAGTCCGAGCTCGCGGAGGCGCTCCGCGCCGAGGGGATCGAGGCGGTGCAGACGACCGTCTCGCGCGACGTGGCCCAGCTCGGGCTCGTCAAGGTGCGAAACGGCGACGGCCGCCTGATCTATGCGCTTCCCGGCGCGGGTGACCTGCGTCGGCTCGACCAGCTCGCCTCGGCGCTCAGAAGCTTCGCGGGCTCGCTGATCGCGACCGGTCCGGTGCTCGTGGTCCACACTCCGCGCGGCCTCGCCGCCGCCCTCGCCGACGCGATCGACGAGGCAGGGCTGCAGGAGGTCGCGGGGACGATCGCCGGCGACAACACGGTCTTCGTCGCCGTCCGGGAGGGCTCGAGCGCTGCGGAGCTGGCAGACGACTTCAACCACTACCGCGAGCGGGAGGCCGACGCCTCGTGAGCGGCGGCGCGATCCTCGGCTCGCTCCCGGTCGGCGAGCGCGTCGGCATCGCGTTCTCGGGCGGCCTCGACACCTGCTGCGCGCTCGCCTGGATGCGCGAGCACGGGGCGATCCCGTTCGCCTTCACCGCAGACCTCGGCCAGTACGACGAGCCCGACATCGCCGCGGTGCCCGAGCGGGCACTCCGCTACGGAGCCGAGGAGGCGGTTCTCGTCGACTGCCGGACGACGCTGGCGCGCGAGGGGCTCGCGGCGATCCAGTGCGGCGCCTTCCACATCCAGACCGCCGGCCGCCGCTACTTCAACACGACGCCGCTCGGACGAGCGGTCACGGGAACGCTGCTCGTGCGGGCGATGAAGCAGCACGACGTCGAGATCTGGGGCGATGGCTCGACCTACAAGGGCAACGACATCGAGCGCTTCTATCGCTACGGGCTGCTCGCGAACCCGGCGCTTCGGATCTACAAGCCCTGGCTCGACAGCGCCTTCGTCGGCGAGCTCGGCGGGCGCAGGGAGATGAGCGAGTGGCTCGCCGCGCGCGGCCTCGCCCACGGCGCCTCCGTCGAGAAGGCCTACTCGACGGATGCGAACCTGCTCGGGGCGACCCACGAGGCGAAGGACCTCGAGCTCCTCTCGACGAGCATGAAGATCGTCGAGCCGATCATGGGCCGCGCCCACTGGGACGCGGCGATCGAGATCGAGCCGGAGCAGGTCTCGATCCGCTTCGAGAACGGGCTCCCCGTCTCGGTCGGAGGGCTCGAGAGCAGCGATCCGGTCGCGCTCCTGCGCGCCGCCAACGCGATCGGCGGCCGCCACGGACTGGGCATGTCCGACCAGATCGAGAACCGCATCATCGAGGCCAAGAGCCGCGGCATCTACGAGGCGCCGGGGATGGCGCTTCTCCACCTCGCCTACGAGCGGCTGCTGAGCGCGATCCACAACGAGGCGACGCTCGAGCAGTACGCCGACTCCGGCCGGCGCCTCGGCCGGCTGCTCTACGAGGGCCGCTGGTTCGATCCGCAGGCGCTCATGCTGCGCGAGGCACTGCGGCGCTGGGTCGCGG
>Ga0302325_10027762_pt1 | contig 11724 bp, 7 predicted proteins | sample Palsa_T0_2_FD_201948 | JGI IMG/M metagenome (GOLD analysis project Ga0302325, IMG submission 201948) | Peat permafrost microbial communities from Stordalen Mire near Abisko, Sweden - Palsa_T0_2 | ecosystem: Environmental > Terrestrial > Soil > Palsa > Peat permafrost | place: Sweden: Abisko... | reverse complement strand
CTTTGAAGGCCGGACTGTGTTGTTTTCTCGTCGTCGTCATCTGCTCTCCTTTGAGCTATACGACTCGCCGAATCTTAACCTATTGCCTGGTCTGAATTCCTGGGACCACTATAGTTCTTCAGGAGCTTCGACTGCTCAGTTTCGAAGGCCTGGATGGTCATGTTGTTCTTGCTGACCAGGTCCGAATGCTGCTCGAAGAACTCCTTGGCGTACGGTTTGAAAATCTCCCATGGCGGGTTGGTAACGATGACGTCGAATCCGCGGCGATTGCCGTTCAGGATCTCGTCGAACTGATAGCCCCAATGGAAGGGGCGCAGTTCGCGGATATCGGCGGGCTTGAGTTGGCGATGGGAAGGCTTTCCGATCTCCCCCTTTTTCTGGTCCCAGGTGGGCCGCTCGTATTTGATCCCGAGTTCGTTGAACTCCTGCAACAGGATTTCGTCTAGGGTGGCTGCGGCGTCCTGTTGCATTTCGTGGATATTGTCGCGCAAGGCCCGCAAGTCGTCCGAATAGGTGGCCGTTCGGCGGTACAGCTCGATGAGGTGGTTCTTTTCGGCCAGCAATTCACGGTAGGACTTTTGAAAGAGGTTGCCCTGCTTGTGGCGGACGTCGAATTCCTGGTCGTCCACGCGCATCAAGCCGATCAGCGAGTTGCCGGCCAGGATATTGAAATCGATATTGGGCAGCGGTTCTAGTTGGTCTACATGGTCGGCCGATGCAACCAAGGCGAGGAACAGTCGCAAGCGGGCGATCTCGGTGGCCTCCTCCATCAGGTCGACACCGAACAGATTGTCGGTGATGATCGTCTTGCGGATGAAGTAGCCAATGTTGGGGTGGTCCTGCTTCACGTCGCGCAGCCACTTCTTCAGGTTGGCGCTGCCGCTGAGCTCTATCTTGCCCACCACCGGCCCGTAGATGTTGAGCAGCGTCTTCATGGCGGCGACCAGGAAGGCGCCGGAACCGCAGGCGGGGTCCAGCACGCTTAGAGTTGGGAGGGCTTCGTGGATCAGGAAGCGGGAAAGGTCGTGGTCGAGATCCATCAGCAATTCGTCGATGGAAGGGTAGTCGCGGTTCTTCAACCCGGGAAACGGCGTCTGACCGACCTTTTCGAGGATCACCTGATGGATGGTCCTCTCGCAGAGATATTCGGTGATCTCGGGCGGCGTATAGTAAGCGCCGAAGGCCTTCTGGTTGATGTACTTCTCAAAGATGTACCCGAGCACGTCGGGATTGATCTCATCGTCGTCCTCGCCGGGAACGTCATTGAGGTTCCAGGAGTATCGCTTGAAAAGGGCGAGGATATTTTCGAAGGCCTTATCCGGGATGGCGATATTGGGGTTGTCGACCTCAATCTTGTGGGGCAGGAAGAGGCCGCCATTGAGATATTTGATCTTGCCCAGAACCTTGCGTGCCTCCGCGCTGCGCTGGTCCTCGGTCTTGGCGAAGCCTTCGAAGAACAGAAGCTTCAGGAAGCGGTCATAAAACAGGCCGCGGCCCAGCTTTTGGGTGGCTTCAAGCTTGTGTTGCAGATAGTCCTGGTCGTTGTTGTCGATGAATCCTTTCTTCTGCAGAAAGTAAATGAACATCAAGCGATTGAGCAGGACGGAGGCATACCAGCGCCGGTCGCGCTCGTTCTCAATGCCGTGGATCAGCTCGATGAAGGCGATGTGTTGGGCGCGGAATTCGTCGTAGAATTTCTTGGTGACACGCTCGACGTCGAGCGCCTCGCGGAGGCGCTTGGCCACTTGGACCACGGACACGTCGCCAGTGGGATCGAGTTCGCCGACATCAAAGACCAGGGCGCTGAGTTTACCCAGAAAAAGGTCGCCGGGCTGATGGATTTCAAAATAGTGATCGCGGGGGTAGGTTTTGCCGCCATCCCGCTTCACCCAGTACCACAGGCTTTCGTTTCTCTCGGCGTTAACGAAGATTAGAAGATTCTCTTGGTGCGACCCCGCGATCTCCTGGTGCACGGCGGTGCGCGCTTTGGCGGCGGGGATTGCGCCCTCGGAGGCCGTGACTTCCAACACGGAGACGCCTCCAAGTTGTGCGATCTCCCGACGGGAGAACTCTTGCCCGGCGACCGAGAAGGTCACGGGCTTGGCCGACGACGGCTGCGACCACCCCAATTCATCGACGAAAAGGTGGCCGAACTCAAAGCTCGCCAGGCATTCCTTGGCGCGCGCCGGCCGGATGGGCATGGCTACTGGTGGCTCCTGCCGTTCACCGAACCAGCGAGTCCGAGCGAACAGATGATCCGGGGTTCCTGAGCGGGAGCCGCTTCCTGAACAAGGCAGAGGCGGCCTTCCTCGCGCAACGCCATGGCAAGCTCGGCGAGTTGCTGGTTGTCGCTTGAATTCTTCATCTGGCGATTGAGTTGGTCCGTTGCCGACTGCTGAAGCGGGTACCGGTAAATTTCGTCGACGGCCTTCCGAAGCTCGATGGTGTCGAACAAGGTGCCGCTAACTGCGAGTGCGTAATTCTTGAGGCGTTCGTAAGTGCGGAAACGCGCTCCGGAGGGGCGGCCCAACGCTCCGCCAAGCGTTTTTTCGTCCGTAGCGGACAGTTCAACCGCGCGCCGGACAAGTTCGTGGTGCGATTCCAGGCGGGGCACGGCGGGGGTGTCCGGATCGCATTTGGCTGCCTTCAGAATCGCCAACTGAGACTCGGTCGCGGCGTTCCCGTCACGGTCCATCCAGACGAGTGCGTCGTTGTCGCTGGGCGATCGCATGTAAACGAGTACGCCCTCAGGACGGGTCGGCGTCGGTGAATGCGGCTGTGTCGAGTAGACGACGGCGGGCAGGTCCGGAATGATTTTCTGGAGCGACGGGTCGCGGTCAATGGCTTCCTTCCAGATCCGATATGCGTAGGAGGCCAGATCGACCTCGCCGTCATCGTCGCCATCGAGGACGCCGGAGCGTTCGTTATAGAGATCGAGCATGGCGGATTCGGTGGCTTCGTCCTCGAAGAAGGCTTCGTCAGATCCGACGACCTCCGCGTTTTCGCCAAGGCGCTTACGAACGCGTTTCCGCAGGCGTATAATACGCTCGACGCCCTCGGCTGGGAGGAAAGAATAGCAGAGGATGTTCCGGGACTGTTGCCCAATGCGGTCTACGCGGCCGGCGCGCTGGATGAGCCGGATAATCGCCCACGGCAGATCGAAGTTGACGACGATGGCGCAGTCCTGGAGATTCTGCCCCTCGCTGAGGACGTCCGTGGCTACGAGGACCCGCAGTTCATCCGCCGGTTTGACTTTGTCGCGCTTTTCGTTGCTCACCGGGCTGAAGCGCCAAGCCAACGCCGTAGGATCATCGGCCTGCCCGGTCACATCGCGTATAGCGACGACTTTTCGTTTTTGAAGCTCTGCCGCCAGATAGGAGGCGGTATCCGCGAATTGGGTGAATACCAGCACCTTTTCGCTTGGGTGTACCTCAGTGACGAGACGATGGAGGGCCTGCAGCTTGGCGTCCCCGTCCGGGTTCCAGCGTGGGCAGATCTTGAAGATTCGGAGCAGCGCTATCGAATCGGCCCGCAGAGCTTTGACGAGGGGCTTGACCGCGAATAACGATGAAGCCAGCCAATTGAACCGTTTTTTCAAAGTTGTCGAGTATTCCCGATAGACCGATGATGCGCGTTCTCGGAAGTCCTGCTGGGTGCGTAGGGGGTGGGTGTCGATTTCGGCGTCTTCCGCGTCTTGGGCCTCATTGGCGAACACTTCGTCGACAGCAGTAGAGCGGTCATCGTCCGCGTAGCGCGTGTCAAGGACTTCGGCGTCCTGCGAGCCGATTGGAACGGGAAGCCCGCTTTCGAGCGCGTGGAGAAAGACGTAATTCCGAAGGATGTGGCGTTCCACCGACAAGAGGAAGGAGTGTCCGCTGCTTTCGAGCCGCTTAAACAAATTGGTGCGGCAAAAGCCCATCAGGCGGCGTCCGGCGCGGGACAGATCTTGCAAGATACGGGCCTCGGATTGCGTCGGCGGTGAGTCCGGCGCGGCAGTGACGTAGTTCCCGAGGCCATAGCGCGGCAGGGACAGGCCGTTTACGAGATCGACAATGGGCTGGTCGTACAGTTTCGCGTAGGGATCCTGGGGATCCTCCTCATCGAGGGGAAATTTGACGGTCTTGGGGATGCGATCCGGAAAATAGGATCGCGTACCATCCTCGAAGCGCAGAAATTTGCGACCGTTGTCGGGGTCTGGTTCGGCGTAGACGTCCCGAATGAAGCCACGCGTTCTGCGGACCATGTAGTGACGCATCAACTCGCGCCAATCGTCGGGGAAGGTGCTTTTTTCGAATGCAGCGAGGGACCGGACGGAGGCCTGATGTTGGCGCATGAACTCGGCTTCGCTGCCGAGGAACCGGAGGAGCGCATCGGGGCGGAATCCGAGGTCCTTGTCGTCCGGGATGAACAGGCGGAGTTGCGTGGAGAGGTCCGTGAAGGCCTTGTTGTAGGGAGTCGCGGATAGGAGAACGCAGCGGCACTCGTTCTGCTGAATATAATCGTAAATCACGCGATAGCGCCGCCCTTCCCGGTTCCTCAGGTTGTGGCTTTCATCGAGAATGACGAGGCGGTAACGCTTCAGGGACGGAAGTTCCTGGAGCACGCGGGTATAGGACATTACCCTGCCTCGCAGCCCGTAGCGCTCCCGGTAGTCCTGCCACATCGATACCAGGTTCTTAGGGCAGAGAATCAGGGTTTCAAGATCCTGTTCGTCTTCGAGCATACGGGCAAGCGCGGTTGCCATCAGCGTTTTGCCGAGGCCGACAACGTCGCTCAGAAGGACGCCGCCGCGCCTAGTGACGTGCCGTGCAGCGAGCTGGACCGCGGCGATCTGAAAAGCGAAGAGCTTGGCCCCAAAATTCTTGGGTATGCGAAATTGAACCAGGCCTTCGCGGGCGTCCTGGCAGAGGTGGTAGGCGATTTTGACGTAGATATGATACGGCGGTATCTGGGTTTCGCGTGCCCAGCTCTGGTCGATGATGCCGGCGAGCTCGCTGGAGATGTCGAGGCACCAGATGTCATTCCAACGCTCTTCGAACCAAGCGGCCAGCTTGCGGCACGCTTCGCGGTCCATTATGTCAACGTTGAGTTCCCCTTGTTTCTGCAGGCCCGACCACGTGAGATTGCTGCTGCCTAGGTAACCGACTTCGGGATTGATCGGGTCTGGGCGGAAGAATAGGTATAGTTTGGCGTGGAGCGGATGCCGGAGAAAGAGCTTGACGACCACTTTTCGCGCGCCGATCTGCGCCGCGAGCCGGCGAAGACCCTGCTCGTCTGCATTGGTGGGCGCTCCGAAGGTGAGCTGATCGCGGAGGTCGTCGGCCATCCGCTTTTTGAGGCGGACGGCTGTCTGGAGGTCCATACCAGTTGGGGGAAGCACGCTCAATGAATCGCGCAATTCATCTTGGGGCAGGCGCTGCATTCCGATGAGGAGACGGCAGCAATTACCTTCGCCGCCGGGCCAGCGTTCTACGTTGCACGCGATCTGTTTCCAGCCTCGGAGGTTGAAATAGCCGACGCAAAAGTCCGCCCGATCGGAAAGGTCGACCGCCTGGCGCAAGGCGGGCAGAAGCTGGTGCTCAATGTTGTCGAAGATGCGCGGCATCCATTCTGTTATAGCGAAGATTGCGTCTCAAAGGTGATCGTGGTTGGTAGATAGGGAGATATTTCTTGGACAGCGAGGGACTGGAGGCGACGGCAATCCTTCGAAGATTGACCGAGCAAATGGTGGCGGCGGAGCGACTCGAACGCTCGACCTACGGATTATGAGACCGTCGCTCTAACCGACTGAGCTACGCCGCCATTGTTGATTCTACGTGGTTTACGCTGAACCACGCTTGTTGGTCTTTGCCCATTCCTTGCCCACGGCGCGTTCTAATTTCTTCATCGCCTTGTTCGCTTCGGACCGATCAACCACGATGTAAGGCGTCTCCGTGGTGGCCAAATACGCGCGGCAAAATTTCCGAGATTTAGATGCTTACCTTACGCTCGTCGGCAAAGATAAAGCCATTGCCAGTATAGCGCATCCGATGCTCGTCGAGAGCGCGGCGCAGCACCGGAATGACAAGGACCGGGTTCCCCGCTTTCTTTGGTTTTGGTGCGTCCGATGTGGGTTCGCCAGACGGAGCGCAAGACGCGCAGTTCGGTCCCCGTGTAATTTTCCCATCGCAAGCCACGGATCTCGGACGCGCGCAATCCGGCGAAGGCCGCTACCATCACAACGGTTCGGGCTGGTTCGGGAAGCTTCGGGAGCATCACGGAGGTTTCGTTCAGGGTTGGCTTCCCGTACCGCATCTTCCCGGCGAGCACAGGTGAAGATGCCAGACATCAGCGCCTTCACATGCATGAGCGTGGTGCGGGATAGATTTGGCGCCTCCTCGGAAATGCTATCAAAGGCGACTCGGCAAGTACCGCCGTTAGGCGAATTCGGTCAGCCTCGGAAGGCGGCTCAGCGCGCTGCCGCCTCCACCGAGGTGCGCATTGTGGATTAAGGAGACGCTGCCGTGGCTGGCGGATGTGCTGGTGCATGTGGAACCGGCTCCGAAGGACAAGTCAGCGCCCCGGACCGGTTACGCGGGCCACCTGTCCCGGCGCTACGCATTGGATCAGCCGAACCAGATCTTGCATCACCCTCTCGTAGGACGGCATCTGGTTGTTGATTGTCTCCGCTACGACGATCCCGAAGGAGAGCTTCTTCAGATCGTGTTCGTACTCGAATCCCTTGTCAAATCGTCAGGAAAGCGTCAAACCGGCCTTGTATTCTTGGGACGAGCACGTGGTCCTGCTGGCCGCCCAATCCCAAGTCTCCGACCGAATCGACCGAACAGTCCGGCAATCCCTCCCAAAGGCGGCGTGCGAGGCGTGCTGCTCCCACAACCTTATCATCAGATCCTAGGCACGCATCCACGGGCCTGTTTGTTATCCGTCGACGAAAGAGATGAGCGTCTAGGCGCCGCCTATTTCCCCGCCGCCGCGTCCAGCCGAGCCTGCGCCCGCGCCATGGCGCCCAGCGCGGCGGCCGGGTCTACGCCCAGCGATGCATTGATCGTCTGGTCCTGCGCCCGCTTCAAAGCAGCCTTAGCGCGCTCCACGTCGATCTCTTCGGCGCGCTCGGCGCCCGTAGCCAGCACGCGCACGCGATTCGCAAGGATTTCGAGATAGCCGCCGTGTACCGCCAGAAACGAGCGCTTGCCTCCGGCTTCGTAATTCAGGAAGCCGGTGCCCAACTCTGCCAGCAGCGGCGCGTGGCCCGGCAGGATGCCCAGATAGCCGTTCGCGGCCGGCGCCTGCACGGCAGTGACATCCGCCCGCACCAGCAGGCGCTCCGGCGTCACCACTTCGAGTGACAGCGCGTCAGCCATGGGTTTCCTGCAGCGCTTTGGCGCGCTCCACCACGTCTTCGATGGTCCCTTGCATATAGAACGCCTGCTCGGCGAGTCCGTCGTGCTTGCCGTCCACGATTTCCTTGAAGCCGCGGATGGTGTCGGCCAGCTTGACGTATTTGCCCGGCACGCCGGTGAACTGCTCGGCCACGTTGAAGGGCTGCGAAAGGAACTTCTGGACCTTGCGCGCGCGCGCAACGGTGAGCTTGTCCTCATCCGACAGCTCGTCGATGCCCAGAATGGCGATGATGTCCTGCAAGTCTTTGTAACGTTGCAGCACGCCCTTCACCTGCTGCGCGCAGTCGTAGTGCTCCTGCCCGATGATGCGCGGATCGAGGATGCGCGAGGTGGAAGCCAGCGGGTCCACCGCCGGATAGATGCCTAGTTCGGAGATCGCACGGGAAAGATTCGAGGTGGCATCCAGGTGCGCGAAAGCCGTGGCCGGCGCGGGGTCCGTGTAGTCGTCGGCCGGCACGTAGATCGCTTGCACCGAGGTGATGGAGCCGGTCTTGGTGGAAGTGATGCGCTCCTGCAGCTCACCCATCTCGCTGGCTAAGTTCGGCTGATATCCCACGGCCGAGGGCATGCGCCCCAGCAGCGCCGAAACCTCGGATCCGGCTTGCGTGAAGCGGAATATGTTGTCGATGAACAGCAACACGTCCTGATTTTGTTCGTCGCGGAAATACTCGGCGACGGTGAGGCCGGTCAGGCCCACGCGCAAGCGCGCGCCCGGCGGCTCGGTCATCTGGCCGTAAACCAGCGCCACCTTGGATTTCGTGTAATCGTGCGGGTCCACGATGCCGGATTCCTGCATCTCGAGCCACAGGTCGTTGCCTTCGCGCGTGCGCTCGCCGACGCCGGAAAAGACCGATACACCGCCATGCTTCATGGCGATGTTGTGAATCAGCTCCTGAATGATGACGGTCTTGCCCACGCCCGCGCCGCCGAACAGGCCGATCTTGCCGCCGCGCAGGTAAGGCTCAATCAGGTCGATCACCTTGATGCCGGTCTCAAACATCTCCTGGCGCGTGGACTGGTCTTCAAATGAGGGCGCCGGGCGATGGATGGGATAGAACTTCTTGGCGTTGATGGGTCCCATCTTATCGACCGGCTCGCCGATCACGTTCATCACGCGGCCCAGCGTTTCGTTGCCGACGGGCACTTCCACGGGATGGCCGAGGCTCAGCGCTTGCATACCGCGGACCAGGCCCTCGGTCGGCTGCAGCGCGATAGTGCGCACGCGGCCCTCGCCGATGTGCTGCTCCACCTCGCAAATGATATCGATGGGCGCGGGGACCTCGAAGCCCTCGCTGGTGATGCGGATGGCCGTATAGACCAGGGGAATCTGGCCCTCGGGAAACTGGCAGTCCACCGCTGGGCCGGATACCTGGACGACTTTGCCAATTGGGTTACCGTTATTCATGCAAACCTCTAAAACGGAACCACAGATGGACACAGATAAACGCAGATAAAACCAAGGAAACCGCCGATATACGCCGATTCACGCCGATGATTCCGGCTCTTATCGGCGTGCATCCGCGTGCATCGGCGGTTAGATTTTGTCTTGCTTTTATCTGTGTGCATCTGTGTCCATCTGTGGTTCCAAGTTCCTGTTACTCCGCGGCGGCTGCGCCGCTGACTACTTCAATAATTTCTTTGGTGATGCTGGCCTGACGCACGCGGTTCATGTATAGCGTCAGTCTGTCGATCATATCCGATGCGTTGGAGGTGGCCGCATCCATGGCGGTCATGCGCGCGGCGTGTTCGGCGGCGGCGGATTCCAGCAGCGCGCGGTACAGTTCGCTTTCCACATAGCGCGGCAGCAGGCTCGCCAGCATCTCCAGCGGCGGCGTCTCGAAGATGAAGTCCACCGGGTCGGTTTGCTTGGGCAACTCCATCGGCAATACTTGCGCGAGGGTCGTCTTTTGAGCCATCACCGACTTGAATTCGTTGTACAGCAGGTAGACCGCATCGATCTCTTCGTTGCGGAACCGTTCCATCAGTTTCTGCCCGATCGCCGCGGCATCGTCATATTGCACCTTGGCCATACCCAGGTGCTCGCCGGTGATGGGTACGCCGCGCTTGCGGAAGAAATCGCGGCCCTTGCGTCCGATCAGCACGAAATCGGTAGCGGCCGGCTTGTGCTCCTCGGCGAAGCGTTGCGCGGCTTTGATCAGGTTGGAATTGAAGGCCCCGGCCAGTCCCTTGTCGGACGTGATCAGGATCAGTTGTACATGCCGCTCGGGACGGCGCGCCAGCAGCGGTTGCGCGGCCACGCGTTCATCCGATGCGGCTGCCGCGGCCACGTCCGCCAGCAGGCCGCGCAGAGCCGCGCCGTATGGACGTGAAGCGATCACGCGATCCTGGGCGCGGCGCAGCTTGGCGGCCGAGACCATCTTCATGGCCCTGGTGATCTGCTGCGTATTGCGCACCGAGCGGATGCGCCGCCGGATATCGATCAGGCTAGGCATGCGCGGTGGCCGCGGGCTGCTCGGCGACGAAGCGTTCCTTGAATTCTTTGAGCATCGCCTGGATCTCGCCGCGGAGGGCGTCGTCGAGCGCTTTCTTTTCGACGATCTTGGCCAACAGCGCGCGGTGCGCGTTGTCCGCAAAGCGGTACAGATCCTCTTCGAACTTGCGGACCTGCTCCACCGGAAGGTCATCGAGGTAGCCCTGCGTACCGGCGAAGATGATCAGGACCTGCTTTTCCACCGGCAAGGGTTCGTACTGGCGCTGCTTGAGGATTTCCACCAGGTGCTTCCCGCGATTCAACTGGGCGGCGGAAGCCTTATCCAGGTCCGAGCCGAACTGCGCGAACGCCGCTAAGCTGCGGTATTGCGCCATGTCCAGGCGCAGGCTGCCCGCGATCTGCCGCATGGCCTTGATCTGGGCGCTGCCTCCCACGCGGCTTACCGAAAGGCCCACGTTGATGGCAGGGCGCACGTTGGAGTTGAACAAATCGGACTCCAGGTAGATCTGGCCGTCCGTAATCGAGATGACGTTCGTCGGGATGTAGGCCGAGACGTCGCCTGCTTGCGTTTCGATGAATGGCAGCGCGGTCAGCGAGCCGTCGCCGTTCTCCTCGTTCAGCTTGGCGGCGCGCTCCAGCAGGCGGCTGTGCAGATAGAAGACATCGCCCGGAAACGCTTCGCGGCCTGGCGGGCGGCGCAACAGCAGCGAGATTTCGCGATAAGCCGCGGCGTGCTTGGAAAGGTCGTCGTAGACGCACAGCGCGTGGCGTTTGGTATCGCGAAAGTACTCGCCGATGGCGCAGCCGGCGTAAGGCGCGATATACTGCATGGGCGCCGGGTCGGAAGCGGAAGCCAGCACCACGATGGTGTATTCCATGGCGCCGGCGTCGGACAGCGTCTTGACCACCTGCGCCACGGTCGAGCGCTTCTGCCCGATCGCCACATAAATGCAGATGACGTCGCCGCCCTTCTGATTGATGATGGTGTCGATCGCGATGGCGGTCTTGCCGGTCTGCCGGTCGCCGATGATCAACTCGCGCTGGCCGCGGCCGATGGGAATCATGGCGTCGATGGCTTTGATGCCGGTCTGCAACGGCTCCTTCACGGGGCGCCGGTCGACCACGCCGGGCGCCAGGCGCTCGATGGGGTTGAACTGCGTGCTATGGATGGGTCCCTTGTCGTCGATGGGCTTGCCCAGGGCGTCAACCACCCGGCCGATCAAGGCTTCTCCCACCGGCACGGACATGATGCGGCCGGTGCGCCGCACTTCGTCGCCTTCCTTGATTACGGTGGCTTCGCCCAACAGCACTGCGCCAACCTGGTCTTCTTCCAGGTTCATCGCGATGCCCGCGACGTCATGCGGGAACTCGATCAATTCTCCGGCCATCACTTTTTCCAGGCCGTGTATGCGGGCGATGCCATCGCCCACCGAGATCACCGATCCGGTTTCGGAGACGTCGATCGCTCCCTCATAGTTTTCGATTTCCTGGCGGAGGATCTTGGTAATCTCGTCCGCTCGAATTTGAGCCATTCAAACCTCTAACTCACGCCGATTTTTTCGTACTTATCGGCGTCCATCCGCGTGCATCGGCGGTTCGATTTTGTTTTATCTTTATCCGTGTGCATCTGTGTATATCTGTGGTTGCTTAATTTTGTCATTCCGCGGCCATGCGCTTACCCAGCGCCTGCAGTTGGCCCCGCACGGAGCCGTCGTAAACGGTGGAACCGATGCGGGCCACCAACCCGCCGAGCAACCCGCGATCCAAGGAGTAGCGCATGCGCACTTTCCTTCCGGTGACCCGCTCGAATACGTGCCATACGGCATCCTGCTGCCCCTGATCCAACTCCCGGGCCGAGCTGATGTCGGCGCG
>Ga0302325_10027760_pt1 | contig 11724 bp, 10 predicted proteins | sample Palsa_T0_2_FD_201948 | JGI IMG/M metagenome (GOLD analysis project Ga0302325, IMG submission 201948) | Peat permafrost microbial communities from Stordalen Mire near Abisko, Sweden - Palsa_T0_2 | ecosystem: Environmental > Terrestrial > Soil > Palsa > Peat permafrost | place: Sweden: Abisko... | reverse complement strand
CGCACCTGCTCTGGTGACATGTACGAGATGGTGCCGATCGCCGTGCCCGGTCGAGTGAGCTGTTCCAGCTCGCTGACTGTGGGCATCGCCGAAAGACTCGCGGCACCGCCCGCCGGTGCTAGCTTCGCTAAACCAAAATCCAAAATCTTGGCGTCACCGCGCTCGGTGACAAATATGTTGGCAGGCTTGATGTCGCGGTGGACGATTCCTTTGGCGTGGGCCGCACCGAGTGCGTCGGCAATCTTGATCCCCAACTCCAGCACTTCCTCAAGCGGCAGCGGCTTGCGGGAAATGCGGTACTTCAGAGTAGTGCCTTCCATGAATTCCATCGCAATGAACGGCTGACCGTTGTGTTCGCCGATTTCGTAGATGGTGCAAATATTTGGATGGTTCAGGGCGGAAGCCGCCTGTGCCTCACGGTCAAAGCGGCTTAGAGCTTGCGCGTCTGGCGTGAACTCGTCGGGAAGAAACTTCAGGGCAACGAAGCGGTGGAGCTTAGTGTCCTCAGCTTTGTAGACGACACCCATCCCGCCGCCCCCGAGCTTTTCAACAACGCGGTAGTGCGAGATGTTTTGCCCGATCATGCAAAAAAGCCCTTATCGGAGACGGATGTTAGGCTGCGTCAATGGGCAAGTCAATTGCGGCGCATTCGATGAGTTCCGCTTCGGATTTAATCGCGATTCGTAACGATAAACGCATTATAAAAGGGCGCCCGCGATGGCGCGTCTCACTTTGGCGCACAAAATCGCAGCCATCACTTTGCTCGTTTGGAAGAAAGGAGTGCGTTTCGACGCTGAGCTTCTAAAACAACAAGCAGCTTGAGCGCCTGGTCGAGAACGTTTCTTCCCAGATTCATTTCTGGCGATGACTTCGGTTCTTCCTTCGCTCTGGTTCGAGGGTGCGTATCCACAAGCGCGTTAACTTTGCAAAACGGACAGGGTCAATTACTTCGAAGCTTTGCTTTCCCTGCCTGGCTGTGGGGTCAGCGCCCGCCCATTTCTCGCAAATATTGCACCGCTTCACAGGCTTTCCAAATGAACACGCAGAACAGAATCCCGAACACCGACCATTTGACCCAGGACCAGAAACGCGCCTCAGCCAATCCAGAACGATTTCGATAGGCAATTTGGGACTTGAAGCGGCTGGGGGATTGATGCGGGAGGAGTTTCCTGGCTGAGCGTCTGAGGTGTTCGACGCCTGTCAGGAAGTCGGTTAACGGGGCGGTTCTCTTCATGTTTCACTGCTTTCCGCATTCGCGGCTACATCTTTAAAGGCCTATGGGCGACTCCCGTCCCATCATTGATGGGACCACGATCAGAGACGAACATACACCTCCGCACCTTATTTTCACACTTCAAAGTCCACGGGAAGGCTAAGCCTTGATCTAAAGGCGAGTGTCATTCCACGAACGGCTTTAGATTTATGCGGGCGCGTAGCCAGGCTAATAGTACTGTTCCCGGTGGTTCCGAGCGTGATGGAACCAAGCGACAGAATCAGTATTTTACCGTCTTTGCTCTGATAGCAGGTGTTAAGCTCCTGCCCTCGAGCGTGTATGAAAGTTTCGCCGACTATTTGATAAGGACCTAAGTACCGTATTCCGGTCAGGCACTGGCCTTTCGGCCGGGTGCAAAAGCGGCATCACGGCGGGGAGCGCTGGGCGTTACGCCGCCCAAAGGAGCTCGCAAAATCACTAACCAACTCTCAAACTTAGGCGTATTCTCGAAAAAAGAAACGAAACCCCTCAACAAAGAGACGCCAATTGAGCACCACTCCGAAACATAGAAAGGTTTTCATCGTTGGCCTGGCTGGCCCCTCTGGCAGCGGTAAGTCGACTGTGGCCAAGCGTGTGGCTTCTCGTCTGAACGGCCACGTTCTCTCGATGGAAGTCTACTCGGCGGATATGAATCACCTTCCCTTGGAAAAACGATCGAAGCTAGACTACGACGCGCCAGAAGCAATCGACGTGAAACTACTGGAGAGTCATGTCCGTGAATACGCGGCTGGGAAGGCCATCCAGGCTCCCATCGACGACTTTGCCAAGCATTTGCGCGTGAAGGACCAGCGCGAACACATTGCGGCCAAGTCGCTGCTGATCGTAGAAGGCATACTGGCTTTATATTTTGCGCAATTGCGCCCGCACTTCGACCTTTCCGTCTACTTTGCAGCACCCGAAGAGGTCTGTTTTCATCGCCGCAAGGTGCGAGATATCACTGAGCGTCAACGCCCCATGGAGTTGATCGTATGGCAATACCAGAACACGGTGTTACCTGCAGCGGAGGTACCTAGTGCCCAGCAAGACCCACGCGAACCTTGTGCTGGAAAGCAAGGCGGATGTGGCCAGTGTGGAGGAATGCCTGTGTGAAGCGATCATCGAGAAGCAGGCGAAAGGAGAATTGCAATGAACAGACATGGGCCCAACCTGATAGCTGTCTTCATTTTCGTCGGGATAGCGCTGATTGTGTCGTCGTGTGCGGAACCCTACCACGAGCAAAATGAACGCTACGTGTTCGTGGCAACAAACATTAACTTGCCGTACTGGCGGGAGGCGGAGGCGGGGTTCTTGGACGCCGCCAAAGCGCTAGGCGTAAAGGGTGAACTGATTGGTCCGACGGGGTACGCTCCGAACGCGGAGGTAACGATGTTCCGCGATGCCGTGGAACAGCATCCCGCCGGAATCTGTCTATCTGCGGCGCGGCCCGAGATTTTTCAGGCGGAGATTGACAAGGCCGTAGCGCAGGGCATTCCAGTGATCTGCGTGGATGCGGACGTGCCTGATTCGAAGCGGCTGCTGTACATCGGGACGGATAACTTCAAGGCTGGCAGAGAGAGCCTGAAACGGATTGCGGCGCTGCTTCCGGGTAAAGGCAGCATCGCGGTGATCACGATTTCGGGACAACATAACCTGGATGATCGAGTGGCGGGCGTGGCCGACGCGCTGGCAAATTTTCCTGCCCTCAAGTTGACAAAGATCATGGATGACAAGGGCGACGCGCGCAGCGCATTTGATCAAGTTTCCGAGTTGATACAGAAGAAAGAAAGGGTAGATGGGATTATTTGCTTGGAGGCGACAGGGGGTTCCGGCGCTGCCGGAGCCGTGCACCGCTTTAACATGGAAAACAAGCTGCCGATTGTGGCCTTCGACAACGATCCGGATACACTTGATTGGATCGACCGCGGCGCCATCGCGGCCACGATCACGCAAAAGCCCTATGTCATGAGTTACTACGGGCTGAAGTTCCTCGACGACCTACACCACAACGCGGTACATCAGTTCAAGGACTGGCGGACCGCCCCAGGAGCGCCGATGCCTACGTCAGTTGATACCGGGACGGTGGTCGTCGACAAGAGCAACCTCAAGGCCTATCGCGAGGCTCTGTCCGCGCATTCCAAGCCGTTGTAGATGGAGGCGAATCTTCGTGCTGGATACTACGCTAGGACGGTAGCAATTGTCTTGGCCGGGTGTGCGTCGGTCGCGATTTTACATCTCCTTGTCGGCGCAGCGCTTCGCACTTGCAGGCCGCAAAAACGACGGAGAAATGAAACTGGTGGCCACGAGTCGACAAGCTTTCTTTTAATCTTATCCACGACGAAACACTGTGGTGTTCTCGAAAACCCTCCAGAGCGCTGACTGTCCGGGCGTGGCCCTGATCTCAGCAAGTGCCGAGTAAATCGTGCGCGCTAGGTGCGGCGCCAGGCAAAGACATTTGGACATTTGGCTATTTGGAGCGGGGTTCTTTCTCGAATGGGTTTACCCGTTCCAGCCCTGGTGCTAGAAAGAGAGCTTGAGCGCCAATTGAATCTGCCGGGCCGGAAAAGCCTGCAGGATCTGTCCAAAGAAGGGATCCGGAAGGAAACAAGTTGCGTTGCCGCTGCTGTTGAGCCTGCAAAGCTCGGGAAACAATGCGACAAAGTTCGGGGACGCGTCGCTGAAAAACAAGCCCGACCTGCTGTACGGCTGGCGAAAATTCGCGTTGTTGAACAAGTTGAAGAATTCCACTCGGAACTGTAAGTTGGCTCCCTCACGTTTCGATAAGCGAGTGTCTTTGAGCAGCGCGAAATCGAAGTTGATGAGCTTCGGACCGGTGAAAGTGTTTCTGCCCAGCGATCCGGGCTGGAGCTGAAACGTCGAGTTAAAACTGAAAGCGCTGCCAGGAAAGCCCGCAGGAATCCCGTTATCGATAGCCGCTCCCGGATTGTTCATGTTGATGGGAACCGGGCCGACAAGATCGGGGCGGAGAGACTCCCCCAAAAAGTCCGCATACACCGTGAAGGGCTGACCCGACTGTACGGTGGTAATGCCTGTGAGTTGCCACCCAGAACCAACGAGGGGAGCAAATCGCGGGACCGCATAGATATAGTTAAGTACAAAGCGATGTTTAATATCGAAGTCCGAGCGACCCCGTTCTCCGTCTAGATTGCTGGAGTCCTGGGGAAGGTTGGGACGTGTGGTGATCACCGGGAGACTCCCCTGAAGATTCAGGGTAGGACTGATATTGTTGACGCCCGCAAAGTTATCGGGATTGTCGGCCGTGTCGGCAACCACCAGAGTGGCGAGCGGCGGGGAAGTAAGGAAGATCTGTGGTTGGAGGGACGAGGAATCGTCAATCGATTTCGCAAACTGATAAAAACCGCTGAGTTGCAAGCCATGAAAAGTCCTTGTCTCCAAGCGGACCTGGAGCGAATTGAAATTGGAATTCGCGCTATTCTCCTGATCTAGAATGCTCGGGACCTCGAACGGATGTAAAAATTCACCAGCAGAATTCGACGCAAAACAGGAGCTCGGATCACTCGGCGTGGGGCATTGGTTGATGGACCGTAGCAGCGGCAGTCGGTGTCCAGCGGATCCGACGTATGCCACCTCTACCACTGCGTTGCTCCCCAATCGTTGTTGAACGCCCACATGGTATTGGTGGACGTAGGGCGTTCTGTTATCTGGATCGATAGCGGTGATGGAATAGGGAAAAAGAGACCAGTCAGAAATTGACGCCGGGTTGCTGGATACCGTTTGGCACCCGTTGCTCCGAATTTCTGACGGCCCGCAGACAGAAAAAGTATCGCGCAGCGCCGGAAACGGATAGAAAGCTAAGTCTTGCTGCACGAAAGGTGGATTGAGTAACAGGTTCACCGAAGGCTGGAGTGGCTGTTGACCCGACCTGCTCGGGTCCTTCCCATTTAAGTGGAAACTTAAAAAGCCAAGCTTATCGCGATTGCGGTGAGTGCCTCAGCTCGCGTATTGAAGATGCTCCTGTTTGTATATGTGGATTTCCTTACAATTGGGGCAGGTCATGGACTCGCCGCCTTCAGCAACGAACGGCTTAGCGGGCTGAGAATAATTTTCCACCGTCTCGGGGATGGTCGAATGTTGTATAACCGCGCCGCAGTTACTGCATTTAAATACCCAGCGAGCCATATCCACCTCCTTCACCATGGGGTAGGAATTCCATTGTGCAGCCCCCACATTTCCGGGGAAACAGCTGATTTGCTTTGATTTCGCCTACCGGGCTGACCCTAACCAGCAGATTACCCTACTTTCGCAGGTCGATTTACTGTCTGCAGCGAGCAAACTAGTACTAAAGGCTAGACATGTTGATGGCTGAATAGTTACATATTAAATCTATGAAGCCGCTCGCTTTCTACAGGAGGTACAATAGGAACCAACGCACAAATTGATCGTCTGACATGCCCGGCCTTTGGCCCCTTAGCCCGACAAGACGACCTGATGATTGAAGAGGTGCCTGAAAGAATCCGAGGGATCGTCCTTTCAGTGCTTACCAAGAAACAATGCTTCGCGAGACTAAGGACCCGGCCATCGAACCACCGCCCAACGAACGACGTCGTCATCCCCGGGTGCTTTCGCCTCCCGGAGTGTCCGTGGCCTGGCGCTCCGGCAGTCAGCAAGGCGTTTGCCGCTTGGGCAATTTCGGACTTGGTGGATTATTTTTGAGAACTCCGAACCCCCTAGCCGTGGGTTCCACAGTCGAATTGCTATTTGATGTTGCGAACGGTAGTGAGGTTCGAGTTCGTGCGACGGTTCGCAACGTGAAGCCCGGCAAGGGCATGGGCGTAAAGTTTGTTCATATGGGTGCGGAACATCGCTCCCGTCTCAATCAGTTCTTACAGGCGCAGCTCGAAGCCGGAAGAATCCAGGGCGATGCTCCCGGCAAAGTTGTCGCGGATGAGTCCAAAAACGTCGCGCCTCATGCTCCGCGCGTTCCTCCCGTTGCACCCCCACCGGATTCATCGGTTTCAGCTGGAGAACCGCCCGTCCGGGGATCGGGAGCGCCGGCTGAGCGAGCGGTATCTGAAGAGGAACTCAAGCTCTATATGGCAATGGCTATAAAGAGCAACCACTATGAGTTTCTTGGCGTAACTGCGGACTCTTCTAAAGATCAAATCAAGCAAAGCTTTTATGCCCTGGCCAGGAAATTCCATCCTGATCACCACGGAGGCAGAGCCGAATGGGCGGAATCACTCCAACAAGTGATGGGCGCGGCCAACCAGGCCTACAACATACTCAGCGATGATCAGAAACGTGCCACTTACGACGAGCGTCGGACGGTGTCTGAAAGATGGACGGCGGAGGACGAGACCATCACAGAAAGTCTCAGGCTTGCTGCGGCCTGCCGGCACGATAAAAATTTCGCTGGGTCGGTTGTCTGGTTGCGAAAATGCGTTGCTCTAGCGCCCGAGGTTGCGAAATATCAGGTTTTGCTGGCCGTCAGTCTGGCTACCGTGGGCCATCACCAGCACGAAGCCATCGAACATTTCCAGAAGGCGATCGAGATCGATCCGTGGAACGTCCCAGCCTATTTTCACTTCGGCAAACTATACGAACAAATGCAACTACCGTGGCGCGCCCGCCCGCTTTATTCCAAAGTTCTAGAAATTGAGCCGAAGCACACTGGTGCAAATGAACGCTTGGCCGAGCTCGATGCCCGAGAAGGAAAAAAGTCCCCACAGCGCCGATTTGCGGGCCTGTTCAAGTCGGGCAAGAGACCATGATTCCGCATCTCGGACTTCGCCTATTGGTGGTACTTCGAATCCGGTCCATCGAAAGCGGCTGTGTTCCCGCGCATTTCCGACGAACTGTATGAACGGTGAGTCTTCCCTTCGCCCGCTACTCGGTGCCGACTTGAAAGACACCTCGCTTTTGCGTCGAGGGCGATCCTGTTCAAAATGCCCGCAAGCTATTGACTGTTGCTATCTGCGACTACACCGCCACGGGCGCCAGGCAGGATGAGTTCCGTATCGGGTCCGCTATACGCGAAGAAAAGGAGGCCGGTCGCGGTCTGACCCCTACCGTCCGAACTATCGCAACTTGGGTACGAGATTGATTGGGTTTTTAGGATAGGCCTAGATGTCGACTTCTTGTCCCACTTGCAGATCGCGAAGACTAGTGCCATGGCGGTAACGCAGTGGGTTCCTGTAATTCGAGAATGGGCAGATCCCGCGCCAGGGTGTATTTCATCGGGTGGCGAACTAGTGATTAGATCGAGACTTTGCGCTCCGCCAGCGTTCACGAAGGCGCCAGGTACCGGTGTACAATGACCAAGCAACACTTGCTGGTGTAGCGCCACAGGTGCCGACACGGATGGGCATGCAATGCCGACAGCGATGTTTTTTCGCCAAATTATTTGAGCAGCTTGTAGCTGCCAACAGCAGCGAATCGGTGTTAGGCACACGCCTCTCCATAGGGCTACCTGTTGACCGCAAGGGACTTTGGTAACTGGTCAGGGATGCGACAAAGACGAAAGGGAGCAGGCACCATTGCGGTGAAATGGAATCGGATGAAAAATGCATGCATTTACGTCGCTCTCTTTGCATTGAGCATGACGTATTCATCTCGTCCTTGTTCGGCTCAGGAGCGTCCCAAACCGGCCGGAACCTCTAACCGCGTGGTGGCAGCGCTTACTTGGCCATTTCGCGCTTACTATTCCGAAACCAAGGCCACTTTCAGGGATCTGCGTACCGATCGCTTGCTAAGGGCGGAGGCTATTGGCCTGCTCGGCACAGCCGCTTTCGAGAACGCTACTCTTGAAATGTTGTACAGCCAGAATCCGAGCGCCAGCGTGAATTATCCTGCTCGGCTATTTGTAGGGCACCGCCCTCACGGCCCTCAACTGTGGCTGGTCACCGGCGTTGTAAATATCGCGCTGCTAGATACGGCGCATTTTCTCAGCCACGAAAAAGATAACCATGGCCAGACCGATCCCTTCAAGCGATACACCGCTCTTGCGGGAATCGTCGGCCTCAGCTCTTGGTACACGGTCTCTGGTATCCACAACCTAGGTTTGAAAAATCCTCCGGTCTCCCAAACTCCTACCGCTGCAGCTTTGATTTCCCATTGAGACCAAATCTCGATGATCAACCCATCCGTAAGCATCGGTACCGGCTCTGTGACCTTGCCGATGCTTTCGGTGTATTCGTGAATCGTATCGTCAGGATCAGCGTCGTTTCGGCCTGCGCATTCGGGTTGTGCGACCAGTTGTATGCTCAGAAATCGGAGCTTAGCGATGCTCCGGTGCCGAAGGTAGAAGCACCACTTCGCCCAGTCCACGGACGTGGTATTCCCTTGACCGCACTGCATTAGCACTCGGGGCCGTACAGGCTGGCGCGGAGACGCCTTCGCCGAAACTCGGACTCGGCACGTGGCATAGCCACAGATAACCGGGTCATAAGGTAAGGTATTTCATCCACGAGCGCTTTTGGGCGTATGGCGCATCACTTGGTGTTTGAAATCTAAGTTTTTACCAGGATTGCGGTGCTTAGCGATTCCCGAAGCTCAACACAATTCCCGAGCTGAGCCTGACATTATTTTGCCGGTTATCGCTGACACTGGCGTTGGGAAACTGAGAGTACAGATACTCCGCCTGAATGACGCGGATACCGACGGTGTGATTCAACTTCCAGTCCAGACCCACGCCTGCAGTAACCATAAGCGCGTAGCTTGCACCCAGCGGAGCCAGACCTGGACCCAGGGAGCTGGTATAAAGAGTTCCTCCCGCATGGCCTGCGCCCAAAAGGGCCTGAGCAAACGGCGTCAAGTGCCTTCGATTTCTTAGGCTGAAGCGTGGGCCGGCCTGATAGCTCGACAGGTTCAGGCTTAATCCGTTTCCGGTCACATTGCCCTGGTGGTAGAAGCCAAAGTCCGCAACCACGCCGAATACCCTGTTGAAGTTGTAAGCCACCGAGCCGCTCGCCCCATTCAGACCAAAGGGATGGCTGGTGTCGAGGGTATCAGCGCGCAAATAGCTGTAGCCGCCGAAGATTTCCACTGTTGGGGCCTCCTCTCCGGTCTTCAGCGCTTGCCCCCGCACCGCTTGCGCTGCACCTAGAGCCACCCACGCCGATAAGAAAAACTTTAAGTAGTGCCGAGTGAGTCGCATTGTCTTATCTCTCCATAACATCCGGGGCATCTCCGAGCCATGATCGGAGCCACTGCTCGCTCTCGGGCCAGGTCCAAACTCTTCCAACTATTGGACAACCAGCGTGACCGTCGTCGAATGCATGTCCGTGCCTGCCGCCCCGGTGACCGTGAGGACATAACTCCCTGCCGGTGTGGCCGTCGAGGTTGCAGGTTTGGGAAAACCTTCCGCGCACCCTGCCAGATAGCTTGCCGTGCCGATCAGCCAAATTAGTGCGGCCGCCAGCACCAATCGCCGGAGCGATTTTCGCTTGCCAACCGCAAGGGTCGCGCTCGCCAGGCAAATCGCCAACGCGAGGAGAATGCGCCAAGCCTGCAGGGGCCCTGGGAATGGTGTTGGAAATCGTGGTTCCCGAGGGTCGAACAGTTCCAGGGTGGCGACCGAACCTGTCGGTGCCGTGGTCGTAACGGTCATCCTTGTGCTCGTTCCGGGAGTGACGGACGGGGGATTGAATGTTGCCGCCGCTCCGGGGGGAAGTCCCGCAACCGTGAAGGTCACCGGTTTTGGAAACACTCCGCCGACCGGCGCGGTGGAGATCCCAAACACTGCGGACTGCCCCGGTGCCGTGGTTTCCGTCGGCGTGGTGCTGGCCACGTTGAAATTCACGATAGTCAATGTCGACGTGGTTGACGTGCCCCCACCCGGTGCGGGGCTGGATGTCGCGACCGAAGCACTGTCGGCGTTTGAAATGTCACTGCCCGGAACCATGGCGGTCAGCTGCGTGGAACTCACGAAAGTGGTGGTTAGCGCCAACCCGTTCCATTCCACAATCGTTCCGGGAACAAAATTGGTGCCGGTCAGGGTCAGCGTGAAGGCCGCGCCGCCTCCCATCACCGAGGACGGTGACAGCGACCCGAGTGTGGGAACCGGATCGTTGATCGTGAACGTCAACGTGCCTGAAGTTCCGCCGCCCGGCGCCAGATTAAAGACCGTTATTGAAATAGTTCCGCCGTTTACCAGGTCGGCGGCGGGAACTGTGGCCGTCAATTGGGTGCTGCTGACAAACATCGTCGCCAGCGCGGCACCGTTCCATCTCACCACCGTACCGTTGACAAAATTGCTGCCTGTTACCGTGAGCGCGAAGGCCCCTGAGTCTGCCGTCGCGGAAATGGGGGTAACCATCCCCAGGGCTGGTATCGGGTTCGTTCCGTTGATCGTGAACGTCAGGGTGCTCGAGGTACCTCCGCCCGGCACGGGGTTAAATACCGTCACGAGAGCGATACCTCCGCTGGCAACGTCGCTGCTCGGCACCATCGCCGTCAAATGTGCGCCATCAACGAACGTGGTCGTCAGCACCCCACCGTTCCATCGCACCACGGTCCCGTTCACAAAGTTGCTGCCCGTCAGTGCCAGCGTGAATCCCGCGGAACCTGCGGCTGCCGAAGTTGGCGATAGCAATCCCAACGTCGGGACCGGATTGTCGATCGTGAACGTTTGCGGGCTCGAAGTACCTCCGCCCGGCGCGGGGTTGAATATCGTGATGGACGCGGTGCCTGCAGTTGCAATATCACTGCTCGGAATTGTTACGCTCACCTGGGTGGCGCTGACAAAGGTGGTCGCCAGTGCCACGCCATTCCAATCCACCACCGTGCCACTCACAAAGTTGCTGCCCGTTAGTGTCAGGATGAACGCTGGCCCTCCGGCAATTGCCGAGTTTGCTGACAAGGATCCCAACGTAGGCGCAGGATTCGTGGCATTAATCGTGAATGTTTGCGGACTCGAAGTGCCCCCGCCTGGGGTGGGATTGAACACCGTGACCGAGGCCGAGCCCACCGCGGAAATGTTCGCAGCCGGAACAGCGGCGGTCACTTGGGTGACACTGACAATCGTTGTTACCAGTGCTACGCCGTTCCACTTCACTACCGAGGTGCTGACGAACCCTGTTCCTGTCAACGTCAACGTGAATGCCGGCGAACCCGCGGCTGCGGAATTCGGTGCCAGGGTCGCAAGCGTGGGCACCGGAGCATTGATGGTGAATACCAGCGGGCTTGTGGTGCCGCCGGCTGGCGTCGGATTGAAGACGGTCACCGAAGCGGTGCCTGCGCTGGTCAGATCGCTGGTCGGGACCACGGCCGTCAAATGAGTGGCGTCCACCAATGTGGTGGTCAGTGCCACTCCGTTCCATTTCACCACCGATCCACTGACAAAGTTACTGCCGGTCAACGTCAGGGCGAAGGACGGACCGCCAACCACAGCCGATGTGGGTGAAAGCGACGCCAGCCCGGGAACCGGATCGTTGATTGTGAACGTTAGCGAGCCGGAGGTGCCGCCGCCCAACGCCGGGTTGAACACCGTGACC
>Ga0302325_10027759_pt1 | contig 11725 bp, 9 predicted proteins | sample Palsa_T0_2_FD_201948 | JGI IMG/M metagenome (GOLD analysis project Ga0302325, IMG submission 201948) | Peat permafrost microbial communities from Stordalen Mire near Abisko, Sweden - Palsa_T0_2 | ecosystem: Environmental > Terrestrial > Soil > Palsa > Peat permafrost | place: Sweden: Abisko... | reverse complement strand
TCCGGTGGCGACGCGCTCGCGGAAGTCGCGGTCGGTGACGATGCCCAGCGTGCGGTCCGGGTAGCGGACGAGCGCGCACGAGTGGGCGGCGTCCCCGATGCGGCGCGCGACGGCCGAGATCGCCTCGTCGGAGCGGCTCCACACGATGGGCCGCATCAGGTCCGTGACTGGCCTGCTCGCGCGGTCGGGCAGGCCGGCGGCGGTGCGCTGCAGGCTGCGGAACGTGCCGAAGTGGGTGAACTGCAGCCGGCTGGTGTCGCTCAGCACCGTCCGCGGATCGGGGAGCCGCAGGCACAGCGTGTCCTCCGCCGCGCGCACGGTCAGCTCGACGGGCAGGCGCGACAGCGCCGCGATATGCCCGAAGGTGTCGCCGGGACCGAGATGGTCGACGACCCGGCCCCGGTCGATGACCTCAAGGGCGCCCGTGCGCACGACCCACAGGTGGTCCAGGGGTGCTGTTCCCGCCACGACCAGGGTCTTCCCGGCCGGGATGTACTCGACCTCGGCGCGTGAAACCAGGGCCAGCAGCTCGTCCGCGGTCAGCGCGTCGTAGGGCGGCTGGCTGCCCAGGAAGTCCACGTACTCCTTCACCGCGGTGCCTCCCCTCTCCAGACTGGACTATAGCTGTTCGAAACGGTAGCGTCATCCTCGCAAATGAACATTTTCATTGTTCATTGGGAAAGGGGCCGGGCATGAGCTGCCGCATCGGCGTGCGCATCCACCGCGAGCAGCCGCCCGAGACGATCCTGCCCTACGCGCAGACGGTCGAGGACCTCGGCTTCGACGACGTATGGGTGGTCGAGGACCTCCCGTTCGCCGGCGGCCTGACCGCGGCCGGGGCGGTGCTGGCCGCCACCGGCCGGATCACGGTGGGCGTGGGCGTCCTGGCCTCGGTCGTCCGCAACCCGGCGTATCTCGCGATGGAGATCGCGACGCTGGAGCGCATGTTTCCCGGGCGGACCGTCGCCGGCATCGGCCACGGCGTCCAGTCGTGGATGGACACGGTCGGAGCCCGGGCCGCCTCGCCGCTCACCGCCCTGCAGGAGACGCTTTCCAGCCTGGGTGAGCTGCTGCACGGCCAGCGCGCCAGCGCCGACGGCCGGTATGTGCGCCTGCACGATGTGGCCCTGGCCTTCCCGCCCGCCACGTCGCCCCCGGTGCTCGCCGGGGTGCGCGGGCCCAAGTCGCTCAGCGTGGCCGGTGCGGCCTGCGACGGTGTGCTGCTCGCCGAGCCCGCCACCCCGGCCTATCTCGCGTGGGCGGGCGCCCTGGTCGAGGCGGCCGCGGCGCGGGCCGGGCGGCCCCGCCCGCAGCGGGCGGTCTACACCTGGCTCAGCGTCGACCGGGACTCCCGGGCCGCGCGGGAGCGGCTGACCCCGGTCCTGGCCGAGAATCTCGGCGACCCGGCTACCCGCGTCCACCTGACCGGTTTGCCGTTCGCGGCCGAACTCGCCCGTCGCCTCGACGATCCGGGCCGGCGGGCCCCTGACGGCCGGCTGCTCGAGCCGGAATGGGTCGGCGCCCTGGCTGTGGCCGGCTCGCCCGGCGAGTGCGCCGCGGCCGTGCGCGCACTGGCCGGCGCGGGCGCCGACCGCGTCATTCTGCTCCCGCTGCCTGGCGACGAGCGGGCTCAGATCGGGGAGTTCGCTCGCGAGGTCCGCCCGCTGCTGGCGTGAGGCCCCGCCCCGGCCGCGGTCCACCCGCCAGGACGGGGCGGGTGTCCTAGCGCAGCGTGATCCAGATCGTCTTGGTCTCGGTGTACTGCTCGAGGGCCTCCATGCCGTTGTCCCGGCCGCCGAACCCCGACTGCCGGTAGCCGCCGAACGGCGTCGTGATGTCACCCTCGCTGTAGCCGTTGACGGCGACGGTGCCCGCCCGGATTCCGCGCGCGGTGCGCAGCGCGACGTCGATGTCGCGGGACCACACGGTGGCGGCCAGGCCGTAGCTGGTGTCGTTCGCCAGCAGCAGGGCATCGGAGATGTCGTCGAAGCTCAGCACGGACACCACCGGGCCGAAGATCTCTTCCCGGGCGACGCTCATTCCCGGGCGGACGTCACTGAGCACGGTCGCCCCCGTGTACCAGCCGCCGGTCTCGGCCAGCAGCCGGCTTCCGCCGGTGACGACCGTGGCCCCGTCGGCCCGCGCCTGGCCGACGTAGCCCAGCACGCGGTCGAGCGCGCTGGCCTCGATGAGCGGGCCGAGCACGGTTTTCTCATCGAGCGGGTCGCCGACCGTGCGGGCGTCAGCCTGCTCGGCCAGCGCGGCGACGAAATCGTCCTTTATCGATGAGTGCACGAGGATGCGGGAGCCGGCGCTGCAGTTCTGCCCCGCGGCCCAGAAGGCGGCCTCGGCGAGGTCGGCGGCCACGGTGCCGAGGATGTCCCGGCAGTCGGCCGTCACGATCTGCGGACTCTTGCCGCCCATCTCCAGCACGGTGCCCTTGAGATTGGAGTCGGCCGAATAGCGCAGGAACTCGCGGCCGACCTCGGTCGATCCGGTGAAGGTGATCATGTCCACGTCCGGGTGCAGGCCCAGGGCCCGGCCCGCGACGTGCCCGAGGCCCGGCACGACGTTGAAGACGCCGCGGGGGATACCGGCCTCCAGGGCCAGCTCCGCCAGCCGGAGGGTGGTGAGCGAGGCCAGCTCCGGGGGCTTGATGACGACGGAGTTGCCGGTGGCCAGGGCGGGGCCGATCTTCCAGGCCAGCATGGCCATGGGAAAGTTCCACGGCAGCACGCCGCCGACGACGCCGACGGGCTCGCGCACGATGAGACCGAGGTGGTCGGAATCGGTGGGGGAGGTCTTGCCGAAGACCTTGTCCGCGGTCTCGGCGTACCAGCGGATGGTGCCCAGTACGTCGGGCAGGTCGAAGCCGCGGCAGTCCGAGATGGGCTTGCCGGCGTCGATCGCCTCGGTGCGGGCCAGTTCATCGCCGTGCGCCTCGATCAGGTCGGCGAACTTGAGCAGCACGCCCTTGCGGGCAGCGGGCGCGATCCGGCTCCAGTCCCCGCGGCTGAAGGCAGCCCTGGCCGCGCGGACCGCCAGGTCGATGTCGGCCTCGCCGCCGGCGGCGATCTGGGCGATCACCCGGCCCGTCGCGGGCGCCAGGCTGTCGAAGGTGGCGTGATCGCAGGCGTCGACGAACTCGCCGTCGATGAAGGCCTGGACGCGGATGGTATCGGGAAGGACGGCGCTGGTGGTCATGTGACGAGCTCCAACAAGCTGGCTGCGGGCGGCGGGTGTTATCGGTGAACCGGGGCGAGGGAGGGGTACACGGTGCCGCGGACCGCCTCCCAGGAGCGGAGCAGTGCCGTGTACTTCTGGTGTGCGGCCGGATCGGGGTGCACGGCGGGGGCGAGTTCCAGCACGACGGCCAGGCCGTCCTCGACGGTGGCGAAGGCGCCGCTGCCGATCCCGGCGAGGATGGCCGCGCCGATCGCCGGCGCCTCGACCCGCAGCGAGGGCGTGATGCTTTCTCCCAGGACGTCGGCCTTGATCTGGTTCCACTCCCGGCTGCGGGCCTCGCCGTCGGAGATGGTCATCGCGGTGACCTGGTGCCCGCGGTCCTGCACGGCCGTGAGCAGCGCCGGGTACTGGTAGGCGACGCCCTCCAGGATGGCGCGGGAAAAATGCGGCCGGCGATGATGGCCGCTGATGCCGTAGAACACCGCCCGGGCGCTGTCGTCCTGGACCGGAACGGTCGCGCCCTCGGCGTAGGGGAAGCACAGCAGCCCGTTGCTGCCCCGCGCGATCCCGGCGGCCTCGTCGATCAGGTCGGCGTAGCTGGCGTTCTCCGCGAACGCGGCCCGGAACCAGCGAAGGGTCGTCCCCGTGCCCGTGGCCACCATCTCGTGCAGGTAGCGGTCCGGCGCCAGGTGCGGCATCAGGCCGATCACGCCGGTGGCGTCGAAGCGCGGCCGGGCGCCGACGATGCGCCAGCTCATCGACGAGCCGGTGCCGATGCTGACGTCGCCGGGGTTGACGACGCCCGAGCCCAGGGCCGCGGCCGGGTCGTCGCCGCCGCCGGCCACCAGGACGGTTCCGGCGGCCAGGCCCACCTGGGCGGCCGCGCCGGCGTCCAGTACCCCGCGCGGCTCCCACGGGCGGTATCTGACGTCCGGCAGGATCTCCCGCGGGATGCCTGCCTCCTTGCAGGTCTGCTCGCTCCAGTCTTCCGTGCGCCAGTCGTTGAGGATGCTGCGGGTCGGGCCGGTGGGATCGGTCCCGATGTCGCCGGTCAGCCGGAACGCGAGATAGTCCTTCGGCTGCAGCGCGTGCCGGGTGCTGCTCCACACGTCCGGCTGGTGACGCTTCACCCAGGCCAGGTTCGGCAGTACAAGCCCGGGGATGGGCAGCGTGCCGCTGCGGTCGATGAGCACCGGTCGTCCCAGCGACTCGTACAGCTCGGTCGTCTCGTCGGGATCGCGGCGATCGGTCCAGTGGATGCACGGGGCCACGACCGTGCCGTCGGCCCCCAGCAGGACCGCGACGTCGCGCTGGCCGACCAGGCACAGGGCGCCGACCTCGGCCGCACTCACCCCGGCGTGGCGCAGGACCTGCGGCACGGCGGCGGCGAGGGCGCGGAACCAGTCGTCGGGATTGTTCTCGGCCCAGCCCGGATGAGGCCGGTGCATCGGGTAGGCCTGCTCGGCCACCGCCACCACGCCCTGGTCCGGGTGGACCAGGGCGGCCTTCAGGCCGGAGGAACCGACGTCAGCTCCGATGACGTAGCGCCTCATGACGCGGGCTGCAGCTCCGTGGGGCCCGGCAGCGGCTCCGGCGCCTGCAGCGGCTCCGGGGCGCCCGGGAACTGGGCCCGCCAGTACGAGCCGATCCACTCGGCCTGCGGCGCCGGCAGTTCGGGAACCTCATCGGTGTACAGCCGCGCACTCAGGTACACCTCGCACGCCCCCTCCACCACCGCCGCGGTGTGGAACGCGTGCTCCAGGTCGGCGCCGATCGCCAGCAGCCCGTGGTAGCGCAGGAACGTCGCGCCCCGGTCGCGCAGCGCCGGCACGGTGTAGGTGTACATCTGGTCGGTCTCGGGCTGGGAGTAGGGCGAGGTGTACACCGCGCCGCCGGCGGCTTCGCACAGTCCGGTCAGGATCGGCGGCAGCGTCCAGCCCAGGTTCGCGAACGTCATCACGGCCTTGCCGTGCGTGTGCACGATGGCGCCGATCTCGGGCCGGTGCTTGCAGATCATGGTGTGCATCTGTACTTCCGAGGTCGGCGGCTTGCGCCCCGCGACCTGCTCGCCGTCCAGCGTCACGATCGCGACGTCTTCGGGCTCGATCAGGTCGTACTGGGTCGAGGCCGGGGTGCAGGCGAGCAGTCCCGGCTCTCCCGGGATCCGCACGCTGATGTTTCCGGCCGTCGAGTAGACCAGCCGCTCGGCCTGCAGCTTGTGGGCGTAGGTGATGACCTTCTGCCGGATTTCCAGGTGTTCGATCGACATCGTGATCAGTTGCCTTTCGAGGGGGCGGGGCGGACGGAGCGCGCGAAACGCGTGAGTCCTGCGGTGATGACCGCGGCGGCCGCGGCGGCCGCGGCGGGCCGGGCGAGCAGGCGGGCCAGGGCGGGAAGGTCGTCGAGGCCGATGTGAACGTGGGCCGGCCAGGCTCCCATCAGGCCCTGGATCTCGATGCCGCCGTCTTTCACCGACACCTTCCGCGGCTCGAATGGCAGCTCTCCGATCGGCGAGCTCACTTTCACGCCAGCACCACCTTTCTGGCCGCCTCCAGCCACTCGCCGGCTGCCCGCCGGGCCGCGTCGAATCGCTCGCCGGGGTCGCGCGGTGCGGCCGGCTGGACGAAGCTGACCTGGGCGGAGCCGGGCAGCACGGCGCCGTCGATGTTCCGGTTGGGGAGCGGGTCGGCCGCCAGCACGACCGCGTCGCACCGCACGTCGATGCTGGCTGGCCCGGCGCCTTCGTAGCAGAGCCGGAGGGCCCGGACCCGGTCCCGGCCGACGATGCGCCACTGGCGCGGCCGGTCCAGCTGCTCATCCGCCCACGCGGCGTCGCTTCCCACCGCGATGATGCGGGCCCCCAGGCGGCGGGCGCGTTCCGCGACCCGCGGGGCCCAGGGGCCGTCGCCGACGATCACGACGGTACGCCAGAGTGCGACGCCAGTGTCCAGGAGATGCTCCGCTACCGTCGCCGGGACGACTCCGGCCGGCCTGTCGCCGGTCAGCTTGAGGTCAGCGGCGGTGGCCGGGCGCAGCCCGGCCGCGACGAACAGGTGCCGCGCCGGTACCCAGTCGCATGCTCCCGGCCCGGCGACGAGCAGGCGGTGCCCGCTCCACCGGATCGCGGTCTGCCCGAGGCGCAGCTCGACGCCGAGCCCCGCGGCGTGCGCGGCGTGGCCGCGAATCTCCGGGTTTTCCCACCCGGCGCTGCCGCCTGCGACGGGGATGCGTTCGACCAGTACGACGGGGACGTGCGCCGCGAGGCCGATCGCGCAGCCGAGGCCGCTCGGGCCGGCGCCGACGACAGCAACGGGCCTGGGATCTGTGTTCATGATCCGAGGGCTCCGCGGGCGGTCTGCCGGACCGTGGCCGGGCTGGTCCCGGTGCGCAGCGCGGTCAGGAACGCGATGCCAGCCGAGCACAGCGAACCCTGGCAGCGGCCGTACATCGCCCCGGTTCGCTTGCGCACGCCGTCGATCGAGGTCGCCGGGACCGGGCCGTCCAGCGCCCGGTTGATCTCGGCCGCGCTGACGTGCTCGCACGCGCATACCACCTGGCCGAACTGCGGGTCTTGGTTGATCAGGGCGGCGGGTTCGGCGGTGGCGCGCAGCCGCGGGGCGGGCGGCAGTACGTCAACGGCGCCGGTGCGCCGCCGGGCGTCCAGCCCGGCGGCGAGCAGCAACTCCAGCACCCGGCTGGCGGCGGCGGGGGATACGCTGACGCCCGCCGACCGGTTGGTGCAGTGCAGCAGGTTCGGCACCCTGGCGTCGAACCTCAGCCGGTGCTGCTCGTCGCTGGCGGGCCGGTTAGCGGCGAAGTACTTGATGACGTGCTCCGGCCGGATGCTCGGCACCAGCGCCGCCGCGCTCGCGATCACGTGCTCGATCGTGTCCCGGTCGGTGGCCTTGTCGCCGGCGTCGCCGGCGTCGAGCGCGGTCGGGCCGAGCAGCGCCGACCCGTGCGTCGTGGGGACGACGTTGATGCCCTTGGTCGTGGCCGAGTGCGTGCTGAACACGATCCGCGCCAGCGAGCTGGCCAGCGCCCGGTCCAGGACCGCGTACTGTCCCTTGCGCGGCCAGTAGCGGAGCTCTTCACCGCCGGCCAGCCGGCTCACCCGGCCGGCCGCCAGGCCGGCCGCGTTCACGACGAAGCGGGCCCGGATGCGCGCGGCGGGCGTGCTGAGAACCAGGTGTTCGTCGTCTTCCGCCCGGACCGCGGTCACCGGGGAGGCCAGGCGGATGGCCGCCCCGTTCACCGCGGCGAGCTGCGCGTAGGCGACGGTCAGGGCCATGGGGTCGATGACGCCCTCGTCCGGCATGGACAGGCCGGCCACGCAGCGCGCGGTGACCAGCGGCTCGAGGTCCCGGGTCTGGGCCGAGGTGAGCATCTCCGCCCGGGCACCGCAGGCGCGGACCTCGTCCCGGGTGTGCTCCAGGGCCGCCGCCTGCTCGTCGTCCAGGGCCACCATCACCGCTCCCAGCCGGCGGTAGGGCACCGACAGCCTGCCGGCCAGTTCCTCCCAGCCCGGGAAGCTGGCCTCGATCAGCGCCGCCTCGTCGGTACCGGGAGGACCGTAGTAGGCCACGGCCACGCCTGCGTTGCCCTTGCTCGCGCCCTCGGCGACATCGGTCTCCGCCTCCAGCAGGCACACCGACGCCGTGGTCGCCGCCACGCGGGCCGCGATAGCCGTACCCAGCACGCCTCCGCCCACGACGGCGACATCCACGTCGCTGTCGAGACCACGGACACCCGCGAGAGGGTCCTGGTCAGCGTGCACAGTTCCTCCTCGGGTCGTCGCGGGCGCGGTCTGCCGGGCCGGTCGCTTCCTGTCGCTAGTCTGCCTCAGAAGCTACATGGGAACAAGTCTCTTGTTCGTACAAACAAAGATATATGGATTTTTGAACGTAATACTTGACACAAAGGAAGCCTAAGCGTTCACTTCTGATCAACTAGTCGGCTACCTCGGCCGATGCCGCAGCTGGCGGCGTGCTACCCGGAGGTCACCATGACTCGTCCGACGTTCACCGATTCCCGCTCCGATGAGGAACATCTCGCGCGCCTCGGCTACAAGCAGGAACTGGGCCGGACGCTGGGCTCGTTCACCACGTTCGCGACCGGGTTCGCGTTCATCTCGATCCTGACCGGCGCGTTCCAGCTCTTCGCCTTCGCGTTCGGCACCGCCGGCCCCGCCTTCTGGTGGACCTGGCTCGTGGCGCTGGGCGGCCAGGCGCTGTTCGCGCTGTGCTTCGCGGAACTGGCCGTCCACTACCCGATGGCGGGCTCGGTCTACAACTGGGCCAAGCAGGTCGGCAGGCCGACGACGGCGTGGATGGCCGGCTTTTCGCTGACGCTGGCGCTGATCGTCTCGACCGCCGCCGTGGGCTTGGCCATGCAGTTTGTGCTGCCCACGATCTCGAGCGTCTTCTGGATCTACGGCAACGGCAGCGGCACCTACGACGCCGCGACCAACGGTGTCATCCTCGGCGCGATCGCCATCGTCCTGACCACGGTCGTCAACCTGCTCGGTCCGAAGATCGTGGCGGTCGTCAACAACATCGGCGTTGCCGTTGAACTCATCGCCAGCGTCTTCCTCATCATCTTCTTCTTCGCCGCGGCCAAGCGCGGGCCGCAGATCATCCTCCATACAGAAGGCCACACCGCGCACACGTCCTTCGGCACGCCCGGTGCGCTCCTCGTCGCGATTCTCCTCGGCGTGTACATCCTGTGGGGCTTCGACACCGCCGGCTCGCTCGGCGAGGAAACGATCAATCCGCGCAGAACGAGCCCCCGCGCCATCTTGCGGGCCGTCTTCGCCGCGGGCGTCAGCGGAGCCCTGCTGATGATCGGTGCGCTGATGGCCGTTCAGCACATCAACGCCCCGGAGATGAGCAGCATCGGCCTGCCCTATGTGGTGGAAAGCGTCCTCGGGCACACGCTGGGCACCATCGCGCTGGTGGCCGTCACCATCGCCATCTTCGTGTGCATCCTGGCCAACCAGACCGGGGCGATGCGCATGCTCTTCGCCATGAGCCGGGACAACGCGCTACCCGGCGCCCAGAGTCTGTCCAGGCTCTCCGCCACCACCAAGGCGCCGGTCCGCGCCGCGCTCCTGACCGGCGCGATCGCCATCGTGATCCTGCTGGTCAACATCCGCCAGCCGCAGATCTTCACCGTCGTCACGAGCACCACCGTCGTGCTGGCGATCATCGCCTACACCCTGGTGGCCGGATCATTCCTCGGGCGGCGGCTCCGCGGCCACTGGACCGAGGACCGGCGCTACTTCCACCTCGGCCGCTGGGGGATACCGGTCGCGATCGCCGCCGTGGTCTGGGGCGTGTTCGTCGTCATCAACACCGCGTGGCCCCGCCGGGCCGTCTACAACCCGACCCCGCCGTTCAACTGGGCCCTGCAGTGGGGCGCGGTGCTGTTCTGCGGCATCGCCCTGCTCGGCGGACTCGTGTACTACCGGACCGTCCAGCGCCACAAGATCGGTGTGCTACCCCAGCACGCGGCGACCGCGGACCTTTTCGCGCCCGACGCCGGCCCGGCCGACGTAACCGCGACCGGGATCGCGTCCGGCCCGGACGCCGCCCTCGAGGAGGACGACAACCCGCAGACCAGCACCCGGTAAGGGCACGACGTCAGAGCCTAGGCGGACCGCTGGCGGAGATGTCGGCCCCCGTCCCGTGCGCGCCGCGGGACGGGCCGGGCGGCAGCGGCTCCGCGGTGCGCGCTTCAGGGGCGTCGGCCGGCCGGTAGTCGAATTCGTGCCATCCGCCGCTGGCCTGCGCCCGGAATCCGGACGGCAGGCAGCGTACCGGCGACTGCTCGTCCTCGCCGAGGATCAGGCAGCTGTGGCTGAGGATCCAGGCACCGGCGATGACGACGGCCAGCGCCAGCGCCTCGCCCGCCAGGTCCAGCACGCCCGTCCTGATGTGCTCGTCGAAGAGGAACACGCCGAGCAGGCCCGCGGACAGCGGGTCGAGGACGGTGAACCCTGGCTGTGAGGCGGCCAGCGGTCCCGCCGCCAGCGCGTGCGACGCGAGCAGCATGGTCGCCGCCCCGACGGCGAGCAGTGCGTAAAGCGACCAGTTGGAGAAGACCGCGCCGATGCCGTCGTCGATGTGCGAGCTGAGCTCCTTGATGACCGCGGCGACGAAGCCCCAGGAGATGCCGGTGGCGCAGCCGAGGAGGGCGGCGCGTCGGGACCGGGTCGCGACGGAATGGCCGCCGTGGCCGAACGCCAGGGCCAGCGCCAGCAGGACCAGGCCGAGCGTGATCAGGCCGGCCAACAGCCATGCGGGGGCCGGCGCGTTCAGCCGCCCGCCGGAGGGCGACGCCAGCAGCAGGAACACCGCGATCCCGGCCGACATGACCGCCGCGGCCAGCCAGTCCCGGCGCCGCACCCGCACCCGGCCGGAGCCCGCGACCGCCATGTAGCCGAAGACCAGCAGCAGCTCAACGGCGAGGATCGGTTGCACCAGGGCCAGTGGGCCGAAGCGCAGTGCGGTGAGCTGAAACAGGAAGCCGCCGATCATGCTGCCCACGCCGAGCAGCCAGATCGGCCGGCGGGCGAGACGAAAGACGAGCCAGATGTCGAAACCCGCCGTTTCGCTGTTCCTGGCGCCGATCCGCTGACATACCGATGCCGTGGCCGTGCAGAAACTTGCCAGCACGGCAAACAAGATCGCTTTCTCCATCAGCAAAGGCGAACACCCCCAAGCCCCTGGTGATTCCCAGCGAATCCTAAGCTTCCGCCGTCAAGTTCTGCCTTTGAGGCCGGAGAGGCCGCGGTCGTGCGGGTCGCGTCCGGCCTGGGTCCGCAGGGCGGCGCCGGTCATCGCGTCGATCATCCACTTAACGGCCGGGCGCACAGTCGGCGTGGTCGGCCGGCGGCGTCGGCCGACGGCCCGGTCTCTTGCGGCGCGGGCCAGGTCGAACAGGTGCGCGCGCTCGGCCTCGTCCAGGCGGAGCGCGCCCGCCCGGCCCGCGCCTTCGCGGGGGAGCGTCAGGCGCGTCAGTCCCGCCGCGGCTGCGTGGTCAGCGGCGCCGGGCCTGGACCGACCCGGCCAGGACCTCAAGCGCCTGCGCCGTCATCTCGATGTCCATGCACGCGTCGGTGACCGACTGGCCGTAGGTCAGCGTGGCCGGGTCGCCCGGGTTCTGGCGGCCGGCCACGATGAACGACTCCAGCATCACGCCGATCAGCCCCCGCTCGCCGCCGGCGACCTGACCGGCCAGGGACTCGGCGACCGCGATCTGCCGGGTGTGGTCCTTGCCGCTGTTGCCGTGGCTGGCGTCCACCATGATGCGGCGCGGCACCCCAGCCGCCGTCAGCAGGTCGAGCGCGCTGGTCACGTGGGAGGAGGAGTAGTTAGGCCCGCTGCGGCCGCCGCGCAGGATCACGTGCGTGTCGGTGTTGCCGCTGGTGGTCACCAGGGCGCCGGCGCCCGCGGTGGTGACGCTGAGGAACACGTGGCTGGCGGCGGCGGCGCGGCAGGCGTCCACCGCCACCTGGACGTCGCCGTCAGTACCGTTC
>Ga0302325_10027758_pt1 | contig 11725 bp, 5 predicted proteins | sample Palsa_T0_2_FD_201948 | JGI IMG/M metagenome (GOLD analysis project Ga0302325, IMG submission 201948) | Peat permafrost microbial communities from Stordalen Mire near Abisko, Sweden - Palsa_T0_2 | ecosystem: Environmental > Terrestrial > Soil > Palsa > Peat permafrost | place: Sweden: Abisko... | reverse complement strand
GTTTTTTTACTTTACGCATTTGAATGGAGGTCAAATCCTCTGGCCTAACTAAATAAAAAAAAAGCCATCTTTTGCCCTCTTCTTCAAAGCCAAGACTAGGCACTATTCGAGGCTGAGCTGTGGGGGCCAACCAATGCAACACCAAGAATTCACCACATTTGCGGACGCGCTCTTCAGCTGCACGTATGTCCGGTGGCGTTAGGTAAAGGGTTATTTGTTGACTCATATTCAGAATTCAGCGCCTTTGCGCTCATTCCGGCAGTCAAAAATTTGGGGAAGAGTCGCACTGGCTGCCCGCGGACTTTCAATGAAGCGTGATGTCAGTTCCCGCTGGCCACTTTGCCCCTTCTTGGCGTCTTCCCAACGCTCCCATTCAACAAATGCATCCATGTTTCCGCTTCGCGCCAGCCGGAGTCAAACGGGTTGAGCATTTGCAGCAAGTTGCCGCCTTCACCGCCGATGATTTCCCAGTCAATATAATAGGCGCAGCTTTCGTCCTTGAGCAGACGCATCGCCTGGGCGCGAATCGCGGCGCGCGTGTTGCAGGGAGCCTGGCCGACCGCCTGCGTGATTTCCTTGGGCGGGATTTGCCATCCGGCGGGAGTTTGCTCCAGGGCCAGACCCAGGCTGCGCGCCGGATCAATTTGATGATACTCCAAGTCTTGCGATTTGAGCCAGGGATGGCTCCAGTTGATTTGTTCTTGTTGACAGAATTCGTTCAGCAACCACCGCTTGGTAATCCAATCGACCTTGCCCACCAATTCCTCGGGGTTGGAAGCGAGCGAGTTCAGCGTGTCCGCCCAGATGGAAATGAGGAGGTCCGTTTCCGCATCGCGCCCGCTCAATTCGGCCTTGGCGGCGTGCAGAAATTCAAACAGCAAAGAAATGGCCTCGACACAACTGCCGTCGGCCAGTTGCACCAGCCACGGACCGTCGGGATTGTGGGAAAGATTTCGGAACGCGGCCACGGCATCTGCCAATACTATTTTTGGAAGGCAATTGGCTTCGAGCAAATCGAGCACGAGCGACGTCGTCCCGACTTTTAGAAGCAGACTCGTCGGGAGGACATTGGTGTCGCCATGCAATAAGTGCAAACGACGGTATTTGCGGGCGTCCGCCAACGGTTCATCGCGGGTGTTGATGATGGCGCGGTTGAACTGCACCCATTCAAAAAGATCGTTGTTGATATAATCGGCCCGCTGACTCATTTGGAAAATGCTGTCCGAGCCGGGCCGGGACAATTCGCCGCGCGCCTCCGCCGCCAAGGTGGCTCCGACCCGTCCCGCGCTGACGTAGAGCATGCGCAACGTCAGGAAAGCCAGCAGGGAAGTGACATTCGCGTCCGTGAGCGGCGCCGCGCGGCGCACCAGATAATTCTCATGACAGCCAAAAGTCGCGCCACTGTAGTGATCGATGTTGTTGCGGATAAAATGAACTTCCCGCTCCAAGCGCATCGAGCGTACGGCCTGCATCATGATGGCATCGCCAGCCTGGTCGTAACGCAACACATCCAGCAGACTGAGGCATTCGGGCGTGCAATACTCCAGATGTTGCATGTCGATGTAGCAACGGCCGCCGTTGAAGAGAAATCCGCCGTTGCCTGCCGGTTCGTCCCAATCGCGCTGATGAACGTCAATCAGACCCAGGCGCTGATCTTTGAAAATCCAATCGCGCACGCGCGTAATGGCACCGGGCACGCCGGTATAATCGCTGGTCAAACATCCGTATTCCGTCTCGAGGCCAACGATGCGGTTCATGTGTGTTTGACTCCCTGCCGCATGAGCGCCTTTACAATCCAAGCTCCGAAGCGGTCAGCGCCTGATAACGGGCGGGACGCAAGCCTTCGCGAGCCAGCCAGCCGATTTCGATATCCCGGCCTTTGAGGCCCGCGCGCCACCCGGCTTGGCGGGCCGCTTCGTCCGGCAAACCTTCGGCGAAAGGCTTGTTTTCGGAAAGGATCCACCAAGCTTGCAAGAGGAGGTTGGCCGCCTCCGCCCGGCCAGGTTTGGTTGGAATCATTTCGCCCAGCCATTTCTTTGCGGCCGCTTCGGCGTCGGCATCGCTGGCCACGACCACGACCCCGCCGAACTGGGTCTGGTAGGAGCCGTCGAAATGCAGGCGGAAAAATAAATCACGCGTCGGCTCCGTCCCTAGCTCCGCCAGCAATGATTCGACCAAAAGGGGCGCGCTGTAGATCTGCTCGAAATTAGTCTTTAATTGCGGCCCCAAGCCAAATCCGACCAGGCGGCGCAAACTCACGTCCTCCGGCGCGCGCGTGAAAGCCTCGACATGCGCCGCGTCAATGGCGGCCTGACGGATTTTTTCGATGTCCGCAGGGTGTCCCAGGCCGGCCAAGGCGAGTCGGTCAAAGAGTTCAAACACCTTGGATTGTCCGCCGCCGACGCCGAGCAGCAAAATGCCGTCGGCCAGGCTGGCTGCCAGCACCGGTGTGCCGCCCTTGAGTTGCTCGCGGACGTATTCGCGACGATTCGCTACGGCCTCCAACCAGCGATACGGTTCCTCAGTCATCGCAGAAACTCCTTTTGCTGGGCGTCGGTAATTGTTTCCAAACCCGACGCTTTGAGCGTTTTGATGGTCGCGTAAGTTTCCGTGGCAGGGTTGATTCCGCCGGTGGCCGAATCAAATTCCGAGGCGGTCGAAAGCAAGCGCGAGGCAAAGCGCACCGCCTCGCGCAAATTCATTTGCGAAGGCTTGGGTTCGCCGAAGTTCTCCTGAAAACTGAGGATGCTGCGAATGGTTCCCGAACCGGAACCGGAAGCTGCATATCCCACGGCTTGGAATTGGGCGCCGAGGGGATCGTAAAAATAAATGTGCGGTTCGGGTGGCGTGACCGTTTGATCCACCCCGGCGAAGAGCGGCACCACAATCCCGATGCCTTGCATGGTCATGGGCAAATTCTCGCGCAACAACCGGGCCAAGGCGCGGACGCGTGCGGGCAGGCTCAAAGGTTGAAGTTGGCTGCGCCGGTAATATTCGAAGGAAGTCTGGAGCACGCGAGCCATTTCGAAAGCAGTTGCCGGCACGCCCGCGATGGCCAGCACGGAAGTGGCGTCAATTTCGATGATCTTCTCCACGCGGTCGGTGACGATGATGTTGCCGGCCGTGGCGCGACGGTCGCCCGCCATCAGCACGCCCTCGGCGTAATGAAAACCGAAAACGGTCGTGGCCTGGGTTTGCACCGGCGCGGCTGCGGACGCCGCCGGTGTCACTGGCGCGAGGCGATGCTCCGCCAAAAGCGATAGGAAATCGCCTGCAATCGGTTGTGAATGGCTCATTGGCCGGTGCGCTGGCGGTAACGCCTGGCCTGGTCAGGATCGACCTTGCGCATGCGTTTGAGCAATTCCTCCGTATTGGGTTTATCGACTTTCGGGGCGCTGGGCCCTTCACCACCACCACCGCCCGCGGGAGCGAGCGGTCTGTTTTTTTGAGCTTGGTCAGGCATAAACTCTTAAACTCTTTGTCACTATAACCCCTTGCACCAAATTTGCACGCCCCAACATCGCACGCGGTGTTTCAAATTTCAAAGGATTTCAATTTTTTTTGATTCGCCGACCACTTTGATTTGCTTTGACCAGGTCGGACTGAGCAAGGCGAGCCTGAGCGGAGTGCGTGAAATTCACACATTTTCTGGTGTTACGCGGTTGCGAAACATAAAAGTGGTTTGATTAGGTTGGATTTGGTGCGATCAGAAACCATCTCAGCCCGGGGAGCGAGACTCCGTCGAGCTCTGACTCGATTTCTCCGTGAAAGAAAAGTCACAGCTCGAAGTCAGAACAGAGATGGGAGGCACAACACGTTGTGCCGGAGTCTCGCTAGCGGGAATGAAGGGGCTCAAATGGCTTGATTGGGTTTGATTAGGTGCGATTGAACGCGCCAGCCACGCTGGTCCGCGATGGAGACACCACACCGGCGGCTGTTCGGAAGATTTCCTGTCTTCTTCAAGGTTGGCGGACCGGTTGGAATGAAGGCCGCTCCGTTTCCTCAAAAAAGATGCGGAACTATCCGAAATTATCATGGAAATCAACGACTTGCGACGCGTGGCCTGCGCTCCCGATCGACCTGAACTGGACCACCGGCGGTTTTGCAACCGCGCCTTTCACCGCTGACCTCTTACCTGAATTTCAATGAACAAGCCCCATTGCGCCCTTAACCTAACCACAATACCATATATATGGGGGACTGCAATAAATTAAATTTTACGGTAGGGCGACACTCCGTGGAGCCCTGATGCAATTCGCGAAAAGATGTCACGGCTCCGCGGAGCGTCGCCCTGATTTTGGATAACCGAGTTCTTGACGTGCGAAGGGAGTGATATACCCTCTCGGCTATCCATGCTGTGAAAAAAGAATACCATATCAGGCAAGCCAGTGACATTGATCAAGAATTGGTGGAAGGCATCTTTACAACCGCCTCTTCACGATTCGACCTGATTGACACAAAGGTCTCCTCGCTTTTAAAAGGCACAATCTGCAATTACTCCGAGGGATTGGGTTGGGGATTTGGTCTGGGTGCATTGCGTCGCGGGGATTTCATTTGCGTTGGGTTCAACTCTGGCAAATCAGCAAATACGAGCTCTCCTCCTGTATTCGATTACATTGCCAACGAATTGAAGCGCTCTTTCGGCGATCGAGTAATCTTGGTTTCTGAAAGCGAACAGGTGGATCTTCAGAAATGGCCTCGAGAACCCATTTCGGACCAACATCGAGAATTTATGACGAATCTTCTCAACCATCCGAAAGGTTATTAGACTAAGCCCGAACGCATATGGATAAATCGTTAGCGCATTTTCTCCTGACCAAAATACTATTGGCAGCTTGGTTAATAATCGCTATGCCGGTTTGGTATCCTGCGGCACGACTGGCCTCGGCGCTTGAGGTTGGTACATCGCAGAGTATTCTGGCGTGGGGAATTCGCCTTTCGCTTTTATGTATGCTTTTCGGACTCTATTGGCTGGCGAAGAGGATGTCTTATCACATGACAATCGAAGGTAAGTCTTTTGGTTGCGGTATTAAGGAGGGCCTTCTCGACGCGCGGCTTCACCTGGCGTTCCTCCCTGTTATTGGACGGTGGTTTACACCTAAGAAAGACGGGCGGGCCTTTCGGGAGGATAACGATGAAGGCTAACTCAGCTATGGGACGCCTGGATGTTCCTTGAATTGGTCGAACTCGCGGCGCTCCAGGAGCTCGCGGACTCACTGCTTTTCATGCACAAGTGTCACTTTGATGGTCTTGATTTCGAATGGATGCAGGTCGAATCGGATCGTGTCTTTTTTGATTTTCAGGGCGCTGCCTGAATCTTCCAGCAAATTGGCTTCGGACGCGTGGCTGATGCGGGTGTGGAAATGGACGGCGACGTCCGGGGTGGTTTTTCCGTCAGCTTCGTAAACGCGAAGGATCGTCGAGTGATCGGGTCCGGGCTTGAGCGCGGTGAGAACGACGTTGGGTTGCGATATATCTAATAAACCCCAACGCGCCGGAAGCTTGCTCGTGTGTGTGGTGGCCTTGCGCGTCATTAACGGATGAACCAATTCCATGCCTTGACGATAAACCGCCGCTTTCCGCCAGTCGCCGGAATGCGGCAGCAGTGCGTAATGGAAGGTGAGGGGACGCCCCAACTCGAAGCCTGTCTCGGAACTCATGCCTGGTTCGTATCCGCCGCCGTAACCGTAACCGCCCAAATTGTGTGAGCGCATGAGCGAGAGCATCATCGTGCCGTCGGTGACGAGATTTCCTGGCAGGCCGACGTTGAGCAACGCCAGGCCGTGTTGGCCGTCGTTGTAATCGACCCAATTTTGCGCCGGATATTCGACGCCAAGCGGACGTTCGACTGCGCCGAAGGGGATTTCCTGCACGTTGTGGCCGTTCTTGATGGTGGTGGGAAACAAAGCCTGATAGCGGACCCATTTTTCGTTGTTGACAAGTTCCGTTTCAATATCGAGGCGCGGCAGACCGGCATAAATGCGAATGCGCGTGGAAAAAGTGCCGTTTGCGAATGGTCGCGAAGTTGAAAATTCCGAGAAAACCGGGCCGTTCCGCATTTCAGATTTTCCTAATGCGCCTTCGGTGGTCCATTGCGCCTCGCCCCCTTTCGGAACCTCCTCGCGATTGGTCATGGCGATATGGCTTCCTCCGTCCAGCCCGTGATAAAGCTCCCACAAATCGCCTTTATCTTGTTGACGCGCGATCACATTAGCCGGAGCGGAGAGCGCCTCCCAGTTGTTCGCCTTGTCGATTAAGCTCGTGATCGAGCCATTCGCTGGGTCGATGGTCACGCGATAGAATTCGTTTTCAAAAACGTGCGCTTTCGTTTCTCGGCCCATGCCGGGCTTGGGGTTTGTGTGCAGCGGAATGGCGTGGTAGGTGGCCCAACCGAGCGCGGGAATATCTCGGGCGAGGAAGGTCATGCGAATTTGTTTGAAGCCGTCGTCGCTGTAACGTTCCGCGCTCACACCTTGGAACGGCACCGATTTTCCTTCGGCGTCCACAAGCTTGAAATCTTTGACGCCAGTTTCGGTGATGCCGAGTTGAACTTCCGCGACGTCCGTGCGCGTCCATCCAAGAGGATTGAAAACGATGATGGGAATACCTTCGCCCTGTGTGTTGATGCGCGAGGAGATGGTGTCCCAGGCGGAATCGGTCATTTGCGCGCCTACGTTCTCGGCGATTTCGTATTGACGGATGGTGTCGTCATAAACGGCGTCGGTCATGGTGCCGGAGGCAAGGTCGTGGGTTTGATTGAAGAGCACCGGCTCCCACGCGTTCCATTCCTGGGCGGGATCCGGCGGCGCGCCGAGCCATCCCGCAAGAGCTTGCAGTTTCTCGGCGGTCACCAGCAAAGTTTCATCGTTCCGCGCGCGTTGTTTAAGTTCGATGCGGCTGCTGTAGGTGCCTTGGAAAATTGGATTCAGGTCGTTGGTGAGAACGGGAAGGTGCGGGCGCTTGGCCACGACTGCTTCGTATTCGGTCGGAACGGAATAGCGAATGGAAAATGGCGAAGTGGGATCGGCGTCAAATTGTTTGACTAGCGGGGGAGCGTAGTCCTCGGGTTCGGAGACATCAGCGCCCGCGAGGCCGACGCGTTCGTGGGCTTGGGTGAATTGGCCGAGATAGTTGAAGCGATCTTCAAAGAATTTTTTGAACCCGGGATAATCGCCGGGCGGACCGTAGAATAAACCGTAGGAGCCAGGCAGCCAAAAAGCCGGAATGGCGCTGCCGTCGATGCCTTGCCAAAGAAATTCCGGCGGCGTGTGTTCGGTGGCGACGCCGCGGGAAAACCAAAATGATTTGTAGCCCGCCAGCTTCAGAATTTGCGGCATTTGCGGATGGTGTCCAAAAGTGTCAAGCAGCCAGCACACCGTCACATCCACGCCCAGTTTCTCACGGCAGTATTGTTTGCCATACTGGATTTGGCGCACCGTCAGTTCACCGCCGGGCTTCACATCATCGGGCATGACGTCCATGCCGCCGACGATTTCCAATCGTCCCTCGGCGATGAAGCCGCGAAAGTCAGCTTCTTCTTCGGGGTAACGTTCCAGAAAAGGTTTGAAGTAGGCGACTTGATCGAGCGTAAATTTGTAATCTGGATAGGCCCTGAGCAGATGCATCGCGCGCAAGATATTCTGCAAACCCATTTCCAGATAACCTTCGCGGGTTTTGAAAACGGCGCCTTCCCAATGGGTATGAGGGACGTAATAGAGGACTGGTTTGTTTGTCGCTGAAGCTTTGTCCTGGGCATGGCCGTAGGGGAGAAACGCGACTAAGGCACAAAGGCAAATAATTAACTTACGCGGAAACATGCCCGGCACTTTGACCATGTGTCCGTTTGTGCGTCAATCGTAAAGCTGATAAGGAAGGTTCGAGGGCGCAACCCAATTTTTTTGCGCTCACCAGCCGCACACAGGAATATTCCATCGGCGAGGGCGCCGATGGCAACACGCGAGGCGCCGCGAGGCGCGTGTGCTCCCCGGAACATTGACGTGCGCTTGCTCAATTTTGAGGCGTTTTGGCATCGACAAATCCATCATATTTTGCGATCTAGTCGGAAACTTATGAAATCCCTTCTCCCCCGAATACTTGTTTGTTTGATTTTTCTTTTCGCCTTTCGTGTTCTTGGTGACGTGCATTATGTGAGCCTGGACAGCACGAATCCTGAACCGCCTTATCTGACTTGGGCCACGGCCGCGACCAACATTCAAGACGCCATCGATGCCTCGACCAATGGAGATACGGTTCTCGTAACCAATGGGGTGTACACCACTGGTGGCAAAGTAATGCCAGTTAGCGGAAACTTTACCAACCGCGTGGCTTTGGACAGCGCTATTACGGTGCAAAGCGTCAACGGCCCCTGGGCCACTGTCATTCAGGGTGTCGGCCCAATCGATACCCCCTTAGCGGTAAGATGCGCCTGGCTCACAAACAACGCGACCTTGACTGGATTTACGTTGCAAATGGGGTCCACGTCCATTGGCAATCCCGGCGGGGGCGTTTGGTGCGCCTCTTCCAATGCTTTGGTAAACAATTGTGTAATTATTTCAAATACCGCCGCGGAACTTGCTTCCGGCTGTTATCAAGGCACCTATAACAATTGCCTTATCAGCAGCAATAACGGCTACATGGGCGCCACGGCTTCGGCCGCTTTTAACGCCTACCTGAATAACTGCACCGTTGTCAGCAACAGCTTGTTCAGCATGAATTCCAGTTTCAGCAAGCTGACCAATTGCATCGTTTACTACAATACCTCCACATTCATTCCGGCCTCTTTGGCCTCCTATTGTTGCACTACTCCGCCTCTGGCTTCTGGTGCAGGAAACTTTACCAATGCCCCGCAATTATTTGCCGATGGCATTCATTTGTTGAGCACGTCGCCTTGCATTGGAGCAGGGACTAATATTGTTACAGGCACAGATATTTTCGGCCAACCCTGGGCCAATCCGCCATCCGTTGGCTGTGCGGAGTATAATCCTGCGCCACTCTTTACCCAACCCAACATTATTCTTACGGGCAACCCCATCGGCTTCTCGATCAATGGCGCGGCCGCCGGAGCAGCCCCGCTTTCGGTCTTCTGGCTCCTGGATGGCGTTCCGTTGCAGGACGACGCCATTTTTACAGGCACACAAACCGCAAGCCTGAATGTGTCCAGTGTTAGCCTGGCAGAGGTCGGCGATTACCAACTGGTGGTGAGCAACTCTTTTGGTGTTATAACAAGCGCCGTGACCACCTTAAACATTCATTGCGTGGATGTGGCGGCCACAAATCCGATACCTCCGTATTTATCGTGGGCGACGGCAGCCACAAATATCCAGGATGCCATCAACGCTTCCGAAAATGGAGACATCGTGTGGGTGACGAATGGCCTCTACAATTACGGCGGCGAATCAGAGGACGGAGTGCTCACCAATCGTGTTACCCTGAACAAAGCCATTCGCGTCCAGAGTGTCAACGGTCCGTGGGTGACGACGATTCAGGGCGCAGGCGCCACCAACGGGCCCTCCGCCATTCGTTGCGGGTGGTTGACGAATGGCGCGGCGCTGGTCGGTTTCACCCTCGAAGCAGGTGCGACGGCGACTACTGGCGCACAGGGAATCTCGCAGGCTGGCGGCGCTGTCTGGTGCATCTCATCAAGCGCAGTAGTCGATAACTGCGTCATTAGCTCGAACACAGCGTCTAAGAGTGGGGTTGTTTACCAGGGAACACTCAATAATTGTCTCGTAAGCAGCAATTTTGCCTCTGGAGGGACGGCGATCGTTCTCAGCGCCGTTCTCAGCAGTTGCACTATTGTCAGTAATTCCACCTTGGGAGTTGACCTGGGCACGTTGACCAACTGCATTGTTTATTATAATAGAACGGGCAACCTGAATAACCCCGGTTCGGTCTATTATTGCTGTACCACGCCAGCGGCTACGGGAACGGGGAACCTTGCCAATGCGCCCGACCTTCAGTCCGATGGAGTGCATTTGGCCCCTGGCTCCCCGTGTATCGGCGCAGGGACAAATATCGTCGTCGGCACGGACATTTTCGGCGTGTCTTGGGCCAACCCACCTTCGGTCGGGTGCGCGGAATACAATCCCGCGCCGATCGTGGGCCAGCCACAAATCACATTGACCGCAAATGGCTTTCAGATTGGAAACATTACCGTCGCGGGCCCGCCACCGTTTGGTTTTATTTGGCTTGAGAACGGAGCTCCCGTGAGTGGCGGAAACTTCCATGGCGCTCAATCATCAAACTTGCTCGTTACCGGTGTGAATCTGGCGGAAACCGGAAGTTACCAACTCGTCGTGACGAACGCCGCAGGTTCCGTCACCAGCGCGGCCGTGCAGTTGAACATACATGCGGTGAACGTGGCCGGAACGAATCCGCAGCCTCCTTATCTAACGTGGGCAACAGCGGCGACCAACATTCAGGACGCCATCGAAGCCTCCGCGCCTGGAGATATCGTGCTGGTGACCAATGGTGTTTACGATTCCGGCGGTGAAGCTAACAACGGTCTGACCAACCGGGTCACCTTGGATCGGGCCATCCTGGTAACGAGCGTGAATGGATTCAGATCAACCGTTATACAAGGTGCATTCGATCCAATTTCAACCAATGGGCCGGCCGCGGTTCGTTGCGCATGGCTGACAAATAACGCGATTTTGAGCGGGTTTACGCTGCAAAACGGCGCCACGTTGAATACGGGCGACGCGGGATATTCGCAGAGCGGCGGCGGTGTATGGTGCGCCTGTTCGAACGCCTTGGTGTCAAATTGCGTTCTTTCGAATAATTTCGCCAAATTCTCCGGAGGAGGCGGTATTTACGGTGGGCCCGGCATAAGCCTTGGTACGTTGAACAATAGTTTGGTTATCGGCAATACCGCATACTCTGGAGGCGGAGCCTATTATGCGAATTTGAACAACTGCACTGTGCAGAATAATTACGCCATAGGTTTGGATGACGGCGGCGGCTCTTATGGAGGAACGATCCGAAACAGCATTGTGGTTGGCAACACCGCTGGTTTTGAGGGTGTGTATTTGAATGATGTTGTGGGGGGATTTGACAGCTCTTGCTCTTATAGCTGCGCTGACATTTCCCCTGGTCCAAGCAGCAACATCGTTGCTAACCCGGTTTTGTGCGATTCATATCACATTTCCATCTATTCGCCCTGTCGCGGCGCGGGCAGCGCGCTTTACTCAACTGGAACCGACCTTGATGGCGAGCCTTGGAATAATCCGCCTTCCATGGGCTGCGATGAAGTTGTGGTTTCAAATCGCGTTGGGCCGCTGTCCGTAGATGCCGATTTTGGCCAAACCAATCTGCTTGTATCGAGCTCTGCCGCAGATCACATCGGTGTTTTCTTTGGAACCATCACCGGGCTGGCAACCTACTTCTCCTGGGACTTCAGTGACGGACCTGCGATCACCAATGCCGGAACGACCATCCAGCACTATTGGACGAACATCGGTGATTACACGGTCACATTCACGGCCTACAACGTTGACAATCCTTCCGGCGTATCTATTTCTCAGATCATTCACGTCGTTCCCATCACCCCGCCGGATTTGCCGGTTCCCACGATTGTCAGCAACACCCTCGAATTCCAATTTCCGACACAATGGGGCGGAAACTACTACGTCCAATATGCGACCAACCTAACGCCCCCGGTTACATGGACACAACTGGAGTTCGATTTCTTCAGTTTCGGCGGCCCAGTGCAAGTTCAAGATGCAAC
>Ga0302325_10027756_pt1 | contig 11725 bp, 13 predicted proteins | sample Palsa_T0_2_FD_201948 | JGI IMG/M metagenome (GOLD analysis project Ga0302325, IMG submission 201948) | Peat permafrost microbial communities from Stordalen Mire near Abisko, Sweden - Palsa_T0_2 | ecosystem: Environmental > Terrestrial > Soil > Palsa > Peat permafrost | place: Sweden: Abisko... | reverse complement strand
GAGCTGGAAAGCCTTGCTCCGAAAATATCATCCCGACAATCAGAAGACCGGTTCAAAAGCAAAGGCGGTCGCGCTGAACCAAGCCCACGACGTTCTTTCAGACCCGGTCAAGCGAAAAGAATATGACCGCGAACGTTTCGGTTGGGCGGCTGGATTCGAAGCGGATCAACCGCGCAATGGACATGCAAAGCGCCGCAAGCCCAGCGGCAAAAGCCCTGGTGGGGCCTACGAACCCGCTTACGGTCGGGCGTATGAGACACCTGTACCCGCGCCACTTCGGGATCCAAATAGGTTGATGCAAGAATTTATTCAGGACGTGGCCAGGACTGGCGAACTTGCAGTGGGTTCATTTTTCGATGCCGCGTCGGAATTGATGCTCGCGAAACTGGCGGAAGCGAGTCCAGCTTTAGCGGCGTTGATGAGAGAGCAACTGGAGCGAAATCGGCGATGAGAGTTCATGGCGCGCTTCTCAACCGGGGGCTGGGGCAAACCGGTATTCCGCCCGGGAATTCCTGCTACGATGCGACTCACGATCCCGGCGAAGTACACTGCGAAAGTTTTACGGATGTGGTATGGAGCGCGGTACCGATATTGGGCGGCCCAGCCGGAACGACGTCGTGTTCGGCGTCGGAACAAGCATGCCTGGCCGCGAACCCAGGGGCAGTGACTCCGAACCTCTGCTCATCCACTTTTGGAGTCAGTTGCACAACGTTGGTAGTGGGTATAGTCGTTTTGGTGGCAGCGATTGTGATTGTAGCGAAAACATGATGCTGAGTTTAGGGGACATCACGAGCGGGGCCTGCGAATCGTTCGGTGAAGCATGCGCGCCGGTTTCGATCATCACGCCTGGCGCGCCGGTTTCAACTTCATATCAGGATGGAGATACCGAGATCGCCCCGCTTCCGCCGGTCCCGGCCCCGGCCAACACAAGTTTGGATTCGATCTGGCTTCTGGCCCTGGGCGTGGCCGGGGGTTTGTATTACTGGTTCAAGTTGAGAAAGAAATGAGAATGGCGGCGCGACATCTCGGTATTGGGCAGACGATTCCAACGCTTGCTACGCCCACGTATGTTGGACCGGTACAACCGACCATCACCCCGGTGTATGCGACCGCGCCAAGCTTGCCCAGCGGCTACGAGTCAACTCTTCCAACCGGCGCGATCCCTGGCAACGAGAGCGGCCAAACGATTGATAGCCTCGCGGCGAACTCGGCGGATCTGTGCGCCCAGCAAGGTGGAACGTGGAATGCCACGACGAACACCTGCAGCATGTGTCCGCAAAATGCATTCGCGGCTCTATTTACGCCCGAGACTTGGGACCCGACTTCCGGAACCTGTTCGTCCTCTTATACTCCGCTGATTATTGCGGGCGGCGGGTTGGCTGTTTTAGTTTTGTTAGTGACGATGATTTCAAAAAAGTGAGGAAATATGCGCATTGCACGTAGGGCGATTCATCTTGGAGACTTTGTGCCGGGGAGTTTCGCGGTTCCCCAGACGCCGGTAGTGTTGACGGCGCCTACCGTCCGGCGGCGGTCGAATGGAGTCGCGGAATTTGTGCCGGGTAAATTTGTGGTTCCGCAAAATCCCGTGTCTGACGCGCAACGGTCCGGCGGCGGCATGGGTTGCGGATGCGGCGGTGGCTCCGGGGGCGGCCTCGGACAAACGACCGGAACGATTGACACGGTCTGGACCTCGCTGCAGGGCCAAACGTTGTACGGAATCGACGCGGGCTACGTTGTAGTGGCTTTGCTGATCGGCGCTCCCTTGTTGGCGTATTCTCTCGCAAAACGGAAGTAATGGCGCGGAGAGCAACATCTCGAAAAAACCTGTTCGGGTTCTTCGAAAAGAAGACCTCTACCACGTACCGCAGTGGTGGTGTCACGAAGCGCGAACTCGAACAGCAGGCTTTCAAGGCCGGACAGCGTTCCGGCGATACGGGGCTTTTTAAGGAGTGGGCGCGTTCGAAGAAACTAGCCGAGAAGTGGGGCGGGGCGCTGCGCGATTTCGAAGGCGCTTACCGCGAGGGTGTTGAACGCGGCGAAGTAATCCACGAAAAGAAAGAAGCGAAGCGCGAGGCGGTCCGGGAAAAGCGGGAGGAAAAGAAAGAGCAAAAGCTGGAACTCGCTAAAGTGGTTTCCGAAGTGACCGACGCCCTGATTGCCCAGGGAATGAAAAAAGGCCAAGCCCAGCAACTAGCGCGGACCAAATACGCGAAAGGCGATTCCTTCAGCGACCTGTGGCATAAAGTTCTGGCGAAAGCCCCCAAGGATAACCCCGCCGCTTCCGAGCGCGCGCTCAAAGCAGCCGGCAGGGAAAATTTCTTTGGGTTCGGATCTCATCCTGATTCTAAAGTCAGCCAGCGTGAACGATTCAAAAGGATTGCCGAAGACACTATCCGCCGTGAACACGTTGTGTTTGAACCCTTTCGTGGATCTGGGCGCCTGGTCGGTGAGTCATTTATTGCGACGGACGATACGCGCGTTGTGCGAGCCGCCGAACCAACCAGCGTCAATAGACTTTTTGTCTTGTTGCACGAAATTGGCCATCATCATTACCGGCATCCTGACCAAAGCGGAAATGAATCCAATTACGACGAGGCGCGGGACGAGAGGCAAGCCTCTGAGTTTGCATTGTCCATCATGAAACGAAATGGTATCGAGACCGGGAAGATTGAGAAAGAAGAGAGGGAACGAATTGCCGACCTTTACAACAAGGCAAATATCGAAAAAACTCGGGGCGTGCTAAAAAAGCATGGCACAAAGACCGCCAGTGGAAATCCGGAACGCTTCAGGCTCAACCCGGCTCGGAAGAATCCGCTCAACTCAGCCGAAAAGATGTTTACCGAAATGACCGGGCTTCCACCGACTGAGGTTCTGGAGTTCAAGGAGACTGAGCACTTTCACAAGTATACTTCGGTGATTGGAAAGCTCGTCTGTCTCGATATTTTGACCGTGGACGGAAAGGAAATCCCGCTGATCGCGCCCGGCTTCTCGTTTTCGCCAAAGAGGTTTTTACGGCGCGACATCAGGCATTCCTCCGAAGCGGAAGCTGCGAATGCTTCATGGATATTGTCTCCCAACACATCCGAAGACAAACTGGTGTACGTTACCTTCACTGAGGACGGAAAGCAGATTATCTTCCGTGGCGGCGACCAGCGCATTCCGTTCAAAGATCTCGGCCTGAACGGCCGGGATGAGCGGGACGATATGTTCATTGGTACAATTGTCCAGATCACCTACCGAGGAAAAAAGAGTTTCGAGCAGGACGGGAAAGAGGAAGTTGACTTTCATCACACGTTCGGCGAGCAGGGATCCGGCGGCATCATGCCTGTTCTGGGTTACCTGCTTCGAACACAGCGGATGGTGACTTTGGGGGGACGCTACAGGATAGCGCCAGTGAGATCGGATATTCAGGCGAGTCCGGGGATAGTCGGATGAGTACTTTTATTTTCGTTTCGGAACCGACGTATGAGCAGTGGGGCTGGCGCAACCCGGACACTGAGGGTATCGGAGGTTCAGAGACTTCGCATATCGAAATGTCTCGGCGGCTGGCGCGGCGCGGTCACTCGGTGATATCCTTCGCCCCGACCTTCGCCCCTCCTGAAGTGGATGACGCTGGAGTCGAGTGGCGGGACTTCTCTGAGCTGGACTACTCGCTCCGGGGAACTTGGATCGTCTACCGGGCGCCGAAGATCGTGGATCGAATTCCAGAAGGCCAAACCGTCTGGCACATCTGCCAGGATGTGAACTACCCCGACTTCTACGATGAGCGCATATCGAGATTCTCGCGCATCGTGGCGCTGTGTAATGAGCACGCTGCGTTCCTGCGGGAGCAATTTCCCCACGCGGCGGATCGGATCGTCATTTCCGCCAATGGCATCAAGAGCGATTTGATTTACGAACTCGCGGAGCATCCGCCGAAGCGCAATCCGAAGCGCCTCATGTACGCGTCTTCGCCCGACCGCGGCTTAACCACGTTGTTAACGATCTTTCAGCGGGCCCGAGAGATCGTACACGATTTGGAGCTGCACGTGTTCTACGGTTTCAACAATCTGGAGAAGATCGCGGAGACCCCGCACCCGCGCCGCGATCTGGTAGTTGAAAACGTTCGGATGATTAAAGAGATGCTAGAAGCACCCGGCGTTCACCAGCATGGCCGCATGGCTCAGCCACTACTATTACAGGAGTGGATGAAAGCGGGCATCTGGTGTCATCCATCCGATTTCACTGAAACGAGCTGTATTACTTCGATGGATGCGCAGGCCTGCGGAGCAATCCCTATTACGCGGCCATTCTGGGCGATTGGCGAAAACGTAAAGCACGGAATCGTGATGCATGGCGAGACATGGGACTCACTTGTCCGGGCGCGCTACGTGTGGGAAATCGTCAAACTGGCGTCCGACCCCGAGTCGCAAGATCAGATTCGCGCCGAAATGATGCCTTGGGCGCTCCGTCGTTTCAATTGGGAACGCGTAGTGGATCAGTGGGAAGACTGGGCACGCGAAGATAGTCTCGTCCAGCGGCGGACTCAAAGTGTTCCGGCCGAGGTTTGCGCATGACGCCCCTGATCAGCCTGTGCCACACGACCGCCCGGCTACCGCGCGGCTGGATGCCGGCTTGCGAAGACTGGATGAAGAAAGCCGACCATCCTACTCGAATAGAATATGTTCTGGCGGTCGATAAAGATCGGATTCTGGAACTCAGCTTCCCACCGAAAGCGCCCGTGTACGATATTGACAAGTCGGCAGCCCGTTTGACTCTGAACTACGGCCGCAAATGCGCCGTGGACGGCTGGAACGCGGCTTCAAAGGCATCCAGGGGGCTGTTGCTCATTTCGGTGGCGGATGATTGGTTCCCTCCAGCACACTGGGACACGGAGCTTTTGAAGTGCGTTCCCTCGCTCGATGGGGAATACGTCCTTGACGTGGACAACGGCGAAAACTCATTTCCGCTTCTGCCTTTCTCGCTTCTCACGCGGAAGTACTATGATCGGCTCATCCGTGACTATGGTTACGCCGGGTTCTTTTACCCGGATTATTTCGGCATGATGGCCGATTGCGAGTTTACGGATATCGCGCGCCGCGACGGGGTTGTGATCAATGCCCGGCATCTTAAGTTCCGGCACGAGGCGCCGCCGAAAGATTCTCCAGCATGGAAAGCGGATGCAACATACCAATGGCAGCAGCGCCGGGAAGCAGTTGAAACCGGCAATCAAGTTTACATGCGAAGAGTGAGAGAACTTGGAATCGCGCGGCCGCGCTTTATTCCGTCGGAGGTAGTGGCATGAGCGCCGCGCGCGCAGTCTTCATCGCCGGGAGCACACCATGGCTCTAACAGTGAAGCGCGCGATAGGAACCGTGGGCTACCTTGGTGGCCTATGGTCAGTGCCGGAGCCGTTCATGTGGTCCTGGACTCAAATGCTCGAATACAACCGGGACGTCCTTTGCCAACCGGGTCAATACATCAAGCCGGAGCACGCTTTGAACTCCTACCACGACCTCGCGCGCAACGAGCTTGCCGGGAAGATGGAAGGCGACTGGCTCATGATGTTCGACGCCGATCTAGTGTTCGATCCAGACATTTGCGCGCGCATGGTCCGGATGATGTACGCCGATCCGGGCGGCCTTGATGTTTTGGTGGGCGTCTATCCCTACAAGTCGTTCCCGCATTACCCGATTCTTTACGTTTGGAATGAAGAATTGCAGGGTTTTGAAGTGATGGGGTCGTGGGACCGTTCGATGAATCTGATTGAAATTGGATCGGCTGGCGGCGGGACGCTGCTGGTCCGAAAAAGAGTCTTCGATCGTATTGAATCGGAGCTGAAGGAAAAACCGTTTGACCGTCTTCCGCTTCACCCCAATGCTCCGGGCGAAGGAACTTTCGGCGAGGACCACAGTTTCTTTATGCGGCTACGACGGCTTGGCATCAAAGCGTATTGCGCATGGCAGGTTCAAGCGGGGCATCTGAAGTACGAACCGGTCGCATTGGCGACGCACTATCGGATCAAGCCTGCCCTTCATCACAGTTACGAGTTATCTGGTTTCAAAACGGCAGGTCGCGAGGCCAAGCCCATTCAGTAAAAGGAGAAAGACATGGCGTTTCAACTTACTTACTTGAACGTTGGTTCCGGCTCGACGCCTCCGACTCAGGCTCAAGCAGCCAACGTTAATTCGGTAAAGGTAGCTGTGTTTCCGGCCAGTTCGGCGGACACGCAGTTAAACTTGACCCACAACTTGCAGATTTCGAGCGCCGACCTGGCGGACGGTTATCCGAACGTCGGGTTCGAAGCACTGGATTCGACATTTGCCGCGTCGGGCTGGTTCCAGGTGCAGGGAGCGCAAAACCCGAATTACTCGGTGCTCCAGCGCGGCACGGCGACTACGGCCGGCGTGGATACGACCAATCAGTGTTACGTGAATATTCAGCGTCCGCATTCGCTGGTGCGGTAGGGGTTGCAATCTTAAGGAATCTCCGGGCTTATAATCCGGGGCTAGGTCATCAAAGCGAGTCCTTATAAGGGGGACGCGTTCGGTACGGAAGGTAACTTCCGGCTGGGCGGTCCCCCTTTCGCTTTGGTGGCCGGAGAAAGGAATCTGATGTACGTCGGGCGGACAGTAGCAGCAGTCAATCCGTACAGCCGCGCACCCGCGTCTGTCTCAGCGTCTTCGGGAAGTTCGGGAAGTTCGAAAGGGAACCCGGCGTGGTTGCTCACGCTTGGTCCGGTGAATCCAAAAGCAAAAAAAGGAGAAACAGTGGCAAAGAAAAAGAAAAAAGCATCGGGCCACCATGGGGTGTCCCACAAGAAAATCTCGATGAGCCAGAATCGGTTTCTGTCTCTGATGGGCAAGAAGAAATACAAGAAGGGCAAGAGGTCTCGCTCTTCTTCAAACCCGTTCGCAACCTCCATCACACTCGGGAGACCAGTGAAGGTGGCCACCGCGGGCGCCGGAGTATTGGTCGGAGTAGCACTGGTCAAAGGAATCGGAAACGCATCCTTTGTGCCGGCCGCGATCTCCGGGAACAATCTCTATCTGACGCTGTTCAAGTTCGGATTGGCCGGCGTAGTCTGGTGGGGATTGTCGATGATTGATCCGGAATTTGGGGCCGCGGCCGGGCTGGGCGGAATCGCCGAAGCCGGCTCAAATGCTCTGAACACGTGGTTTCCGTCGATTGGCCAGTATTCACCGCTTGGTGATTTCGTTCCAGGCCGATTCGCGGTGCCGCAGAACCCCGTGCTCGATGGAAATTCGGGAGTCCCGATTTCGCCGTCGCGCCGGTCGTTTGCATACGGCGGGGCTTATCGCGTAGCCGCCGCCTAAGGGCAGGAACGCGGTGAAGTTTAATTCAAGAGAAAGGCAATGTGTACAATGGCAACTCAATCAACTGCGGTAGCACAAGCAGCAGCCAAAGCCGCCCTGAACAATATGCAGCAAGGCCAGCAGATGGTCCAGGCGGCGACCCAGGCAATCACGGATCAGCAGATGTTCATCATCAACTCGTTCCGCGGTCAGATTTACATCTCGGATACCCTGGACGTCCAGGACACCCCGGTGTATGACACTCTGACCTACGCTGTGGGCGGAACAATCAACCTCTCGAATAACCAGTTTTTCGCGAACGTCGAGCAAGGGTCCGGAAAGACCCAGGCGCAGACGAACATGACCCAAAACAACAAACTGGACGCGCCCGAAGCGATTTCGGTGTTTGGCATTCGGCTGGGCTGGTCGGAGGATGTTCTCCGGTCCGATCTTCAAACCTTGCTGAATTCGTGGGCGTATCAGTTTTCGCTCGGCAAGAAGTATTATTCTCTTGCCAACCTCCGGCACTACAGTGCTGGCTGGGGAATTTCGGGCGCCACCACGCGCACGTCGGAGTCATTCTACACCAACGGCTTCCCGTCGCGCGGCTCGATGAACCTGCTTGAAATCAAGCTGGTCATCGCAAACCAAATGAGCTTCTACGCTCAGCTCGTGGGCAACACGGCGCAAGTGTTGTCCGGCGCGGGCGCCGGCATGATCCTGCTCAATGAGCTTGTCGGCCTGTACGCCCGCGGCGTCCAGTAAACGCGAAACCAGTCGCGTTTTAACGAAAGGCGGGGAACCCTCCCTAACGCCCCGCCTTTCGGTTATCCGGAGGGGAACGGAGAATCATGAGCAACCCATACGAGATGAATCAGTATGCTCCGACCTACTATGGCGGGGTACAGATTGCGCCGGGCGCCGATGTGGGATTTGAGCCGAAGCCCTACGATTACATCTACAATCCGGCGAACGGCCAACTCACCGCAAACCAGGTTCTCTCGAATCAGACTGTTGCGATTCAGACGGACGCGGATTTCATGCTATTCGCCTGGTACATTTCGCAGTACACGGGGGCGTTTCAAATTCTGTTGACCGATGATACCGGGTACCAGATGTTCTCGGGATTCCTCAACTCGGGAGCGATTTCTCAATCGAGTTCGGCCCCGACAGTGTTTTCGCCGTCGCATCCATTCCGCGCCGGTGGCAAGATCGTCATCGCCATTACCGATCTGTCGGGAGCGACAAATCCCCTGCAGATCGTTTTTAAAGGCGAGAAGATGTTCCGCGTCAACCGGTCCTCGCCGGGCCGTCGCGCGGCGTAGGAAACCATGCCGGCCACAATGACTGGTAACCCAGCTCGAGCAATCCGGCGCTACACGCCTCCGGAGGGTTTTGACGATCTTCCGTTCACATACGTCTTCAATGGTGACGATCTCGTGAATGGGACTAATGCCCGAAACTTGCTCGTCTACATTGAAGGCGGGCTGGGAGACTTCATTCTCCGTCGCGTGGTGGGCTTGGACACGGTTGTAAACCCAGTTGGAGGACAGTTCCAAATAGAGGACGACTTCCTGCGCTACATCCAGGCGGATCCGGTGTTCGTCAATGGCGGCGGCGAACTTCCAATCGTTCCGGAGCTTCGCTACCGCGAGCTCGGCGCGATTCGGTTCGATCTTTACAATGTGCTTGTCCTCGATCCGCCGATCACTCCCCAATTCACCTTTCAAAACAAGATCAACGGGGCTGGTGGATCGGGAGGCGTAAGTGACGACTTCGGTATCTTCGTTTCGCCTGTTCTGGGGCCTGACGGAAGCTCCTATCCTCCCGATGGCGTTGTGAATAATACGGTCCTTGTGGGCGCCGATCTGCCGCGGGGAATTGGCGCGCCAGGCTACGCTGATGCGATTGTTCAAGCCGGCGCGCCCACGGGTGGATGGATCAGCCAACTTGATCTGATTCCCGGAACGGGCGTGGCAGTGAATGCGAGTATGGGTGCGCCAGGAATGAACGGGAATACTGCCGTGATTGGGTTTCCAACGAGCGCAGCGCCGTTCCTGAATGGGGCTGCGTTCGCCTGCGTCCGGAGTTCCACGGGCGCGTGGAGCATCCAGCAGCAGCTTGTACCGGGCGATGGAGCGCCGCAGGGCAGTTACGGCTTATCGCAAGCCATCTTTGGCAATCTCGCGGCAGTCTGCTCAACCGAGGGCGGCTCTGGCGGCATTTACATTTTCAAACGCGTCGGGACCGTTTGGACCGAGGTGCAGCAGTTCCAGCCGGCCGATATTGGGCCGAGTGATTCGATGACCGTGTGCGCCATGACAGCGACGCAACTGTTCATCGGCGCAAGTACTCAGAACTCAAGCGCCGGCGCAGTCTACGTGTATACTCTCAATGCGGCCGGGCTATTCGTTCTAACGCAGAAGCTGCTTGGAGCGCCGGCAGACCTTTTCGGAATCTCGGTCGGTACCGATGGAAACACGCTTGTGATCGGGGCCGTGAACACAGGCGCCACGCCAGGCAAAGTGTACGTCTATCAGCCCGCCGCGGGTGGAACCTGGACGCTACTTCAAACTCTCACTTCTCCCGATGGCGTCGCCGACGATGCATTCGGCAATGGTGTCGCCGTCTCGGGCGCCCTTATTGTGATTGGCGCTCGGAACGCGGCGATAGGGGCGGCCACCACCGCTGGCGCAGCTTACATATTCATTTACAATGCGGGACTGTTCGGATTCAGCCAAAAACTTCAAGCCCCGACACCGACTGTTCAAACGTACTTCGGCTGGTCGGTGGGAGCTTGGGCCGGCAATACTTCGTGGGTCATTGTCGGCGCCCCCGCTGTGGGGAACGCGGCCGTCGAAGGAACTGTTTACTTTTTCAAAACTGGTTTCATCGACGCGTTTTCGGTCTTCAAATCTCAGATTGCCTTCCAGGGTGTCCGGCGCGTGCGCCATCTTGCACCCAAAGAACCCACCTACAAGTACAAGCCTAAGCACTTTGTCTACACCCTGCCAGTCACGATCGATGTGCTTGGACTCACCGCGGGCCAGCCCACTGCTCCGATCACGGTTTACCAAAACATCAGCGATTACGATTTCGATCTGTACGCTTTGATGTTTTCTTACGCCGGCGCGCTGGGGCCGCTTTCGCTTGAATCGTTTTACACCAAGATTTGGCTGTACGACGCCGTCAAGCACCAGCTTTCAAATCTGCCCGTGCTGGACCTCTTCTACAACGGCGCGCCTGGTTCGAAGTATCAGAATGGAGCGATTGTACCGACGCTGTTTTATCCCCAGGAGTCGCAGATCAGGTTTGACATCTTTAGCCTCATTGCGAATGCGGCTATCCTTCCAGTTACAATGACAATTCACATGATCGGCCGGCAGAGGTACCCATGCTGAGACTTTCTGCGTTTTGTGCTGGCCTGGGTTGCCAGCACGGAGAGGTGTCAATCAGGGAGGAGAACGCTTCATGAACATCACGCCCGATGAATACCCCATCGTGGACGGCTTCCTGCTCAACACGGGACTGAAGTGCGACCTGACCTTTATGGCGCTCGCCATCCGGGAATATGTCGCGGTGCGGCGCTCGGGCGGGTTGCGATCGCGGACCTGGCTTATCCCGGAAGACGCACGGGGAACTGCAATTCCAGCGCGTGATGCTTTTGAATACCAAGTCTACTTGGAGCCAGGTTCGGCGATTTGGGCCTACACTTTCAATGCGCCGGCGAACCTGTTTTCATTTCAGGTGACCGAGTCCTGCACTGATGTTCCGTTGATCTCGGAACCCGTGACTTCCCTGGGCGTGACAAATGTCCAGCAGTTGCTTTCAAAGCCGCTCGTGATCGGCGCGCCGGGCTTGCTGAATGTTCAGATTTGTAGCCTGGCCGCGACGGACACGACGGGAGTTCAACTGATCTTGTGGGGAGGGGAACCAACCGATCTCAGGCCAGTATGCAAATAGCCGAACTTAGAGAGCTTGTACGGATCGGCCACGAGATTCTTTGTGTGTTAAAGTCGATTGAGGCGAAACTGAGACTGCCTCCCGCAACCCAAGTCAGCATTCTGTTTTCAAAGTCAAAAGGAGAAAATATGCCACTGATTCTACCCGTAGGAGATACGGACAATTTCTACATTTTCGGCACGGCGCCGTTTCTTGGCGCATTGCTCGGGCCCGGTCAAACCGCCAGCGTTGTATCGGCGGATCCAAATACAGTCATACTGACGCCGGATGCAACGCCGGTTCCAGTGAGGGCGGCGGACGCTTCGGCTTCAGTCCCTTCGGGAACCCCAACCATTCTGAGCGGCGTTGTCTCAACTCCGGCTACTCCGGCGCAGCCGAATGTCGCAATCAATTGCACTCTCACGGTACTTAACGCGGACGGTTCCACCGCGGAGACTCTCACGGATACTGTGACTGTCTCCCCCGAA
>Ga0302325_10027755_pt1 | contig 11725 bp, 6 predicted proteins | sample Palsa_T0_2_FD_201948 | JGI IMG/M metagenome (GOLD analysis project Ga0302325, IMG submission 201948) | Peat permafrost microbial communities from Stordalen Mire near Abisko, Sweden - Palsa_T0_2 | ecosystem: Environmental > Terrestrial > Soil > Palsa > Peat permafrost | place: Sweden: Abisko... | reverse complement strand
TCCCGGGAAATTCGTTGCCCTGGTGGGCGTGAGCAATCTGGTGATAGTCGAGACCGAAGATGCCCTGCTGGTCACGACCCTCGATCAGTCGCAGGACGTTGGCAAAGTGGTCAAGCATCTTGACGAAGAGAAGTTGCACAAGCTGGTGTGAGAGGCTAGTCTGGCCGATCACCGCCAACGACTGCCAACCAACTGCGATCGACCATCAACCAACAACGAACTATGTCCCAAATCAAATTCGGTACTGACGGTTGGCGCGGCATAATCGCCGACGACTTCACTTTTGACAACGTGCGCCGTGTGGCAGGTGCGATCGCCGCTTATATTCTCAAGCACGAGGAGCCGACGCACGGCCTCATTGTCGGATATGACACGCGCTTTGCCTCCGATCGCGCCGCTCGTCTCGTCGCGCAGGTTATTTCGGACGCTGGCATTCCGGTGCGCCTTGCCAATGATTACGTGCCCACGCCGACGGTTTCCTACAACGTAAAGAAGCTGGGTGCCGCGGGCGGAGTCATGGTCACGTCGAGCCACAATCCGTGGGACTGGAATGGCGTAAAGTTCAAAGCCAAGTTTGGAGGCTCCGCCACACCGCCAATTATGAAATTGATCGAAGCAGAGTTGGACGGGGACGCTCGGCCGAAGGGAAAAGCGGCGAAAATCGAGGAGGTCGACCTGAAGCCCGCTTACGTCGAAGCTGTTTCGAAGTTTGCCGACCTCGACCTCATTCGCCGGGCAAATTTCAAATTTGCGATTGACTCCATGTACGGCTCCGGCCGCGGAATTCTGCCCCAGATATTTGATACTCACGGCATCCGCTACGTAGCCATCCGGCAAGAAGTGAATCCCCTATTTCCCGGCATTAATCCCGAGCCGATTCTGCCCCACGTCGCGATGTTGCAGGAGACCGTGCTAAGAGCAAAATGCCACGCCGGTCTTGTAACCGATGGCGATGCGGACCGCATCGGCGCCGTGACCGAAGACGGAAGCTTTGTCGATTCGCACAAGTGCATGTCGGTTTTGCTGAACTGGTTGCTCGTCTACAAGAAGTGGCCGGGCGACGTGGTGCGTGCCTTCAATACCACCGGCATGATCGATCGCATCGCAGCCAGGCACGGTCGCAAGTTGCATGAGACCTCGATCGGCTTCAAATACATTGCCGACCTGATGATGGAACATGAAATTCTGATCGGCGGAGAGGAATCGGGTGGCATCGGATATGGGCGGTTTCTTCCCGAGCGCGATGGCATTCTGAATGCGCTTTTGCTGGCGAATGTAATGGCCGAGGAAAAGAAGCCGCTTGGCGAGCTGGTCGCCGATCTGCAGCGGGAATTCGGCGCCCTCTACTATGGCCGTCGCGATCTGCACATTTCTGATGAGATGAAAAATGAGGCCATCCGCCGGGCTGCCGATCCGCAAACAACCAAGCTCGGCACCTACTCCATTTTGCGGAAGGAGAACCGCGATGGTGTGAAGTTCTATCTTGACGCCCCGAAGAATGGCAACGGCGCCGACGCCTGGGTGTTGTTTCGGGCATCCGGCACAGAACGAATGCTGCGCTGCTACGTGGAGGCGGCCAACCCCGAACTGGTCGAAGAGATTCTCGAAGCGGGCGAACGCTTCGTAAACTTCGCGTAGCTGCGGATGCTCCCGGAGTGGCACGTGAGGGCCGAAGCCGCCGTTGCCGAGAACGGGCGTTTGTCGCGGGGTTTATGCAAGCAAATTCGACTCCAAACGCGATAGGATAGTCTCAACTCTGAGCACAATGGCCACGAAAGAGATGACACCCGTTTTGGCCGACTCTCCGGCGTCGCGCCGCTATAACCGCATCAAGCGGTGGCTGGGTGTCGGCGATTTCGTGATCGGTTTCGGATTGCTGGTCGTGCTGCTGGTCACGGGTTGGACTGGAACGCTGCGCGATCTGGCAGAGCGGGGCGCTTGGCAAAACTATGTTGTCGCCGTCTTCCTTTACGTCCTGATGCTGATGTTGGCGAGCAAGGTGACCGGGATTCCATTGGAGTACTACGGCTTTCGGCTCGAGCATCGCTACAACCTTTCCAATCAGAGGCTCCGCTCCTGGGTTTGGGACGAATGCAAGAGTTTTCTGCTCGGGCTCCTCCTGGCTACGATTGTCGTTGAATTGCTCTACATGCTCATACGCCAGACCCCGCAGCACTGGTGGCTGGTGGCGTGGGCGGTGTTTCTTGGGCTGATGGTTCTACTGGCACAACTGGCACCGGTTGTGCTCTTCCCGATTTTTTACAAATTTGAGCCGCTCGAAAACGAGGAACTGAAGCGACGATTGATTGTCCTCAGCGAACGTGCCGGCACGCGGGTGCGTGGCGTCTATAAATGGCACTTGTCGGAGAAAAGCAAGAAAGCCAACGCCGCCTTAACCGGACTGGGCGCGACCCGACGCATCATTCTCGCCGACACTTTGCTCGACAACTATTCCGACGACGAAATCGAAGCAGTGCTAGCGCACGAACTCGGACATCATGTGCACCGTCATATTCTGAAGAGTATCTTCGTGCAGGCAGGGATTACGCTATTCGGGTTCTGGCTTGCCAATGAAGTTCTGCGCTATGCCGTGGATCGCCGCAATATGTTCGAGACCATGTCTGACTTCGCCAATCTGCCGTTGCTCATTCTGGTTTCGACCGTGCTTTCGTTTTTGCTGATGCCCGCGCTCAACGCCTACTCCCGCTTCAACGAGCGCCAGGCCGACCGATATTGCTTTGAGTCCGTCGCGAGTGTTGTGCCATTCATTTCGTCAATGAATAAGCTGGCGGAGCAGAATCTCGCCGAAAAAACACCGGGCCGCTGGGTCGAGTGGCTGCTGCACTCGCATCCGGCAATCGTAAGACGAGTTGCCGCTGCCGAGTCTTGGGCGAAGTCGCACTGATCTGGCGTGTACACCATTCGAATACGCTCAGGGGGGTTGTCTGCGTCTCGACAGCTCATCTCGTGCTAGTGTGCAGCGCTTTGTTTCCGCAAAATTTCCTCGACCCGCCGGATATCGTCTTCCATATCCACGCCCACCGTGTCGAATGGCGTTTCGGCAACGTAGATTGGAACCCCATTCTCAAGGAAGCGCAACTGTTCCAGACGCTCGCTGCGCTCAAGCAACGACTCCGGCCAACCTACGAACTTGTCCAGTGCGCCTCTGCGATGCCCGTAGATTCCGAGATGCTTGTAATACGGAGGATGCGCCCCATCGCGATCGAAGGGAATCGTGGCGCGAGAAAAGTAGAGAGCACGACCGGCCGCATCGGTCACCACTTTTACCGCTCCTGGATTGGCGATGTCGATCTCCGACGCCGGCGTCTTCAGTGTACCGACTTCAACCTCGGCCGGCCGCATCACTTCGATCAGCTTGGCGATGTGCTCGGGGCGAGTCAGCGGTTCATCGCCCTGTACATCGATATAGATATCGGCAGGGATTACGGTAGAGACTTCGTGGGTGCGCTCAGTACCAGAGCGATGGCTCGGGGAAGTCATCCGCACGGCAAATCCGCGCTGCTGGCAAAACTGGAAAATCTCTTCAGAGTCGGTAGCCACGACGACTTCGTCGAGTTGAGGGCAGTGACGCACAGCCTGGTAAGTTAGCGCCAGCAAAGGTTCTCCGGCGATCTCGCGCAGCATTTTACGGGGCAGGCGCGTCGAGGCCAGCCGCGCCGGAATCACGGCAATCACTTTCATGCGCCAAGTTTCGCATGTTAAGACGCGGTGTGGCAGTTCATTGCAAACTATTTCTTCGGTACTTCGAGCAGTAAGAGGCCATTGACAGGGAGTTGCAAGGTGATAGAGCCCTTCGACAACCGGAGATTTTGAACAGATGATTTCTCCGCCACGCGATTCAAGTCTTGAATCTGCGCTTCGGTTGGGTACCGTGGAGCTCCCATATTTTTGTAGGCTGCAAGCGTATTTCCGTGTTCAGAATCAGCACGGCTCACCGTCACGCGGCTGTCTCGCGGCACGCCCTGAAACTCAAACTCGATACGGAGCGCGTCTCCTTTCGTGTCGGGATCAACCAGATTCCATGCAGCGATGGCAAGCGAACCGTCACCGCGGCGCGTGACCAGAATATTGGAGGAATCCTGCAAAATCCGCTCGTGTCCGAGCTTATGCAGCAGGGCAAATTGCGAATAACTGGGCTTTTTGATTCCGCCGAGGGCAATCAGGCCAAAGCTACCGTTAAAAGGTTCGCGGCCAGGACCGTTTTCTTCAAATACGTCGCTGAAGGTCCAGAACGACATCATCGTCACGAGCCCATCACATTGACGAATGTCATCGGCGAGCGCTGCTCCGACATAATCGGTGTCGCGAGATTGGAGCGGGCCAAAGGAGGCGACGTTCCACTCCGTCCACATCAATGGCAAGCCAGGACGCGGAGAGGCTGCGATCTGGTCATGCACTTTCTTGATCGCGAGGCACACTCTGCGATCCATCGGAATGTCTTCGCTCGTGCCAAACAAATCCTGTACGGTATCATCCGCATAGCCGTGACTGGAAATAAAGTCGGTAGGAACATTCTGAGCGACCGCGTGCCGAATGAATGCGTCCACCCAATGTGCCGATGAGGTTGCGGGTCCTCCGACCCGCAGGCGTTGACTTACCGATTTAAGCGCGAGGGCAGTATGGTCATATAACTCAAAGTAAGTTTCTTGTTTCGGATCGCCAGTCCAAAAATCAATGTTCGGTTCGTTCCAGACCTCAAAATACCATTGCGCTACTTCGTCGAGGCCATATCGATCGACGAGATGCTGTCCAAGCGCACGAATAAGATCATCCCATTTCTTGTAGTCTTTGGGTGGCGACACGATTTGTTTGTACCAGAAGGGATGTACATCCTGGCGCAGCGCCAGTTTCTTCGGCATGAAGCTGATTTCAACGAACGGCCTGACACCATTCTTTAGCAAACCGTCATAGATCTGATCGACATAAGAAAAGTTGTAAATCGGGTGGCCTTGCTCGTCTTCGTCGTAGACCCCAACTTCATCATGCAGGATGTTATGAAAACGCACATAGCTGAACTCGGTAACTTTCTTGACTTCAACGAGATCGTTACGGTAACTCTCCCGCAGAGTGAGAATTGCGCGCCCCGACCCGAATGTCTGTTCCCAGAAGTGAGGAAACGGACGTCCCGGCAACTGGGCGTTGATCACTACTTTTTCAGGCTGGGTCTGCGCCAGACTCGCGCCATTGAAAAAAGCCAATGCTATGAGTATCCCGACGACGAAACGAGACAACTTCATGATCTTTCCCTAGGGCAAGATTTCGAGCTTTGCGTCAGCGCCGCCAGCCGAATCTGGAGCGATCCAAACCCTGACCTTCGCTGGCTCAACCGCGAATTTGTTTCGCTCGTTCCATATCGCGAACGCCTCTGGAGATAGATTGAAGGTTATCTTTTTTGTTTCTCCAGGACTCAATGCAACACGTTGAAACCCCTTCAGCGCCCGAACCGGCTGCGCAGTGCTCGTTCCCTCGAGGCCGATATAGAGCTGAACCACCTCTTCGCCTGCACGGGGACCGGTGTTGGAGACGATGGCCGCGACCGCGAGCGCATCCGAGGTTTTGACGTCACCACTCAATTCTCGATTCAATTCATTGGCGCTGAGTGCAGTCTTAGTGATCTCTGTCGGTCCGTATGCGAAGGTAGTGTAAGAGCCGCCGTAGCCAAAGGGAAACTGCGGCGTGTTCTGTTCATCGATGTAACGGGACACATACTTCGAGGGCACGTCGGTTGGCGGATGCGTGAGGTCGATCTTCGCTGGCGGCCTTCCTGTGCTGAGAGAGTTGTAGTAAAGAGGCTCTTGTCCGACGCTGCGCGGCCAGCTCACAACCAGTTTGCCACCAGGGTTCGATTCGCCAAATAGAGTGCGGGCCAGCGCGGGCCCGGTTTCGGTTCCAGGAAACCATGCGGCGACGACCGACGGCACATGTTCAAAGGCCCAGGGAATCGTGAGCGGTCGACCGCTGAAAACAATGAGTACGACCGGTTTGCCTGTGTTTACGACTGCCTCGAGCAATTCCTCCTGTCGTCCAGGCAGCCCGAGATGCGCACGGGATGCAGCTTCTCCACTCATCTCCGATGACTCACCGAGGGTGAGAATCACCAGGTCAGCACGTTTCGCCGCTCGCAACGCGGCCGAGATGTCCGCGTCATTGCCGTCGAGAATCCCGACACCCGCCGCTCGGACCACGTTGCTTTCGCCCAAGCGTCGTGCCAACTCATCGGGAAAAGATGGAACTCCACTCTTCGGCGCCGAGGAATTGTTCCAACTATCCGGACCATAAGGGTTGTCAGCCAGCGGCCCGATGAGAGCGATCGTCCTCACATCCTTCGAGATCGGAAGAAGAGATTTGCCATCTGGCCCGGCAGCATTCTTTAAAAGCACAAAAGAACGCTCCGCGACGGTTCGCGCCAACTGGAGGCTCGCCGGCAAGAAGAAACTTTGCTTGGCGCGAGCTTCATCAAGATAGGGATGTTCGAAAAGTCCAAGCGCAAATTTCACGCGTAATACGCGACGAACGCCTTCGTCGACCCTTGCCTCCGGCGCTGCACCCGAATGAACCAGTTGGGCGAGCTGATCGTGATACAGGCTGCTCACCATATCCATATCGACACCGGCAAAAAAAGCCTTGCGCGCCGCGGTTCGATCATCCGCCGCAATACCATGCGCCACCAGTTCGCCGACCGAAGACCAGTCGCTGACAACCATCCCCTTAAATCTCCATTCGTTTCGCAGAATCTCGGTGAGCGCAAACGGATTCGCGGTGGCCGGAACAGCATTCAGCGAATTGAAGGCACTCATCACGGTTGCCACACCTGCATCGATCGCTGCATGAAAGGGAGGCAGGTAAAATTCGCGCAGAGTGTGCTCGGATATTTCGGTTGCGTTGTACTCACGGCCAGCTTCCGCCGCGCCGTATCCGACGAAATGCTTGGCACAGGCCGCCATGGCGTCGGGCGCGTCCAGCCGCGAACCCTGATAGCCGCGTACGTAAGCCGCCGCCATTGCCGAACCGAGGTAAGGATCTTCTCCAGCTCCTTGCGCAATGCGGCCCCAGCGGGCGTCACGCGCGATATCTACCATGGGAGAAAACGTCCAGCGAATGCCGATGGCCGAAGCTTCGACGGCCGCGACATGAGCTGCTTTTTCGACCAGCGCCGGATCCCAGGTGGAAGCCATTCCCAAAGGAATTGGGAACTCGGTGCGGAAGCCGTGTATCACGTCAAGCCCGAAAAGCAGCGGAATATGCAAGCGCGATTTCTCGACCGCTATGTGCTGATACTCGTCGAGCAATTGAGTGTCGACGACATTCAGCAATGAGCCTATCTCCCCGTGGGCGATCATGTCTTTGTAGTCGGTGCGACCGGTGCCTGGACCGGTGGGTTGGCCGGCGGAGTATTGCACCAGTTGTCCAACTTTTTCTACCAGGGTCATGCTCTGAATCAGGGATTCGATACGGGCGTCAAATTTTGGATCCGCAATCCCGGTATCACTCGCGCTTCGCTCGTCTGACTTCGAAATGGGAGCGCTCGCCTGAGCGAAACTCGGCACGTTTCCCTCGACCGCAAGAATCAGAACAAGCAGTAGGGCGCCAATTCTTCGGAGCCATGCATTTTGACCGCAAGATTTCGGCGGGGAATGAAAGGTCAGCGACACCAAGAAGCTTGCGGATTGCAACGGGGACCAAATCAAGCAATACCTCACGAATGCGATTTGCATTAACTAAGTCGCGCTTTGGGGCACCGACGGAATGTATCAAATATGTTTATCTCTCGCCATGTCAATCACGTACTTATTGGTAAGTCATCCGGCTCCGAAATCAGGGTCGTCAGCTCTATCGTTTTTCATAACTCCCTCTACATTTTCATAACCTCGGGAATGAGGCAACATCCTGAGGCCTAACTACATCCTAGGCCCATCTAGGTCTACTGTTTTAATTCGAGGAGATTCCATGAAGCACTCCAGTTTGGCAGTCCGTGTCGCACTGCTGATCGTAGGCATCATTGCATTGACCACGCTGGTCGAAGCGCAGTATCGAACTTCCATTCAGGGCGTTGTAACCGATGCTACCGGCGCAGTGGTGTCAGGCGCGACCCTCACGCTGACGAATCCAGCAACCAACGAAAAGCAGGTCAGGACGAGCGATGGCAATGGCGTATTCAACTTTAATGCATTGAGCGCAACGCTCTTCCGGCTGGAAGCGGAGAAGAAGGGCTTCCAAAAGCAAGTTCTCGACAATGTCCAACTGATTCCGGAGCAGCCTAATGCTCTCAATGTGCTGCTCGCGGTCGGCTCGGAATCGATGACCGTTAACGTCAATGCTGCGTCGGCCCCGTTACTCGAAACCGAGACCGCCTCCCTCAATGGGGTCGTTTCCGATAACCAGATCCAGCACATGCCATCTTTGGGCCGCGACGTCACCAAACTCACGCAACTGGCTCCCGGCATGTTCAACGATGGTTCGCAAGCCGGTGGTGGCGGGCAATACAATCTTCCCGGCACGCAGAGTGCACCTACGTCTTCGGCTGGATCGACTGGAATCTTCGCGACCGAAAATCTTGTTCAGGGCTATTCCAACGGCGGCCAGGCTGAGAACACCGGTGTTTCAATTGACGGTATCAGCACTACCAGCGCCGTCTGGGGAGGTGCAACTGTCATCACCCCGTCAGAAGATTCAGTCGACGACGTAAAAATAGTCACCAACAGTTATGACGCGGAAGACGGCCGTTTCACAGGCGCCCAGGTTCAGATCACATCCAAGAGCGGCACCAACGACATCCACGGCAGCCTTTTCTTCACCGCTCACCAGCCGGGTCTGAACGCCTTCCAGCCATATTTTGGCTATGGTACTAAATCACTACGGGATAACAGCAAGTTCAACCAGTTCGGCGGCAGCGTCGGCGGCCCCATTTGGAAGAATAAGATCTTCGCCTTCTTCAATTATGAGACCGTGCGCGAGCCCAATGCCGATGTCATCGGCAGCGGATGGTACGATACTCCGCAGTTTGATGCCCTGGCGACCTCTGGGGGGCCCATTGCCGCGAAATATCTCACCTTCCCTGGGAATGGCGTGGTCAATCTCGGCCTTGTCCCGAATACTTCGTGCGCGAGCGCCGGCCTGATGGAAGGTGTAAACTGTGCAACCGTAACGGGTGGGCTCAATCTTGGCACGCCGTTAACCACGGGTGTGGGTACGCAGGATCTGGGCTGGACGGAGCCTGGCAATCCGGGCTGCGGCGGAGCTGGCACAGGCTGCGGAACGCCGGGCAGCCCCTTAAGTACTACGCCAGATATTGCGGACTACATCACGTCGAATCCGACCACCTTCAATGCAGCGCAGTACAATGGCCGCCTCGATGTGGATGTCACCGCCAAGGATCGGATCGCGTTCGCCATGTACTGGGTTCCACTGACATCCAGTAGACTCAACGGCAATCGTGCCTACGACACCCTCCATCACAACCAGATCAATGATGCGTTTTCCGTCATCTGGAACCACACGTTCTCGCCGACCTTGCTCAATGAACTTCGCGCAAATGCTGCCGGGTGGCGCTATAACGAGGTCGCAAACAACCCGCAGTCGCCGGTTGGATTTCCGGTTGACGACATCGGCCAAATCGGCAGCGTCACGGCGGCACAATTCGGACCGAGTGTCGGCAACATCGACAATCAGTGGACTTACAGCTACAAAGACGTCGCTACCAAAATTTTCGGACGCCATACCATAAAGTTTGGTGGTGAGGCTACTCGTCTGTTTTACCTGCAAGAGCAAACTTATAACGGCGTTCCCAACTATAGCTTCTACAATATGTGGGACTTCCTGAACGATGCGCCGCACAGCGAGGGCGGGGGCTTCGATCCTACTACCGGTGTGCCCACTACGTTGCGCCAGGACGACCGCGAAAACCTTCTGGGTTTCTTTGGCCAGGATGATATTAAGCTACGACCGAACCTCACGATCAATCTCGGTCTGCGCTGGTCTTACTTTGGCCCACTTTCGTCCAAGGAAGGCAATATGTTTGTCGCCACGCCCGGCGCGGGCCCTGATTACTTGACTGGATTGGTCGTCCACAGGGGAAATTCCTGGACCGCACAGAAAAATAACTTCGGCCCCGAAATCGGCTTCGCCTGGAGTCCGGCCCATTTCAACAGTAGACTCGTGTTCCGCGGCGGTTACGGTTTGAACTATAACGAGGAAGAGATCGCAATCTCGGCCAATATCTCCGGAAATCCCGGGTTGGTGGTGTTTCCGAACATTACCTCGCCATCGCCGTCCGCGATCAATCCCGCAATTTACTACGCCCTTTCCAACAGTCCGACCAACCTTTACGGCTATCCGCCGAACCCGAACACGAAGTCCCCTCCTGGTTCCAACGGGCTGCCGACCACCGGGTCGGTTGGCATAGACCTTTTCCCCAATACCCTTCCCACCGCGCGTACCCACCACTACTCATTGGACATGCAATACGATCTGGGTCACCAGTTCGTAATGAGCCTGGGATATCAGGGCAGCTTGTCACGTGACATCTTCTTCAATGAAAACCCGCTTGCCGTTCCAGCCACCCTCGGCTACCCTCAAAATCCGCAGATCAACGGGGGGGATTTATATAACTCCAATGGACGCGGCAATTACAACGCCATGCTCGCGGAAGTGAAGCATCAGTTCTCGCACCAGTTTATGGCTGATGCTCAATACAGCTGGGCGAGGAGCATGGATACCAGTTCCGCACCCTATTCGGAGCAGCCCTACCCGTACAATCTCAGTCTCGACTACGGACGCTCCGACTATAACGTCACCGATGCATTCAAGCTTTTTGGAATGTGGCAACCGACCTTCTTCCGCGGCGGCAACAGTTGGGTCGACAAAGTCGCCGGCGGCTGGTCTCTTAGCGGTATCTTCAACTGGCACTCCGGATTCCCATGGAATCCGTTTGTAAGCGTTGTGGGCGGAAACCTCTATTGCGGAAATTGCGGTTATTCCAGCTTGTTTCCTGCCGCGTATCTGGGTGGGGCTGGCCATAGCACAAGCAATGCAGCCTTCGAAGAGACTGCAGCCGGTCCGAGCCAGAACTTTCCCGGCGGTGGCGCGACCTATTTCTCGACGCCGAGCTATACCGCCTTCAACTGCAACACGTGCGCAGGGACCGCCCTCCCGCAGGGCCCCGGCGTTTATCGTAACTCGCTTACTCTTCCTGGATACAAGGACGTTGACTTGACGCTGATGAAGGGCTTTGGGCTACCGAAAATGCCTGTTCTCGGAGAAAGCGCCAGGATTGAACTCCGAATGGATGCTTTCAACGTCTTCAACAATTTGAACTTGAACCCGGCTAGCATCTCGAACAACATCGCCAGCTCAAACTTCGGCACACTCAGTAGTGCTCTTGCTGCCCGCGTCCTGCAGATAGGGGCGCGCTTCAGTTTCTGATTTTTCTGAGCGGTTTCGCGCCAATCGCGAAAATTGCTCAATCTTCGAGGAGAGAATCAAACAGGCACGCGATCAATCATCCGGCGAGCCAGAATGTTGGATAGGAACGAGGATCTTGCGCAAAACAGGCGGAAGATCTTGGTTCAATCGCATGTCTGTTCAAGACATGCAATCAGATTTGCTGGTGTTGCGCAGGGCTTCGTTTCGCCTTTCGGCGAGCACATCTGCTCCCCTCTTTGGGTCTTCCTTTTGAGGGTGTTTCTTTTGATTGATTTTCCTGAGT
>Ga0302325_10027752_pt1 | contig 11726 bp, 8 predicted proteins | sample Palsa_T0_2_FD_201948 | JGI IMG/M metagenome (GOLD analysis project Ga0302325, IMG submission 201948) | Peat permafrost microbial communities from Stordalen Mire near Abisko, Sweden - Palsa_T0_2 | ecosystem: Environmental > Terrestrial > Soil > Palsa > Peat permafrost | place: Sweden: Abisko... | reverse complement strand
GCACACGAGCTTTGGGACTGCGCGGAAATCGCCGACAAACGCACCTTGAGTACGCCTGACGTCAAGAGGGTCATTGACAAGCTTGTGATCGGCCAATCTACCTACTATGAGCTCCTCTGGGAGCAACTGCCCGCTCGACAGCGTGCGACCTTGCAGGCGCTGGCCCATCGGGGAGCCTCGGAGATCTATTCCCAGGCTGTGCGCGGCGAGTTTCGCCTCGGCCCAGCGTCAAGTGTTCAAAAGGCGCTCCAGTCTCTGGATGCGCGCGATATTATCGATCGTTACAGGGGAGAGTATTTCTTTCTGGATCCTTTGCTCCTCTGCTGGATCCGATCTAAAGTCGCATAGCCTATGCGCCGTTCAGCGTTACGCCAGAAGGCATAACCGTTTGCGCTCCTCGCTATGGACCGAAACCTTCTGTGCGGACATCACGAAATGACCTTCCGCTTTGAAGGCACATGCGTACATTGCGAGAGTCTCTTTTGGGCGGACCAACTCACGAAAACCGTCGCATGATCCCGACAATTTGTCCGACGACTTCCGCATCCTGATGCAGTCGGTACTGTGCGGAGCGATGAAAGTCCCGACTGTAAGGGTGAATCACCAGCAGGCCATTTTCAACCGAGCCACAGCAGGCCACGTAAACCCCTTCTCTCATAAGGACGATGTACAGCGGCTGCTGCCACCATGGTTTCGACGCGAAATGAAAGGGCGTTTTTCGGCGGCGGTTGACCATGGCCAACAACCCGTCTGCCAGGAAGGGGTGGAGCGGGTCGTCGTCGCCTCCGACCCAGAAGAAGTCATCCAGGGAAACGTGTGCCGAACCAGCGAAGTGTCCCAATGAGTTGCGCAGGAATAGCGGGATCTCCACGAACTCCCCGAGCAGCTTCTCAATAAATCCGGGGACAACATTCGCTACGTCGCCGCGTTTGGCTGCCACGGTTGGCACAGCACGGGCCAAATAGCGGTCCGGCATCGATTCTGTGCCCGCCTCCGCGACGTCAATTCCCATCCGTTTCATCACTGATTCAAACCGCACGCCGTAGATGGAGCAAAGGGTAATGATCTTGTGGAAGTCGCGCGGAGGGATGTTGCGTAGTTCGTAATCGCTAAGCGAACTCGGCGCGGTTGCGTATCGATCATCCTTCAGGACTTCAGCGATGATACGGCTCATCGCAGCGGCCTCGCGAATCGACAAATTCATTCGCGTACGTGTTCTCTTGAGCATCTGCCCAAAGTCTTCGTGTGCCGGACGTAGCTGAGGCTTCCAGTGCCGGGCCAGATCCTTTGGGACTTTCGCTTCCTCGCCAGGCAGCAGCGGCCGGAACTCAAGATCGACCGCGCCCCAGAGCCGAGCCTCCTGAGGGCAATGCAGTTCGACCTGCGCATAAGAGAGCCCATTGTCGAAGGGGACGATGACACCGCCACCCAAGGTGCGGATGCGGCAACAGCAGAAACCGTTGCTGTGCTCAATGAGAAACAGCCGATCAGAGATGCCGGAGTTCTGTCTGCCTACCAGATCGGCGGTGACATTCGGATCCACACGCACGATGCTCCCCGGGGTGAGGTCTGGAAACGCGAGCGCATCTTCAGCTCCGATCTTGGCATAAATGAAATGCCGGTCGAGTTGTGACACAGAGGCGATTCTCTTCGGAGGCTCCACCTCCACCAGCCGCGCGAGCGGTGTGATCGATGGAATAGGTTCCCCGAGGGGGCGGTTGCGAAGCCAGGGTATCCGTTCGTTTGGGTCGGTGAGCGAGGTATCGAGAACAATGGTCCGTTTCGAAGAAATCTCGATCTGCAATCGTGTAATGTCTTCGAGATCAAAACCAAAGACCCGCAGCCAGTCCGCGACGCGGTAGCCGGAAATGCGACTCAAAGCGAAGATCTGATGAATGCTCGGCCGGAAGGACCCCGAGCGCAGATCGTAATAGAGATGGTGCGGGAGGAAGTATGGGGAAGACAGTCCGTACAGTGCTACCGATTGCCGGGATGCTTCATATAGCGTGATTCGCTTGCTCGCAAGGATGGTACGAACTTTTTCGGCGACTACGGCGCTTGTTGACGAGCCCTCCCTCGCACGTGACGGCACGGTTCCTCTCGCTGCTTCGTTGCTGCGAGAACTTCTGGCCCGCGCCGATTACTCGTCAAGCGCACCTACGGCTCAGTAGGTCGCGTGTAGAGTCCCCCTCTCCCGGATGCGCTCAAGAATAACCGCTCGCAGATTTCCACCTTGTATAAGTGCCGGGCGGAAGCGCTCGCCATAAATATCAATAGTTTGTCCCAATCTTCGGCCAGAGCTTGGGTTTCGTTAGGTAAATGAGCAACCTACAGGGACGCGAGACGAGAAAGGCCGCCGGCGGCGTGGTCGGAATGGCGGCCAGACAAAGCTAGTTTTGTCCGGTTTTCAGAAACAGATTCAGAAACTTGTGGAAACCTCTCGCGTTTGCTGTAACATCGGACAATTCCCGTGGTGGGCCGTCTGATGTGGGCCTCGTCTTGGAACCCGGAATCGGGTAAGCGCCTCAGAGCTGAGCGCGAACGTCTCGGCTTATCCCTGCGCGATGTGGAAGCTCTGAGCCACAGCATCGCCGAGAGATGGCAGAATTTCGATTACAACATCGCGCACACCTCTCTCGCTGACATGGAAAACGGAAAGTGGCCGCCCACTCTTCACAGACTTTACACCCTCAGTGTTATTTATGGGCGCGATTACGATCGACTTGCGAGCCTGTGCGGTGTCCCGGTCGGCGAGGTTCTTAAGGAGCATAGGAAACTTGCTCTCCCCCGCACCTACCTGATTGGACCGATGCCTGAGGTTCACAAGTCGACGGTGTCGTCCTCAGTCGAGCTGCGGGAAAAGTTGCGCGCGGAGCGGACAAACCTGATGCCGAAAATTATTGAACGTTGGGATGAGGTGCCGCTCCCGCTTCAGCTGATGGATGGCTCGAATCCTCTGTATGGATACATCGGCATGGACGACACCACGCTGCACCCTTTTATCCGGCCGGGAGCTTTTGTCCGGATTGACCCACGCCAGAAAAAAATTCCTGTCGTCGATTGGCATGGCGATCACGACCGGCCCATCTTTTTCGTGGAACTCCGCGAGCGCTACGTATGCAGTTGGTGCGAGATGCACGACGGCCGGTTGATTCTGATTCCCTCCCACGAGTCAAAACGCCGTGCGCAACATGTGCGCTATCCCGCCGAGGCTACGATCGTCGGTCGCGTGACGGGAGTGAGCATGGACCTCGTCGAGCCTTCTGAGAACGAAGCGCTGGCCTAGTGCGCATTGAGACGGCGGTCGCGGCTGCTCCACGATGGCGTCGTAGGGTTTTCTCGACGGTTGCCAGGTCCGCTTCGCTACCCACCACAAGATCGGTGTGGTTCTTGCTGGGAAGCACGTACTGACGCGTCGCCGGTAACACAGCATTGTTGTACTGCCACAGGATGAAGTCCAGGGAACGCTGACGCTCGGTGTTGTCCCTCACCCTTCGGGGTGAAAACAGATCTCTTCGGGAGCGCCGTCCAGGTAGATCGACAGCTCGAAGTGCGGGCGGAGTCGTGCAAGATGTAAAGCCAGGATGCCTTCCACGATTAGCAGCGACTTGGCAGCAATGTGTTCGTGCCGATCGTGCACACGCAAGTGCTGGGCAAAGTCGTAGATGGGAGCCTCGACGGCATGGCCTGCGGCATAGTCGTGGATTGGCTCTCCAGTGACTGCACGTCGATTGCATTCGGAGCGTCATAGTTCCGCTTTGCGCGTTCCTCCAAGGGAGGATGATTCATCTCAATGGAGTAGACTTCCATCGAGATAACGTGTCCGGCGACGGGCCACCCGCTTGGCTACTGTCGACTTCCCGCTGCCGGTCGGAGGAGCCCAACGAAGAAGATTTCTTCTTGCGCCGAAGGAGTAATCATGATGCGTTGGGGTTCCCCCAAAGACTTTTGCCCCGGAGTCAGCGCCTTTGTTCCGGACACGGAAGTTTTGGTATGAACGTTCTCTTTGTCGTCGGCTAGCTTCTGGATGACATTGGTGACGATACTGTGTTTTATTGTCGCCTACTGTTATCCGCGAGCGGTCTGGTATCTGTACGACTTGGTGCGTTGAAATCGGCGGAAAGCACATCGGGATTATCAGAAACATTCCTGTTTCCACTGTGAGTCAGCGGCAGACTCTTTTTCATCTTATACAATCAAAGTCGCTGTCGCTGTTACAGACCAAGGGGGCAACATGGAAAAGTTCAGTAATGCGTTGCAAGAGCTTCGTGCCGAGCGCAGTCGGGCGCAGTTGCAAGTAGAAAAATTAGATCAAGCAATCTCGGTGATTGAGTCGTTGAACGGTTCGGCAACCCCCCGCAATACAACCCAATCAAAGCGAATCATATCCGCAGCTTCACGGCGAAAAATGGCACGGGCACAAAAAGCCAGATGGGCCAATGTTAGGAAAGAATCGAAGCCAGTGGCGACGGACAAACTTACGACTTCTGGTCCAGCGAAGCACACGATGTCTGCGGCGGCGCGGAGAAAGATTGCTGCTGCCCAGCGGGCACGATGGGCGAAGATACGAGCGGCAGAAAAGAAGGCGGCGTAAAGTAGGGAACTAGAACAAGCCCCCTGCTTCAGTGGCGGGCTTTTCTCGTTGATGAGGAATCACTACGACTTGAATGCCAGATGTGCTAGGCAATACTTGCTACCGTGCTCGGACGCATTCTCACACTGTTTGTTCGCTGCTGCAAACTCGCAGCGCCAGGCTTCACAGGCGCACCGAAATCCTCCCGCCAAGGTCTTATACCAACGGTGAAGATGCTTCCGATGCGATGTGATTGCCATGACCTTCGTTGTTTAGGAGGATTTCCTGAGCTGTATGCAAAACTCGATCACCTTTGCACATTGCCCTTCCGAAGCCCCTTTCAGAGGTCTCCGGAAACTCTTAGGTACGTAAAACCCAATCACCTTCGTTACGACTACCCCTCCGCCTTTACCAACCTCTGTGGCCGCCGGGGTAGCACGAACTTTGGGCTTACGGACTCCCATATTCATGCCCAAAGATAGCGTAATCAAATCGCGCAGCCGGAGTCTGAGCAAAATTGCTCTACAAGAGTACACCTTGACATTGATGCGGAATATCTCTCCGCAGCCCGCTTAATGCGCTCCTCGACACATGCTCACTTACAAATGATACTCGGATTGTCCTTGGCCAGTTCCAGACAAGCCGCGTGTTGCTTCGCGCTCTGCTGCTGATTTGCGACCGACTCTGGAGTGGAAGCGGGAGCAACTGCGGGCGAGACTGGAGCAGGACTCGGAGTCGGAATTTGCGCACTCGCAGTGGGAGCTTTGTCTAGCATCGCTTGAAATGCTGCAATCTCCTCTCTCTGGCTCCATATTAGGTCCTGAGTTTGCATTTTGCAGTAATCGTCCGGATATTCCCAGACAGGCTGCACGGTCACCTTTGTCGTACCATCGAGTTCCGCTAATGTGTACGACCAAACCTTCTTGGTAGTCATGCCCGGACATGCACTTGAAGCCATGAAAAGCGCCCCAATGACGGGCATCTGCGCTGGCTTCGAGAAGCGGAACTGGAACTGGTCGTCGGAATCGAGGGCGTAGCCTTCTCCTGCATTCGCTTGGACGATTAGCACCTTCAGGGCGTGAGCAGACGCTTTGCTGGTGAATATATACGGTCCCGGCTGAGCCTTTGATTTCTTGTCGCGCGCCGCTGCCAAGGTCGTTATCGCCAGAATTAGAATCAGAACTCGCTTCATATTGTTATCCTATTGTGAACTCTAGCGGCATAACCCCACCAACCGTTAATTACCGGAGTCATCTCCACAATTCTCTGACAAGACGTGCCGTCCCCAGTCGTCGTTTGGCCTGCCTGAAGGAATCGTTCTTTAGCTGGTTTGTCGAATACTCGGCACTGGAATCGGACGGCGGCCGAACCACCCGACTGAGGGCGTTAGAGGGTTAGAGGAAGTATTGCGCGCCGCTGGCTTTCGCCGGTGCGCAATTACTTTTCCACGATTCTCCCTGGAGCTTGCCGATCTCCCGATTAGGTCGCCCGGCATTCATAGACTCAAGCGACCTGGGTATTAGTGAAGTGATTTTGCGATCCAAGAGTAGTCGTCCTTTTTAATGCTCGTTTAATGCTCGGTGCCAGAACTGTGCGTGTTCTGCTGTCAAGTCCAGGTTTGTCGGTCAATCGGTCGCAACCTAACACTTAGACCGTCAGAGCCTCCGTGCGGCAGCACCAAATGTGACTTACGATTTCCGAACGGAACTGCGGTTGCGCATCTGTTTTGCATCAGGATGCCCTCATTGACGGCGTCGTAATCCCACCGATCATGGGCGTGGTTTGGTAGGCCCAGCGCGCCAATCCGGAGGGAGAATTATGGCTTCTTCGCCGTCCATTTAGCTCGCCGCTTGCCGGGCAACCTCTTTCCGTTCGTCGGAAGTCATCTTCTCCATCGCCCTTTGCACTCTTCTTCCCTCCCAGCCGACCTAGTACCACTGCTGCGGGATTTCTCTTCTTCGCCATAGCGTTGACTGACTTATCCACAGCCCCCCACATCCCGCATGTTCGCCCGTCACAGACTGCCCTTCCATCGTCGTGAGATAAAGTGCTCTAGGGTAAGGCGGTGTAAACAGGGTCAAGGGGCCACTGGCACAGATTGCCCCTCCCCGCCAGCACCCGATTGATGGCAGGGAACGTAGGCTGAGATATTCTGCGTCCCTGCCTTTTTCTTGAAATGGGAGGATCGTGGAAGACCATAAACTAGAAGTGCAACTACAAGTCGTAGACAGCCGCATAGATGAACTCCACGATGAGCTTGAGCAAATGCTCAGGCGTGCCAAGCAGATATCCGAGGAAAGCCGCAGGCGCGTGATGGCGACCATGGGAATTCCCTACAGCCATCACATGTTCATTCGTCACTGACATCAGCCAACCACATTTTGCACGCGCCGAAGACCTTCTCCAAGGTGACACAGGACTCCGGGCTGCCGAAGGTATTGGAATCCCTCAACCATCCCGGGAGGAAATGTGAAGCAAATCCTCAAAATAGTGTCGTGTGTGCTTTCCTCGTTCACGATCGTAATGCCTTGCCTTGCGCAGCGGAGCAGTTTGCAGTCAAACGCGGCTTCCAGTGCCAAGCCGGTGAAGTACGGTAACCTTCCGCTCTCATTCGTGCGAAATCAAGGCCAAACCGATTCCAGCGTAAAGTTTTTTTCCAGCGGCGCGGGCTACAACGTGTTTCTGACCTCGGGTGACATGGTGCTTCTGCTGAAGCCGTCGGAAGTGATCAATCCGGACTCGCTCAAAATTCCCTCGGCTCCTGCGACCCCAGCGGCCCAGGCTCGATCGCTCGCGACCCCGCCGCCCTCGAGCGCGATTCTGCCCGCGCTCACCGCGGCGGCGGCAATGTCATTCAAACTTGTGGGAGCGAAATCCCACCCCATAGTCGTCGCCGAAAATCCGCAGGTTACGAAAGCGAATTACTTCATCGGAAACGACCGGAGCAAGTGGCTGACGAATGTCCCCACCTACGGACAGGTTCGATACAAAAATGTGTATGCCGGCATCGACCTGGTTTATTACGGTACCCAGCGTCAGGTGGAGTATGACTTCGTTGTTTCGCCGGGTGCCGACCCCACCAAGATTCAATTCGCGGTTCAGGGCGCGGACAATCTCAGCATCGACAGCGACGGCAACCTGGTGCTCAGGAAAGGAACCGGGGAGCTTCACTTCCAGGCGCCGGTGGTTTATCAGCTCATAGCGGGACAGCGAGTAAAAATTCCTGGCACTTATGCGGTCAGCGGCTCCAACCGCATCGGATTTTCGGTCAGCAACTATGATTCCAGCAAGCCGCTGGTGATCGATCCGGTACTGATTTATTCGACCTTCTTAGGCGGGAGCGGTTACGACTCTCCGCGCGCAATCGCGGTTGACTCAATCGGAAATGCGTATGTGGTGGGACAGACCAGCTCGCCCAATTTTCCTCTGGCGACTCTCGGAAATCTGACTGCAGGGTTGACCTACATTTTTGTGTCGAAGCTCGATGTGAGCGGCACGACGCTCCTGTGGACGGATTATGTTTGTGGTACGAGCGGGCAGGACTGGCCGGCAGGAATCGTAGTGGATACGCAGGGCAACGCCTATATCACCGGTGTGGCTGTCTCCAGCGATTTTCCAACGGTCAATGCCTTTCAGGGAAGCGTGAGCGGCTACTACGACGCGTTCTTGAGCAAGCTATCGACGGATGGCTCCGAGCTTGTATATTCCACGTATCTGGGAGGCAGCAACTGGAATCAGGCGAGTGGAGTGGCTGTTGATTCGACGGGATTGGCCACGGTTGTCGGCACGACGGCGTCGCTCGATTTTCCCACGGCCAACGCATTTCAACCGACGGCACTCCCAAGCCAGGACGAGGTCTATGGCAATTACGGCTTCGTGACCAAGTTTTCCTCCGATGGCTCGACCCTGGTGTTTTCGACGTATCTGGGCGGAAGTCAGGTCGATATAAATGATTGCGAAGATTGCGGCCCATATTCGGACGTGAACGGCGTTGCCGTGGATGCGAACGGGAACGTGTATGTCGCGGGCGTGACCGAGACGACCGATTTTCCGGTCAGTAGCGGCGCCTATATGACGGAAAATCCAACCACGAATTCAGACGGTTACGAGACCAGCTTCATTACCAGTTTCACGCCTTCCGGCGCGTTGAACTATTCTACCTATTTCGGCGGCACTACCTATACCTACATCGACGCACTGACGGTCGACAGCAGCGATGCGGTCTATGTGACCGGAAACGCTCCAGCGGATGGCTCCTTCACGGTTACGAATAGCTCCATTTGCAATCTGAGCGATGCGAACTGCGGTTCCGCGTTTGTTGCCAAGCTGAACTCTTCCGGTACAGAAGTTATCTACTCGACCTTCTTAGGGGCCAATAACGGTACCCAGGGTAGCGGCATCCAAGTTGATCCAAACGGGGACGCATATGTGCTGGCTTATTTTGGGAGCCAGAACTATGCCCTGACGAACCCCATCGAGGTCTTTAACAACGCGGGTGGTGTGTTGATCGATGAGATTGACCCCACCGGATCTACGGAGTTATTTAGCACATTCCTCGGTGGGAGCAACGGGACGTACCCGAATGGCGTGGCCGTGGATGCCAATTCCTCTATCTACGTAACGGGCAGCACAGGATCGGATGACTTTCCGGTTGTGCAGTCGGCCTTCCAAGGCACTAACGGCGGAAACAACGACGTTTTCATCTCGAAGATCACGCAAGCGAATGCCCCAGCGTTCACCGTCTATCCCTCGCTGCTGCAATTTTCGACGCGGACGGTGGGAACCGCCAGCGTGGCGCAGACCACGACGATCCTGAACATGGGAACCGCGGCCCTAAACATCAACAGCAAGACTCTGATCGGCGATTTCGGCGAGACCGACAACTGCAACAGCTCAGTGCCGGCGGCGGGCAGCTGCACGTTGACGATCAATTTTACGCCGACGACACCGGGCTCCATATTCGGCACGATTACGTTTGGCGACAATGCGGCCGGTTCGCCGCACTTCATCAACCTGGTCGGCGACGGCAGCGCTCCGCTGGCCTCGATTACACCCACCAGCCTGACGTTCGCCAGCGCGGCCGTCAGTATCACCAGCGCCGCGCAGACGATTACGATCAGCAATGCCGGAGACGCTACGCTGAACATCAGCAATATTCAGATCTCCGGCGATTTCGCCCAAACCAACAACTGCCCACCGGCTCTGAGCTTCGGATCGAGCTGCCAGTTGCAAATTACGTTCACTCCGGCTGCGGGTGGCGCTCTGACCGGCGCTCTCACACTCACGGATGACGCTCCTGATAGTCCACAAACCATTTCGCTTTCGGGCAGCGGATTCGTTACGACCGCCACAATTTCGGCGGCAACGCTGTCGTTTGGAAACCAGAACGTGAGCGCCGCCAGCACGCCCCAGGTGGTTACTGTAACCAATACTGGCGGGAACGTGATGAACGTCTCCAGTGTGACGACGACGGGAGATTTCAGCCAAACCAACAACTGCGGCGCGCTGACGGCGAGCGGAGGCACTTGCTCCATCAACGTAACCTTCACTCCGACGGCCTCCGGCACCCGCACGGGAACACTGGTTATCAACGACAATGCTCAGGGTAATCCTCACTCGCTTACGTTGAGCGGCGTGGGGATCGCCGGCGCGGCAAGTCTCAGCGTCTCCAACCTAATGTTTGCCCCGTCGAACGTCGGGAGCACGAGCTCGGCGCAAACCCTCACGATCACGGATACCGGCAACGGTCCGTTATCCGTGACCTCTGTGCAGGTGAACGGTGATTTCAGCCAGACCAACAACTGCAGCAGTGTGGCGGCAAGTTCGTCGTGCGCGGTGCAGGTGACCTTTACGCCGACCGCATCCGGCTCCCGCACCGGGACCCTGACGATTGCAAGTTCGGCGATCGGTGGTCCGCAGATGATAACGCTTTCGGGTTCCGGAATTGATTTCTTGATGCCGACCTCAGGTGGCACTTCCACGATCCAGGCAGGTGCGACGGCCACCTATCAGTTCAGCGTTGCATCGGTGGGGGGAAGCTTCTCGAACCTGGTCACGCTTTCGTGTCAGGGTGTGCCGGTATTCGCGAACTGCACTATCAATCCGACCTCCGTCACGCCTGGCTCGAATGGCGCTAATGTTACGGTGACCGTCACCACCGACGTGGGATCGGCGACCCCGCAAATCAAACGCCGGGCAGGGACGGTGGGTTTCTGGATCACCGGCTGGTTCGGTCTGTTCGGAGTCGTACTGCTCGGCGCGGGACGCGGCAAGTCTAAGCGCCTGTTGACCGGATTGGGACTGGCGCTCTTCATGACGCTGGCGCTGATCGGTTGCGGGAGCACGACGACCACTACGCCACCGTCGACGGCGGTCACTCCGAATGGCAACTATACGCTGATCGTTGTCGGCACATCCGGCACCGCGCAGCAGTTCTCGACACTCACGCTGGTCGTGCAATAGGAGAGCTAGCAGGGTAAGGCGGTGTAAAGGGTCGAAGGGCTACTTAGAAAGATGGCCCCCCGCCAATGTCCCGTTTGATGGCAGGGAGGTGTAGAAGGATCGTGGAAGACCATAAGCGCGAATTATAGTTGCAACTCGGACACGGACGTATAGATGAGTTCCAGGAGGAGCTTGAGCGAATGCACCGGCGTGCCAAGCAGATACCCGAGGAAAGCCGCAGGCGCGTGATGGCAAGCATGGGAATTCCCTACAGCCATCCCATGTTCACTCATCACTGACATCATCCGATGAAAATGAAATAAACAGTTAAGCTGAACAGAACTGGGAGAAAAGAGGACTATCATCGGCCCCAACGATGATGTCCTCTTGCATCGTTTCGTCACAGACTCTGCTCGGTTCGACGAGGGCATATAGTTGCTCTACGCGCGATGTCCAGAGCTTGTCCCCGTAAGCTGGGTCGAGACGGTTAGAAGGGAATCACGGTCTCATACTTGCAAGGAGGGAGTTGCCGGTGTGTCTGCTAAAGTTGTGGCATGGAGGTTGTCATGGACAACCAAGAGCTGCAAAACTCGGTAGCCGAAATTGCCGAGACTCTAATTACCACCCAACGAAATCTAGTCACGATTTCCCGCTCCCTGTGGGCGGTAAGGGTTTCGATACGGGAACTAAACCCAAAGTTTGAACAGATGTA
>Ga0302325_10027749_pt1 | contig 11727 bp, 10 predicted proteins | sample Palsa_T0_2_FD_201948 | JGI IMG/M metagenome (GOLD analysis project Ga0302325, IMG submission 201948) | Peat permafrost microbial communities from Stordalen Mire near Abisko, Sweden - Palsa_T0_2 | ecosystem: Environmental > Terrestrial > Soil > Palsa > Peat permafrost | place: Sweden: Abisko... | reverse complement strand
AACAGGAACAAGTCCCAATATCACCCTCCAACCAGCCCGCACCGGAATCCTTGCCAGCAACAAAACCCTCTCCTCCCGCCGGGACAACAAACGAATTCACCTCCCTCGGCATCTCCCCCGCCATCTGCCACTATCTCTCCAAATCCCTCTCCATCACCACTCCAACACGCATCCAATCCCTCTCAATCCCACACCTCCTGACCTCCCCCCGCGACACCTTCCTGCGCTCCCAAACCGGCTCCGGCAAAACCCTGGCCTTCCTCCTCCCGATCCTACACACGCTTCTCTCGCTCCCCACGCCAACGAACCAACTCTCCCGCACATCAGGTCTCTTTGCAATTATCCTGACGCCGACGCGCGAACTCGCTAAACAGACGGAACATGTTCTCACGGAATTGACCAGCGGGACGTGGCTTGTGCCGGGGTGGCTTCTGGGCGGGGAACGTAAAAAGTCTGAGAAAGCGCGGCTGAGAAAGGGTGTTAATATCCTTGTTGCGACACCGGGGAGGTTGATGGATCATCTGGAGAGTACGATGGTGTTCGATACGAGTATGGTGAGGTGGATGGTCCTTGATGAGGGGGACAGGTTGGTGGATATGGGGTTCCTGGAGTCGGTGGGGAAGATACTCAGGATTGTTGAGGCGAGAGTGCAGCATCGGTTGATGAAGGATCGGAGGGAGGGGGTGTCGGTGGGGGGAGGCAAGTTGCCTGATCGACTGGTCAAGGTATTGTGTTCCGCGACACTCAGGGGAGAAGAGGGATTAGGAGCCCTGGAAACGATTGTTGATCCTGTTTTTCTCAAGGGCGAGGATGCCTTGGAACAAAACGGGCTTGCGACGGGCGAGGAAGGAACGGAAAAGATGGTCCCTCCAGGTCAATTGACGCAGAAAACAATCATTCTTCCCGCAAAATTACGGCTCGCCCTCCTCTCCTCCTTCGCCTCCACCCCCACCGCCCGTAAACCCGACCCCACAGATACCACCACAGACACCACCAAACACTCCGGCGGCACCTCCAAGATGATCATCTTCCTCAGCTGCTCCACCTCCGTCTCCTTCCACCACCGCCTCCTCTCCTCCTACTCCCTCCCGCACACAACCCTCTTCCTCCTGCACGGCACCCTCGACCAAGCAACCCGCACCGCGACCCTCAAAGCCTTCACCTCCCTGCGCAACCGGCACGCCGTCCTGCTCGCCACGGACATCGCGTCCCGGGGCCTCGATCTCGATAACCTCGACCGGGTAGTGCAATTCGATCCCCCCGCCTCGATGGACGATTATATTCACCGCGTGGGGAGGACTGCAAGGGCTGGTCGCACGGGCGAGGGGGTCCTGTTTTTGTTGCCTTCTGAGGAGGGGTATGTTGATTTGTTGGAGGGACAGATGGGGTTGGTGGTGCAGAGGGTGAAGTATGAGGATGTTTTGAAGGGGGCTTGGGGGGCTAAGGATTGGATGGATAAGGCTACGGAGATGCAATTGCATGCTGAGAAGTGGGTTCTTGAGGACCAGGAGGTACACATCCCACCCTCCAAACACTCCCCATTCATAAATCCCTTTTCATGGCTCCTTGAACGCCCTCCCCCTACCATTTGACTCAGTGCTGATCTCAGAATCTAACCCTCGCCCGCTCAGCATACCAAGCCCATATCCGCGCCTATACAACGCATCTATCCACCGAACGCGCGATCTTCAACGTCCGCGCCCTGCACCTAGGCCATCTGGCGAAATCGTTTGCCCTCCGCGAGGCGCCCGCCGAAGTCATCAAAGCCGCCAAACGACAGCGCATGAAAGATGATGAACGACGGGTGCGGAAGGGGTTGGGTAAGGTGGATGGGATTAGGGGCGAGGAAGGGGGGAGAGATAAGTTGGTTAAGAAGGCGCGGTATTTGGAACGCAGGGGGGCGATGGATGAGTTTAGTTGAGAGGGGGGTGCATTGGAGGAGATTTCGGGTGGGGGTGGAGTCATGGTAATATTGGAAAAGGATGATGGGAATAATATGAAAAGTGCTGAATGAGAGGTTTCAAAGTGCTGAAATGGCATACATGCGGGAATCACTCCCATCGTCGACAGCCATTGCATACAGATATAATACAAATCCAAGAGAAGGGTCATTATCTCGCATAGCCATACAGTAATGTAATACTTACATCCAAACCCCTCACACACATGTCATGCTTCATATTCCCCACATCCGAGCACATCCGCTACCGATGTTTAATCCATCGCTTCATGGGGTGGACGGACATGGTCGTTTTCTTCGCATTCTCGGAGACCGGTGATTAGATTGAACAATTGCTACGATTGATCAGTATACACATTCGCGAAGAAAGGAGGAGTCCGGGGATTGTGTGCAACCATGGAGAGCGAATGGCTTCCTCCACGTAGAAATCAAAAGACACACAATTGAAAAGGAAGGACTCAATTCTGGGAGAAAACAACCCAGGAGTGCAAGGGAAGGGAGCGTGGGAGGGGTTGGGGGGTTACCTCGGGGACGGTTTTTTTGTAGATATCGAGTAATTCGGGGGTGTTGGGATACACTTTCAATGCCCGGAAAAAGTGTTTTGCAGCAGTGACGTACATTTCAGGACCTACCTTTAGTCACCGTTCCACCATCAAAAACGAATCATCAACGCCCATAGCACGCAGAACCCAGAGCACGCAGACTGGAAAAAGCCTTCCGTGCGGCCAAACCGGTGACCAGCGCAAATGGCTCAAACTCCTGAACAAGGACCACCGGAACCAAACAAAAGAAAAAACATCCCATCAAACAACAACATAAGAGACTTGGGACGAATAACAGAATTGCCACGGTGTGGCCAGGATGGGAATTCAGTACCCTGAGTGACAACAGCCTCGGCCTGAGAAATTTCCGTCAAGAAGAAGTTCTCCATTTCATCCGGCCGCGTCGGATACACATCCTCCCTAATCTCCTGGTACGCAGCAGTAATCTCCCTCTTCTGCTGTGATTCCTGATCCCGCTCCTCCTTCTCGCGCTGTTTTTCCGCAGCCCTCTTCCCGCGACCTACAACACATCAGTCCAAACCCACGCACCACCCCGCCACGCAGCAACACCCAACCACAGCAAACACACAGGCGAGCACATAAGCGTAATTGAAAGCAATGCCCGCAGGATCATGCACGGACACTCGCTCAAGGAGGGACAACAGGGACAGCTCCGGGGAGGGTAGAGGAAGTACGTAATTGGCGACGGAATTGAGGATCTGTGCGACGCCTGTGGTCAAAGTAGATGGCGTATACTAGTCGTCAGTGCCACGACAAGAGGGAGACATGCCTGTCCCGAGAGTCAGGATGGTGCCTGTTGTTATGGCCAGGATTTTGGTTGTTGACATGTTGGATGGCGGGACTGTTCTGGCCGTGTGCCGATGATGGGATAAAATTTCAGTGATCTTCGGAAAGGCTGTTCCACAGGGCCGCGGCCGCCATTCAAAGTGATCGACCAACAATCTGATCATCTGACGTAACGAAAGGTCTCGTTCCCTGTCGCCCTGGCAACCATTGCAGCAGCATGCGACTGCAACAGATGGATGATTCTGCACCTCTGCCCTTCTGCGGCTCTAGTCGGCTTCGGAGAGTCTTATGTTCGGGAAATATGAATATATTATAGGGCTTAAGCTTGAGTTGACCGGGGAATATACTAAATAGGATTAATACATTCATGGGGATCTTCAAGGTGGGATCCGACGAGTCCTAGCGGATCGTAATTGAACTGTGTCAGGTACGAAAGACGAGTTTGAGTTTCCAGCTTGCTCGCCGAGCGATCGTCCGTCTACAGTACCAAAACGCGGCTCGTCAAACTCTAAAGTCCGGAAACACCTACTATAATATAATAGCGGCACCACATGACCACTCTTACGGCGCCACCAACGGTATATTCTCATCGTTATCTTGATTCGTCAATTCGACTACCCGCGCGGGGCACCAATATACTTGGTACTGTAACCCGTTTTGCAAGTACAGTAGATAGATGATAAATCCGCGCTACTTTCATGGCGGCCCCCATTCTTTTTGACCAATAGGGGCGATTGCTATCGTTGGAGAGCTGGTCACTGGCACATTTATATAGTATGATTCAGAACGACTCCTGGGTATCCCGAAATAGATACTCCCAATACGAACCCAGGTGCCTCCTTGCCTCACAAACGCTGAAGCTCAGTCTCAGTTCGCAGATTCAATTATCCGAGTCGCAAACCAATGACAACAGACTCCGTGGCACAAGAACATTGCGAAGATCGAAACGGAGAGACGGTCGTTGATATTACGGCCGGTCACGATTTTGTGGACATTGCGAAAAGTTCTGAGGGTATTGCTGTCTTTTGTTGCAGCTCCCTCAAGTCGTCGAAGATGAAAGATCGTACGATCCACATCTCAAAGCTTTGTGTCTAATTTTTGGCAGAGAGTATTGAGTCGACGACTCGCGCGTTTCCCAGGGCACCCAATTGCCGTTGTAGCATGCTTTGTAATTCCTGCCGTAATTGGTGTTCGGGGTCGACCTGTCATTGTTAGGCAGTTTTGACTACTCGGTCTCTTAGTAGTTTCCCAATAGTATACAATTTTCCATTGCTGCGGTCCGGGCCAGTCGTTCGTCGGGCTGATCCTAGGCGCGACCGTCCCGAGACAAAGTCACTTTGAGGACCGACACGACCGAGGACCGGACCCCTGCATCTCTGCTTTCGATCATAAACCTGAGTTGACTACATGTATGTCTGAGGCTAACTTCATCTACCACACTCGACATTATAAACTGAGTACTACAGGTTTTCGATATTACAATAGCTGAAAACTCGAAATTATAACATACATCACATAAGAATATGGAGACTATCCATCATATTTGGTCACTATTTCAATGCGGTTTGACCGCTTGCAAGGTCATCGCTCCTGGCCAAGATTGCCTCGGGATACCTAAGTCGATCTGGGGACTGCTGCTCTCCTATCTCGGAGCCACTATAATCTTGCTGTGGACCTCTATTGACGGAAGGAGGTCCCTGGTACTCCATTTGCGGGGGTGGATATTGCGCATGATACGGCGTTTGAATTTGTTGTGTACTGTGCTTGGTTCGATGCCAAAGGATACATCCGAAAACTATTGCGAGGAGTGCAAACCCACCAACAATGGAGCCCGCAATGGCGCCTGTACTGCCTGCAGAAAGACCAGAGGAAGAGCCGCTACCGGAAGACACTGTTGATGAACTTGAGGTTGTCGTCGGTGAGCTGGTAGTACTTGTAAAAGAGGTTGTAGACTACCATTTAGCCAAGTTGCAGAAGATTTAGCACCGAAGACGAAGAAGAGGAAGTCGTCGACGGGAAATTGGTTGGCGGAGGAACGACCAGGCTTCCATCAGCGCTAGCAGGGCCCGATAACCTACTAATTTGTACCGCCCCCAGTATAAGCGCCGCTTATATACCATGATTCATACTACAAATTAGCAAAGCATTTTTTCCGAGTTTTGGGAACAGACAATAGTCATTATCGGCTGACTCGTCAATGTGCTAAGAGTAATGGCGGGGTAAGTCCAAGTACAGATCACGGGCGGCGGGATATTCGAGACAAAAACGGGCCCAGCTGAGTACTTTATGTCACTCACAAAGATAGTTTGATATGCCGTCAAGGTGCTGAAACAACTGATGTTAGAGAAGGTAAACGTTTCGTGAATGGTGAAAGTTCCGGGAGTAGCGAGATTGGTTACACCTGAGGTGATATCCTACATTTCGTGAGCCCGATATGGCCAGGAAGGAGTACAGGCCAGTTTCCCTCGATAGGGCAGTCGGTATATACTTTCCCGGGCAGGAGGAATGCAATTAAAGCCAACATCCGCCAAGACTTCATTGCGGCGTGTTTGATGATTGTCTCGAGTGGATGTGATGGCGAAAAGAATCAGGATTAGACCACAGATAGCCTTACATAACTAAGTTGGAGTCTATTCCGTTTCTTCAGCGTTGAGCCGCAACACTCTATTTCCGAACTTGAAGCGAAAGGCAGAAGAGCTACACTACATGACCTAGCCACTACGCCAAGGCGAACTCCCTAGGGATTAATGAAATATAATATTGTGGAGGAGATAGGATTTAAGTAACTTCGGGGCGATCTCGGCCACCGCCAATAGTCGGCCACCACAACCTACCTCTTCAGACATAGCAACAGCAATTAATCATGGATCAGCCTAGGCTTAAAATATGATGTTTAATACATCACTCCTCTACTATACACAAAGTATTATGTGTATTCACCATGTGCTTGTGTACAAATATGAGGCTTGAGCATCAGGCTTAACTATGGCGATCCTCAGCCAATGGCGCTTAGTGGCGGTGGCTGAGATCACCCCGGAGTTACTGACCTCATGTGGGTGAATTATGACAGTGGATCGCACCGACTCCGGTACGAACCGACTTCGGCGATCCGCAGATCTGATCTGATCACTCAGAAGAGATCCGGCGAGCGCGAGATCGTCACCAGTTGCTACTGCGTGCTTTAACTGAGGCCACGACATGTCTCATTCCCGAAAGCCGCGCACTGTGTCTCAGTAACCGTGATTTTAAATTGCCTCTCGCTCGCTCGTGTTCACCATGTACCTCTTTTCGAGTCTACTGGCCCTCTGCGGCACTGTGGTATCTGCGTCAATACTGAGCCGTCGCCAAGGGGCTCCTTCGCAGAAGAATGATCCTTCTCAAGAGTCTGACGCTCTCACCATCGCCGATCAATTCCATGTCCCGATTTTCACGCCCGCTCTCCAGGGTCTCGAGACATCGAAACTGATCCTTGGGAATGGCATCAGGGTGTTTATTGTGAGCGATCGGGGGATTATCAAGGCCGGAGCAGCGATGGTGGTGGATACGGGATCCTGGAGAGATCCCGTCGGAGCTCTTGGACTTGGTTAGTAGTGTCATCTGCAACACCGCTGATTGCAGCTCATTTCACGGAACACATGCTTTTTATGGGTTCAGAAGAGTTTCCTGCGGAGGGGGAATATGACCGATATATCACGAGCCACTCGGGGATGAACAATGCCTGGACATCAAGCGATCATACATTGTACTACTTCAACATTAATCCTCAAGGCCTGCTCGGCGCATTAGATCGCTTCTCTCAATTCTTCGTATCTCCAGTATTCACCGCCCCGGTTATCTCTGCTGATCCTAGAACTTCGATCCCTCGGCTCTGGCAAGGGAAAAGAACGCCGTTCAATCGGAGTACAATATGGGCGCCATGCAAGATCCTCGTCGTCTATGGTTCGTGGAACAAGCCATCATGAGTTCCACCGACACACCCTTTTCCCGCTTCGCATGCGGCAATCTCACCAGTCTTGCAGACGTTAACTCCACCACCGTGCGCAACTGGTACAACAACGAATATGATCCCCGCGGAATGCATCTCGTCGTCTTCAGTCATGAGCCCATGGAAGTTCTCCAACGCCGCATCAAGGCCCGTTTCAGTGATATTGGTTTCAGTTCTGAGTGGAAAGGTCCCGTCCGTGCCGAAGTCCATGGAGATATTATTCCACCCTCCGTGCTGGGGTCTTGGGTTTATGTCGAGCCTATCAAGGATGTTCGTGCTTTGAAAATGATGTGGTCTGTCCCCGCACGGTTTGCTGTGCAGGGCAATCGTGCTGCCGACGTCGCTGCCAGTGTCCTTGCCGATTCTGGTCCAGGAAGTATCTTTTCTAATCTCAAAGACCAAGGACTGGTCACCTCGTTTTCAGCGTACGCAGAGAACGAAGCTTTGGATTCGGCGTTTATTTATGCGAATGCGGCGTTGACGGTGGAAGGCTTGCCCAACGTTACAAGGGTCGTTGAACTTATATTCCAGGGAATTGGATCTTTGGGGAAACAAACTCTGCCTCCTTGGATTGTGGAGGAACATAATCAGATGTCCACTCTGAATTATATGTGGCAAACTCGACAGACGAATTATAGAGCTTACGCGAAGGCTGCTTATAACTTGCGTCAGGAGGATTTGGCTGGTTATCCCCGGAAATCCTTATTTTGGGAATACGCGCCCTTCGACTTGGTGGATCTCTTTCTCACTCATTTGACTCCCAATAAGAGTATTATCTTTGTACAGGGTCAAGCATCAGATACTTTCAACGTCACATTCAACTCGTTTGAACCAATTGTTGGTGTACGATACTCTCTAGTCGATATCTCCAGTACTGAGATGGATATCTTTGTCACCGCCCACCAAAGTCTCCAGGAAAAGAATTATTACCCTCCTCCAAGTCCGTACATGCCGAATCCGTCGCCCCGCGTAATCAATCAACTGGACCCCCTCGTCGTAATAGATCTTCAAAAATGGGAACCGAATCCTATACCGATCACTTTGGATTATAATACTAGCACCGATCCTGCATTCAGGGATACTTTTCTTGCCCCCGATACTGAATTTGGCGTCCCCGGAATGGTGTTAAAGAGTTCTTTTTTCTCACCGGCGTTGGACTTTGGCGGAGACGCTTATAAAGAGGTCATTGGGTATCTTTGGATAAGTCAAGCCTTGGAAACGACTGAACAATGGAGATCGCAAGCGGAAGCAGGTGGGTTCAAGTATCTCCCTCTTACAGGTCTTTCAAGGTGTTGATGATAGTTTCGACGTTGGACTTTCAAGCACTCCTTCTCCCCGTCTTTATATCACTGTCAGTGGCTACTCTTCACGTCCCGCAGTGCAATCGGTGATGCAGGGAATCTATAACGCCATCCGGTCTCCTGAATTGAAGGCATCTCGCCTCAGAATCGTGTTAGAGGATTTGCGACTGGGTTATGAAAATCAAGAGTACGATGAACTTTACAAACAGACTTCTCGGATCTTTAATTACTGGGCCTTAAATTCGACGGTGTCCAATACCAGAAGCTCTATGCTTGCAGCCATCAATGAACTCCGAAGCACGGAAAATTGGGAAGATAATGCAGAACAGGATATCCGGGATCTCATCCTTGATGTCTTCGGCCAAGGAGGTGCCGGGTTCCACGAATTCACTTTTTTGGCAGGAAATGTCGAGGAGGAAGATTTACAACTGCTTCAGGACCAAGGATCAAATTCCTCGTTCACACCCACTCTTCCTTACATCCCGCCAATGGAGGATGTCTTCCGCGCAAGCTTCATCAATGAAACGGACCAACCCGTCTTTCTGTACAAAAATCTCTCTAATGTTCCCGCGGGTCGTAGTGCTGCGCGTCTGTTAGTCCCGCTAGGGAATAACACGAATGCTACAGCGACCGCATTCTCGGAACTCATCAACGCAGTTTGCGCAGGGCAATTCTTTGCGGCGCTGAGGACACGCGAACAACTCGGTTATGCAGTCGGAAGTTTTAGCAGTTCCCTCCGTCGGCGAAATTACCAGGGTTTCGTCGTGCAGACAGAGAAACTCAATGGCACCGCAACTCTGGCTCGGATCCAGAAATGGGTGGACAGCTGGATTGTCCAGGGTCTCGGCCAAAATGATACGTATCTGGAAGTCGATGGGGAATCAAATAAGACGACTCCATTTGACGTGCATTACGATAAGATCAAGGCTGGTGTGGTGGAGGAATGGACGGCCAAGTATCCTTCCTTGGGCGCGAAAACGGAGGCCCAGGAGGATCTTCTTTTATGGAATGCTGATAATATGGGACCGCATTTGGAAACGTTGAATGCCTTGAAGGAGATGACGCGAGATCAATTCCGTGATTTGATTGGGGAATATTTCGGCGCGACTCAGGAGTGGCGGGCCGTTGTTCTGGATGGAGAGGAGGGAGTTAATACAACTTCGACGATAAGTCTAGATGGATGGTACGTTGTCACGGAAGACAATCTACAAGACGAAGATAGCACCACCGTTTAAGAAAGAATAGCTTGAATCAAGTTCGATTCCATCTCCCGCCGATCTCGCCGATCAAATTTACTCCTGCAGAATGTAATTAAAGCTAAATAAGAGGCCCACCAAACGGGTCGGCACTTTGGCCTCCGACGTGAGATCGACATGCATGGTGTATTTGTTGCTAGGCCAATGACAACCTTCAGAAAACAAATGAATCACGTCACTGGCTGGCGCCTCCACAAAGATGACTGCCAATTAAGGCTACTGCGCTATTGCTCTTAAACATAAGATAAGCCTTGCTCGAGTCTCCCAGCTCGCGTTGACGATCGTTTGTTGAGATGACTTCTTCGGGGTCTTCAGCTGATTCCCCCGGCGGAACATTTAGATCCAGTTTCGAGTCGGCAAAGCAACTTAGTTTGTTACCGTCCGAGTCGGTCTTTTCCACAACCTCTATTCCGGCTTCCGACCTCCTCAAACGGATCCTTTCAAAGACCACTTGTCAGCCTCTTAGGTACTTCCTCCTTGTCTTTGTCCCGGGCTAATAACAGCTTGAAGAACTTCCAGGACTATCTTCAGTTCAAGGAGCATTCGAGCGAGAACCTGCTATTCTGGAACTGGTATAAACGGTACCGCATGAGATTCCACAACCTACCGGAACATGAGCGCAATTTATCCCCCGCACCATTATTGAGCAACCATTACGTCGGAGCAACATCCCCTGTCGAGTCAAGACGCATTCCCAAACTCCGCATCAACGGAACCAACAAGACTATCGGCGGCGACATTTCCCGCTCCGCCGAACTAACCACCGTACCCACCGTGCCACTCTCGTGCCACTGACTCACCTTAGACTGATTTGACGGCCCTGCAATCGGTCGGCTCCTCAATCCAGCCCCTGCGGAAGGAGGTGGATTTGGTCGTCGCTCGATTTCTGACCCCGGGCGCGTCAAGTGAGTTAAATATAAGCCCCGCAGTGCGAAATCGCACCGTCGATGAAGCGCGTAAATCAACCCACCCCGATGCCTTCACGGAAGCCGCGGAAGCGGCATACCATCTCATGGAAACAAGCAGTCTTCCCAATTTCGTCAAATATGCCGCAAGCAATATCAACAGGCCCAAAAAACAGTTCTGGCTGTGTATTGGGACCATAGATTTCTGTATCGGTCTTCTTGTCTATTTCCTTTGCATCTTTTTAGGGGTACCCACTCCTCTTTCATTATTCTTGAGTGTTGGTTGATAGTAGGCCGGCCGTGGGTATCGTGTGTTTGGAGTGCCGTTTACATGGTTTGGGTGTATGCAGTTTTACTCTGCTACTCAGGATTTATGTTTCCAAGTCTACGGTCGTCGAGCGCGGCAATTATACCCCTGGGATCTCGAAGGCCCATACCATTTGTCCACGGAGGAAGACCTCGAGAACAGAAAGGCCGACAGTCTCAATGCGATCGATTTCGAAAACATGTCTACGGCGGATTCGACATCCAGTCCTAGTTTTCGCTCCCTGCGGACAAGCAAGATCTTTGAAGATGAAGTGCCGATTGAGGATCAATATGTCAAGAATGTACAAAGAGCGAGATACATTCGTACTTGGGTTGTTGCCTCGATGGTCGCGGCAGCTGTGATTGCGGTTTTTCTGGGAGTACCTAATTTACCTCGTTGAGGATTGTATTTAAGGACCACCATTTGTAGATTCTTTGAGTGTCAAGGCGCATTGCTAAGAAATGATTTCTGAAGACATTTGATTAGAGCTCGCTATTTACATCCTGATGGTATCAAACCCCCCAATTCGATGGAAACGTCATGTTTAGCGTATGAAAACTATTATATATCCCCTCTTTCGCTGCGTCTCCAAGTAGGCTCCCTTTGTACGGTTTTGGAACACAAGGCACAGGAGGAAACCCTTCAAACATCTGCGATTTTCCTG
>Ga0302325_10027748_pt1 | contig 11727 bp, 10 predicted proteins | sample Palsa_T0_2_FD_201948 | JGI IMG/M metagenome (GOLD analysis project Ga0302325, IMG submission 201948) | Peat permafrost microbial communities from Stordalen Mire near Abisko, Sweden - Palsa_T0_2 | ecosystem: Environmental > Terrestrial > Soil > Palsa > Peat permafrost | place: Sweden: Abisko... | reverse complement strand
GCGACGTCATTGCCGGAATAGACAATCAGCCCGCGGCTGACCTGACTCTCGTGGATGTGCGAACCATGTTTGCTGACATCGACCACGAGTACAAGCTGACCGTGCTGCGTGGCGACAAACCGCTCGAGATGAAACTTCGAACTCGCCACTTGCTCTGATTCTAGATTTGGACAGTTCTCATTCCGGCCTGATCGAAGGCTCACCGCAACGAATGCTCGATTTTGCGCGCCACCACTTCGCCTGCCAATTTATTCAGAGCCGGGAGGCTCCCGCCTCACGGAACTCCATTCGCAATGGCGGCTCGTGACCCCGAGGCAGGAGCCTCGGGGCTCTGAATTGCGACAACGTCATTCGCAACGCGTCATTGAGATAAGTTCACTAATTATTCGCCTCGGTTTAGCAAACCTGATTTATTCGTCACCCCGCACATTCAGAGGATCGCAGCGCGGTGGAGCTTACTGGTAGTCTCGCATCGTGTTCGCCATCTTGCTGAGGCAGGCGTCCACGCGCGCAAACACGGTTCCCTCTTCGAACTTGCCGTTCGCGTCGCGTTTGCCCGCACGAATGCCGGTAAGAAGTCCGATTCCCTCGGCAACAGTTGTTACGGGATAAATGTGAAACTGGCCCTGCGCGACGGCTTCGATCAACTCGTCGCGGAGCATGAGATCCTCGACGTTCTCGCTGGGAATTAGTACACCTTGTTTGCCGGTGAGCCCTTTGAGGCGGCAAACGTCGAAGAAGCCTTCGATCTTCTGGTTAACCCCGCCAATGGGTTGAACATCGCCCTGTTGATTCACCGATCCCGTAACGGCGAGTTCCTGCGAAATCGGCAGATCGGCAAGCGCGGAGAGGAGCGCGTAAACTTCAGTCGAACTTGCGCTGTCGCCGTCCACGCCGGAATACGATTGCTCGAAACAGATGCTTGCCGAGAGCGAGAGCGGTTTGTCCTGCGCGAATGTGCTGCGCAGATAACCCGCAATAATCTGCATGCCCTTGTCGTGGAACCTGCCGCTGAGATTCGATTCCCTCTCGATATTGATCAAGCCGGTTTTCCCGAGCGACACCGAAGCCGTGATGCGCGTCGGCTTTCCGAAGGCGTACCCACCGATCTCGAGAACGGCGAGGCCGTTCACCTGCCCGACGCGAGCGCCGGTGGTATCAATGAATATTTGGCGTTGGTCGATCATCTCGCGAATTTTGGTTTCAGTAAGGTTGTGGCGTTCGATTTTCGCGTCAAGCGCTTTCCGAACATGTTCGCTGGTGACCGTCGTGCACCCATTCTGCTGGCGCGCGAGATAGCACGCCTCGCGTGCGACGTCGGCGATTTCGAAGAACCGCGCCGTAATTTTCCCACGGCGCCCTGCGCAGCGCACTCCGTGTTCAAGTAGAGATGCAACGGCGGTGCGATCGAACGGGCAAAGTCCTTCATCTTCCGTCAATTTGCGAAGCCGCCCGCTCAAATGCCTTATAACCTCGGCGCTCCAGCGCATTTCTTCATCGAACTCAACGCGCATCTTGAAAATCTTTCGGAAGTCTTCCTCAAAATCATAGAGAAGCTCGTACATCTCCCGATCGCCGATGAGAATGATCTTCGCGTTCACGTTGATCGGCTCAGGCTTCAACGCCGCGGAAGAAAATGGAAAAAAGAGATCAACCGGCTGAATTTCGAGTTTCCCGTGATTGAGCGTGCGCTTCAGAGTCCGCCAGACACCGGGCTCCGTGAGCGTGTCAATCGCGTACATGATCAGGAACCCGCCGTCGGCGCGAAGGAGCGAACCGCCGCGGAGATCCATGAAGTCCGAATTCCATCCGGCGCGGCTGTCATAACTGCGGTGGACCGTCCCGAAAAGGTTCGCGTATGTGGGCACAGTCTCAAAAATCACTGGGCAAGTATCGTGCTCGGAATGCGCGAGAATCACGTTCACGCCGTAAACGCGGAAGGGATCGCGCTCTTGCCGTTCAATGCGCGGGCCGCCTCCGCCTTCCGATGGCGGCTGCTCGTCCTCACCCTCGCGCTCTTTGAAGGGCTCGAGATTGTCGAGGATGTGGTGGCGAACTTCTTCGAGATACTCCGTCATTTGCTCGTCCGGATATTTTTCCTTCAACTCCTCGATCACCCCGTCCACAAGCACCGATGCCGCTTCCTGCTCGAGATAACTCATCTCGCTCGCCAGTTCGCGCGAAAGCGACAGTGTTTTTCGGTAGACGACCGTAAATTCCTGGCGGAATTGATCGTATTTGCGTTCGATGTCTTCGGCGGCTACGGTCTCGAGTTTTCCGTCCTGCACCAGCTTCGGAATCTCCTCGATGGGAACCATCTGGCCTTCGAGAACCGGAAAGATTTCCGGAAGAGCGACGGCGCCGACTTGCATGCGCCCAAGAGCAAATTGATCCCGCGCGATGCGGCGCGTGAAATCGTCCATCAATTCTTTTTCACGAACGGTGAAGCGCTCGACGATACGCGCTTTTTGTCGTTGGAAAGGCTCGCCCTCGAAAACCTGCGGTATCCGCCGCCGGAGAAATTCTATCCCCGACTCCATTTCCTTTTTGAAAGCGTTCGCCTGGCCTCGCGGAAGCGTGAGCAGGCGCGGGCGGTCGGCATTCTTGAAACTGTTCACGTAGCAGCGATCGGGCGCAAGCTCGCGCGCAGGATCGAGCTCTTCGACCATCCGCGTGACCATGCCGCCGCGGCTCGTCCCGGAAAGCCCGCAGATGAAAACGTTGTAGCCCGGCGCCGTCAATTCGACGCCCATTTGCAGGGCGCGAAGCGCGCGCTCCTGTCCCATTTCGCCGGCCACGAGCGGAGCCTCCGCGGTGGTCTCGAACGGCACTAGCGACGCGTCGCATCGCCAGCGCAGCTTTTCCGGCGGCAATCCGGACGGAATGAGTGCTTTTTTCTCGCTCATGGCGCGTTCCGAGGGTCGTACTCTAGCACGCCCCCGTTTGAGTGCCTAAGACGTTCGAGGTGCCGCGTGCCTTTTCGGTTCCGGGTGAGTGTAGATATCGAGGACACTCGCGGCAGTTGCGACAACGATCGGGCCAAGGATTACGCCAAGGATCCCGAATACGCTGATGCCGCCTAGAACACTGATGAAAATAACGAGAGCACTGAGATGCGCGCGACCGCTGATCAGCCAGGGGCGCAGCACGTTTTCGGCTATGGCCACAACTCCGGCGCACACGGCCACCAGAACGATTCCGCTGGTCGTGTGTCCCTGCGCAAAGAGCCATATCGCGGCTGGCACCCAGATGAGCGCAGAACCGACCACCGGCAGGATAGAGAACAGCGCCATCACCACGCCCCAGAACAGCGGAGCGCGAATACCCAATATCGCGAACATGGCGCCACCCACGAGGCCGTGCATTGCGGCGGTAACCAGGCTCGAAATAACACTCGCGAATATCAGGTCATTGGCTTCGTCAATCATTCGTTCGCGGTGCTCGGCTTCGAAAGGAAGCACGTGGCGGATCCGGCGCATCACATCTTCGCCATCGCGGAAGAGATAAAACATCGCCAGAATCATCACCACGAGATCGAGAGCGAAGCGAACAACGTGCTGCAGCACCACTCCAAGTTCTGCGGCAAGAAAGCCGGCGAATGCTTCCGCATGGTTACGAACGATCGTATTGAGGTCGCTCGAATATTCGGCGTCGAATCGGTCTTGGAGCGATGCCCACAACTTATTCGCCCAATCAAATTGCCCGTTCGCAATCTGCTGCTGCATCGTGTGCGCAATCCCGAGTCCCTGGCGCACGAACGCGCCCGAAACAAGAATCATGGGCATAACGAGGATGAAAGTTACGGCTGCGGTGCTGGCCGCCGCCGCGACGTTCTTTCCCCATTGCTTCTTGAGGCGCTGATACAACGATGAAAACACAACCGCCAGGACGCCGGCCCACACCAGCGGCGCGAGAAACGGAGAAATAACTCGAAAAACGAGGTAGGCGAGGCCCGCGACAAATCCGTAGAAAAGAATCGCACCCAGCCTCTGGTCGGCGTTCGATTGCGTCAAATCTTCAGACTCCTCAAATCGGCCTTTTGGGTTGCCCTTGGCACTGCTCTTAGGGCTGCCCTTGGCACTGATAGATACATTCTCAGATTTTGTCAACTGCGAGACGCCGGACCTCGAAAATGCTAGAATCCGGCCTAATAAGGAAGAATGGCGTGGCTGAACCTTCCAGGTGCAAACACCCGCGCACGCAGGTGATCGCTCGTGACCAGGACGCTCAGTATATCGAGTGCCTGGATTGCGGTGAAATCCTCGAAGCAGACGAACTCAAGAACGACGCGCCGGGCTTCGATGAATCACTTTCCGACGCGTGAGCCGGCAGGCCGAACCCGATCAACGAATGCCAAGCCGGGCGATGATGCGGGTCACGTCTCCCGCAGGAACGTCGTAGAGCGTGTGCTCGTCTTCCTGCTCTAAGCGCTCGCGAAGATATTCCGCCCCGATGTAACTCGCTTCGCGGTCCGTAAGATTACGCTCCGATGTTTCGCGGAATTTCACGAATCCAGAATGCGCCAGTCCCAGCACCACGCCCTTCCCATCCACGAAGAACTTGCAATCCATCGTATCGCTGTGGCGCGTTGCGATTCCGTTCCAGCAGTGCGAGAAACGGCAGCGATAGACGAAATCAGTCACCTTCGATGGGACGTCAAACGCGCCGATGAAATCGCTCATCGCGCCGGCGTTGGCTATGATTCTGGGCTCTTTGGTTTCTGATGTCGCCACGAATAATTCCTGCGCCGCTACTTCGCGGCGCCCGCGGGAACCGGCTGTGCCTGCGAATAGCTCTGAACGGCTGCGCCCACACCCGCGCCTGAAGGAACGCGGTGACCCTGGTCGAGTAGCACCTTCTCGAACGCGCCGAGGAACAAGAGCACGTTGTTCCGCTGGCTTGAATAGCCCATCAAGCCGACGCGCCAGATCTTGCCCTTGACGGGCCCGAGGCCGCCAGCGATCTCGATATTGAATTCCGCAAGGAGTTGGTTGCGAACCTTGTGATCGTCCACGCCTTCGGGAATACGGAGCGCGGTGACAGTTGGCAATCGATCCGCCGGATTTTTAACAAACAATTCGAGGCCCATCGCCTCGATACCGGCAATCAGCGCCTGCTGATTCTGCGCGTGGCGTTCCCAGCGCGCTTCGAGTCCTTCTTCGAGCACGCAACGCAATGCTTCACGCAAGCCGTAGATCAGCGATATCGGGGGCGTGTGATGATAGAGGCGTTCCTTGCCCCAGTAATTCATCACCGTCTCAAGATCGAAATACCAGCTTTGCGTTTTGGTCTTGCGGCCGCGGATGATTTCTTCGGAGCGCGCGTTGACCGTCATAGGCGACATTCCGGGAGGCGCGCTGATAGCTTTCTGCGTGCCGCTGAAGCAGATGTCAATTCTCTGGCGATCCACATCCACCGGAACACCAGCCAGAGTTGCGACCGTGTCAACGATCAGGAGTGCTCCGAGTTCGTCCGCGACTTTGCGATACTCGTCAATCTTTTGCAGAACCGACGTTGACGTTTCCCCGTGCGCCAGCCCGATAAACTTGATTTTCTTGCCCTTGCCCGCGCGTCGAACGTCTTCCGGGTCGACCGTCCGTCCATACGGGGCTTCGACCCGAGTTATCGTCGCCGGCGTCCGGCTGGCAATAATGGCCATGCGCTCGGAGAACACGCCGTTCACGCAAATCAGGCACTCGTCCCCGGCTTCCAACGGATTGAGGACCGCAGCTTCGATTCCACCGGAACCCGAAGCCGAGAGTGGAAATGTGACGCGATTATCCGTGCGGAACACGCGCCTCAATAAGATCTGCACCTCGGACATCATGTCCATAAACCACGGATCGAGATGGCCAACGATCGGCGTGGCCATGGCGCGATAAACGCGCGGGTCAACGCACGAAGGGCCCGGCGTAAGCAGCACCCTGTTTGGCGGATTAAGTTCTCCGATCGGTTCATCCCTCATTGTGTTGTACCTCGCCTATGTGCCGAAGAATTGCGCGGCTGAATCTGCTGCTAAGAATTCGTTGCCTGGCGAATACAAGAGACATTGAATTGCGGCCAAGTCGAAGTGATAGTTTCTCGAAACGTAGTGCGCGGGTCAACTGGCAAGATGCAGCTGAATCGAGTCCAAATTGTCTCGCCGCGGCGGGGCAAAACTGAAAGCCGAATCGCCGGTTAATCGCGCGTCCGATCCTCGTCTTCAACGAACAACACGCCAACGCCGGTTTTGTATTTCTCCGTCGCCGGCTCGGTATACACAACAGTACCTCGCAGCGAGAGCAGGCTCGGATGATTGTCCGCTGCCGAGGCCTCGATTACGACGCGAACATCCGACTGAAGGGCCGGGCGGTTTGTGAGCGCAAGGTACGCGCCGTGGAGACTCATGTCGCGTACGGTCGCTTTCTCTTCGAATGATTTGCCGTCTTCGCCGATTCCGGAGATGGTCGCCGAAAAACGCAGGCGCCGCCGCTGGCCGACTCGGGAATCCCTAAGCGCGACGTCCACGCCCTTCTCGCTCAGCGAGATCGTCATCCCCTCCATCGCCGCCCAGCTTGGCTTGAATTCTTCGCGCGCGGCCAGGAGATAGCCATCAACCATCTTGTCCGAAGAATCGGGATCGTGGTGGAACAGGAAGAGGTTTTGCGCTTTCGCCTGCCGCGCCAGCTTCACGCATTCGAGCCAGCTCGAGTGGCCCCAGCCCTTGCGCGAAGTTGCCAGTTGCTCGGGCGAGAACTGCGCATCGCAGATCAGTACATCCGCGCCAGCGGCAAGCTGCCTCAGGTTCTCATCGAACTCAGGAACGCCGGGCTCGTTGTCAGGCGCGTACACAATCGAGCCGCCCGGCGTATCCAAACGGTAGCCGAGGCATCCCTGCGGATGATTCAGCCATCGCGCGGTGACTCGGGTCCCGTTCACCTCGAATTGATCGCCGCCGCTGATCTCCCGAAATTCACGCGCGGCCGTCATCATGCTTAGGTTTACCGGGAAATAGGGACTGGCGACCTGCCCTTCGAGTACTTTGCGCAGACTCTCGGGCCCGAGATATTTCGACTGAAAACTGTAAAAGTGAAATCGGTTCTGCGATTGGTAGAAGGGATGGAAAAACGGTATGCCCTGAATGTGATCCCAGTGGTAGTGGGTTACCAGAATATGCGCGTCAATTCCATGCTCGGTGGACTTTTCTTCCCATCGATTGCCGAGCAATCGTAATCCAGTACCGCAATCCAGAATGAAGCGGGTGTCCGGCGAAGTTTTCACTTCAACGCACGGCGTGTTGCCGCCGTAGCGCCAAGAACTAGGATGAGGCGCTGGAGTTGACCCTCGCACGCCCCAAAAGACAACCTTCGTTTCGGTAGAAGACATCGCTGGAGGAGATTAGAATGCCGCGCGCCCCGAAATCAATCTCACCCGAGATATCGCGCAATTCCGATCTCAAAAGCATGTTAGGCGGTCGCTAAGAGCGAAGTCAACTCCGCATCGGTCCACACAGTATGTAATTTGAACAATTCAAAGAGCTATCCCACGTGATCAACCATGTCCTCGTCAAGAAAGATTCGCGCCCGTCCTACCACGACGGACTATTCCCTCAGAGCCCGGAGGCTCCGCCTCCGGGACCGCCCGCCATTTCATCGGAACATCTCAGACGGCGTCCCTTGCAGCACCGCACCGGCTTTCGTGCAGCATTTCAATCCGGGACGAATCACCCGTACAAACATGGAATAGCACAACCGATTCACGATCACGAGCGAGTGCCGTCCGGCAAGGAGAAGCGTATGCATGCGGCCGCGGATGTGGTTAAAATCGGAGACATGCACGCGCACGCTCACGGCGCCGGACACGATGGCCACGCGCACTCGCACGCTCATTTGCAGGGAGCGCTGCATTCGCGGCGCATGGCCGGCGTTCTCGGCGCGGCCGTCGTCGTTACGCTCGCTCTCGTCGCTGTGGAATTCACCGCGGGCTACATAGGCCATTCGATCGCGCTCGTCAGCGATGCCGTCCATAACCTCACCGACGTTCCCGCTATCTTCATCTCCTGGCTCGCCATGCGCTGGGCGGAAAAGCCCCCAACGCGCGAGCACACCTATGGCTACCACCGCGCCGGAATTCTCGCTGCCTTTACGAATGCATTTTTCCTGAGCGGCGTCGCGGTGGTGATTCTGTACGAAGCCATTGCGCGGCTGCGTCATCCCGTGGAAGTGAATGCCGGAGTGATGCTTTGGGTCGCGCTCATCGCGCTAGCCGTGAACGGCGGCATCACGCTCGCGCTGGTTTCAGGCCGGCGCGACCTGAACTTGCGGAGCATCCTCGTTCATTCCTTCGGCGACGCGCTTTCAAATGTTGGAATTATCGCCGGTGCCATCGCGATTCGCTGGATGGGCGTGACCTGGATTGATCCAATCCTCGGCGTCATCATCGGCGCGATGGTGCTCTGGTCCGGTTGGGGAATCCTCCGCGAAACCAGCCACATCCTGCTCGAAGGATTGCCGCGCGAAATCAGCCTCGAGGACGTTGCCAAGTCGGTTCTAAAAGTCGAAGGCGTGCAGGAAGTCCACGACATCCACATCTGGACGCTGGGGACCGATTTGAACGCGCTCTCATGCCACATCCGCATCCCGGACATGCATCTGGAAGACTGCGAAAAAATACTCGTACGCATTCAGGAAAGTCTCGCGCACGAGTTCCACATCAAACATTCCACCGTGCAGTTCGAGCGCGCAGGACTTCCAGAAACGGGTCTCTACATGCCCGAGCCAATTCACAAAGCCGATTAGAACACCGCTCTCAATTCCAATTCCCTTCACATTCGAGCATAGGCCCGCGCCAAATCCCGGCGCTTGTTTGTTGGGCTGGTCATAAGACCAGCCGATTTTAGGTTTTCGCCATCTCCGAGAAAAATCGGCGCGGTCAATCGTGGCGCGGGCATCCTGCCCGCGTTCGCGCAACTGTAGCGCCGCACTGGTTTTCCTGCGGCATTCGATGGCTGGATGCTGCGTGTACGAGCACCGGTGAGACGGAAGATGCATCAGAAAAAAAACGATACAGAAGAGAAAAATTCCGGACGGCGCCGAAAAAACGCGCTCAGCCGCCGATTAAATGGAAAGCTTCAGAGGCGTGCCGCGATCTTCATTCAGTTTCGTCGTCGCCGCCACATCAATATCCGCGAGCCTCACTGTGCGGCGATTCCCCTCGCGCGTAATGTAAACAAGCTGATCGTTTCGACGTGTGAACGCCACAGCGGAAATCTCGCCTCCGTTCTTAAGGAGCAACGTGAAATCACCGACGTCGGGCAATGGCGCTTCGGCAGCTGGGGCCAAATCCGCCTCTGCTTTGGCCGGAGGAGCCGGCTGCTGGATCACGATAATTTGCGGTTGTTGTTGAGCGGGCGCCGGCTCTTGATCCTGATTGTCCGCTTCGGGTTCATCATAGGCAATGGGATAGCCACCACCGTAACCTGTAAGCAGATAAGCGCCAGTCAAATTGCCGAGACGATGGAACCGAGCGGCCAGCGCCAGATTCGCCGCCGTCGAAGGATTGATCAGAGCCTCGACGCCCAGATTTGAACCGGACGAGCACCCGAGATTCTCGCAATCAAACCCCAGTCCCCCAAAGGCTGGGAGAGTATTGCGCGAGAGCGACGAATTCGGCCCGTAAAATAAGACTCTCGAACCCGATGAGAAGCCCGAACGCCTTCCCGCGGGGGAAGTGTTCGCATTCAGTCTCACGTTTGTAAATACGTGCCCGGAACGAGACGCGCTCGAGAATCTCGCCGGAGCGGCCGCGTGCGCACCGCCTCCCACTGACCCACCGCGTTGCGCTCGAGCAGCCGGCGAAAATATAAACGCGAGAACCGTGATCAATCCGAATGCAAGTGGCTTACCCATGGCGTGCCGCCTCTATAGTTAAAGACGCGAATTGAAGTAGGACGGTTGCACCGCGATTCTACTCCAGTCACGGGTCGGCGGCGCATTTTCTTGAGGCACAAATTCATCGAAACCGGCGTCTATTGAGATGGGTACTAGTGGTTCCAGTCACACAACCGTTCAACGCATTCCAAATGACAGGGTTGCTTTCCCGCTTGATTCGAATATGTTATAACCATCGCGCCGTAGGAATAGGTCTAATTGGATCATGCACTACCAATTTCGGCGCCGGAACGGGCGGAGAAGCCGTCTGCCGCCGAGCTTCGAGCGGAAGAGCCATCAACTTTTTGCCCTGGATGCTCAACAAAGCTGGCGCAACGAAGTTGCAAGCTCATCTGTACGTCGTGCGGTTACTACATGTCGTGTTCGGACTTCTACTGAAAGCCCCTCGAACGCGAAGCCCGGGGCAGCTTCACCGGCCCTCTAAGCCGGAGACTTCAGAAACAATTGGCGTTTGCCAGGAGGCAACAACGTGGCACTGCGAATAACGGAACGCGATGTGAACGGGGTCAACGTGCTTGATATAGACGGACGAATCGTGCTCGGCGAGGAAAGCAATGCGTTCCGAGAACGGGTGAAGGCATTGCTTGCCGCCGGAAAGAAAAAGATCGTGCTGAATCTGGCGAATGTCACGTACATTGACAGCGCCGGACTCGGAACGCTCGTGGCGACTTTCCATAGCGCGAAGTCGCAGGGCGCGATGCTCAAGCTCGCGAACTTGGGAGCAAAATTCAAGGAGGTGCTGCAAGTCACCAAGCTGATGACGGTGTTTGACGTTTACGACAGCGATACGGCAGCGATTCAAAGCTTCTCGTAGACGAATGTCTCCTTGCGGGCGCGGTGGTCGCAGGACTCCGCGCCGTGCCTTTCTGCGAGCTAGAATTTTGGTGCGTGGACGCTCGTTCCTACTTCCTTTCGTCGATTCGGTAAATCACGAGCCCACTGAGGAGCTTTGGATAGAAGTCCGTGGATTTTTGAGGAAGCACGTCGCCGCCAAGCGCAATCTCCGCCACTTGCCGCACGCGTACGGCATTTAGAAGAAAAGCTAACTGAGCTTCGCCGCCGTCAACCGCTGCGATCGCTGCGGACAGGTCCCGCTCGTACGAAATGTGTTGTTCACCCGTGACGGCCTCGGCAGTGATCCCCAGGCATTTCTCGATCAGCAGGCGATGCAGTAGCACAACGTCAAGCTCACGTTGTGCCTCGGAGACATCCGGAAGAATTTGCGCGAAGTCTGTGTTGGGCTTCAACACAAACAAATAGAACGCTCCACCGCCGCCATACACGCCAATCGCATGGCGCCAACGCTGCTTCTCGAGGTCTCGCAGGAAATCCTCGTACGCACCGGCGCGTTCCTCCTGCGAAGAGAAAGGATATCCGTACCAATCGAAATAGCGCGAAGCTTGGGCGCGGAACTTGACGAAATCGAAATTCGCGACGTTTCGAATCACGCGGTGCGTCGGCAAAATCGTCAGGCCACCGGAATGCGTGTTGAACAGCGCCATCATCGCGAATTCGTACTGAGCGTCGGGATTCACTTCGCCGGCACGCGCTCTGCACTCGTCGCGAACGGCCCACGCTGTCTCGTAGCGGGGATGACCGTCGGCGATGATCAGCTTCTGCGCGGCCATCGCGCCGGTGATTCGGTGAATCGATCCGGCGTCGGTGATCATCCACAGTTGATGGATCACGCCGTACTCGTCCTTCAGCTCGACGGTCGCCGGAGTGCCGCTGATCATTTCGAGCATCGAGTCAATTTGCTTCGAGGGATCGTCGTAGAGCATGAACAGCAGACCAGTCT
>Ga0302325_10027745_pt1 | contig 11728 bp, 8 predicted proteins | sample Palsa_T0_2_FD_201948 | JGI IMG/M metagenome (GOLD analysis project Ga0302325, IMG submission 201948) | Peat permafrost microbial communities from Stordalen Mire near Abisko, Sweden - Palsa_T0_2 | ecosystem: Environmental > Terrestrial > Soil > Palsa > Peat permafrost | place: Sweden: Abisko... | reverse complement strand
TATCTACGATGGGGATTTCCCAGGCCGCAGCACAGAGATTCTTGGATAGAACGGGCTTGACAGACTGCAGAAGATGAATCATGAAGAATATGATATTGGGTTTTTTTCTAGATTCTTAAAGTGCCTGTATGTTTGTAGGAAAGATGCTTCCAGCGCATACGAGATTGCCAACAATTTCAAAAACAATCCAGTTCCATTATAAACCAAATCAAAATGACACATCATGGAAACCAAATCAAGTCAAGACCACTCCCACTTCAAAGCATATCCTTGAACCCCTTACCTCGCGGTACCACCCCCTCTTCTTCCATGACATGCTCGAAGTGAGCCTAAAGATCGGGAACAAATGGTTTACTAACAATAGGATGGACTCCAACAAACTGCTCAGTAAAGCTATATCTAATAGGGCTCTAAGGTATCTGCTCTGAAACCCGACAGTCTGGCAAAAGGGAAGGAAAAGACCTGCGGCCAATGCAGCCCAGCAGTCGAAGCATTGGCCAATCTTCAACTTAAGCCCCAGCCAGCGTCAATCACCCAGTCCACCATCCGGGAAATACTCCAGGCCCCACTTTATCAAGCCAGAAATCACCTTGGACAGAAATCGTAATGAAATATGCCCTTTTGTTCCCCTTTCTCCCCTTCCTAATTGCAAGTGACACCTTCTCACCCTCTTCAAGCACTATCTCTCTGCGATCCATATTGTCCCACCTGGCGTTATTGTTGCTCCCTTCCCAGTATTCTCTTGCCAGCCTCTTGATGTCTTCATCTTTGCAGTCGCTAGTAAGAGCACACCAGACGTTGTAGTTATGAACACCGAGGGACACGGCAAAGACCTGCTTGCTTGCACCTTTGAAGATCATAGTCGCAGATGTTCCACTGCCGCCTCCCATGAACAACTTGGTTTCTTCCTCGCTGAGTATCCATTTTGCTTCATCGACTTCAGGATATTCTAGATGAGGAAGCTGAGAAGCACGCTTTGGGTGTGAGAAGTAGAAGTGGTATTCCTTCTCCGGCTGCATCCAGCTCGAAACTTCAAATCGCGAGGGGTCCAAGTCGCGAACATGAAATTCCTCCTGTTCATACTTGGAAATGTCCCATTCGAGTTCTTTGACCTCGCCTGGACGTACACGATAGAAATTGTTAGTATCGGCTTCCGTATCTCTCTCAAGGTAAATTGCCAAAGGGTAGCGATCCGGATAGTTCGGGCCTTGTTTGCGCTGGCAGCTGAGAACGCCTAGCATTATTTCTTGCTTTCCGTCCTCGGATTTGCTATGCGGGATGAGAGGCAACTTCATGCTGATGCCTTTGTTCGTCATGGCAAAAGTGGAACTGTCCCCTAATCGTCGAACATCGGAGCAGTTCTTGAACTCCGAAGGGGAAGTCGCAAGAAGACCTCTTCTCTCCTCTGGACTGTCGGCTGCCCAAGCAAAGACAGAATGGTCGTCCGATATCTTCATGATTTCCATTTGCAAGCGACGGAAAGCATTTTTACCCTCTCCGTAAACCATAGGCATATTGACGCCAAACAATCCCAACAAGCAATAAGCTTTATCTTCTTCCAGAAATGTCTCTCTTCTCGCCGCCCAACTCATCCTTTGAGCAATGCTGATCTCGCCGCCATGATTCATCAAGAGAACCTGAGAAGGAATTCCACTGATTTCAGTGATGAGCTCCTGCAAGCTAGATTTTGTCCCCACCTCCTTCCAGTCTTTATTGTAAAATGTCACATATTGGGGCGCAAGTAGCTCTTGCAGAGTCCAACCTCTTGTGAACCATTTACTAGACCGGAACTTGGAGTTCTCGGCGCGAGGATCCTCTTCAAATTCGACGTCGAACATGTAGCTGTAGCATACTTGAGCATTCCGATACCACTGAAACATTGAGTTCAATGCCTCAGTAAGCTCGACTTGGTCGGTCTTGTCTATGCAGCACGTATCGATCCAGACATATTCGAATCCAACTGAAGCCGCTTCTTGGCAGCAACGTTTGATCTTTTTGAATCCTTCTGTCTCTTCCATTTCGGAAGTACGCTTCTGCATTGTTTGAAAACTCATCTCGTCGTTCCCCCATCTGTGCGAGAGGATGGCATAATCAGGGATTACCGGGTTTTCTGGGGTGGGGAAAGACTCCACCGTAAGCTTGGTGGCATGAAGAAGTCTCATTATACCCAAGTCAAGAAGTACTTGGTAATGTGTCAAATAACAAAAGTGTTGTTTTGCGCAAGGATAATGTGAATTGAATTGCTCTTTATGCTAAAGTTCGCAACTTTTTATTTAATGTTATCGTCAACATCGTCCTTCCCCACTGCGCTCTAGTGCTCTATGGCCCCCAATATGATATATGAGTTGTCAGAAAGCCGAGTTGCGATTCGCGCATGTTGCGTCCCGCCTTTTTACAAATACGAGTAGTTCCCTCATTGCGGCCACCACTGGTAGAGTCTCGCTTATCGTAGGCTTGTGACTCACCATTGCCGATTCCAATGAACTTCAAGGCCATAATCTGCATGCATGAGGAACTTTGTTTCAGCTTTAGCACGGCTTTGACCGAGTCCAGGGTAGGTTTATATCGCTTCTTTGAGGTGTAAAAGTGGCATTTTGGCGCGTTGCACAAATAAACTGTAAATGGTTTTAAAGCAAACCCTGGCAACACCAACACCAGCTCAGCTCTTTCGAATCAATACGGTGGTGCCAGGGCTAAAGTTTTGCTCACCGCCTTGGGCAGAACGTTCTGCCACCAATCAACCTGTCACGATCCTCTAATTTCTTTGTACTGCCACAAGGCGGTGAGCAAAACTTTAGCCCTTGCACCACCGTAGGCCTTGCGACAACTTCAGCGGCAGCACTTATCTTTTGTTGATTCGTGGGCTTTGGCGAATGCGGGATTTCTTGATGCGCAGTGTCACATAAAAATATTGGAGGCGTGCTGCAGCAGGCTTCAGCTGTTGCTGAAATGGGAGGCTGTTGCCGCTCCACAAGTTGGGACGGCACGAAATGCATGCGGGGGAGGGCGCACGCTTGAGCTGAGCTGGCAGCTTCAGCTGTTGCTGGAATGGGAGGCTGTTGCCGCTCCACGAGTTGGGACGGCACGAAATGCATGCGGGGGAGAGCGCACGCTTGAGCTGAGCTGGCAGCTTCAGCTTTTTGTCTCAAAACATTACGTTGATATCTCGTTTTTCTCATCCTATTGGAAAGAAGGGACATCTCATTTTTCTATACTGGGTCCGTGATCAAGTCATATCGATATGGTGCTCGCTGCAGCCGGAAAGAATCCTTCACAATTGATAGCTTTAATCGCAGTGAGGCTCTTTACGTACTCGGTGCCAGTGAATATAGCGATTCCATAATAGCATATCAAGATCAGAGGACCGGTTTGTAGATAGCTATGAATAAGTAGAGAAATATCTGGAATCTTGATGTTTTCATTGGCCAATAATTCGTTGGATGGACCTTTGGAAACATGGCGACTTCCAACGCCGTTCCAAAGCACTACCCTTACCAATCTTTTGAGACTAGCATCGACATCATCAAGGTTTGCTTGCTTGCTGCGTCAGTGTATCCGAGTACTGATCCAGCATGATAGAAGGCCCGTTCGAAGATCAAAGATCCTCAAATTAAGGATGTAGCAAGCGAGGACGATGCTTTGGAATTCATCAAGACTCCTTTTGTGGTACTGCTCCAGCCAACTTTCCAACCAGATCAGGAACTAATTCTGCCAAGAGAGACAAACGTGTGTTACTAGACGACAATCAGTTGAAGCTATTGTAAGTAGTTATCCCCTCCTCACATTTGGTAGATTCTGACTCCGTAGGTTGGTTCGGCTTGAAGATCGAAGCCATGTTGCAAGCCAAACGAAAATCCTCGAAGCTGCAGAGTCTACCGAGTGGGTTCACAAAGGGTTCGTCAGTTTTATTGAGAGTGGGTTTATGGGGTCTGCAGTGTTAAGGCAGAACCAGAATCTAAGTGTGTTAAGTTCAATACTTTGCTGCCCGAGTGTCGTTACTGAAATTTTGGTCTAGGTTTCATGCTGCAAACCCCCAGTGACGATTTGCCCTTCGTTGCTCTTTCCATGTCGGAGTTTCACAACAAGCAGCAGAAGAATGGACTAGACTGGGTCTGTCTTCTTTTTACTACATCTGCAATCAGTCTGGACATATTTGTCGAGGAGGAATCTTTTCCCTCGGACTTTGAAGGCTTGAGTCCCGATTATATGTTTTTGCCGGTGCGCATCTTATGTTGGCAGGTAGAACAAGTAAGAGATGGGCTCACAAAACTCATGGAACGCGTCTTGAACAGTGAGAAGGGGGTGGCGGAGGGAGACATCAACACTCTGAAAGGTGCTAAAATGCGATTGTTTGAAAGAGGGATGGAGCACCTCAGGCTTCGAAACAGATGGCTCTTTGCGAAGGATCTCGCTGCAAATTTGACCAAATGCTTCGACGAGATCGCAATATCGGACAATGTGCACAGTAGCAAAGCGAGATATTCGAAAACTTTACGAGATCGTGTGCAGACACAAATCTCTATGTCCGAAATGCTGAAGCACGACTTGGAAACAATCCCTTCAAAAGTCCAGACCCAGCACCAAATGGTATGTATCTCATTCAAGCCCTATTCATTGATGTTCACTAACTCTCTTTCTTGACAGGTTGACGCTGCACTGAATATAATGGTACGCAATGAAATCCCCTGAGTGAAGGGCCTCTGCAACCGAACTCAATGCCTCCCACTTAGATTGCTCGGTACTCGTATGTAGCAGCAGATCAAGCTCGCCGCGATGGTTCGTCGATGAAAACAATTGCAACCCTTACCTTGTTCTTCTTGCCAGCAACAGCCATCGCAGTAGGTTCATCCAACAAGCTCCTAAATTCGCGCTAATTGCTATCAGTCAATTTTCAGCATGAGCACGTTCGATTGGCAAGCAAAAGATGGAGACTCTGTGGTTTCCACCCGAATATGGGTTTACTGTGTGATTGCAGTTCTGTTGACTCTTCTCGTTCTCGGCATCTGGTTTGCATGGTACAAGTGGAATCAGAAAAAAGAATCCGAGAGAACTACACTGGACATCGAAATTGCCATGAATCCCCAGTTAAAGTGAATAGACATACCAAGAATCAAAATATATCACATTGTTACCCGCTTTGGGATTGCCGTCAGTCTCGTCTTCATAGCCTTGCCTATACGATATATCTTGTACTGGGGAGGGATGAGGCCGGGATACGACTGAACCATTACTCGATCGAGATCCTGCCAAATCTTGGGGAGGTCTCTCCACGGTACCAGAAAAGGACTTGTTCGTTTCTTCTCTGATCGTGGGCCAAGCTGCCACTGTTTCTGCAGACGCTCTGCATTCCATCGTTCGTGCTCTTGCTCTGCCAAGAGATCCAACTCTTTCTTCGTAAAGTTAGTGACAGGGGGACGAATTCCGTCCTCCTTTGCCAGAAAACACTGAATCATTCGTAGTTTTCGAGGTATTTCCGCAGCATGAGAACGATTTGACTCCTTGAACTCCTGGTCTAGCTCTTTCCATGGTTTTGATGATTCTTGTGCTTTAAAATCTCGTCGCTCTTCATCCGTCATCTCCATGGCCCCTCGATGTTGAAGGTATGTTTTGTGAAGGCGCTCCGCCACGTCATCCTGAATCTCATCTGACAGTGTATGGAAGTTGGAGAATCTCAAAAAGATATCGTAATCTAGATGGAGGCTTAGTTGTGACTCAGGTGGAAGAGCTGCTCTTTCAAAATGGCTTCTGCCAGTGATTTTGCTCATGGAGAGGATTGCTTTCAAGGACCTCAGCCCATGCCTGAAAGTTGGGATCAAAAGTAGCCCGTCGAGAACACTTTCATCGATTGATATTCCATTTTCTGCCTGCAATCGAGGCTCTCTCTCTTCAAGCAATGCTCGAAGCACGACTGCGCGCCGAACAGGATACATGACATCGTCTTCGTCCACTTGATCGATTCCAAGAACATCAACAAAAGTATGTATACAACTGAGAAATTGTTGGCCCTTTGAGATGTTTTTCTTGTCTTCCATCTTGTCGTCCCAAGCGGCTTTCTTTTCAGCCATTTTGTCATCCCAGTCCGCCTTCTTCCCATATTCGAATTCCAGACGCCCTTGGAAATCTTTCAAAGACGTTGCAGTATTGGAGCCAAAGAGGAAAACTGCATGGCCAATATGCCGCATCATGCCGTGATCGAAGACAAGACCTGCATGCATGGGAGGTAGTAGATGGATCAGCCAGCCAAGTGACTCACTACGAAGGTCGGAGTCGAAACCACTGATATAAACTATAGGTAGAATACCCGAAAGGGTACAATCTCTGACCGTATTGAGAGCAAGGATGAGCTCTTCAGGGCTTGCGAGCTGAGACAGGTTGATTCGGAGATGCCGACTTTCTCGTCCACTTGCAAGAACTGCAGTATTTGCCACTTGCACAGCAGCAAATGACTTTCCCGAACCGCGAGAACCAAAGATTCCAATATTTATCGGCTTGGTCTGAGGCGCTGAGAGATACTCGTATATCGCATTGAACATGGTACGGAAAGCCTCGATTTCTGACCTGTCGAGCAGAACTAGACGGCCGAACTCTGCAACGGGAATCCAATCCGCCGCTGAATGTGTCCCTTTCTTCACTATATGGTGCGCAACCTGCACAGGATCTCCGCTATTGTGATGTAATATTGACCAACGTGAAGTCTTCCCGCTGGCTATATCTTCCGAAGGTATCGAGAGAGTGATCAATGACTTGTCGTCGGCCGTTGTCTCCATAACCTCATTTGTGGGACATCTTGGCCAGCCGTGAAGAACATGGTCTCGAAATCCCAACTTCGCGAAACGTCTCATAGTAGTGAGTCCAAATCGAATGCCATCGTCCAAAGTTGCATTAGGAAATTGTGCTACCTTGGTTGCCAATCCTGCGATGAAAGCTTCAGCAAGGCCCGGTGGTGGAGTCATTTCAAGCGTTCTGAGGAACCCTCCTTCTGCATTCAGTGGATCAAAGAATAGAGTTGGCTCTATCATATCCCTGCCACGATGATATATGGCTCCGTCACAGCCAAAGAGCACGATCAAGTGAGCACAGGTCACTAGCGTGTCTAGTTTGCCATTTGACCCCAATTTTTCCACAAAGTCCTCGCATGTCTTTTCCCATGAAAGCCCGTGACATAATTCAATTCCTTCAGCACGAAGATGGTCTGCATTGATTACTACAATGAGGCTTTCCGTATTTTGTTGGCGGTCTTTGCCATAAGGCCCACGACGAACAACGTCCCAAAGCGAACCAACACCTAAAGGAGGAGCCATGTGGTAAATCATCGCGCGGGGTCGACTTTTGCGGAAGAAATCAACTGCCTTTCCCGTATCGGGTTGAGTAAAGTGAGGTTCGGCGTCTTGATAGACCAAGACGTCCAAATCGCCATTCGCTTTGAGTTCCATGGAAGGGGGATTCCATATCGGAACTGTTTCCAACAGCTCTCTGTGCTTTACTTTGAAAGAAAAAGGAGCCTTCACTGCTTCGCCGAAGATCTCCAGCTCGGTTATGGCATTGGGGGTACGTTCCAAGAAGAACCCTTTGGAAATCGTATGTATTGGCGAGAGTATCTGGCTGGGATCTTGTGTTATTGCGGCCGACAAAAGGTCTGCAATGAGAGTTGCCCCACTACTCCAGCGATGAGCAAAACGTTTTTGTTTGTCGCGCTTCGAGGCAGGACTTGGTGACGGATAGATGAGCAAGTCAATAGGGATGTTTCCTGCAACGAGAATATGCGACTTTGACATGGCGGCTATTGGGGTTATCAAAAGCGTAGTTCTTGGAAGATTCGAAGTGTTGCTAATCTAGAGCTTGAGATCGAATACGCAGAAATGCCATCCGGATAATGTCTTGGGATGGCCCCCATGTTGTCATCGATTCAGCTCTGATGCATGGCTGCCTGTGGCTGCGCGATGCCCGATTTTGATACGGATGGGCGTCAATATTGCAACCCTCTCCATACAACCCTGGTCGTTCTTCAGGGGTCGGGAAGAGGTGACACAAGCGAGCATGGCGAATCGGCGGACAGTTGCCAAAATATGCCTCATACTTAGCCATACCCTTTTGTCTTTTACAGTAGAATCCCATGAACTCCTTTATGGTAAAATATATATATATATATATATATATCTAGTAAAATAAGCCGAAAAATTAACTCGTTCTCGACACACCCGTTTAGCTCTTTTTAATTAAAATCTATATAATTATTTATAGCTTTTTCTAATGTGAGTCGCGTAGCGTTGCACGTGACTACAATCAGTATAGCTAGCTACTTAAGCGTGATAAGCGTATTTACTCCCTTGGAGTAAATACTGTGGTCTTTTGGCTTAGCGGGCTAGTGGGTAAAGCTTATCCTCACATGTCACACTTTTAATAAATTATTATTAAAAATTTAAATAAATAAATTTTTTTTGTTAGTTCCCACCAGAACGCTAAGCACCATCACGAATAACGTGGAATGCTTATTGCGTAAAGTGGGGTTGATTAAGAAGAAGAGAGGGTAATTAACTAAGAGGTTAATATACCCGTCTCTCGTGGTTTAACTAAGCCTAATCGGGACTAGCTACAGCGGTTTGCTCGCGCTTGCTCACGTGTGCATGTGAGGTTTGTGCAAGCAATTATACACAAGCATAACAAGCAGTTATATATACACGCTATATTAACAAATATTATTAATATATAAAAAAATATAAAAAAAATATAAAACTTTAATAATATATTATTTAAAAATAAATATTTTTTAAATACAATAAAATATATATAATTTTTTATAATTTAAATAATTATATATATATTAATTAAATTAATTAATAATTGTTTATATATTAATATATTATTATTTCTAAAGCCAGCGGCCTTGAATAGCCAATAGGAATAAATCAAATCAAATCAAATCAATCAATCTTAGGTCTTATGGTTCTGTCGGTTCACCCGGGACGCATAGCACGACACGTAATCAAAACATGGTATGCTGGTTGCGTAGTAGGTGAAAGTTATCCTATTAAGTTGTGCGCGTGCAGAGGATACTCCACGAAAGTGCGGAATGCGCTAACCGCATTACTTGTATCCACCAGGCAACGCCCTACACCTAGGAACGCCCTAACCAAAATTTATCCTTCGACTTTAACCTTTAATAATTCAATTAATTGACTTCTAATTAGGACTAAAATTTGTATAAAAGAACCCCCTTGACTTCTTTTTTCGATCCGAAAACATAACTCGACTAATTTGCCAAAAATCCGACTATAAAGAGGTCCTTATTAAGACTCGAATATAGCAAGCTATAAACGAATACCAAAAACGTCTTTATACAAAAGAAGAAATATTTATACACAAAGTAGCAAAGATATATAAGATAACTAGATAAGAGAGAGTATAGAGATATATCTATAAAGCCTTTATATAAGCTATATAATATATAATAATATAATGGCTATTACTATTAAAAGAGGAGGTTTAGTAATTTAGGCAAAATAGTTATACAAGTAAGGATAGCTAGCAAGGGTTGCTCACCTTTATACAATAGCTATTAAGCTTTTAGTAGAAAAGGGGGATAAAGAGAGGCTAAGAGAGAATTAGCACTTAAAGTTCCTTAGCTATTACTTTATGTCACGAGCGCTAGATTTATAGCCTAGAAGGCGTTGGTTAAATAGTCCTAATTATGACTATTTAAAGCTAAAGAAGGAAGAAGTTATTTACAAGGTTTGGTTTATATATAAATACCGAGTTCTGCCGCTCTACGCCGCCTATGCTAGTCCATGCTAGTGCACGTGAACACGTGACATGACCCAAGGCGCCCAGAACTGTAACACTTTAATCTTTAATCCAAATTTGTACTTTTAAGAGATTGCAAGAGATGTTATACCAAAAAGCCCGAAATAATTAAATATTAGCTTAAGTTATACAATAAGATTAAACGCAAATATAAAGTCGATAACAATAATATTTATAACTTTAATAAAAAGGATATTATATAAGGAGTAACTAGGAAGTTAGAAATTATTATTCCAAAAACAAAAAAGAACTTATATTATATATACCTAAAAAAGAGGGAATAAGTTACATTAATCATCAGGGAAAAAAACTTGCCAAGGATTTTTTGCTTAGTTGTACGGTCCAACTGCACCTATTTGGTGCTGTTGGCAGCCGCTTGGCTGTCAATTGGCAAGTAGGGCAATTAATTACTTAGCAATCACTTGTGATAGTGCTATTAGCAGCTGCTTGGCAGTCAATTGGCAAGTGGGGCAATTAATTAGCAATTGTACTTATTAAAAAAATAGAAAATTTCAGAGGCTAGTTTAAGAGGCCGATTTAGGAGGACAGTTTAGGAGGATAGTTTAAGAGGCCCAGGAAGTAAACCCCCTGGTCCTGCAAGTGCGACCTAAATTAGAGCCTAAGGAATAAGATATAAAACAAGCCCGAGAATTGGGCTATATAGCATATAATACAAAAACAGGCTAGCAGTTGTGTTATAGGCAGCACAAGTAGAAGGTGGCGCTTTTGTTTATATTGTAGTGGCTGCTTACCCTTTTTTACTAGCAAAATTAAAGCTTTTTTATAGTAAATACAATTTAATTTCTTCCTCTTTTCCTCCTTTCCTTCTCTTTATCTAACATTTCACTGTTTAACATCTTATTGTCTAACATCTCACTATTTAACATTTTACTATCTAACATTTTACTGTCCAACATCTCACTGTCTAATATCTTACTATCTAACATCTCACTGTCTAACATCTTACTGTCTAACATTTTACTATCTAACATCTCACTGTCTAACATCTTACTATCTAACATCTCTTTGTCTAATATACACTTTTACAAGGCATTTTAGAGGGCAGCTTAGGTTTCGGGGCCACTTTTTGTAGAGGACACTTTTGTAGGGCGTTTTGGCAGGGCAGCTTGGGTTTCGGGGCTACTTTTTGTAAAGGACACTTTTATAAGGCATTTTGGCAGGGAGTTTTAGCAAGGCAACTTATATAAAGTTATATTTTTGTAATATTAAAATAGATTTATAAATTATTTTTATATAAGCTTTTATAGAAAATATAACTAAATTAGAACTTTTAATATTAGATATCTTAATTAAGGGCTAATTAGCATTAGCAAGATAGTTACTATTTGTGCATATAGCTTGATTAGCATTAGTAGTGCTAATAGCAGTCAATTAGCACCTAATATCGAAAATTTAATGCCAAATTTTTGGATATGCAAAAATAGTGCAGTTGGCATATCTTTAGCACTATTGGCACGTTGTTGGCACATTTTTATTTTTCCTGATAATAGAGTGTATTAACTAAAAGGAAGTTAAGTAATTAGACAATTTTTAAGGCTATAAAAGATTAATTAGCTTAATATACTAAGATAAAAGAGCTTAAAATCACATAATATTAGATTAGCTTATTTAGAAGCCTATTTAAAGCCTTAAACACATCAAATAAAAGGACTTTAAAGATATTGAATCCTAATTATTAATAAGCACAAATCCTATCTTATAATTAAAGCTATTCGATTTTGTGTTAATTATAAGATCCTTCTTTTATATCTTTCTCCTTATTTAACCAATTTTCTTTAACTATATAATATTAGGGTTTTTGTAACTTTAAGTATTATATTAAATACTCTTATATGACTTCTTATTTAATTAATAAGATTAATTTCTTAGAAATTTACTATATAGCTCGGGATAAAGCTATTACGGT
>Ga0302325_10027744_pt1 | contig 11728 bp, 9 predicted proteins | sample Palsa_T0_2_FD_201948 | JGI IMG/M metagenome (GOLD analysis project Ga0302325, IMG submission 201948) | Peat permafrost microbial communities from Stordalen Mire near Abisko, Sweden - Palsa_T0_2 | ecosystem: Environmental > Terrestrial > Soil > Palsa > Peat permafrost | place: Sweden: Abisko... | reverse complement strand
TTTGACCGAACGCTCCTTCTTCTTTACTACAAATTGCTGGGTAAAAAGTTGGTCTTGACGGCGCACAATGTGAACACGGCAGCGCGAGATTCAGCGGACACCGCGCTGAACCGCCTTTCCCTGCGCACCCAATACTCTTTGGCGGATTATATCTTTGTTCATACGGAAAAGATGAAAGCCGAGCTGCTAAGGGATTTTCCCGCGCCTGACTCCAAGGTCATCGTCATCCCCTTTGGCATCAACAACACTTTGCCTAATACCGCTTTGACGGCCGTGGGCGCCCGACAGCGCCTGGGCTTGGGGCGCGCCGATAAGGTCATTCTCTTTTTTGGGAACATCGCTCCCTACAAGGGCGTCGAATACCTTGCTTCGGCCTGGGCCGAGGTCGCTCCGAAGATGTCTGATGCCCGTCTCGTTATTGCCGGCAGGCTCAAAGCGCAGGATGCTTCCTACTGGGACGATATTCATCAAACCCTTGTCGCTGGAGATCTTGGCCGCCGCGTTTTGGAAAAAATTGAGTATATCCCGGACGAGGATGTTGAAATCTATTTCAAGGCGGCCGATGTCCTGATTTTGCCCTACACCACCATCTTTCAGAGCGGCGTCTTGTTCCTGGGCTATAGTTTCGGTTTGCCCGTCATCGCCGCGGACGTCGGTTCTTTAAAGGAGGACATCATCGAGGGCGAAACCGGTTTTGTTTTTCCGCCGCGAAGTGCAACTCATCTAGCCAAAGCACTGACAGAATTCTTTCGCTCGGACCTTTATTTGCAATTGAGCCAGCGACGCCAAAAAATTCGCGATTTTGCCAACGACCGTTACTCTTGGAGCAAAGTAGCCAAGATCACCACGGCCTGCTATTCCAAGCTGCTTCATCATGACTGAATTGCTGAATTCCGAAAAAGCTTTGCTCCAGATACATGCTTCCCTCAAGGAAGGAGCCGAACTAAGCCTCAAGGTGGCGCACGATTGCGGCCCAAGTATCGTGTCTGCGGCCCAGGCCATGGTCCAATGCTTGCGGGCGGGCGGTAAATTGTTGTTTTGCGGCAATGGCGGCAGCGCAGCGGATGCGCAGCATTTAGCGGCCGAGTTCGTCGGCCGATTTGTGCTGGAACGACGCGGACTGCCCGCCATAGCTTTGACCACCGATTCCTCGATTCTCACCGCGATTGGAAATGACTACGGGTTCGACCGTGTTTTCTCCCGGCAAATCGAGGCTTTGGGTGCGCCGGGGGATGTCGTGGTGGGCATTAGCAGCAGCGGCAATTCGCCCAACATCATCGCCGCCATGAAACAAGCGGCGCAACAGAAACTCAAAACGATCGGCCTTTCCGGGCGAGAAGGCGGCGCGCTGGCCAAATGTGTGGATATCGCCATCACGGTGGCTTGTCCCAACACCGCGCGCGTGCAGGAATGTCATATCGCCATAGGGCATTTGCTTTGCGAATTGGTGGAAAATCATCTTTCAGGACTCCCATCCCAACGCTCATGAGAATCGCCTACATGGCCCCCTACCAGGGACGGGACTTGCTCAAGCGCAGGCCGATCATTCACAACCGCAGCATTGCGTCCGATATCAAAATCGAATTGACGTCCCGCTTGCTTTTTGAAAAAGCAAATAAGATTGAGATCATATCCCAAGGGGAGGTCGTTAAGTCTGGAACAGGCTTTTATCCGGCTTTCGACGAAACCCAACGGTTCCATCCAGAAATCCCTGTTCATTACACGTCCGCTCTGACCGTCAGATTTATCACGGGCTTTTGGGAGGAAATGAAGGCGTTGCGCCTTTTCAAAAGGCTTCATAACGCTGCCCCTTTCGATGCCGTCATTATTTACAATACCAAGCGCGCGCAGCGGGCCTGTGCCAATTATGCGTTGAAGAGCCTTCGCTTGCCCGTGCTCATGGATTACGAGGATGATGCGTTTGTCGGCATGACTGGCGAAAAATCCAGCGGAATGAGAGCCGCGTACGATCGGCATTCCATCCAGCGACTTTTCAAAAAACTGTCAGGTTGCTTCGCCGTCTCTCCTTATTTACTCTCGCAACTTCCGACGGAAACTCCAAAACTCCTCGTGCGAGGAATCGTTGATCCCGCCATCATCAATGCCCGGCCTAGTGTGCCCAAGAAAAATTGGGTGGCATTTGCCGGCACTCATTCCAAACCGAACGGAGTCGGGCTTTTGTTGGAGGCTTGGAAGACGATGAAACTTCCGGGTTGGGAACTGCACATTGCCGGCTCCGGCGAAGAAACGGAGGCGCTCAAGAAGAGTGCGGCTAATCGTCCAGACATTATTTTTCATGGTGTGCTCAGGGGCCAGGCGCTGGCCGATTTTCTCTGTTCTTCGAAAATCTGTGTCAGCCCTAACGAAACCACCAATACGCCGGGCCATATTTTCCCGTGCAAAATCATCGATTATATGGCGGCAGGCGCGCATGTCGTGGCCGTCCGCATGGGATCCCTGGAAACAGAACTTGAAAGCGGTTTGACCTATATTGCATCGAACAAACCACAGGTGATCGCCGACGCCCTGCATGAGGTCATCAAAGATCGACGCTGGGAGGGCAGCGAGGCCTTGGCCGCCTTGGTTTGCGACAAGTATGGTGCGCCTTCAGTCGCCGATGCCTTGGTGGATCTCTTGCAGCAAGCCGTCAGTGGTCGCAGCCAAAGCTCGCCCGCGTCCAGCCGTTTGATTGAAAAGGTTTCTTAGTTCGTTTAAGATGGAAGCCGTAATGGTAAATAAAACGGAGGAGAACGACATCAACCCCTTGTCCGATGGCGCCGCCACGTTCGATCCTACTCAGGCCAAGGACAGAACGCCGGTTCAAGTCTTCCCATCTATTGAAGCGTTGCCCCCGACTCTCCGTGAAATGCTGGCCAATCTGGTGCAGGTTCGTTTTATCAATTGCGCCGACCCGCGCCGTTGCGGCCCGGGTGAGGCCGTGATTAATGTGTCCGACGACAACGAAATGCCTGGCATTCTTTTGCGATCCGGCGCTCATTCCTATAACATTCCCAGTGGTCACGCCAAGCTTCCTTCCGCTGGACCAGGCCAGCGCATTCAATTCGGAGATTCGCCGTTTCTGGACGCCCGGCTGCGCCGTCGAAATTTGGGCCACCAACTCATGCCGGAACGCTATGCGCTTGAGGTTGAACCGGGCGATGAAGTCATGGCCTCGCATGCAGGACACCCTGATTGGATTTTGCGCAAGCGCAACGGCGGCCTGATTCACATATCGTCCATGGCGTTGCCGAAGTTCCCGCCCGGCGATTTGCCTATTTGGCATCTTACGGGAGATCGCTTTATCGGTCTATTGCCGCTCGTGCATTTCTTGCGGGAAGTAATCGGAGATGCAAATTGGGAAAAACCGCCGCTGATGGCTTGCCTCATGATCGACGATCCCAACCTGCATTGGAGTTCTTACGGTTTTCTGAACTTCGAGAAACTCCTGGCCCAGGTAAAGTCTGCTGGCGCGCATGTGGCCTTTGCCACGATTCCACTGGACGCCTGGGGATTTAGCCCAAAGGTGGTCCGTCTTTTTCGGGAAAATCCGCGGCATTTTTCGCTCCTCTATCACGGCAACAACCATACCAAGTGGGAGATGGCCCAGAATCTTTCTTTGGAGAGTTGGTTGAGCGTCCTTGCTCAAGGCATGACCCGCATTGGCCGCCTGGAAAAGAAAACCGCCGTGCCGGTTTCCCGTATCATGGTCCCACCGCATGAAGGCAATTCGGACGACTCTTTGCTGGCCTTATCGACCCTCGGCTTCGAAGGGGCCTGCATTTCGATGGGCTCCCTTTATCGGGGGAAAGCCCGTCAGTTCAGGCCCACCTTTGGCCTGGAGCTGGCGGAGTGGATGAGCGGGGAGTTGCCGGTGTTGCATCGATTCGGCATGTCCTCGCCGTGTTGCGAGGGTGACATCGTCATTTCCGCTTTTCTCAATAACCCCATCATCCCAGTAGGTCACCATGATACCTTCGCCAAAGGCGGCGAGCTTGTTGACAGCACGGCCGCTCTCATTAACTCTTTCGGGAAGGTTCAGTGGGGAAGCCCGTCTATGTTGCTCAGTCGAAATTATCAAACGATGCAGAAAGGGAACACTCTTTGGATCAAGCTTTACTCACGCCGGATTCAATTGAAGGTGCCTGAGGACGTTACCCAAGTGCGGGTTGTTTTCCCGGAGAACATCGGGGCAGGCGTGACGTTGGAATCAACGGTGCGTAATGCGGAAGGCAAAGAACTATTCCGCACGAACCCTGAACGCGGCTCGGCCATGGAGGTTCGGCCTGGGCAACTTTTGGAGGTGCGTTTGATCGCTCCGCGTTCCGTGGATTACCGTCAAATAAAACGTCCCGGCTTGTCCTATCGGGCGCTGGCTCGCCGGGTTCTGTGCGAGGGAAGAGACAGGGTTAGTCCGCTCCTGGCAAGGTTGCGGGGCCGTTAAATGAGCAACACGACGCAAGAGAAGAAGGCGAGTCTGGAGATTGCCGCTGGCCGCACTTCCGGGGCATGGCCTGCTATGCCCCAACCAACGAGGAAGTTGTGGGGCATGGTTACCTACCGGCCTCGCTGGGCGCTGTCTTGGCGCGGCTGTGTTGCGCTCCTGGTTCTAGCTTTGGTGTTTGGGGTCATTGGGATTTTGCGAATTCATCCGTTCCTGGCCATGACTCATCGTGAAGACACCAAGATTTTGGTCGTCGAAGGATGGTTGGAGAAATACGCCATTCGCGCCGCAGCAGCGGAATTCACCAATGGTGGTTACGAGCGTATCTTTACCACGGGAGGGCCGATTGCCGGGGATGGCGGTTACATCAACGATTATCGCACCCTGGCCGCTGCCTGTGCCGGGGATTTGGAAAAAGCCGGAATTCCAGCCAGCCGCGTGCAAATGGTTCCTTCCCACGAGATTGGCCGAGACCGAACTTATCAATCCGCCATGGCTTTGCGCGCCTGGCTGCGCAAAAACAACACCTCCGTGCGCAGCATCAATCTCCTGACCGAGGATGCCCACGCCCGACGCAGCCACCTCCTTTTTCAAAAGGCGTTGGGTGATGAAGTCAAAGTCGGCATTATCTCAATTCACAATCCCGATTACGACTCGGCTTATTGGTGGCGTTATAGCGCCGGGGTTCGCGAAATTTTGGGTGAGACCGTTGCTTATATCTACGCCAAATTCTTTTTTTATCCGTGAACCGCGATTTCTGTTTCGGGATGAAGCTGACCTTCCGATAATTATCCAAGATGACCGTTGATAAACCAGAATTGCCCCTGGGTGGCATTGCCAGCGACGCCTCCGCGACCAGCGGCGACCACCATTTCCGCACGGACCATCTACTGGGGAATCTCAAAGCCCGCACGATCTCCAATGGCATGGTGACCGGCCTCGCTCAAGGGGCTAAGTTTATTTTGACGGTGGCTTCGATCGCCATCATGGGGCGATTGGTCGGTCCAGAGGATGTCGGGTTATTCGCGATGGTTATGGCCGTGACAGGTATCCTGCGGATTTTTAAGGATGCCGGACTCTCCGCCGCCACCGTGCAGCGCGAAGGGATCACTCATGCACAAGTCTCCAATCTCTTTTGGATCAATCTCGCTTTAAGCGCAGTCCTGGGTTTGGTCCTCGCGGCTGCGTCTCCGCTCATCGCCAAGTTTTATCACGAGCCCAGACTGGTCGCCATGACACTGGTGCTCTCGGTCACCTTCCTATTTAGCGGCTCGACCGTCCAACACAATGCGCTGCTCAACCGCCAGATGCGCTTCAAGGTTTTGGCGGTCATTGAAGTGGGTTCGATGCTCTTTTCTATTTTAACCGGAGTGGTCATGGCCCTGATGGGTTGCCACTACTGGGCGCTGGTCGGCGCAAACCTGGCTGGCGAGGCTGCTTTGTTGGTATTAACCTGGATGGCCTCAGGCTGGCGTCCGCAGGCGCCGCAACGAGGCAGCGGCACGCGGCCGCTCCTGAACTTTGGCGCGAACTTGACGGTTGGTAACATTGTTTTCACTTTGGCGAGAGGTTCGGACGCGCTTTTAATTGGCCGGGAATTTGGCTCAGCCGTCCTCGGTCTGTATAATCGCGCGAGTGGATTGTTAACACGGCCGCTTGAGCAATTCCTTTCTCCGATTACTGCCTTTTTGGTTCCCACCCTGGCCCGCCTGCAAAATCAGCCGGAGCGATACCGTGCTACTTTCCTGCGTGTGTTCGAAATGATCGCCTTGGTCGGCTTTCCCTGTTCCGGCCTCTTTCTGGCGGTGTCGCATCCCCTCACGCTCGTGGTCCTGGGGCGGAAATGGGAGGACGCGGCCGTGATTTTTGGCGGATTTACTTTGACCGCTCTCTATGCGCCGCTGGCTTGCGTGATTTTTTGGCTCGGTACCAGCCAGGGCCGCGGCCGTGACATTCTGAGGTGGAACATGATTAGCTCTATCTTGACCGTCGCTGCTTTCTTTGCTGGTTTGCCTTACGGCGCGTTTGGCGTGGCTCTTTCCTACTCCATCTCGGGCTTGTTGATTCGGCTGCCGATTCAATATTATATCGCTGGCCGCAAAGGCCCAGTCTCGACGCGCGACCTTTGGTCTGTCTTCTTCAAACATTTGCCGCTTTGGCCGCTGGCCCTGGCTGGCGCCTGGTTTCCGCTGACTTTAGTAACTGGCCGGCCGCCGCTTGTTCAACTCCTGGTGGCAGTGCCCGCCGGCCTTTTGGCGTCCGCAGTCTCGATCTCGGTTCTTCCGGCCTCGCGCCGCGCCGCCTTGCATCTTATCAACACTTTGAAATCAATGCGCAAGCCTGGCGGGGCGGCCATCAAGGGATAAGCGACAAAGCCCAATCATTTCCGCATGAGCAAACTCACGAATGCAGGCGTTTACGCGCGCAGGATCATCTCTGAACCGGGCGAATTTTTCATGGATATGTTAAGAGGAGTGCGCGCCGGCAACGACGTATTTCTCGAGGCTGAAAAGCAAAAGCGAAATGTTCATGACAACAGCCAGCACCCACCGGCCTTATTTCTTTGGATTCCGAAGTCGGCTGGAACTTCTGTCTTCGCCGCCTTTGAAAAATGTGGCGGCCAAAAGTTACTGAGCACCGAAGAAATACAGAAATACTTCAAGCATCGAGGAGTAGTCACGTTCAGTCATATTCACGTTTTGAAACTGGTCGAGTTAGGCCTAGTGTCAAAAGATTTCGTGGCCAAAGCCTTCAAATTCACGATTGTGCGCAATCCATTTGATCGCGCGGTTTCGCTTTTTGAATATTTGAAGAGCGATGGACAGAGATTTCTTCCCAAAACCACGAACTTTGAAATTTTCTGTTCGTTTCTCGAACTCGGCGCCTTCGAGGAAGTCGGATTGATTAACCACGATGGGTTGAGTCAACTAAACCCGCAAGCGACCTGGTTGGTGGACAAGTCCAACAAGCTTATTGCCGATCAGGTGTATCGCTTTGAAAATCTTTCTGTGCAATGGCCTGAGATTTGGCGCAAAGTGGGATTGAAGGAACCTGCCCCGAATCTTCCTGCGCTCAATCGGTCTGAGCGCCGTCCCGCCGGAGATTATTACTCTGAGCGGACGATTCGCATCGTGCGCAAGGTTTACGAACAAGACTTTAGCTTGTTCGGTTATTCCCCCGAGCCGCATTGGTAAGTCGCGCCGTCTGGGGAAAACTCACGTCTCCTATGGGAGGCTTCATGAACGCTGACCAACAAAATACCGGAGCCAGCAGTGTCGAGGCCTCGCCTCCGGCCGTTTCCGTGGTCATGTCGGTTTGGAACGGGGAACGATATTTGCCGCAAGCGGTGGAAAGCATTCTGGAACAAAGTTTCCGTGATTTTGAATTCATTATTATTGACGATGGTTCGACCGATGGTTCACTCAGGATTTTGAAGGGTTTCGCAGCCCGGGACAAACGGATCCGCCTGGTCACGCGCGAGAATCGCGGCCTGACGATTTCGCTCAATGAAAGCATTGCCCTGGCGGGAGGAGAATTTATCGCGCGCATGGATGCCGATGACATTTCGCTGCCCGCGCGCTTTGCCGGTCAAGTTGCCTATCTGCGCGAACATCCAGATTGCGTCATCGTCGGGGCCGAAGTCATGCTCATGGACCAGGACGGCGATTCGTTGTGCCTGCGCGGCCACCCGCAGAGCCACGATTTGATCGACCGCGCTTGCCTGCTCGGACGTGGAGACGCACTCACGCATCCGGTGGTGATGATGCGCAAGTCTGCTTTGGAAAAAATCGGCGGTTACAATGCGGCCATTAAGCTTGAAGACTTGGATTTGTTTCTCCGCCTGTGCGAAGTTGGCAAGGCGCATAATTTGCCTCAAGTTTATTTGCGTTACCGCCAACACCTCCAGAGTGTCAACAGCAAGGTCTTTCAGGACTGGGATAAGGTGAACAGGCTGGTGGTCGGAATGGCGATACAACGCCGCGGCGTGGAAGGTTATTTGCAAGGCGTCTTTTGCGGCGCGGAAGGCGGCTTTCTGCAAAATCAAACGTTCTCGGAGCGGTGCATCGAACAAGCGGTTTCCGGCGGCAACTTTCGGACGGCGTTCAAACATCTGCGCCGAACGGTCGCTGACCGTGGACTCAGAGCGTGCGATGTTCGGAAGTTTGCGCGCATTTGTCTCCTGACTCTTAAAATAAAAAGCCGTTCACTTTTTCACGCGCAACCGGCGCATTGACATGAACGCTTCCATTATCATTTGCACCAGAAATCGTGCGGAGAATCTGCGCGAAACTCTGGCGTCTTTGGGTGCAGTCAATATTCCTGCGGGTTTGCGCCCGGAGATCCTGGTCGTGGACAACGGCTCTTCCGACCACACTGCGGAAGTCGTGCGCAAACATCCAGCGGCGCGCATTCCGATCCGTTACGTGTCCGAACCGGTTGCGGGAAAGGCGCGCGCCTTGAACACGGGGTTGGCCCAGGTCAAAGGCGACATTCTCCTCTTTACGGATGACGATCTTCGCTTTCCGGCCCAGTGGTTGGAGAGTATGTGCGAACTGATTGCTGATAAAAAAGCCGACGCCATGGCCGGCAATGTTGAACTCGCCCCGCATCTGAAGAAACCCTGGATGACGCTGACTCACCGTTCGTGGCTGGCCTCCACAGAACGCCTCGATCCTGTGGAGCCTTTGGATTTGGTCGGCGCCAATATGGCTTTTGCGCGCAGTGTTTTGGACGTGGTTCCTGCTTTTGATGTCGAGATCGGTCCGCCGCATGGCGCTTGTGAAGAAACCCTGTTCGCCTTGCAGTTAATAAAGGCTGGCAAGAAATTGCGGCGCTGCCAAGGGCCGGTCGCCGTGCATTATTTTGAGGAAGACCGTCTGGCGCGTCCGCACTGGCTGCGCATGGCCAAAAGAATGGGCCATTCTCAGCGCTACATAGATTATCATTGGCGGCACGATAAAGTTAAAATCCCAACATTGCGTTCCATGCGCGCTCTGGCCCATTACTACTTTTACCGCCTTTTGAAATGGCGCGAATGCTCGAGTTCCGAGGGCGCGCCCGAGTGGGAACTCTTGTGCGTGTATGCCATCCATTACCTGGCCCGTTACAACGTGGAGAGCCAGCGCCCTTATAATTACGATTTGGAGGGATTGGTGAAAATTCGCGGCCACCTTGAAACTCCCAAGCCTGCGCCGACCTTCGAAGGAACTCCGGCGGTCGCGCACTGAGATGGTTTGCTCTGTCATTATTGCCACGCGCAATCGTGCGCCCGACCTTCAAAAAACTTTGCGCTGCCTCGAGCAGGTTTCGGTTCCGGATGGTTGGGACGGCGAGTTGATTATCGCGGATAACGCTTCCACGGATGAAACGGCGGCGGTGGCGCGCGCGGCCAAACTTAAGAAGTTCGAGGTTCGATATCTTTACGAGGGGCGCAAAGGCAAAGGCTATGCCCTCAATGCGGCCCTGGTTCAGGCGCGAGGAGAAATCATCCTTTTCACCGATGACGACGTCGTCCCGGCTCCCGACTGGTTGGAACGCCTTGGCGCGCCGCTTCTGGAGCGGAAGCATGCGTGCGTGGTGGGTCGCATTGATTTGGCCAGCGATTTGCGTCGACCTTGGATGAACGCCACGCATCTAAGCTGGTTGGCGGCCTCGAACGAACCGTACAACGGCAAATGGGAATTGATCGGCGCCAACTCCGGTTTTCATCGGTCCGTCCTGGGCATTGTTCCTTCCTTCGATCCTGAACTTGGTCCCGGCGGTCTGGGCTTTGCCGAAGACACCTTGTTTTCCTGGCAATTGAACAAAGCGGGCATCGAAGTTCGTGATGCTTTGGAGGCCAAGGTTGTGCATCATCTGGCACCTTCCAGAATATTGCGCGCAGGGTGGCTTTCAGCGGCCCGCGCTCGCGGCCGATGTCTCGCCTACCTTCTGCATCATTGGCAGCATGGCGAAATAAAATGGCCGCGATTAAGAATGCTGAATTTTGCCCTGAAGTTGTCTTTGCGGCGAGCCACCCAGGCAACGCCTTCCCTCAATCAGGAAGGCGCGCCGCTGTGGGAATTGGGCTATGTCGTAGGCTTGGAGAGATGCAAACAATTCTTGATCGAAAAAAAGCGGCCACGCCATTACTCCCAATTTGGATTGAGAAGAACAGAGACTGTTTGAGCACGCGCCCTTTGAGTAAACCGTTTATTTAATTATAGAACCATGAATTTAACCATCATAGGCACGGGATATGTGGGCTTGGTGACGGGGACGTGTTTTGCCGAAGCCGGGCACCATGTGATCTGCGTCGATAAAGACGCCAGCAAAGTCAAAATGTTGCAGGCTGGCGGCATGCCCATTTACGAGCCGGGTTTGGAGGAATTAGTCAAAAAGAATGTGCAAGCCGGGCGTCTTCGTTTTACCCCCAGCACCCAGGAAGGGGTGGAGAAATCCGATGTCATTTTCATCGCCGTGCCTACGCCGCCCTTGGACGATGGCGGTGTGGACTTAAGTTTCATTGAGGGCGTCTCGCGCGAAATTGCCGGGGCCATGACGGCCTACAAAATCGTGGTGGACAAGAGCACCGTGCCCGTCAAGACCGGAGAAAAAGTGGCCGAGACCATCAAGCGCTACTGCAAAGCCCGGGTCGATTTCGACGTGGTCAGCAATCCTGAGTTTCTGCGGGAAGGTTTCGCGGTGGACGATTTCATGAAGCCGGACCGGGTGGTCGTCGGGGTGTTGTCGAGCCGGCCGGTGGCGGCCATGAAAGAGATTTACGCGCCGTACAAAGCCCCGGTCATTGTCACGGACATCAACTCAGCGGAATTGATCAAGCACGCGGCCAACTCGTTTCTGGCCTTGAAGATTTCCTACATCAACGCCGTGTCGGTCATTTGTGAAATGTCCGGGGCCAACGTGCAGGAAGTGGCGCAGGGGATGGGGATGGACGCGCGCATCGGGCGCAAATTTCTGGACGCTTCGCTGGGTTTTGGCGGCAGTTGTTTTCCCAAGGATTTGAGCGCGTTTATCCGCATTTCGGAATCGATGGGTTACGACTTCGGGTTGCTCAAGGAAGTGCAGAAGATCAACGCTGAGCAAATGAACCGGTTTGTCAAGAAGATAGCCGAGACGCTCTGGGTCATCAAGGGCAAGACTCTGGGCGTGCTGGGCTTGGCCTTCAAACAGAACACTGACGACGTTCGCATGTCCCCGGCCATCGATTTGTGCCAGCGTTTGCAGAAGGAAGGGGCGCAGTTGCGGGTGTATGATCCGCAAGCGATGGAGAAAGCCAAAGCCATT
>Ga0302325_10027742_pt1 | contig 11729 bp, 19 predicted proteins | sample Palsa_T0_2_FD_201948 | JGI IMG/M metagenome (GOLD analysis project Ga0302325, IMG submission 201948) | Peat permafrost microbial communities from Stordalen Mire near Abisko, Sweden - Palsa_T0_2 | ecosystem: Environmental > Terrestrial > Soil > Palsa > Peat permafrost | place: Sweden: Abisko... | reverse complement strand
TTGAATAGTAGGAGTGGGAGAGTGGGGAGGGATATGGAGGCTGAGCTGTGGGAGAAGGCGAGGACTTTCTTGGAGGGATTGGAGAATGGGGCGAGTAATGGCCATGGGGAGACGGTGGATGATGATGGAGATGAGGGGATGGGTACATAAGGAGTAACTGTAGAGCAATATGGGCAGATGGTCTCTGTTACATGGGCTCTGGAATGGGATTTGGCCATCATGTTCAATGAGGCATACAGGTTTCTCTGCCTGGGCATCTCAAGGTAAAAGGTCAAGGTGTATATGGAGGCCAGCCCCATGGTAGTGGGACAATTTGGCTGCAGCCTGGTCGACGAAGCGGCGTCCACGCCATAGAAAGCTAGTCAATTGATGAAGACACGTCGATTGGGTAAGCACTCAATGGGAATGATAAACGCAATGATTGCGAACACAATAGATATATTTCAATTTATCGTCAATAGTGTGCGGTGGTTTGTTCTTCCATCTGATCCCCAATTCCACACCTTCTCGAAGCCTTGACAAAAGCGGCGATGCAAACCTAGCCCGCGATGCCGACGAACAACAGCTCCAGCTCCAAATCAGAAGAGCTTCCTGCAGCACAAATTTCAAGCTCCATCAACAAAAGTAGCGAAGATGGATTTGGACGGGACAGACTCGCCTTGGGGTGGTAAGTATATAGGAATCGCCCTTCGCAAAACCGAGTGCAGAAGCTTACTGGCACAGACGTCCCATCAAGCGCAACCACATCTAAACCTTCAGATACTACAGGCTTTGGAGAACAGTCCGGTCAGTCAATCAAACCATCATCTTATACATATCTTAATTGTGCCACAGAATCATCCTCGCAATCTAAGCCATCCCTCGAGCCATCCTCTTCACAAACCCTCAAATCACCAGCAGGACGCAACCCACGCACACCCCGCCGACCAGGAACACAACCCGTCCGACTCGAAGCTCTCGACGATTCTCTAGGTCCATTAGGACCGCTCGGAGACAATGCGCCAATTCCCCAGATTGATCAGCCCCCGGCGCCGCCACAGAAGGAGCAAGTCGTTACCCACAATATTAGGCAACCAATGGCTTCATCGCAGAGCTCGATTAGCAGGAGTATGTTAGATTCTATCGACTTGAGCGATGACGTTGATCCTGTTGCTACTGGACCGAGGGTGCCGCCCCCTGTGCAGCCGGCCCAGGCAGCTTCTGTGAAGAGGGAGACCCAGCCTAGTGTTAGCATAGAGCAAGCTGCGAAGCCGAATTTCTACATCACAGTAGGGGATCCGCATAAAGTTGGTGACTTGACGAGCTCGCATATTGTATATCTTGTGCGAACAAAGGTAAGAGGTTTTGGCGGGTTGGTAGAGTAGCAGGTGCTGATTTGTTTAGACCACCTCCAAGGCCTACCGTCAGCCCGAATTCGAAGTTACGAGGAGATACAGAGATTTTCTATGGCTTTACAGTTCACTGCATTCCAATAATCCTGGCGTTGTTGTCCCACCACCTCCGGAAAAACAAGCTGTTGGTCGGTTTGACACCAATTTCGTTGAATCGAGAAGGGCTGCACTAGAACGGATGCTAAATAAGACCGCTGCCCACCCTACACTTCAACATGATAGCGATTTGAAATTGTTCCTTGAAAGTGAAGCTTTCAATGTTGATGTTAAACATAAGGAGAGGAAAGAGCCCGGTCTTGGTGAGAGTAAGGGTATGTTTAGTGGATTGACAAACATATCTGTTGGTGGAGGTGGCAAGTTCGTCGAGCAGGATGAAGTGAGTCACTTTCCCTGATAGAACGAAACTTTACTGACTTTATCAGTGGTTCCACGATCGCCGGATATATCTTGATGCACTCGAGAATCAGCTCAAAGCCCTCCTCAAAGCTATGGACGTGGTTGTTAGCCAACGCAAAGGTCTAGCTGAAGCAGCTGGTGAATTCTCCACATCTCTTCACCAGCTCTCAGCAGTTGAGCTTTCGCCATCTCTAGCTGGACCCTTAGAAGGCCTCTCAGACCTTCAACTCCGCATAAAAGAACTTTACGACCGCCAAGCTCAGCAAGATGTGCTTACTCTGGGTATCACTATCGACGAATACATTCGTTTAATCGGCAGCATCAAGCAAGCTTTCTCCTCCCGCCAAAAAGCTTACCATTCATGGCATAGCGCTGAACAAGAACTTCAGAAGCGGAAGTCAACGCAAGAGAAGCTCCTGAGACAGGGAAAGACTCAACAAGATAGATTGACACAAATGCATGGCGAAGTAGCAGATGCCGAGAGGAAAGTCCATCAAGCGAGGTTGTTGTTTGAGGATATGGGGAAGCTGATGAGGAATGAGCTCGACAGATTCGAAAGGGAGAAGGTTGAGGATTTCAAGAGTGCGGTGGAGACTTTCTTGGAAAGTGCTGTGGAGGCTCAAAAAGAAGTATGCTCGTCCCCTAATTCTTTGACTAAACATGGACTGACATTAGTAGTTAATTGAACTATGGGAAACATTCTTAATGCAACTCGATGCTGAAGAAAACGAGGATGTTTTCTACAAGCCTCCTGTAGAGCCAGCTGCAAAAGCTCTTGCTGAGAGGTCATCGCAGGATAGCCAGACCACTGCTAAAGTTACGGCTGAGGATGACGATGATTAGAAGCTTGATATGATGAAGCAGTAGTTTAAGTGTTTATGGTGAAAAGTGGTTTTTGGGATGAAGAAGGTCAATGGGTATCCCATTCAACTTCTGGTGTGGTATTCAACCTGTCCATAGAATAATCCGCTTGACGCCCCCCTACATGTTTCTTCATCTGCCTTGTTCCTGTACACGTATCATACACACCCCGCCCGCCAATTTATCAACCATCGTATATATCTGGGCCATCCCGCCCCATTGAACATCCATTTTTTGTTTCGTAGACTGGCTCACGACTTCCCTCTCCTGTCTCCCCTACTCAACGCCGGCACCTTAACCAGCACTCCATCCTTTCTAATAGTGACCATCTCAACCTCTTCCCCCGTTCCACTTCCTTCCTTTGTCCCCTCAGCAGTCGACCTCAAATCCTTTCCCCCACCCGCATCACTAATCAAGTCCATCAAGCTCTCTTCCTGTTCCTTCGCTTCACCCTCTCCTTCTTCTTCCTTACTCTCCGCATCCCATCCCCTGCCAAACCTCAATCTGAAAGCCCTTAACCTCCCCGCCTCATCCTCCTCCACATTCCTCAAGCTTGCCATGCTCGGCTGCCATAAAGGGTGATTTCTCGAATCTTTCGTACTGCGGAAAATTGGTTGCGGTGATGTGGTGCGGTGGGTGTAGGTGCTGCCATCGGAGAGGGTTACGAGCTGCGTGAATTGGTAGGGACGGTGAGGTCGCTTTAGGAGGGAAGCGTGCCGTATTTGTACATGAGACGAGGGCGAGGGGGAGGGAGACGATAACTGGACCCTGCGAAGGGATTGGGATGGTAACTTTGACATTGTTATAGGGATTGAGGGGAGTGAGTTGATGCGCCAGAGCCGTGATATCTTTTTCGAAGTTGTACGGAAGCCGAAAAATGCCGGGTGTGCGGACAATATAATTTTCTCAGCCTTGTTCCTCGGCTTAGTTGACGACAAGCTTCAAGGTCCAACACTAACGGGTATTGGAGGCTTCACGACAACAGGATTCAATGATTCGTCGAAATGGAGGGCAATTGGTTGCCAATTGTTTACATGGGAGAAGACCGGAGATGACAAAAGCCAAAGCATTCTTCGAGGTGTTCTGGCGATGGTCTGGAGTTGGTTGTCAAGCTTCAAGAAGAGGTTCACAGTTCCACTTGTAAACAATAGCAATTCTAACAGTCCATTCAGATGCCCACCGATTACTCCATACAGCGCCTCCTCGAAGATCTTCTGGAAAGGACATCACCGAACACAGCATCCCAAAGCCACTAATCGAGCCTCTCTCACCCCCCCAAACTTCCGCCCCTCCCTCAAAAGATCTGGGCACACGCGCAGAATCACCACTATCCACCACCGTCCGCCTCCTAATGCGCACTCTCCCGCACTCTGTCGTCGTAATCACCACCTCGACAATCCGTCCGGTTCGTCCCTTCATCGCACCCAAGCCGCCCTATTCGGTCAAACCCACCACACCGAACGACTACCATGGCATGACAATCTCCTCCTTCACCACCGTAACCCTTACCCCGGACCCAATGATATCGTTCAACGTCAGACTTCCAAGTCAGACATTAGTAACGCTCGAACATACGGGGCAGTTTTTGGTTCATATTTTGGAGGCGAATAAGAAGGGAGCGAGGGTTGCAGATGCGTTTACGAGGGGAAGTAAACATGCGCGGAAAGTTTTGCTTAAGGGTTTTAAGGGCCTAGACATTGGGCATGTGGGTTTCGAACTTGACAAGACACAGTTTGATGCGCCCGAGCTGGTGTTGCCGTTATTGAAGGGTGGGGGCGTGAGTAGGGTCCTGAGGTGTGAGGTGCTGGCTCGGAAGGGAAAGATATCGGGGTTCACGATGGTGGGGGATCATATGTTGGTTATTGCGAGGGTACTCGAGGTTTTGGATGGTGAGGGGAAGGAGCAGGAGGAAGGTGGAGAAAGGAGGAGTGGGTTGTGTTATGCCGATGGGATGTATAGGATGGTGGGCGATATTATTGAAATCAAGAAAGATAAGTAAATGGAAGGAGAGATGAGGAGGATAAGTGAACTGTATATTTTGATGAGAAATTCTCAATCATGTAGATGGATAGAAGGCTAATTATACAAAAGGGTAGCACTTGAGGTACTGTAAAGTACTCAGGCCTCGAAATTTAAGGATCTCATCTTCAGGTCCAGGTAGCCAGCTGATCATATGTCCTAATTTGCAAAGGCTTTAGCGAGCACCCATAACTCTCTACTTCGGATGTTGAAAGCGAGGTAGGTATTATATATCTAAATAAGCGAAAATTCCTTCAGTAAAGCGTAGACCGTAAACGGGGGTGTGTAGAGATACACACCCGACCACCGGAAAGTGGCTAAACTAACAACATCAAAGCTCCAGAGATGGTAAACAGGAGCCGTCTACCCACTACGACCGTAAACGAGTGATGAAATTAGAAGAGAACCGCCCTCAGGGTCCAGGTTTCTTCTCCCCAGGCGAAAGCCTGGGTTCTTCTTTTGCAGTTTTTTTTTTTATTTTATTTTTTAAGAAAAATTCGTTTTGGCTTTCTTGGATTTTAAAACTATGGGAAAGATGGAGACTGGGCGGGCACGATTGTACTTGGAAGGACTCTATTTTTTTTTGGCTTTGGCGGATGGTTGCGCGCTTGTGGTGGAGGGGGAAATTTTTGGCAGGATGGATGATGAGGATTAGGAAGTGGGAGTAAAAGCTTTGCTTCTGTGAGAAAGCATCAAAAATTCCCGAAGTTGTACTAGCAGAAAGACAGTGAATTCTATCATTTCTTTGTCACCCGGAAAGTTGCCCCTGGACTTAAAAGAAGGAATTTAGCAGCGGCGTGTAGTCCTCACAGTCAAGGCATTCCATTGTTCCGCCTCTCGCGTGGTATACCTCTCTTTCTCTGTCCTGTCTGTTACGCTGCTCACTCAGATGTCTCCATCCCATTGCACAACTTTTCTCAGACAATCAAAACAAAGAATCATATAGAACAGGAGTTTCAAGTTGCAACAGCAGCTACCTACAAGATAGATTGCTCTTTATTCTCATAGTGTTCAATCCTCCTTCGAGGGAGTTTTTTTTCACAATCGTGGCAGATCAAATTCCAAACGATTCAGTTCACCACTATATGTCTCAGTTCAGAGCAAATCTGGCTGTAGAATAGGGATTTACCCATATATAAATACGCTTCCGTCTTTGCATTTTTATTATTACTATTCCACTCCATTTGGATCCATTCATCAACTCTTCATAATTTAAGCTTTCAATTGACAAACAAATCAAAGCGATGCCCTGCAAGGCCAAACCCAAAGGCAACAAACCCACAGCAGGAAGGGCCAAAGCTCGCAAAGCCACAGCTCATGGCAGGCACCCGAACAACCCAAGCCAGAGTTCCAGATCCCTGGATACGGACGACGAGTCTGAATCCGATTAGGACCCTCAACTCGAACAAAGTTCTGGAACCGAGGACTCCCAATCCGAAGAAGAGCCCAAAGCAGAACCACACTCTAGGCCATCTGACTGCTTCAAGCGAGGTCCCTGGAACAGTCCCCGTGGAATAGACCGAGCACATCGTACCGCCTCCGAAAAGGCCGCCAGGCGAGCTCAGGCACTCCTATCAGTTCGTGCTCCCAAGCAGTGCTACGATCAATGGTCTTCAGCCTGCGATGCCTTCATCGCTGCCCCTCCCTCTTCCGTAGACCACTTCCCAAGACTGCAAGGACTGGAGAAATGTAAGGAGAAAGGGGCGAGGTGTGAAAAAGGGGAGAAGTTAGACTTTTGCCATCATAAGTTAAAGGTCTTTTTGATGGGGAGTGGAGTGTATGACATAGCGTGGTTGAAGAAAGAGAGGGTGAGGTGGCATCCGGATAAGTTCCCAGGCCAGGAAGCGGTGGGAGCTTTAGCGCAGGAGATGTTCCAGATGTTGCAGATGCTGATTGATAGTGGGTGATCGAGTGATTACCGGCTTTTTTCCTAGACTTCTCTTATTGTTTTGACTTTTTGGTTCTCTCGTAAGCTCAATTGAGTCTTAGCAATCTCCTACTGAAAATTTGGATTCACGTCTTCTTCTCTACTTACAAACCATATACTTTGTCAAGGGTCCCTTTGTTGTGTTCATCTGTTTACTCTCGAGTGAGATTACTCCACAAGTAAAGAACCATATTTCAAATTATAAATAGCTCTATTGGCTTATACCTTTGATTTATCTTAGAAATATCCTCTACTTGCAGGTCCTGAGCAGATCTCAAGTGAGAACAGAAGTGAAACTAGATGTATGGTAAGCCCTCTGCTCCGAACCACTTTCGCGTAATTTCATATTATAATAAGCTTGTAAAGCCCTTGATACTTTCCAATACTCCTCCCTCATTACAGCCAACATTTGGTTTATCTTCTCGAGACATATTTCATCGTCTAGCTCGTGTCGAAACCATTCTCTTTTGGGGTCTTGCCTTCTGGCGATTTCCTCTGATGGTTGAGGAACATTCTCATCCTGAACTAGATGCATAGTATAAAATGTCATCCATAGCAACGCTGACTCAATCGTGAGGAACCCACAAACCCTCCCTTCCCATTCACCATGACAGTACCGCCCAACACGGTCGAAGTCCTTGGCGACGCTATCCAGAATTTCATCAGCCCAGACATCAAGGGAAGATAGTTTTTGTTCCAGGAATCAAAGACTTACCATGCGTCACTAATTATTTGTAGGGACTTTTCTCTCTGAGAAAGGGACTCATTGTAGATGGATAACGAGAAGCTCGCCTCCTCATCATCATCATCGTCCATCTCTAGAATGTTCTCAACAGCCTCTAGATCTAGGATTTGTTCATCCAGAAATCCTTCAAGTCCAGGATCTTGATTTAATGACCACTTACTCGTATTTGACTCTGGGGGTTTCTTCCGAAGGATGATGAACGGGGGCGATTCTCTGGGGTCTTGCGAAGCCCCATTTTCTAAGAGAAGCTTGGCGCTTTCGCTTTCTATACCAGAGACATCAAACGCGGTCAATCCATCGTAATTTCTCTCATTTAAATTGGCTCCACTTTCGATGAGAAGGCTGACAATAGACTTGTGTCCATTCCAAGCTGCTCGATGAAGCGATGTCCACCCTCCATCTTGCTTCGCAAACAAGTCGTGGCCGCTCTCAAGATTTAGTCCCTTGCCTAAGAGAAGACGTACCACAGGCTCATTTCCTTTCAAAACAGCTATATGCAGAGCTTTCCACATGCCAATAGATTCGGTTTGTTGAGAAGGGATTTCCGCGAGCAATCTCTCCAGTACTTCCAAGTGTCCCCTCTCAGCAGCACACCACAAAGCCAGAAACAGATCCTCCCATTTGTCATCGTGGTCTTGTAATCCAACTTCTAGTTTAGATTCTACCAATTCTACTAGTCCAATATGTGAAGCTATCATAAGGTCTGAATAGAACCGAGGACAGGGGGTTCCAGGGTTGAGAATAGTCCAATATACCTGGAACCAGGTGAGAAATCTTTTCGACCCCGATGCGCAAAGAAGTGGAGAGATCTCCATTACGGCATTAGTCGATTCGACCTTGCTAATATGAAATGGCCAGTATTTTGCAGAGTAATCAAGAAATGGGTGAGCCTTGATGTAGGAGTCAACACCGCCAGAGCCATCCCAACCACCCCAACTAGATTTTTCCCAAGATGTGATTAGAGGCTGTTCCTCGAAAACGTCCAGCATGAGATATGCTTGGCAAATCCGTACCATGACAAGACTCGACTCTTCTGGCTTTAATGAATGCCTCCATATCGGCAACACATCGATGGGTCCGCATGAAGTATTCGATCCGTTCCAAACCAAGAATTCCTTTGCAGTCTGATGAATGAGGTAGATTTTACCATCTCGAACGTTTACAAAAAGACCGCACAATTCTTTGACAGTAATCCGAAAGGATCCTTCGTTCTCTAGGTCGGGAAGCACTCGATCGTCCTCGCTTAGGGCCAAGGCGATGTTCATCTCTGAAAGACGAAGTGGCCGAACTGCCACAACAACTATGTGAAGTAACTTTTTCGCAAGGGTGATATCACAACTCTGTTGTAAGATTCTTTCATATGCTTGGTCAACCGTCGCGGGTATAGTCCTGATAAGTTTGAGCAGGTCCCCTTTCGGTTTGCCGGCATTCCTTTCCAGTTCTGGAAAGATGAGAGAGACCCAAAGATACGTCCGATTCTCGATCTCATCAAGTCTTTCTTGAAGGAAACTAGAGGCATCATCAAAAACTCCTCTCCTGCGCCTCAATCCATCGAATTGTCGTATTTTCTCCTTGATCACAAGATTTATTTCTCGTGCAATAGCTTCCATTTCTGGCTCGTTCTCTCCCATCAATTGTATGGACGTTGGATCTTGCCTATGCTTCCAAAATGCATCCCCAATTGCGGTTCGGGGGCGGCTGGTAATGATGACTTTGAGTTTGGTAAACCCATGGTGCTCGGCGTAGAATTTTGCTATCATCTGAATAAGGAGTAATCTGGTCTTCTCCTCACACTCATCCAACGCATCCAGAACACAGATGATATTTCCGCAGCTCTGATCTTCCATTACTGTTTGAAATAACCTCCATAGCGAGTAAAAGAATCTGGAAAGCTTTTCACCATGTTCGCGATAAGCACTCATGCCATGCTCCATGAGGACTTGATTTAGAGGGAGAATTTGGTGCAACAGAGCACAAAGCCCATGTGTAGCACTCCGATGTTCTGCACTATCGTCTTTGAAGAAGTAGTAGCATATGATGGTACCCGACATGCTTCTTTGATATTCCTCGACCAAGTACCTCGATAGAACAGACTTCCCACAACCTGGGTCCGCGGTCACCCAGAGGCAAGCTGGCCCTTCGTTGCTTAGCCATTTTAAGTATTTTGGATGCCTCAGAAACCATTCACATGTCCCCGGTATTCGATCAGCGACTTTATTTTTGTTCAGCTCGTAGTTGGTAGTCAACAAGCTTTCGAGTAATTTCGTGACTTCTAGATTTCGATTCCAGTCTCTCTGCTCCCCTCGACTTGTCTTAAGCTCTTCGAGTAAACGTTTGTCGTGCTCCAGATCCTGCATTCGGCACATCTGAAGCAACTCAACTACCCTTGCCTGTTGCATTTTCATGGTGTCTTCCAAACGCTTCTCACGCATCTGTTGGTCGTCTGCATCGATTGTCTGCATGATCTTTTCGCATGAAGTTTCCACGCTCTTGATGTCATCGATTTTGTTTTGCCAACTATCAGCCTGAACAATATTTCTGGCCATCTGAAGCGCAGTATTTCGATTAAATTGACATGCAGCTCTGGCCTGATATTCCAATATCTTCTGGTATAGTTTGACGACTTCACTCTGGAGCGCTTTAAGTAGGAAAGACGCAGTGTTCTGAAGATATATTCGCTCAATCTCACAAAAGCGCCGGATCACCGTTGCGACATATTCAAGCCCATCAATTGCAGCCTTTCGCTCTTTCGAATCGTTTACCACCAACTATGACAATAAAACTCAGCCTATTTTCGTATACTGAAGAGATAATGAAAACCACTTACAGGGAGCAACATGCAGACTCCAGCCCATGGCAAACCGGCATGAACAGGGTCGAGTGCAGCAGCCGTGGATGCAAAGTCCTTAGCTACCATCACAAGTTTCACTATCCGATCAACCTGGTCTCTGACTTGAATTGTATTGTTGCCAAAATTGAATCTCCATTGTCTGTCACTCATAGCCGTCAACTTTGCCTCGACAAGTGCGGCCATTTGCTTTTGTCGCCATATATGGTCTTCAGAATCATGAGAAGGAGTTTGAGAATCGTCAGACTCTGCTGCTAACAACTTTTCGTACGCTTCTATAAGATTTGTATTATCTTTGCGAAGTATATCGTACGCTGAGTCCCATAGGCTCGATATGGGCGATGTGGGTACGTGTGAAACCTAGAATAGGTATAGTTAGGGATACATTACTTAAGTTGGCAACCAGAGGATCTTCCATCTCTTACATCTCTGTTAGATTGGTCATTCGAGGTACTGTCAAGTGGAGCTGTGGTAGACGGCGGGGGCCTAGGAAGGTTTGCTGCCCCTGCGTCGCTCGTCACTCTCTCCTTGCCTTTCCTAACACGCCGCAGCCAAGACGGACGATGCATTTCTACCCAATCTGATTGTTTTAGGAGCTGCGAGCCTCAGGGGTGCAATGCGTCATAAGACACAAGCTCGGCGGTGAGGGGACTGAGAGCAAGACACCATAAACTTTCTACGATCTTTCTACTCCCCAGAATTTACTTTTTCGGGCGTGCTCCCAATAGTTTAGGATTGTCAAAGGCGCCACAAGCGAGTGTGCCGGTCCAGACACAGACACATTCAGCTTGGTGTCCATGATATGAGAGCGGCATCATAATCTATAGATTCTTTTACGATGAATTCAGAAAATGGACTGTATCAGTACAAATAAACCGAGAGCCATGAATTTATCGCCTTTTGCACACTTACGTTCTGATGGTGAATTAATGAGAGGTTTGTGACGAGTGGAAGTTGCCGAAGATGCTTCGAACCTCGAGAAACCGCTTCTTTCCATCTCTCTTGGACCACAACCCAACAGCCATGCCACCAAAACTCGGCGAAGAGGTAAGCAGATCATGCCACGCTTGTCCAGGCCTTGATAATTGGGTTCAACTCGCAGTTTGCTGACTTGATTAGAGTGGGCAACAATCAACGACGTTCGAGAGCGCGCAGACTCGAATAACCTTACCTGGCGGAGTTTGAGCGTAAGATTACAAGCAAATGGGCCCCAATACGCGATGTTTTTCTTCAAGACACAATCCGCCAACTTGAGAAGGAGAACAGGAAGCTGCGAGAGTTTTAGACCGTATGAGGGTGAAGCAGGGTCTGGTAGACGTATCTCGGTGCCGCTGCTGAGGTTGCTCACAGAGTAAATCATATCACAAGCGGACCTGGTGGTTCCAGGGAGCTATGTCATGGCCCTTACTTCCAAGGTGACCGACTGCTAAGCCTCGAACATTGCTGATGTATCAAAGGTCGACAGACACAGTGCAAATCGAGGGCATGCCTAAAGCTTCCGATAATCTACTCGCAGCATCGTTTCTCCAGCTGCCAGGGGAC
>Ga0302325_10027741_pt1 | contig 11729 bp, 11 predicted proteins | sample Palsa_T0_2_FD_201948 | JGI IMG/M metagenome (GOLD analysis project Ga0302325, IMG submission 201948) | Peat permafrost microbial communities from Stordalen Mire near Abisko, Sweden - Palsa_T0_2 | ecosystem: Environmental > Terrestrial > Soil > Palsa > Peat permafrost | place: Sweden: Abisko... | reverse complement strand
CTTCTAGTTGATTTGAAATAAAGCGTTTTTGATTCTCAATTTGAAATAAAACCTGATAACACTGAAGTGCGCACAAGCTATGAAACCACTCTAATTCGGCGCGTACCGCTAGTACGTCTACAGTTCAGACACTGTTAAACTTCCAAGTTCAATCGTCGCGTGTATCAGGAACTACCCGACCACGGCTACAAGTTAAGCTCGTTAGGCTCTTCTAAATCGTCGCGTACCCCTAGTACGTCTACAGTTCAGTCACTGTTAAACTTGCAACACGAACACCTTTCGGTATAAGAAACCTAATAACCAATAAACTTAAACACTTCCAACTTAGTCGTGCACAACGTTCGCTTTTGCAAATAATATTCACAAATCTACTTTGTCGCAATGCTGAACGTCTTCTAACTCAATATAACACACCACACTAAGCTGTGAGCAAGTGGGGGGAAAGAAAGAACCAGAATTCGATGATAATTTACAAACGCTCGGGTGACTATATACTAAATTTTGGTACATGTGATAAAATCCATATTTCCTCATGCGGTTTTCGGCCATCTCTAACCGCTGCATTCTACGTCGTATCCCGATACCAATCCCATGGTCACGAGTCCCCGTTGTACTCCATACTTGAAATTTTGTTGCCACCTCTTTCCGTTGGTTGTGACCGTGATTTGATCCGCGTGACGTTCACTACCGATCACGTTCCGCTGGCCCTAAAACCACTACTCCGGCTCGCGTTGAGCCCCTAGCCCTCATAACACCTCGGAGTCCGACTAGTATGCATTTGCGAAACGGTATCCACCATTCCCGTCGTCGACCCTATGGTTGTCTCGTTCGCGCGTTGCCCAATAGACTTAACACGGCTCTTGTAGTTAAAGTCCTAGACGCTTTGTGTAGATAGCATAATAAACAGGTCAAACTAGACCATGCTTAAGGTCTACCCGTAGTAATAAAGTAGCTGAACGCGTTCCCTCGACTTTGATTGGCGCGTCCGGGTAAACGCCCGATCCTCTACGATTACTTAGTAACATAGACACGATTTCCATTGTATTAATCAGGGATAAATCGCTTGAAATTCGTGTATCCGTGTCTATACACAAACCTGGCGTATCATCTCCCCCAAACAGAAATACTGACTGTCCTCAGTCACAACTTCATCGTTCGCCTGGTTAACCATCAACCGTTTCGCTCGCAACAGCCGCCCGCTCCTTTTTATTCGTAACTATAGCTCTCGTTTGGCGCTCTGCCCCATTCTGTACTTCACTCCTGAAGCTCTTACAGAAGCGTGTACCTGCCCAGCCAACCGCCTGCACATAAAATGCGCTCACGCGTTAACTCAAGTATATCTCTTCCATCATGTCTTCCCTCTCAGTTGAGCTTTCTTTTAAAAAGCACGCCGAGTCCGTCAGGACCTCTTTGCAAACTTTTAACGCTCTTAGGAGCATCCCGTCCAATGGGACCATCTCCTCCCCCCTTCGTCTTGCCGCTAACGAGCTGGTCTCTGCTGCCGTAGGTGATTTAGTCTTATAGAAGGACACCGTTGATACTGATGTCATAACCAGTCCGGTTTCAACCACTTCTTGACTTATACTGGTCACCCGCTCTTTCAAGAACTTGTCCCGGCTGCTCATCTCGCCATTGATAAATTTATGCAGGATCATGTGGATTTTAAAGCTACCAGCCAAGTCCACTCTCTTGCTGGTTTAGCATCGCGTGCCAGAGACGCTCGATTGTTTCCTCCCAAGAGAAGTAAACGACCCTTATCTTCCTTTCGTGCATTTCACCAAGCACTCCTCCTTGCGGTTGCAGATGCTTCTTCTTCTCCGCCTACTGGACCCAAGCCCAAGAAACCCAAGAATATGGTGCGCAATTACTTTGCCCCACATTCCCCGTTCTGACCTCTTCTTTTCCCAGATCAAGCGCACTAAAATTTCCAAGGAAATTATCGATCATTCCGATGAAGAAGGCTTGACGCCTATCTCGGAATCTACTGCGCCTCGTGCAGAAGACCTTCCGCCTTTGCCTGCTGAAGCCATTACGTTTGGTGACCCAGCTGACAATTCCGTAATTTCTTTTCTCGCACTCGTTTTTGCTTTGGTTCTCAAGTTCCCATTTCTTAGAACCCGACTAGTACCGATCCCGCCCCTACTATTTCGATGGACGTCGATCCCAGCCCTCTTTCCGCAGAGACACTTCTAGAGTCTATCTCGGACCTCTCCCCTGTCGTATGTCTTCCTTATTGTCTTGTACCCGGCATGGACGTCACGTCTAGATCTTACCAGAAGGCTATTCAAACCCTTGGCAAGCAGAAGACTTATCCGGCGTTTACTACCCCACATGTACCGCTTATTTCGGCTCTTGATCGAGGTACAACCATCATGCCATCACTAATCTCACACAAACTCCGTTAACCTTTTTGACAGATGTCATCATTAACGCCGCTCAGGGACTTGATGTTGGTGTTGCGGACAGGGCTCGTGTTATCATCAATAGCGCCGTCCTTCAGCAACTCGAACAGGAAGACTCTCGTCACCTTGGCAACTACGAGAGCGTTATACGCCAACATGTGGTCTCCCATCTCCAACATCTCCGCGTCAGCCTCTTCACCGTCGAGACTCTTATGTCACTTTACAACGAACATGCCGAGAAGACCAACGCCAATTCGGCTCAAGACTGATCCTTTCTCCTTATGAACAATTTCTTAGTCGAACGCACACAGAGCTTGTTTGAAGCTTTTATGTAGTCACCAAATAAAATTGTTCCAGCATTCGTTTCAGTTTGTTTTCCCTGAAGTTCTCTGAGAACTTTCCCACTTGTTTGAGTCATGAAATTCCCCAAACCGAAATGTCGAACATTTCTAAGTTTCCGAACTCGGGCACGAGCTCGGGAATTTCCGTCTTCGTCAAACATATAAGTTCACGACGACTTAGGTCCTATTTCCCTATCGTCTCCCCATTCATTCCAACATGCCTTCTTCCAGCATTCGCAAGTGTTTTTGCGCTTCAGCGCCCCATGGTTTTGGCCCATGTTCGCCTCCTGATGCGCTCCCCGAAGTGCTCGTTATAACCCCTCCTGCTGGAGGTAACCGTTTTCCCCTCTCTTTTTGCCTAATCAAACTAATAACTCTCCCTTTCCAGCTCCGATCTGCGAGACTTGCGGGCTCGTACACCTTTCAGATCGGTGCCCCCAACCTGTCGAAAAGTTCCCTCGTTGCAAGAAGTGCAACCGCCTTCATTGGTTTCACGAATGCCCCCCTCTTTGCACTTCCAAGTTCCCTTGTAGCGGCAAACCGGGCTCTGATATAGTCTGGCTTTGCGCCGGGTGCCTTGAGATCGCCCTTCGCCCAACTCGTTCCTGGACCCGCTCGCCCTCTCCTACGAATACGGAGACTCCAGCGAAGGAGGGCAACTAGCTCCTCCACCTCGCCGTCCTACGCTTCCGGGGCTTTCTCCTACTGTACGTCCTTCATTTCTCTTTTAACTCTGTGACCCATAACTCATATCTAAATTTTTAGGACCGATGTTGTCTCTTTTCGCAGCTCTTAACCGAGTCTTCGCGTGACACATTGGTTTCCTGTAGACCGAGGGGGTTTCATATATATCACTGCCACCGTCTGAAAAATATATCGTTTCTTTGCTTTGTTTGACCCTTTTGTGATTTTTAAGAGTGTGATTTTCAAATTCCGGCAGCAAGACTTAGAAACATTGCCTAATAAGTAAATTGATGCTGTGCCGACTGTCGCCTGCACCAATCAACCCTTACTAAGCTACTAGAAAAGACTTGTAAATTCTGAAAATTCAAGTGCCTAAGCATACTCTCATTTTCTAAGTCAAATCCGAAGTTTCGCAGCCTCTCTCCCCCGAACAGAAAAAATACTAAACCCCCGTTTAGTGAACCACATGCGACGCATCATTACAATGATCGGACCACTGCCCTTCATTTGATCGTATCAATACCAACACCAGCCCCGTTACAGAGCCGATCCCATTTCAAACACAAGCTTCAGCAGCCTTCCTAAAACATATAACTTCCAATCACGGAAGCCACCTCGCCGAGTCTTCCTGAACACTCAAATGTCCCTATCCACCGGTGAATCACGAACGCGAACGTATCCATGATCGTACTAACCGGCCCCACAGATGATCAAAGCCGTAACGACCGCAGGCTTGTCCCTTATACAGAGACCTCGCCTGAGAACGAGCGCTCTGAGCTTCAGAACTCTCATCCCTTAGTGATCGACCCCGACCCTTCGAACGATGACTTTACTCTCGCCACCGCTCCTTCTTTGCAAGCGTATCTTGACCAAGAGTTCCCAGAATCCTGGCACTCTCCCACCTCTACTTCAGACTGGCTCACTCCAAAACATATCTCAGACGCTCCTTGGGACCTTAACTTGTCCCCGACCGATGATGAGCGCTCCATCGCTATGACCCAAGAGTTTCTCGATCATATCGCCCAAGGCCCTTCTCGAAACACTCCTCACGACATCAAACGCTGTGACAAACTTCTTGACGAAGTCACCCAACGGCTCAATCGCGATTACATATTCCTCAAAAATTTGCAAAAGGTTCGCGACGATCTTGCCTCCCAAGCCAGCGCTATGGTGTATACACAAGAACGCAACTCTCCCTCCTGATTCTCCGCAAAACAACCCGTTCCGTAAACCATGTTCTCAATTTTACTGTGGCAAGTAACAGCAGCCACCTTACTCGATCATCAGATCCAGACGCTGATCCGAACATCATAGATCAAATTCTTCCAGGTCTGACAGGTCCTGTCCATCACTGATCGCATCATCGCCGATCTCGTGATCCGAATTATTCAGGCGCACGCCATCAAACAGAAAATCCCTCGTTATGTCATCTGCTGGACCGCTCTCTAGCTTCTGTAAACCAGCTTTAGATACATCGATCAAGTCTAATATATCTTTCGATAGTTCAATCCTTTGTCTCGCAAAGTAAGGTAGTACCCTAAATGCTCCGACCTTGTTCTGGAATACAGAGCCGTCCATTTCCGCAACGATGTATGAGCCCCCTTTAGATCGTGAGATCACAATCATAGGTCCCATATACCTAGGCTTCATCTTCCTATCCAGGGACGACTCAATCGTCGTATTTCGGACAAGTACCAAATCTCCCGGTCGAAAGTTCAAGTCTTTAATGGTATGCCGATTTTCCTTTTCGTACTTCAGCAACCATTCTCGCTTTCTTATATCTACTCGCCTACGCATATCTTCGACATGCTGTCGGTGCTTAGCCAATGCTTGAGCTCGATACCCAATTAGTTCGGCAGTTGACAACACTCGACCCGGCAATTCCACTAACCACGTTGCTTCCTGGATATCCAAAGGTAAAATCGGATGCGCCCCCGTAGTCATAAAGAACGGTGAACACCCAAAGTATTTCCTAACAGTAATCCGATCCGCCCATAAGATGTGAAAGAAGAACCAGAACCACTTCGCCGGATTGCCACCAGTTGCCTTCCAAAGCATCTGTCTAACATCCCAGTGTGGTCGCTCAATCCTTCCGTTCGCTTTGGAATTGTAGGCTGAGATCCTTATTCCCCTAATTCCATATTTTCTTTCCAACCAGGCTACTGCTGCTCGGTAAACACTACCATTGTCGGTAATTATCTCCCTTATACAACCCCAACGACAGAATACGTCTTCGAACAGCCATATTCCCACTGTTCGACCCGTCTCCTCTCTCAAAGGTCTTCCCTCCATCCACGAAGTTAAACCACATCTTCCATGAGCTACGTGTCCACATCCATTGGACTTAGGCGTCATACTCATGGTGTCGGCGTGTAGTGTCTGAAACAAAGATGGCGTATGTGTAACGACAGGAGGGATCGTCAACAGAGTCTTCTGTCGCTGTTGACACAAATGGCACGTTTTAACATACCAATGCACATCCCTTTCAAATTCTGGCCACCAGAAACGCTCCGCGATCAACATTTTAGTCGCATAGGCGCCTCGGTGCCCCAGACTATCATGCGCACCCGCTAACATCCTCATCCGATCCTCTTTCTCCACCACTAATTTGTGTTTGCTTTCCAAACCCCTCTTGTACATCTTCCCTTCTTCAGAAACAAAGAAGTGAGAAGCTGCGCGCATAAAGCTCCGCAACTTCTTCTCCTCCAGATCCTTCGGTATTTGAAGAGGCTCGACCAACCATTGTTTAATTATTGGCAGTCGGTCATCTTGTAGCCTACCCGTCTTGGTCCTATGGTCCTCTGTATACACCCCAATTTCCGAATCGGTAGTAGGCACAATAAACTGGTTAACCATCTGACTCCTCAACGCTGAATCGTTCCCACTCCTGGCAACAGCCTGATCAATAAAATAGTTGACCATAGACGTTTCCATGTCGCGGTCTCGCTTCGCTCTCTCTTCTTCCAAGTGAAAGCATTCCACAGTACTCGCTAAACCTTGAAGGTACCCGCCCCTGGTGTCGATCTCATGCTTGAAATCCTCAAATTCCAGAGGTGCAGATGCCCCCTTAGTCGTAACAAACTCTGGTGGTAGATTATCTCCTTCACCATCCTCGTCAGCAGGATATTCCTCATCTCCGGGCTGTGCCTGTCTTCGGCTTAACCCATCTGGACCAAATGTCTTCCCTGCCACGTGCCTGAGGACGAAATGGTACATCAGTACCTTCGCAATCCATCGGTTTATAGTAGCATTGGGACCCATCTCAGGGTTATTTAACATCCCCTTGATATACTTAGCATCCGTTTCGACCACCAACTTTCGGCAACCGATTAACAGATACTCATTCACCTCAAGCGCCCGTTTCAGACCAAACAACTCCCGCTTCGGCTGCGAATACTTCGCCTCTCTAGCGTTCAGCGTAATAGATCCAAACTTTACGAACACCTTCTTAGCCTTCGCTGAATCTCCCTCTTGGTAAATGTAGAATCCAATGGCTATGTAGGAGGTGTCTACTGCCAAAACGACAGAATTATCACACTCGTAGTCAATGTTCCCCAGAGGAACCGCATTTTCCAAGGAATCCTTCAGCTTCTGCATTGCTTCGCTGTGTTCCTTTGTCCACTCAAAAACTACACCTTTCCTTAGTAAGGAATATAATGGACCAGCACGGTCACCATACCCTTCTATAAAGTTTCGGCACACACCAGTCGTTCCTAGGAACGATCGAAGATCTGAAACACTTTGACAGTCCGGCCATCGCGTAATAACGCCGACCCTATCCGTTTCAGGCAATCTTCCGTTATAGGTACATCTGTGACCGACTACTGTGATTTCCTCGGCACACAGAGTTGTTTTGGGTCCAGAGAAAGTTCCCCCACAATATTTCATCCGTTGTACCACTCGATTCAGGTTCTGAAAGTGTTCCCATACGAAACGTCTAATCCCCGAATTCTCAGGTATAGTTTCATACGAACCGTCATCCGCTTGGTACCTTGACTTCGGTCCCTTGATTGGTACATCGTCAATAAAAGGCACCGTCACGTCTGGAATCTCTGGCTGTAAGATATAAGTGACATCATCATGGAAGATGGGAACTGAGTTAGTCCACCCCATTGGTAAGGTCACCAATCTCAAAGCTCCAAACGGCGTTTGAAACGTCGTCAAATCTCGCGAACTTTCCGCTAGGGTTCGTTCGTCGTAGCCAACGTATAAGTCAAACAGTCCTCCACAGGCTCGTCCTGCAAACTGCGCCGCCAAAGTTTCTGTTGCCGGTGGTAAACCTGAGTGCGCTATGGTTACTTCATTCAAAGGTTCCAAGCTGTGCACTATTCTCAAGCTTTTCCCATCCTTCTTTACTACACAGAACCATCTCGATCTGTAAGAAGAGTTCGACGGCTCGTAAACCCCGGCGTCCATCTTCGCCCTAATGATCCTGCAAACTTCAGGGTAGAGTCCTGGAGGTATCGGAATGTTTTTCAACACCCAAGGCTTATGGGGTACCACAGGTATATCGACCGGCGGAAAGAAGTCTTCCCTAAACCGACCACGCTCCATATCCTCCCAAGCGAAACCTTCGTTTTGAAGCATCATAAAATGGTGCATGAACTTCCTTTCTTCACTCCAAAGGAAATCTCCTTTATGCTGATCGTCCATTTTCTCTTTCCGTTCCAAACTATAACGACCTGTCGGTTCGAACTCTGGAGGAATTGCCAATAGTTTTGGCATTTCCGCTAACGGATCCCCCAATATTTCTCTCTTGATTCGAAACTCTCCTGGCAATTCACCAATTACCGGCTTCGTTTTTAAGGCAACAGGTTTGTATTTATATACGCTCCTAGCCCCTTCTACCCTCTCGTTCCTGGGCAACACACACTCGTTTAGATACCCCGACAACAACTCTCGTTCAGTGTCCTCGAAACGTTCCGACTCCATACTCTGCGCAAGAAACGCATTCCTGACTTCTCCACTTTCAAACTTCTCGCCTCGCCTTGGCAAGGTATAGCCCACGATTTTAGTCGCGTCGCCATCCTGCTCAACCACCAGAGCAACCTCTCCGCAGTTCAGCATTGCTTCATCGAGGCTAGCCGAAAATCCGACTTCACTGCTCTCTTCAAGATTTCGGGAACCTTTCCCCTCTCGTGCGTATGCATTTGACACCTTTCCCCCGTGTTTGGGTCAGTCAACATCAGGGTCTGACTTCCATCCCTTTCATTCTTCACCAGGCTTTCAGTAATAGTATCAAACGGTCGTCCTAAAAGTACTTTATACGCAGGGCTCGATAGGATATGTATTTGGAGATACACAGTGATGCTTCCGCAAGCGAAAGGCACATTCTTCGCCAGCCCAAGCGTCCTTTCAATGGATCGATTTGCACTCTCCATATCAATTGTAACAGCGGCATCCCAGGCGATCCCTAGCTTCTGCGCTATAGATTTTGCCATAGAAATGATCTGCGAACCTGAGTCCAACAAGGACTCTACTTCACCAACTCCATTGATCGAAGGATAGATCGCTCGTAAACCTTGCGATTCCCTAGCCACTATAGCTACCTTGGGTTCCTCGCCGGGTTTGAACGTTGCTAGGTACTGCGAGACAGGGTCACTAATAATGACGTCCCCTTTACGCATCCCTTCTCTGTCCTCCTCTAAGACCTCGCAAGTCGCTTCAGGTAGCTCGCTGACAGTTCGTCCAGTCGAAACCCCTCTCCACGGCTCATCCGTCTTACTCGTCTCTCCCATAAAGCTTACTGTCTTCTTTTCGACCCTTCGTTTGGTCAACAATTTTCTTAATTCAAGTCTCATAGGCTCAGACACATTTAATAAGTCTTCAGCTGTAAGACTGATCGGGTGCTGGAGCGTGCTCTTCAACAATTCCCTCGCTCGCTCATCTGCTTGCAAAGGCGCTTTGTTTTGGAACCCTGCCCCACCCTTTGACTCTTTTCCCAAATTGGGTATCCCGATCTTTTCCTTAAAAGGGAATTCTGTAACTAACTTCGCTGCTTCCTCAAGTGCACTTTCACTTTCTTGGAAGTTTTCAACTTCTGTCACCGGCTGACTGCCTCGTTGATTTTGTTTGTCTTGCTCAACCGTCTTTCTGGCTTTATTTTCCTCCGGCGGCTTACCAGGTAAGCGTTTTCGCTTAGCCGCCATCATCGTACTCAGAGAAAACCCTGCTTATTATCTCGCAGAGCCGCCAGATCTTCGTCAAAGTGTTCCAATAAGTAAGCACGTACCTCCGCTCGATCGGGTACTTTTGCTTCCTGTTTGAACTGCTTTGCGTTCAAAGCGCTTTCTCTTTCTTTGAGCTCATACTCTTTTTCGAGCCTCGCTATCCTCTGCTCGCGTTCCTCCATCTCTCGGTTGCTATGGGTAGCTTCCCGAAAAGCAGAACCATGCATCTTGTCCTCCATTTCCTCGAATGCCCCGTAATAAGATTGTGTCGGCTTCAGGTTCGCGTAGTATCTTTCCACGCGATCCGCCAGATACGCTCCTGCAGGTATATTCGGTACTCGAGAACCGTCGGGTAGACACACTCTTCCATCTCTGTTGTGTACAATGAGTCCCTTCGCAAGCAAGGCTTTCACCCGTTCACATTCGTTCTGGAAGTGTCCGCTGAGTCCACACCCGAAACACAGAAAGTCTGATCCACTGGAGAAGGTTTTGAAACCTCTACCTGGCGGTTCAGCCTGATTTCCCATCCTAGATCCCATGCCAACGTTCTGAACGAAGTTAGATGAAGGCTTTTCTTGCGCCTGAGATAGAAGCGTCTTCATCAGACCTTCTATACTTTCCAGCTTTGCACTCCATTGCTTATTCACAACGTCCAGGCGATCCTTTTCTAAGGCTTGAGCCTCTTCTAATGTTTCTAACTTAGTAGCTAGCGCCGGAGATTCTCCTGACGATGCTTGCACTAGTGCCGATCCTCGCTTGGGAGTTCGGTTTGGAGGTACACCCCATCCGTACGATAAAATCCCTTGTGCGTTCTCCGACACTTCTCTAGCCGCTCGACAGACCTCGTCTAAGTCGTACTTGTCTTCTGGCCTCCGAACTTCCCCAGGTTCTTTCTTCTTGTCCGAACCCTCGGGCGTTTCTCCTCTATCTTCTCCTTCTTTAGGTTTTTCCTGAGCCTTCTTGGCTGGCAAACCGCCTAAGTATTGAAGGACCGCATGCACAAACGATTGCGCTAGTCCCCCCATGAACAACTCTACTAGTTCACGGTTCGACATAACTGCCGGTTTCTTCAGAAGCTTACTAGCCTCTGCTAGAAACGCCCTTCTATAGGTGTATAACCGGGTAGTATCACCCATCTCTATGTGGTCTGCTTCCTGAACGATTTGTCTGATTCTAAATGGGGTTCCTCGCTCAGCTGCTGAAGCTTCTGGATAATTTTCCAGGATCTCTTTTCTGAACTCTTCCCAAGTATGCCCAGGACTATACGTTTCAAGAGCGCTCCACTCTTCTTCACTTTCTTGATCGGCGTACTTCCCAAGACTCGATTTCTTTTCTTCGTCTTGAGTAATACCCGCTTCCTTCCATAAGTCCTCGATTTGCCTAATGAATCGTCTCAACTCTTTCGGCCTCGACGACGAAAACTTTGGCGCATCTCGCGACCCTGGTAAAACCATGTTCTTTTTATCTCCCATTATGGATATAATATCTTGGGTCTGGGAGTTCGTTTTATCCTGATTCGTTTCTATTCCTGCTTCTGATTCCACAACTAAATCTTCGTCCACTAACGTCTCTAGCTGCTTCTCTGTCTCCTCGATTCTGCGTTTCAAGCTCGAGCCTGAGATAGGTTTCTTTAGATTCTTCCGAAGCCTGTCTGCCTCTAGACCCGGCACTTTCCCCGCTTTCTCGGAGTTTTTCGATGTTCTAGGAGCTGCACCCCACCTTGGCTTTTTATCCGCCGTGGTTAGACAACGACTACAACTGATGAAGTTACCCGGCTAAAGCCTAGTAACCTTTTTAAACAAATCGGTTTTCGAAACGCTTTTTCACTTCAACAAGAAGACCCTCGCGGTGGGCTCCAGATGATATGTCTATGCTGGGATAGGCTTATAAATCGACGAAAGTCCAAGTATAAATCTACTCAACAATAGTTTTGTTTTGCGAGTATTTTGGTTGCCTAGAAAGTATAACACTTCTAGTTGATTTGAAATAAAGCGTTTTGATTCTCGATTTGAAATAAAACCTGATAACACTGAAGTGCGCACAAGCTATGAAACCACTCTAATTCGGCGCGTACCGCTAGTACGTCTACAGTTCAGACACTGTTAAACTTCCAAGTTCAATCGTCGCGTGTA
>Ga0302325_10027740_pt1 | contig 11730 bp, 11 predicted proteins | sample Palsa_T0_2_FD_201948 | JGI IMG/M metagenome (GOLD analysis project Ga0302325, IMG submission 201948) | Peat permafrost microbial communities from Stordalen Mire near Abisko, Sweden - Palsa_T0_2 | ecosystem: Environmental > Terrestrial > Soil > Palsa > Peat permafrost | place: Sweden: Abisko... | reverse complement strand
TGCCTACAGCACCTTCACATGCACACGAGCTCCTCCACTTTGTCATTATCCCAGTCCTTCTCGGATATCTGGATGGCTCCTTGTAGTGGATGTTGGCACAAAAGTGGCAACGGGGTGTTTTAGTACAAGCTGACACCCCCCAAAAAATAATGAGGGGAGGTTCATTGAGTTTTATTCGCCATACTTCGACCTAGGAGACGCCTTCCGTTTCCAGTAATGCTTGAGTCTGAACCATCTCATCGAACTTTCTTTTCGATGCCTTGCTTGCAGCTCGTGATGACTGTACTGGTCCGGCGACCCTCTGGTCTCTTGTGATTGACTTGACTGCAGTATCCACATGAAATGCACTCATTTGTATCACTTTCGAAGTCCACTTCGCTACCATAAAGTCACCATTCGTGAAGTTCGTCCGATAATCCGCGGAATTCACAAGGTCAACTAATAGGCCGCGCGGGTACCGGTCCTCGTCTAACATGATTTTCTTTCTAGGCCATGTCCGAATGATGTAAGTTCGAAGAGGACAGCCCTTGGTTGTATGTTCATACACACGTGCAAGAAGCATGGACGGGAGCCGCCCTCTCAACCGTCGAGCTTCATCTAACTTGTCAATGGTCTCGTTCTGAAGCCTAGGAACCAGAACTAGATCTGCCAAAAGCCATAGATTCATCAAATTCTCGCAGGAAGGAAGTTCGCCTTTATTGTTTTCGATGTCTTGTGTGTAGAGCCAATTGACGAATATTCCGAACGCCTCTGGGCAAGTATCTTCCAACTTCATCTGCTGAGTGTCGCCCTCGACAAAATTCCCGTTGAAGGCGGCATCGAAAAAGGGGGAGTGGTAGCATACGAAGTTCTTATGCACCTTGAAGACCTTCGATTTTCCAGGCCGGGAGAAGACATGCACTTCGACGATCGGTTGGGGGTCCCTTACTATGTTGAGCACTCGTAGAAGATGGGAGCAATTGGGATTACTTACACAAGATTCGGAGGAGCCTTTTCAGCAACGACTACTTCGGAATTCTCAAGGTCTTCTCCGCCATTGGGCTCGTCGTCTTCTCTCAAGCTCGGGACGAGGGTTGAATCTGCGCTCTCCATGGGTGCAGTCAAGGAGTGTGAAGGCAGATGTTCCTAACAATGCGGATCTGTGACAAACTTTCTGGGTCAGCAGAATGCCGATAGGCGCAAGCTTCCTGAATACCCAGATCTCTGACGGACGTTCTGGGCCTGTAGAGTGCCGATAGCTCAATATTTCAGGATATTTGGGCGGTCTTTGATAGATGATGTTCTGGGCTTGTGGGATCCTGAGAGGCTCAGTGGAGGTTCTGAGGTTGTAGAATAATGAGAGTCAATGTTCTTGGATATGCGGGCCTTTAATGTACGTTTACGGCTCATAGAATGCTGATAAACTCAAGGTAAATGTTACTGGCTAAAGTATTAGCGTCATTGTCGAGGTACCCAAGCGCGTCAAACGCGAGGGCACGTGCGGCGACCGCCTCGAACTTCCTTGCCCATCAAGTCATACCCTTCTTCAACACTCAACCTCGAAACTACGGAGCGTCTACACTTCATCTTACCACGCAGCCCATATCGCATCGATATGTGAGAGACCTCGTTTTCCTCCCTGCCGAAAGAGCTGTGGCTGCAAATCTGGGAGCACACCTTCTCACCCCGAGTCATTGCTCTGCAGTTCCAACAATACAACTCGCACGATGAATTCCCCTCTCCGGTGCCTCCCCTCCTAAACTCGCGAGCCTCACCTACTATGGTGTTCATCTTCATGCATGAGTCGGCTTCATCGCATCATATATCGAACTAATTCCTGCTTCCTAGGTTTGCGGAGAGTCGCGCGAAGTTGTTTTACGTCAATGATACAAGACATGGAAGCTAAGGAACAAGGAATGGCAGATGAGAGAGATCTTTTGGAATCCTGATTTGGATGTCGCTGCATTTGTTGAACCACATCACCTAGTGCAGGCGAACTCTTATATTGCAGTGTTCCTCAAGCAATTCCTCCGCGAGGCATAGATGATTCGCCCACTTTTTCTGCCTGCTGGTTGCTGTGCATAGGTCCTGGAGAGCTAGAGGCCAGAAATGGTTATGCCGCTTCTTGACTAGAGGGCAGCCTGGAGAGCTGCTCCATCTCTGAAGGGGCGCTTGGGATTCGAACACTTAAAGGAGTTCATCGTCACTCAGGTCCACTATTACAACAGTGTTTTCCTGAACGAACCTTCTGGGTCATGTCATTTTCTACGCAATTTTTGGACACCATACGAGTCGCAAGATCACTGTCAGAGAGCGGAGAGTGGCGAACTGGAGATTGAAATGTGCCAGCTCTGCGGCTTGTGAAGGGTGAAGATATGATTCTTTCAGCCGAAAATTAGCACCCGTATCAGTCAGCGATCGAAAGTTGCAACGCTTGGATGATTCTTGAATGTCAGAGAGCTACTTGAGTTTATCGGCTAAACGCCTGGGTTGTCCATGACGAATGTCGATATTGCCGCCTCTTGAATGATTCTTGCTTTCTCTTCTTTCTGCATACTCTATACGTGTTTCAATCATGCGGATCTTTCCGTGGTTCGAACGACATCTCTTAGTCGGCTTTCCTATCGTATATTTTTGCAGGGACAACCTCGTAGTAGTCCTCTCCTTCCTTCCCTAGCGCGTGTCTTCCCCAACTCCTGACCGACTCCAGTGGTTGACAAAGTTAATTGCTCTTGTTCTCGGCGATGTAACCTAGTGTCAGAAATAATGGTATGGTGGCACGTGAGCCGCTAGGGCCCGCTAGTTCTACCTGTATATATATGGAGTACTACTCCTACTTTTCATCATCATCTGTATCATCTGTACGCAATATACACAGTTCACTGCATCCTCATACAATTGCATTCATTTGCATCAATCATTCCTCTGTCGTTTATGCTCATATCCTTAACACCTAGCTCATGTGAGGATCCTATAGAATGTGCGATTCATGACAGGATTTTGATGAGGTAAGTTAGAAATTTTCAATGTTTCTTTTAGATGAGCTCCAACTGTTCGACACGAAGATCTTTCGAATCAACAAACCTCAAGAGATCCTAAACCAGACTCTTATGAAAATGGGTTTAAGTTATACTGAGTTGCTATCGTTATTAGCGATCTAACGTGTATCGTCGGTTCACCCGTAACGCGTAGCACGGCACGTAATCAAAACGTGGTATGCTGGCTGCGTAGTAGGTGAAAGTCATTGTATTCAGTTGTGTGCGCACAGAGGATATACTCTGCGGGAATGCGCTAACCGTATTAGGCCTAGTGCCCTGCACGTGACTATTTATTTCTACCAACATGTATATTTAACATATTCTGTTTGTTCTGCTTCTTGGCGCGCTACTGAGTCCTCCTCTTGGGTCATATTCATATTGAATCAAGATAAGTTGAAACAACAAGCTTGATTTTGGCTTATTAATTAGTTACGCTGATTATTCTCAACCTGATTTCATTGAATCCCAGCTATTTGCATCTCTTTTAAACCATCGCTTAAATTCAACCTCACCTACACAACCTTGATCTCTATTGCCTGTCCAGCTTCGCCCATCCCCAACAGCACCAAATGTCCTCCCACTCCCTATAACCATCACAAGATCTCACTCCCTAAACTTCAACCCCCAGCGGCCTTTCTCCCAAACGCTCTCCTTTAAAACTGTCGCGCCTCCTCCACTCACCTAGTCTTCATCTTCCTCCCCCACTCTCCTTACTACTTTCCCAATCTTAATTATAACCGCAAACTTGAACAACTAATAAAATGCAAATAAACGTCTCGGCGAATTATCTAATTGCAACATAACTAGGCTAAGTCGTTATCGTTGTCCGCTTGATTTTTAGAGATGGAATCTGAATAAAGTGAGAAGGATTAGTAATATGATTCGCTATCGTCCGGTACACAGTCCCAGGATCGATACGAAACGTGTTCGTAGCCTCCAGGATCTGTTGACTTGGTGTTGACAACGGATGAGTACTGGAGTAGTGAAACTATAGAGTTAGCTATATTCTTTTGCTTGGGAGCCGTGAGTATATACTCGTAGTATCAGAACGTGCTGCCGAAAGAGGCGAAGGTTATTAGCAATTCAACCTGGTTTATTATAGATTTTCAAAGAGTTCAAGCTCCCTGAACTCGGCCGCACGTGCCCAATATTATTGTACTTCTTGCTATACCAGATATAAGTCATTCCCTGATATTAAAGTTGTAGGATCAGATAATATCTAGAACCATTTCCTCAGCATATTTAAAATGCTCTTGTTTCGTGCTAGTAATGCCAATTCTCTCATATTTCCCAGACCTTCTCCTCGAAGGTACGAGTAAAACCGCAAAAGCATACACGTCGAGACCAATGAGCAGAGCGATAACTGTTTCGCCCTCAGGGATATGAGTCACCTTCGCCGCGGATATCGAAGTCGTAATAGAAAAGGTCCAAATTCGGCTGTATGTCCAAATGCCAGTCATAAGGAGTATAAGGAAACATGAGATGCACCTCATATTCATCATCGGAATCCGTTCTACTGCCATCATAGAAAAGGGTCGTAGCTAGAGCTGCGCCTTTCACTAGAAGATGTCCGTCCATAACACACCCATAAGGATTTGAGCCTGAAATATCACACTTCCAGTCAAGAACTTCAAAGCGTTTATCGAGAACATCCAACTCAAAATGAGGCGCAAGAAAACCATAGCCTATCCATACGCTACAAGGCCGATTTTCAACCAAATCTATCGAAGCCCATGACCAAGTCGGAGCTCGATAAGAATTCGCTCTGACACTGTGTCTCGCATCCATATCTTCTCTAGGTTCAAAATCAACCCGCCACAAAAGGCCTCGACCAACATCAGTCCACCATATGCCTACCAGATACTCTGACTGGAGTCGATTCGCGAATCGACTTGCGATGCCGGCAAGCGCTGGTAATTTATCTTTGGAGGACGTTAATTTTAACTGGGAGAAATTCTTCACTATATCCAGCCAGGTGGTTGATATCTCGCCCATAGTAGCTTTAAGCGATTCTATTCCAACCAAAAAATATTTTGGTACCACCTGCTTGCGATCGAAATCATCCGCAGGTTCTTGGCTAAAAAGCTGTCCGCATTCGCAATCAAAGCCGTTGCCACAATCCCATGTCAGCTCCGCCGAGTGGAAATTAACCGATCGAGGTGACAAGAGACGTTCCTGGTATGCCCATGCACGAGTTAGCAAGGGCGCAGATTCGACCACGTTATAGTCTCGGTTTCCCGCCTCCAAAATCAATACATCTATACGGGCGTTTCCCAGGCTATGACGCACAAAGACTTTTCTGATGTCACTTGTGTTGCGGTCTTGGAATGTATAGATAGCGTGATTTGACCGAATGTTGCTTCCGCATACTAGGATTGGGATGAATTGAAGGTATCCATCGTTTGAAAAAGAGTCCACCGTTGTTATCAGATGCAGCAGTTGCTGCGAGGTTCAAATAGCAATTTGAATAGATAGTGGCCATCGAGGCAGATTGCTCCTCCCAGTCCAAGATATCACCTTGGATAATACATAGTGAATCGATCCATAGATACTGTATATGGAGCGCGCGTGTGATTTTGATGGCATCCTTGAATGTTATAGGCGGTTTGGACCATGCGATGCCGATTCTTCTGTGATCGTAGTTTGCGTTTGTTGTCTGCAACATTGGTTTGGTTCCCCAGCAATGACTTAATGTGATATAAAAGCCTTTTTCTCCGTGGGTCTCGAGAAGAAATACGTTATCTTGCTCGTTGGAACCTACATCTAGGACTCTTCGAGGAAGTGACGATGGCTCGTGGGGCACACAATAATGCTCTTCGCACTTTCTTAATTGATTTTGAATAAACCCTACAGCTTTCTCAAGGTCTAGAACCGGATCGATGTGGTTAAGATTTAGGACTCCAGGAAATTGGGAAACCGGTCCTTTCAGTATTAGAGAATGTAACAAACATGCCAAGTACAGTACACACATGAGTCTATGTAGAAATCTAACTGGTTAATAAAAGTATCTGGAACGGCTCCCACCTTCACCTGAAGTGTATTGAAGTTCCGCACCTCTGTCGCAAAATACTTCCACCGAAGGTTCTCATCCTTATGAGTTCTTAGAATTTCAATCTCGCTCTTCTTTATGCCACAGTAGATCATGGAGCATATCAAGCATCCTTGTTCCCCCGAGATCCTCAATGTCTCTATCGAGCCTATGGAGCCAATTGGGTACTTGGAGCTCATTCGGCCAACATCCCGGCAGACATCACAACGAGGCTCAACTTTGTCCTCCATAGAGCTCTAGCCAGGAATAAAGCGTCGTATAGGTATTAATTTGAGATGTTGTGAGCCCTCGTCAGGTAGGCAATGGAAGATACCAGATAGAAGTGCGGGCAGGTGTGAATCGTATGGTGTTCGTGAGAAGTAGTAGGCGAGGCTGGAGCCTGGACACAAAATGACCTGCTGAATAAGCATATACCTACCTAGGTAGGTACTCTCAATTTGATCACGTGAACTGGAATCAACTTTGTCGAATATATATCGATATGCAATGATTGTGTATAATTTCTGAGCTGCATGAGTAACCTGAGCAATCTCCGAGTAGTATAGACTTAGCTAGTCAGGCTAAATATTAGTTTAAAACCTTATTTATTAGTTTTGTTAATCCTAATCCAGACTCTCATGAAAACAGATCCACATTGTCCAATAAGCAACTGCTTACGATAATAATTTATAATAGAACTACTCAAGCTTGCCGTACATTAAATTTATCTCCAAAACCAACCCACTAACCCCCCCACCTTGACCAGCTCAGATGCAAGCATTTAGGTCACTTCCTAATCTAGCTCATAGCACCTCGTCGTTAAATACTTTCGGCCCTATGCTATAAGTAAATAGAAAAATATTCGGAAACTATACAATCAGCACATCCGCTTTACCGTGAGTCACACATTGCCCAGGACGACATCGAAGTTCTCTAACCGACCATCGAAAAACTCCGCAAAGAAAACATTGCATCAAGCCGTTTTGATATGCTGGCAGCACTAACTTCTGCCCTGGTTTCGGCACCGAACAACTGAATCCACCTCCTTGCGCTCGTTCAAGGAACCTCTCCTGTTCCAACCATAGTGCTTCCGCGCTCTCAGGACAGTTCGAACAGGACCTGTCAGGAACAGTCTCGGCCATGACTGCAAAAGCATTGTCTAGGTCCACATATTCCCACCAACGTGCTCCACAAGCAATGTAGCCACATACTGGCACTACTGAGACCATATTGCTGAGCAAATTTCCCTTCTCCAGCGGAGGGGGTTGACCTCCCGTTATCGTAATGCAGCAGATCTGCCAACAGCCGTCATATGGCTCCTTAGTTGAAGCGGTTATTTCTACTTCGTGACCGCGCTTTTGTACCATCGAACGCGGGGTAGTGGCGCAAGCTACTACAGGCTTTTCACCGACCATAATATCCGGGACGTCGGTGGAGATGACGAACTTGGTTGTTGCGTTTAGTAGAGATCTTGTCTCGGCGAAAACGGCGCTAATAACTGCGCCTTGGCTGTTGCTGATTCCCAACGAACTCTGGGGCCAATGAGGGAGATATGCAGCTGGAAGATCGAGCCATACTTGAGCGAGCACACCCAGGCATTCTTGGCGATGAATTTTGGTTCTAACATGTTCGGGCCGACCTAAGCGGAGCAAGGAATAGGCACTTTTGAGGTCTCCGCCCAAGCCGGTGCTCACCTTTAGATTCTTCATATATGCCTGATCATGAACGTGTACACAGCCAAGGGCGAAACTGAAGATCAAGCCTGCAACCTCACCAAGTGCAGCTGAGACGTCGGAATTCTGCAGGTGCGTACCGGCTGGGATGTTCCTCATGAAGCTCCGGTGGAGATCTTTGATCGCAGGTCTATCCTCGATTGCCCTGGCAGTGTATCCGTAATATATTGAAGACCCAAGATCAATACTTCCTGAATGAGGTTGGTTCAATATGATCTGTTGAACATCCACGTTGTCAAGTCCGAGCCAGAACTTCCAGTCATATGCTAAGCAGGGGGCCAGGTATTCGTAGGAATACTGAACATTTTCTTGTGAGGTAGTTGACCAAGAATCTTGTTCCTCCGCAACAACCCGAACCCCTCTGGCGAATTGCTCGACAGCATCCTTTTTTAGCGCATTGACCAAATGGTTGGCATCATCGTCTTTGACACCCACACTCTGTAGGAATCCATTACAAAGTTTCAATGACGTCTCGATCGAGCATGATAACGTCAGGTACGGGGATGATCTAGGTACTCTTTTTGATTCTGCTCGCATAACGGGTTGCAACCAATTTATTTGGTGCAAGATTTTGATAGCTTGTTGCGCATCTCCTCCGCAGTAAATCGCTAGTCCAGGAACTTCATTCGAAGTTCTACCACTATCAAAAAGCTGATGCTTATTGGTGCTACAATCCACAACGGCAAGCCTCCTCAATTTGAAGAACGATGAAACAACAGCAGAGGCCAGGACCTCAACTTTGTTAAACAAGACAAGAGTCCGAGGATTTGTGGATGCAAAAGCCCATTCGGCTATGGCGCCTAGCTGGCTGTCATCAATTTCAAGCGTTCTGACGTCTTCTTCTTAATTCCGTCAAAGATCGCGGACAGGGGCAGGTACCTCTTGGAGGCGTTGGAGGAGAAAGTTGTCAAAAAAATTGGATTGTTTGTTCGTTCGCTCTGCTGCATGTGTCCGCAACAGAGCTCGTCTCAATCCCTTCTCAATGTAGGGGCGGCCCAGGTCCGAGTCATCCTCAAAAATTCCGTCAAGCGCACCTGCGACCACAAGTTCCACCGTACGCTCCACCGGTCCTTGTATGCTGCCAATAGCGACCAATGCCATCAAAGCGTTAAACGCACTCGACTTGCGAATCAAGTCATACGTTTCCATAGGGGCCGTAAATGTCAAGGACCCATAGAGTGCGTAAGGGGACTGCTTAAAGCGGATCAACTGGTTCTCGGGCGCTCTCATCCATTGATCGCCTTCAAGGACTCCGCTTCGTACCAACAAGTCTGCCTCTTCCTTTCTGAATGTAGGTATGCCTAGAGATTCTTTGTATGCATCGACGCGACAAGAGGCATTGGCCACGACCGTCTTGAGTGATCTTCCGACCTGGCCCACGGTAGCATCGGAAACGGTAAGCTTGCCGAACGGGGTGTTAGTCTCCCATGTAATTTTGGGTTCATCTTGACTTGGCTGGGAAGACTTTTCGACACCAGTGATCTCGCGGCCATCTAGAGGTAGAGTGGGGGCTTCCAAAGCTTTGTGCTTTTCGTGATCGTCAATTTGTCTGTTGTGGGCTTCGTACAGGTTTTGGAAGCGAAGGAGTGGCATTTCGTTACTTGTACCTGCTCGCCTTAATAGCGAGACGGTCAAGAAAATAGGCGCTGAAAGGGAGGAGGAGAATATGATGACCTCAAAAGGGCATCTAGACAAAGTTGCGTAATTGCAAAAGCGTTCTTTCGTTCTACGCGATGAATGACGTCTATTCTGCTAAGGTTAATAAAAGCCACCAGAAGGATTCACCCCTCAACCACTCAACTTTGAAAATTAAAACCCTTAATACTACAACTTCGAAGAAATAATACAATATTCGCGATATTTCGAGTATTTTCTATAATCTGGGAAGTTTTTAGAATTTTCTAGGGACTTTGAAAAATCGAGAAAATTTTAGTGGGGTTGGCGTGGGCGGTTGAGGGGTGAACCCTACCTTCTATTCGACCCGACAGTGCGGCTCCCAATTTAGTGATAACCTCAAGGCGGTGAAAGGTGCACCGACAGCCCCGCATTACGCGGCCAGGCCCGCGTTCCTCCTTGTATGACTTTTCTCTTCACTTTGAACTTGAATAAATTGCCGTATAAAAATATAAAAATAAAATACTTTTACCATATAATAAATAACTCTTTATATTATTAACATATTAAGTTCATTTCAATTTCTATAAAGGTTTAATAAAGCTAAAAGCCTTAATAGTATAAGACTTTTAATGTTCCATTTTATATATATTTAGCGAAACGCGGGCCTACAGTAGTCGCAGCTGAACGGATACTTACAACACGCAAGGGCTACAGTATTCACAGCACACAGAGGGCTAAAATGAGATTAGAGTCTGACTTTCGTGGCATCACTACAACACAGAGCCCCTCAGGCCCTCATTCATCGCCATTGTATCTTTTCCTCTCTAAACTCCCATTGGCCCTGTCCCTCAGCATCGTTTGGCCTCAAGAAAAATACCACTTTCTGCACCGTCGTACCCTCCAACATCTCACCTGGCCACTGTGCATCATGAACCCTCTTCCCCTCAACCGGCAATCCTGGTTCTATCATCCCATCTCCCTCGATCTCCATCACTCGCTTAGCAATGCTCGTTAAGTTCCTCGCATCCCATAAACCCTCTTTCCTTGGTCGTGCCAAGCCAAGAAGTGTAATTGCTTCACGTCGTACTTTGGGATCCCGGCATTTGATGGCCGTGAAGTAGAGCGGTGGGATGACTCCCATTTCGAAAGTGAAGGCATCACGCCAGACAGGCCGTTTGGGAGATGCTCGTGGAAGACCTACTAGACTGTACGGTCCCTTCCTCGTTCTTTCCCCAGAATTGGTTATGACTTCCGTGCAAAGAGTGAGAATTTCTTTGAATGAGGGCAGCTGACTATCCCACGCGCTTTCGTCGGGGTAGATCGCGGTCCGAGTCCAGATCTTGGCGTTGATATATGATATCAGCAATATATTAGCACTGATATCTGAGGATGCACTCGTATTAGAGGCAGAAAACAATGATGAGTCCATGCGTGCTTTCCACAGTTCAAGCTGAGTGAGAATTATCTTGCGTGTGGCTGTTAAGGCCTTGTGACGTTCCGCGTCAGGCGCAAACTTGAGTGTCAAAGCCGCGTTAACGAACGGGAGAGCTGATACCATAATTATGTTGAGTGAGTAGCGTGCATCGAAGAGTGAAGCGAATGGCGTGAGTGGTTCATCTTGCCCCAGTACAATGGAAAGTGATTCAGGCGGCAATGAAGGCAGTTGTCGACCGCATAGTCGTGCTTGGAGGTTGAGCCGAGTGAAAGTATCTGAGATATCGTTTTCGATGGAAGGTGATGGCGAAGTTGTTCCAGGTCGAGTCGAGCTCAGAGGTAGCGACTGCAAGATTTGAGCACCGCTGGTGATATGAGCAAGAGCTTGGTTGATATCCCCTCTCATGAACTCAAGGCAGATGAACAGGATGCATGTTGTTAGGATAGTTATGGGGTTCTGTTTCTCTGGGCCTTGATATTCTTTCATATGTTTGATGGCTTTATTATATTGACGGATAGTGAATTGACCGTGGGAGCTGTCTAGTCGTACATAAGTCAGCTTTTGAAAGGTGGCTCAAATCTCGAGTTTGATTGAACATAACATAAGACCATTCTAGCAGTGAGACTGAAACGTAATTCTTGGGTGCTGATTAAGATTTATCAACTTACTACGATCAATAACAGCGCCGTTTTCTGTATTGCAATGCTCATGAAAAGACGCCAAAGCTATCATGGCGTGCTGAACGCTGGGCTCAGAGCATGCCAATTGCGGAACCAAGACACTCCAAAACCGAGAATCAAAATATCCAGCCAAAGAAGGGGCAGTCTGGCTGTAAAAGAAGTCGAGATGACGATGCTCCACCTTGGTTCCTTTGAATTGTAGCAAGGACTCTCTCAGCAG